>Ga0209647_1003135_pt1 | contig 12950 bp, 17 predicted proteins | sample GraSoi_2013_60cm_FD_185827 | JGI IMG/M metagenome (GOLD analysis project Ga0209647, IMG submission 185827) | Grasslands soil microbial communities from the Angelo Coastal Reserve, California, USA - Sample 9_17_2013_60cm (SPAdes) (version 2) | ecosystem: Environmental > Terrestrial > Soil >... | reverse complement strand
GCCTTCCTCTTTCGAGGGTAAGGGTAAGCGAGGTGTGCATGGAACAGGCCATCAGTTCCAGCAGCTTTTGCTGCACTCTGTCATCTGCCGACGATGCGGCGCACGCGCGAATCGATATTCTCACCTGTTTCTCTGTCGTTTGGCAGCGGACATGCTTTTGCCTCAACTATCAAGACAGAACTCAGATCATGGAGAGAGATCAAAAGAGCGAAGCATTGCTAGCCATTCAGTGGCCATTATCTCGGTATTGTGCTCTCAAGCAGTTTCTGTTATCATACGCACACAATGAACACCCAAGCTGAGTATTTTCAACGCCTTGTTGCTGCCTATATCCGTGGCAAACTCCTACCGGATCAACAGCATCCAGCGCTGTTCAACAAGCCGATTGATGAACTATCGATCGGAGAAGTACAGGTCCTCATCCAGCTTGCTCACCATCAGGAACTGCGCTTACATCGCTTCAAGTGCACGCTGGAGCTGCCACGCGTACGAAAAGTATTAGGCATTTTGAAAGGGATCCAGCCACGCAATCTGCTTGATATTGGCAGCGGGCGCGGTGCCTTTTTATGGCCACTTCTGGAGAGTTTTCCCTCTCTGCCCGTGACCTGCGTTGATGTTCTGGATTACCGAGTTGCAGATATACAGGCTGTGCAACGAGGTGGGATTGACCATCTTAGCTCTCTGAATGCCGATGTAACCGCGCTGCCATTCGCTGAGCGGACCTTTGATGTGGTTACGCTGCTGGAAGTGTTAGAGCATATCCCCAATACACACCTCACTCTATCCGAAGTCTGTCGCGTGGCCTGCAAATTTGTTATTCTGTCAGTGCCGTCGAAAAAAGATAATAACCCGGAACATATTCATCTCTTCGATCAACAGTCGCTGCAGCGTCTCCTCACAGAACAAGGTATTCAGCGTGTGAGCTTCGATTACGTGTCCAATCATATCATCGCCGTCGCACGAATTGAGCAGAGGTGAGATCATGCAGAACATTTATAAATACCCACGCACCTATCACCTGGATGGTTCAGGCATCCAGCGTGGCGATGAAGATCTCTCCATCATCCCTGTAGCCAATCTGGCTGGACTGTACGTGGTTGTCGAGGAGAAGATGGATGGCGCGAACAGCGCCATAAGCTTTGAGAGCGATGGGCATTTATTGCTTCAGAGCAGGGGACACTCTCTGACTGGCGGTCCCCGTGAAAAGCAGTTTCACCTCTTCAAAGCCTGGACTTATCGTTACGTCAGTCAACTTTGGGAGGTGCTGAGAGATCGCTACATTCTGTACGGTGAATGGTTGTATGCCAGACATACCATTTTCTATACTGACCTCCCTCACTATTTTCTGGAATTTGATATTTACGATAAAGACATGGGGGTGTTTCTGAGCACTGAGCGGCGCAAAGCCTTTCTGGCAGCGTTGCCCTTCGTTGTCTCAGTGAAAGTACTGTATGAAGGGCTGATACATGACGCGCAGCAGCTTGTTCAAATGATTGGCCCGTCACACTTTATCAACAAGAACCACCTGGAATGTCTGCATGCACGCTGTCAGGAAATGGGGCTTGATGCGGCTCAAGTGCTTAAGGAGACAGATTCTAGCCAGTTGATGGAGGGCCTTTATGTGAAGGTGGAGGAGGATGGCATTGTGCAGGAGCGCTACAAGTATGTACGGAAAAGCTTTTTGCAAACCGTTTTTGACTCTGAAAGCCACTGGCTGGATCGCCCGCTGCTGCCGAATTGTCTTAAAGCAGGGACTACACTGTTTGAACAAGTAGGTGGGATGTAACCAGGTAGAACCATGCAACATGATACAACGCTTTCATGGGATTTTCCCTACTGCCCCACGCCTCCGCACTGGCATCTGAATTGGGAGAACATTGAACGCCAATTTCGCTGGATACAGGCTCTGAGGGGGGTGGAGCAAAATCCTTTCTATCATGCAGAGGGCAATGTACTGATTCACACACGTATGGTAGTTGCTGAACTGGCGCATCTAGATGGATGGAGGGCACTAGCGAGTCAGGAGCGAATGCAGGTTTTTGCCGCCGCGTTGTTACACGATGTTGCCAAGCCTCAGTGTACGCGCGTCGAGGAGAACGGGTGTATCAGTTCGCGTGGTCATGCGTGGTTGGGCGAGTATATGGCGAGACGCATCCTATGGAGTGGTGATGAATTCGCAAGTCCGCCTCCTTTCGCTATGAGAGAACAGATTGCCCGGTTGGTGCGCTTTCACGGCCTACCGCTACATTTTCTTGACAAGCCCCAACCTGAACGTGAGGTCATTGCAGCCAGCATGAGCGCGCGTTTGGACTATGTAGCATTGCTAGCAGAAGCCGATGTACGAGGGAGAGTCTGCGCTGATCAACCAGCGTTGCTAGAGCAAGTAGAACTGTTTCGTGGCTTCTGTCAAGAATTGGGCTGCTATGACCATCCGTATCAGTTTGCATCACCGCACAGTCGCTTCGTTTACTTCCATAGTGCGCATAAGCATCCCGATTACAGAGCATATGACGATACCACATTTGAAGTGGTGCTTATGGCTGGTCTACCAGGCGTTGGCAAGGACACATGGATCGAGCAACACCTCAACGGCTGGCCCGTTATCGCTCTTGATGAGATCCGCAAACAATTGCGAGTTTCTCCCGAAGAAAACCAGGGACGGGTCATCCAGGAAGCCAAAGAGTACGCACGCACATACATGCGTCGGCAACAATCTTTTGTCTGGAATGCGACTAACGTGACTCGAAGGTTGCGCAAACAACTGGTCGATTTCTTCGTCTCCTATGGAGCGCGTGTGCGCATTGTCTATCTTGATGCTCCACTTGAAACGATTCTCTACAGAAATAGAAGCCGTGCTGCTCCTGTTCCTGAAACGATTATCAGCAAACTTCTCGATAAGCTGGATGTCCCCGACCTCACAGAGGCCCATACGGTTCTGTGGGAAAGTATATAAAAAAATGGATTGAGAAGTATCAAAGTACTTCATCACGACAGAGAAACGGATGCAAAGGCGGTTTTCCACCTGTTTCTCGACCGAGAGCTACCTCCTCACGCTCAACAACCAGAGGGGCGAACTCCACTAACGTATCAAAAATACAGGTGAAAAACAAGGCCGGTAAAACACCTCTCCTTCTGTGGAGTCTGTGGCGTGCCAGCTATATTATTGCTACTATGCCCTTCGTAGCAGTAATGTATGTATTGCCCTATCTAGAGAGGCAAATATTTCACGCTCCACCATCGACAAGATGGAAAAGGATGAGCCAGTCAAGGCAGAGCTTGCCGTTCGTGCATGTAGGGTGCTGAGTCAACATCTCGGTTACGAAGTTACCTATCAGAGCCTCCATATCAAAGTGATCAGCTAGTGAAGTTCGAGGGTCTCTAAGCGAGGGTAGATCCATACACGATGCCCAAACAACGGAGATGGAATGAAAAACAATACCAAATCTATGCACTCATCGATCCACGCGATAATACCATACGCAATATTGGTAAGAGTGATAATGCTTAGTACAGATATTATCAACACTTACACAGCTTGGGAGGAGGGCGGCAACAAAGGTACTGGGTCAGTGAATTGAAGAAGCTAGGCTTATCTCCTATCATTCAAATACTGGAAACGATAGACGCTTCTAGCGACGATGCCCATAAAGTAGTTCTTCAGAGAGAACAGTACTGGATAGATAAACTGGTTCGTGCAGGGGCTCCTCTCATTAATGTCTTTGGTATTACACGTGCCTATCCTCAGGAGAGGCCAAGCAAGCAGAGGATGCGCGAGGCAGACGACCCCGCAATGGAGAATAGATCACACCCATTTCCTATTCCCCGATTAAGACGTGTAAAACCAGAGGCTAATTGGCCTCACCGCCCTTCGGTGTCTACGAATATGTATAATTTTGGCAAGTTACTTGAGAACATGCCTGCTAACCTATCTGAGCTCGCACGTTTAGCAGATGTCAGTGAACGCTCCATCATGAGAATGAGAGATGGTGAATCCGTCTTACGGGGAACAGCTAACAAGCTTTACCAGATTTATGCATTCATTGATCCTAGAGATAATAGCATTCGTTAGATAGGTATGGTATCATACCCCGCCTCTCAACAGGTTTTGCCTTAGCAAATCCACTGGTAGGAATTATATAATCATCGGTAATACCGAACCATTTAATGACTCCTTTAGCACAATTCAAAGCTTCTTTTGCATCACTTTCGTTGACTTTGAAAAAGATGTTCTCACCTTCTGGTGGTAACTCTCCTTGTAGAGCCACATTAAGTGGTGGAGGTTTCATAATTGAGTTTGATATTCCGGTACACTTGGGAGCACCAATACCTATTCCGATGCCCTTGCGGAGCCGCTTCGACAAGTTAGTGAAAGAGGCTGGTCTACCCCAAATGCGCTTTCATGATCTACGCCATAGTGCGGCAACCATCCTGTTGAGTATGGGGGGTTCTGCAAAGGTGGTACAGAGGATATTGAGATATAGTGACATCAGCACTACGCTCAACATCTATGCTCATGTGTTGCCAGAGATGCATCAAGAGGCTATGGAGAAGATGGATACTTTTTTGCGAGGCGAAAAGTAGGGAGTTTTGATGTGTTCCCGTCAAACTTGACGGCGCAGGCGAATGTGCGCGAGGCGCAGTGATGCCTTCCCTAAGAGGCTGCGTGCAAAGGCCTCTCACCCCGCCCGTTCTAACCGCTGGTCACCCGTTGTTGCCCTCTGCTGTGTCTGTAGGCCAGGGCAGCCGCAATCAACAGGAAGGGAGAAGCCAGGAGCGCCCACCAGCCCACAATAAAGAAAAACGCGATGCCCGCCAGCAGCAGCACCCCTCCCACAATGGGAGTGAGCAGTACCGCCAGCGAGCCGATAAACCCGATCAAGACGACAAGCAAACCGAAAAAGAAGTGCGATTGGTTAGCTGTGATCCCGGTGACCCTGGCCAGGACGTGGAAGGTGGAGTACAAGATGTTGATAAGAAAGGCAATGACCGTCCCAAAGAGACCGGTGATCATTGCAAGCGTGCGCATAGTAAACTGCATCATAGATCTTCTCCTTCGACCCCATTTAAGCGCATGAGATCAGCACGATTGGCTAACTCTTTGATTACAACTTGCGTCGTACCTACTTTATGAGCCAGTTCTGTACGCTGATGCGCAGTCCTGGCGTGCTCGAGGAACTGCTCTGTGTCCTTGATGCCTTCGGTTTCGAGCTTGAGCTTGAGTTCGGGTTCCATCCCCTTGATTTCAGAGATTGGATGGCTCATAAGACGATTACCTCCTTTGATTTAACAAAACAAACTGTTCTTGGCTGTGCGTGGCTCACAAGTCACTCATCTTGTGAGCCACGCGCCGTGTTACTTACAAACCCGAAGCTGTTAGCTCCCTGTTGAAGCTACTCCTCTTTTTTCCCAAACATACTACCAAGCATATGACCAATCCCACCACTAGCCTCCCGCGCCTGATTCGCACCATCGCCGGGGGCCTGCATTCCCAACGCCGCATCAATCTGCGAGCCGACGGGACCCGGTAGCTTCTGCTTCAAGAAGCCAATTACCACGTCGGCAGCTTGTTTCGCTACATCATGGGGAATACCGGTTCTTTCTGTGATCTGATTAATCAACTCCTCCATTGAAATCTTCTCCTTTTTCGAGTGGCTCACTCTTTGATTACAACTTGCGTCGTACTACGAACTCGTTCTCGAACGTCCCACGAATCCAGCGATAAAGTGCACGATTGCCAGGAGGACGACAGCCCCCAGGAAAGCGGCAATTATCGTGGCAAAGAAACCAAGCGTGGTATTGGGAAGCAAGAGGTCTATCACCAGCCCGGCAAGAAATGCGCCGACGAGGCCAACCACGATAATGCCTAGAACAAGGAGGATTGGGGGTTTTCCATAGCTATAATGCCCACTACCCAACCGAAATGCCTTGTCCTCTCCGATACTAGTATAAGGAGCAAGCGTCATGAAAGTGTTATGAGCAGCGTTATGGGAGATGGGGTGAACAAGATTTGCATACCATTGTCAAGTTTGTGTCAGGATGTTGTTATTTGTTTGGCATTCGATTATAGACCACTCGCCAATTCGTTGCGATCTCGATCCGGGCCTGTTTAAGAGAGATTGCCCCCGAACACACCTGGTCGTGCAAGTAATTCTCCACCCGATCTTTTTGGTGAAATCCGGGTGTTGGAGAGGCGGCCTCGGGCCAAAGATTAGCGATGGCATTGGAACCACCGAGTTCTAAGGGCACAAAATGGTCAATCTCGTACTGGCCAGGCGTGTGGCTCTTGATGCCGTACTCAGCATAGACCTGGTTCTTCTCGCTCGCAGGTACGTTTCTGACCCCCTGCGTATATCCCGGCTTACAAATAGCAGCTTTCGTCGCTGTGGGCAGGATATCGCCGGGTGTGCAGGCAGCGTCGGGCATGCCATTATGAGCTATACAGCCTGATGTTTTGGTTTGCACACCCCAGTGGAGCCCTCCGCTAGGAGAGGGCCTGGCTGGTGTGGTCACCGCACCACATCCAGCGGATGCCAGCGCTAAAGCTGCGAGCAGTAGTAGTACATAGAGGTATTTCTTCATATCGCTCAATCCGACTGTAGGACGAGCCAGCTACGCTCGAAACGATCTGCCTGCAGGTCGGATCTTGTAATCCAATAGTAAATCATGCCGGCATCGCCCCAGCGCATGCCGATGCGCTCATCTGTGTCTATTTGCAGGAGCAGTTGCCAGTCCATTGCGCCTTTCGCTAACTCAGCCGCGCGTGGGTCGCTAATATCTGTCACACCATGAGAGGCAAGCTGGCACTGCAGGCGCATATCATCCTGAATGGTTTCCGGGTAACCCAGCAACCTGTTATGTAGTGCGGCATGATCGGCTGGATTGGGAAACGTTGAGAGCAAGGTTTCGTATTTTTGTTGCTCGTCATCTGTCCAGTCAAAGTTTGGTATCTCGAGTTCTGGTTGCTGCGATAAGGTGATCTCGCGGGCAAAGCTGGTAGAACATGCTTTGAATTGACTCGCAGCCGGAAGGGTAGCGGGTACTACAGTGCGTTGCAGACCGGAGTGGTCATCGCTGAAAATGACATGCCAACCTCCGTAGTCGGCAGGGTCAGCTCCATACGTTTCCTGTTGCGCATCGTAGAAGAACCAGAGCATGCCACTTTGTGGTAATACCCCGTTTGTGACTTGTCGGTGAACATCATCGAGATTGATTTGCGCAATAAACGATTGTGGCAGCCCTTTCCATTCAGGCCAGGGAATTCCAGCGGGCAGGTCGGGAATGCCACCAATTCTGGATGTTCCAATGGCTACATCGAACTCGTCTGCGGGGGTAGTATAGAGCCTGATCGAGGTTTTCGATATGAAGTCGATATCTTTTAGCAGGCGTGATCAGGGTTTCACGGTATTTTGAACACCTTCTGAGCAACAAGAATGCAACAGGTTAACAGGGTCTCACACCACTACAATGCTCGCGCATCTAGACCAAGAATACGCGTGAATATTCCTTGTGGATGAGGAGACAACGCTTGCTGATCTGCGAGGCCTCGCAAGAGAGGCGGAGAGCATGCTTGCCGATTTCTGCTCACTTTTCCTTGAGCATGGCCCACACGCCGGGCAGCGCCAGTTGTTGGAAGATGCTTTCCATCTGTTCTGGTGGGTAGGGCATATCAGCAGCGACCCACCATTTGAGCAAGGTGAGCAAGGCCCCGGCCAGGTACTGGGAGACCACTGGCAGAGGGATCGGCGGCGAACGTTTTTCTGCGCAGAGGGTGGAAAGAGCCGGTTCAATCGCTCGGCAGAGTGCCGCCTGCAAAGCTTCCCACAAGAACTCGCCCGCACGGCTTCGCATCAGCGCCCGAAACGGCTGATTCTCAGAGTAGTACGCATGCTCAAACAGTTCCAGACTGGGCAGGACCCGTTGTCTTGCTACTGCATGGGCGAGCTGGCGAGTGAGCCTCTCCAGCTCCTGCTCTATGATACTGCCCAGGACATCCTCTTTATCGAAATAATGGGCATAGAAGGTGGTACGGCCAATGTTTGCCCGATCCAAAATATCCTGCACCAGAATCTCATCATAGGGTTTTTCTACCACGAGTTCCGCAAAGGCAGAGCTCACCAGGCGATAGGTACGTTGGGAACGACGATCTGTTTTCTGTTGTTTCACGGATGTCACCTCTTTCTTTGACGAACAATCAGGGTCAGGTGTTCGGTAGAGAACGGATTCCCTGGTGTGTGCTTGACGAGGAGAACCCTCCCTTGTATTCTCTCTAGAGAATACCATATTCGGTAGCAAACCTGCTGTTCCTCAAACTGGAACAGAGAAGGAGAAGGACTCTCATGAAATCTTTTTGGAGCAAGCACAGCGGGCTGCGGCGAGTGCTGTGTACACCTGTCGTCCTGTTATCCGTTTGTATTATCGTTCTGCTCTATATTGTCTAGGAAAAACATCAAGGGGGGTAAGCCTGCCCATCTGGGAAGGTTCCCCATGCTCATAAGTCACGCGTTTCATTTACTAGTCGAGGGAGTTTTATGTATCAGTGGCTTGTCTTCGCCCACATCCTGGGCGTCTTCGGCTTCCTGCTCGCCCACGGCACCGCCGCTGCCGTTACTTTCGCGCTACGGAGGCAGCGTGAGGTCGAGCGCGTTCGTGTCCTGCTTGACCTGTCCAGAGGCGTCACCATGGTCGCCAACGTCTCCCTGCTGGTGCTACTCGCTGCCGGCATCACTGCTGGCTTCATGGGCAACTGGTGGGGCCAGGGCTGGATCTGGGCCTCCCTGGGCCTGTTCATCCTGATTGGCGTCACCATGACGCTTCTCGGCTCACGCCCGCTCAATCGTATCCGTCAGCTCGTGCACGCCGGCAATCCATCGCGCTCGGAGACGATCAGTCATTCGTCCCTGGACACATCCGCGGAAAAGCAGCTTGCCGTTCTGCTCGCTGCCACCCATTCCTGGCTTCTCACCGTGATCGGCGGTGGCGGCTTAGCCTTGATCCTTTGGCTGATGATGTTCAAGCCATTCTAACCGGCAATCGGCATTCCCGTAGTAATTAGCTCCTGCTCTGGCACGAGCTAATAATCATCACAAATGGAGAGAAACCATGTTTAAAAACCTGTTTGCAGCGCTGGGATTAAGCTGCATCATTATCGTATTGCTGGCCGCATGTGGCAGTGTTTCTAACGATTCTAATCCTGTCCATATGAGCGGCAGTCGTTTTCTCCAGAGTTCAATCACTATCAAAAAAGGGGAGAGTATCACGCTTGTCAATGACGACCTCGTCGGCTCGCACGTTATCGCGAACGGTACATGGGTGAACAATACAGCCCGACCTGTCAGGGAGGCTGGTGCACCATCGGCCGACAATGTGAACATCGGCGGCAACAGCTCTATCACAATCGGCCCGTTCACGACTGCTGGCACTTTCCAACTTTATTGCACTGTTCATGCAGGCATGAATCTGACCATCGTCGTACAGTAAGAGAAGCTCTCGGGAGAAGTTTTAAGGAGAAAAACACATGGAAACCTCAGCACAAAACACTGGAGAGCAGTCGGTGGCGACCAGACTGCTCCTGGCTTGCGGCGCCATTGCTCCGCTGCTTAACATTGTTGTCATTCTCGTCCTTGGGGCCACACGTCCTGGCTACAACGCCTGGCAAATCCCCGACAGCAACCTCGAACTGGGGGCGGGTGGGTGGATACAAATCGCCAACTACATCGTCACCGGAGTGCTCCTGCTCGGTTTTGCCATCGGGCTCAGGCGTGTCCTGCGTACTTCCACCTGGGGACCCATCCTGCTCGGCATCTATGGCCTCACTTTCATCGTAACCGGGATCTTCGTGACCGACCCGGTGCTGGGGTATCCCCCCGGAGCGTCGAGCGCGCCAACCGTTTACGGAACCCTTCATAATCTCTTTGGCCAGCTTCAGTTCATCTCGTTGAGTGCGGCTTGCTTTGTGCTGGCACGGCGCGATGCCGCCGATCCTGCCAGGCGCGGCTGGGTCTGGTATTCACTTGCCACAGGTCTGCTGATCGCCGCCTCTGATGTCGCCTTCGTCCTCACCTTCAAATTGTGGGATGGAGGTCCAGTAGGACTCATTGAACGGATTGGCATCATTGGCGGCTGCAGTTGGATCGCTCTGCTGGCGATCCGCCTGATGAGCAAGAAGGTCCCACGGGTGTCTGTCGAATAAATGGGTCTGTCAGAACTCAGAGAGAGGCTTGTCCTGGGGTTCTGTCAGAATTGGCCCATGAGTATGAACGGATACTGTTGCTAAATTCCATTTTCATGCTCATCTTGGTGAAGCCCACAAGCTTAAATTGAGCACTGACGAACAATTTAGCAACAGTATCATGAACGGACCGGAAAACAACGCGAAGGCCCGTTCGTACTCATGAGCCTGAACTGACTCTCGTCGAGGAACAAACAGATCAGGCCTATTGTCGGCTCCTGCAACAGGAAAGACAGGAATGATGGAAACGAGAGAAGCGAAGGCGATGTCACTTGTGATGGCACCAGATCAACGTCAAGCCCGGAGATCAGCGAGGCTTGAGCTTGTTCGACAGGTGAAGCTTGGGACAACGGCCTCGGAGGCGCGGAGGCGCTGCAGCGTTCCGATGCATCGTACCACCGTGTATCGGCTGCTCAAGCGCGTCGAGTGTGAAGGCGAGCAGGTATTCGCAGAGAAGCGCCACGGCCACCCTGTTAAACTGCGCGGGGAGGTGCTCACCTGTGTGCTAGATTACTGCCAGAATCACGCGTCTGCTGCAAGCCGCGAGGTCCAATGCTTGGTGGCTGAGCGCTTCGGGATCACGGTGAGTATCAGCCAACTGAACCGTGTGCGCGCCTCTCACGGGCTGAGCCGAAAGGCCCCACAGCGAGAAAAAAAAGCCGCAAACGGGCGTCATCATTGCCTCTGGAGCGCGTGTTCAGGCAGGTAGCTTGCTCCTGTTAGCAGCCGCTACCGAAACTGGGCTCCTGACGCAATTGGACCAGGCTCTGCCCCCTTCCTCAACTCCATCGGAGCCACCACGCCTTCCGCTGGCAGGCAGTGCCTCAGTGCGCCTACGCCTGTTGCTGACTCTGCTGTTTTTAGGAGCTGTCGGGCTCTCGCGCACGTGGGATCTGCGTGGGTACACGGCGGATGGACTGGCCCTGCTCACCGGATGCACGCAAGCCTATGGCTATCGCTACACCGAAGCCTTTTTGTCGCAGTTGGCCTCCGCCGATGGTGCAGAGCGCTTCACTGATGCCTTGGCGTGCTGGACCACGCACCTCTGGCATGCCCCAGCAGAAGAAATGGGAGAAGCCGATCATCATCTACACGCGCTGACCTGCTATGTGGATGGACATCGCAAACCAGTCTACAGTGAGGTGCTCATCCCTCGCGGACTGATCGGGCGTCTGGGCGTCATCCTGGGCTGCCGAGCGCTGCTGTTGCTCCACGACGAGCACGGCCATCCCCTCTTCGTCACCACTCATCGAGGGGACCAGCATCTCACAGTGGGCGTCCCCGCATTCCTGGCGCGCTATGAACAGCACGCGGAGCACTGTCAGGTCGCACGAATGATCGTGGATCGGGAGGGCATGGCCACTGAATTCCTCGCTAGCTTGCATGCGGAGGGACGCCGCGTGGTCACGATCTTACAAACCAGCCAGTATCGAGACCTCACTTCCTTCTCCGACGTGGGAACCTTTGTGCCGTTGAGTACGGACACCCACGGACAGGTCATCCGTGAAGTGGCTCCGGCTCGCATCAACTTGCCCCGTGAAGACCATCCTGACGAACCTCTGTGTTTGCAGGTAGCCCTCATCCGCGATTTGCGCCGGACGGTTTCGGTTCGGCCTGATCCAGAAGAGGCAGAGGTCCCGCCGCGTTGGGACAGTGACCTGCCCCTTGAAGAGCGGACCTGGTGGCGCGAGGGCTGGCAAGCCACGGCAGCTCCGGCCAAAGAGACGACGGCGAAGCTCATTCCCATTGTGACCACAGAAAAGATCAAGGACATCGATGCCATCGAGCTTGCCCAGACTTACATTCATCGCTGGCCTGCTCAGGAAAATGTCATCAAAGATTATCTTTTGCCTCTGGGATTGGACACCAACCACGGGTTTGCCAAAGTGGCGGTGGAAAATTCGGAGGTGGCGAAACGACGAACCCGCTTGGAGCAACGGCTCGCCAGGCTCAAGCAATGGGCACAGAGTGTGGGCAAACGCGAGGCCCAAGCCAGCCGACGACGAGAGCGGCTCCGTACTACCTACAACGCACAAAGCCGAGAATTGTACCGTGAACTGACAGCATATCAGTTCACGGTGGAAGAACAAAACCTTCCTGAGTACGTGTTCCGACAGAAGCTCAAGGAACGCAAAGCCGAGATCGACGCCGAACTGGAACCGCTCCGCATCAAAGAATGGCAAGCCTATGACCAGTGCAATGCCGAGTTCCGCAAACAAGAACGCTACTGCAAAGAGCAGCGGGAGGTGCTTCGCGCATTAGAAGATTTGGAGGAACAGGAGCGAAGCATGTATGAGTTGGATAACCGAAAAGATCAGGTAATGTCTGTGTGCAAGGTGGCATTGGCGAATCTGGCGATGTGGGTGCGTGATCGGTACTTTCCAGCATCATATGCGCAGGCCACCTGGAAACGTTTGCTCCCCTTTTTTCAGCTTCCCGGCACCATCACGCACTCCGCTCAGATGGTGCAAGTTGAACTGCGTCCCTTCAACGATCGTGCGCTCAATCGAGATCTGGCCATCTTGTGTGAACGGGTCAACCAGGCATCGCCGCATCTGCCTGATGGACGCCGACTCTCGTTCACCATCAGTTCAGCGTGTTGCATTCTTGCCGCGCAGAAGAAGGCCAAAATACCGTGAGTCCCTGCTAATGCCCCATGAAGAACCATATGCATATCTCTCACTCGCTTAGCTGTAAATCCCTCCTTCAGCTTCTTCGCATA
>Ga0209647_1003134_pt1 | contig 12955 bp, 10 predicted proteins | sample GraSoi_2013_60cm_FD_185827 | JGI IMG/M metagenome (GOLD analysis project Ga0209647, IMG submission 185827) | Grasslands soil microbial communities from the Angelo Coastal Reserve, California, USA - Sample 9_17_2013_60cm (SPAdes) (version 2) | ecosystem: Environmental > Terrestrial > Soil >... | reverse complement strand
TACGAATGCTCGATCAGTCACGCATCGGAGCGATCCTGACAGGAGATCGCGACGCATTGCGTGGCGGGCCTCCTGTTAGCGCGCTTATCGTCCAGAACACCAATCCTGTTTCGGTGTGCCCGGATCAGACGCAGGTGAAACGCGGCTTTGCACGTGATGACTTGTTTGTCTGCGTACACGAGCAGTTCATGACTGAAACCGCGCAGATGGCCGATGTGGTTCTGCCGGCGACGACTTTTCTTGAGCACGACGACATTTATCGCGGGGGTGGGCATCAGTATCTGATTCTGGGCCCCAAGTTGGTCGAGCCACCGGGCGAGTGCCGCAATAATCACGAGGTGATCTGCGCCCTCGCCAGGCGATTGGGCGTCGAGCATCGCGGTTTCACAATGGACCCGCGTGAACTCATCGATCAGATGCTGCGTATTTCCAAACGCGGCACGCTCGCCGAGCTTGAGGCCAATCGGTGGCTCGATTGCCAGCCGCCGTTCCGGCAGTCGCATTATCTGGACGGATTTCCCTGGCCGGACGGCAAGTTTCGTTTCAAGCCGGACTGGCCAAATGTGCCGTTCCGCAGCCCTTACCACAGCGGGCCAATCGCCGAAATGCCGCGATTGCCCGATCACTGGACTTCGATCGAACAGGCAGACGAGGAGCATCCATTCCGGCTCGCGACGTCGCCGGCGCGCGGCTTTCTCAATTCGACCTTCAATGAGACGCCGACATCGCTTGCGCAGGAGCAACGGCCGAGCGTGATGATTCATCCCGACGATGCGCGGCAAAACGATATCGGCGACGGCGATAACGTGGTGCTCGGAAACAAACGAGGCGAGGTGCGGCTCCACGCACATCTGTATGCCGGTGTACGGCAGGGTGTTTTGATTGCGGAGTCGATCTGGCCGAATTCGGCTTATGCCGACGGCTGCGGCATCAATACGCTGACGGGAGCAGATTCCATCGCGCCCTACGGCGGGGCCGCGATCCACGACACCAAAGTGTGGGTGCGAAAAGCGCGCGCAGATGAAATCCGCGCGCGCTCCACGTAACTGTGAAGAGTATGCCTAGAGTTCCTTGCCGATGGCGCGGTCGACCGAGTAATGCCCGCCGCCACGTATCAGGATGACCAGGAACAGGATCGCCCACATCACCGGGAATTCGGCACCACCACCTTGAACGCTAAAGAACCAGCCATTCGCTAACTGCACCTTGAATATTATGACCAACATTTCGATTAGAAGCAGTAGCGCGAATGGGCGTGTGAGAAAACCGATTATGATGCAGACGGCCCCGACCGATTCAAGGAACATGATGAGATAGGCGAGCGGCAGCGCCGGCTCGATACCGCGTCGCGCGAGTGTGTTGGCGGCCACCGCTTGCACGCCAACCATGAATTTTGGCCAGACGTGTGGGAAGAGCATCAGCCCTGCCGTTATCCGCAGCAGCGGATAGGCAAAGTCGTACAAAGATTCGTAAAGCCCGCCCAATCCCGGAAAGTACAGTTTTGGTGCCCCGCTGCTCATGTGATCTCCCCGCTGTGTTGTCGCGCCACTCGATTGGTGGCGTCATTTCAAAGTCTACGAAAACCTATAACACCGCATCGGCCGCGCTTATTCAAATCTTTGTCGTGTTGCAGCGCGAAAAACTTTCGATCTTACGTCAGTCCGACCGGAGTCAATTGGCTGGAATCAGGCACGAGAACACCATCGATCAGACAGCGGCCGTCGACAACCTGTACGCGGCCTTCCGCCACCAATTTTAATGCCAACGGATAGATGCGGTGCTCCACACCGAGAACGCGCATGGCAAGCGCCTCCTCGCTGTCTCCCGGCTCCACAGCAACCGCGCCTTGCACGATAATCGGCCCGGAATCCATTTCTGCCACCACAAAATGCACAGTCGCGCCGTGAATCTTCTTGCCCGCTTCGAGCGCACGCTTATGGGTGTCGAGCCCTTTAAAGTCGGGCAATAGGGCGGGGTGGATATTCAGGAGCCGGTTCTGCCATTGGCGTACGAATGTCGCTGTGAGCAATCTCATAAAGCCCGCAAGACACACAATATCGATGCGGTATTTTTCGAGCACGGCCTGCAATGCGCTTTCAAATGCGACTCGATCCTTACCGAACGCAACGTGATCGACGACATCCGTCGCAACACCGGCAGCGCGGGCAACAAGCAGACCGCCGGCATCCGGACGGTTGGAAAGCACCAGCGCGATCTCGGCCGGATATTTTTTATCCCTTGCTGCCTCGATCAAGGCGGCCATATTGGAGCCGCGGCCAGAAATAAGAACGGCGACTCGCTTTCGGCTCATATCTCACCCGAGATTGAGTTTGCCGTCGTAAACGACGCGCGTATCGCTGGACGCTTTGATCACGTTGCCAAGCGACACCACTCTTTCTCCCGCTCGTGTGAACGCTTGTGACACTGCCTGAGAATCTTTGGAAGACGTGACCACAATCATTCCGATGCCGCAGTTGAAAGTGCGTAGCATTTCATCTTGCGCAATCGCGCCTTCGCTCGCGAGCCATTGAAACACCGGCAGCACCGGCACGTGCGTAAGATCGAGCCGTGCGCCAAGCCCCTTTGGTAGGACGCGTGGGATGTTGTCGGGAAATCCACCGCCAGTGATATGAGCCAGCCCTTTTATAACATTGGTGTCTCGGATCGCCGCCAGACAAGACTTCACATAAATGCGGGTCGGCGCGAGCATTGCTTCGCCCAGGCTTTGTCCGGGCAGGAATGGGGCGGGTGCGGCCCAACGGAGCCCGGTCTTCTCGATCACTTTGCGGACCAGGGAATATCCATTGGAATGCACACCAGATGACGCAAGCCCGATAATAGCATCGCCCTCCCGGATATCGGCGCGCGGCAGGACTGCATCACGCTCAACTGCACCGACAGCGAATCCGGCCAGGTCGTAATCGTCGCCTTGGTACACGCCGGGCATCTCCGCGGTTTCGCCGCCAATCAATGCGCAGCCCGCCTCGCGGCAGCCGATGCTGATTCCCGCGACCACGGCAGCACCGATCTCCGGCTCGAGTTTTCCGCAGGCATAGTAGTCAAGGAAGAACAAAGGCTCGGCGCCTTGCACGACCAGATCGTTGACACTCATCGCCACCAAATCGATGCCGATCGTATCGTGGCGGCCGGTTTCGATCGCGACTTTGAGTTTCGTGCCAACCCCGTCGGTCGCTGCTATCAGCACCGGGTCGCGGTAACCTACCTTTTTGAGGTCGAACAGCCCGCCGAAGCCACCGATTTCCGCGTCGGCGCCGGTACGCGCCGTGGCACGCACTAACGGCTTGATCAGTTCCACCATCCGGTTGCCGGCATCGATATCAACGCCGGCCTGCGCGTAAGTAAGACCGCGCTGCTTTTCTGCCATGATGGATCCTCGTCCGCGCCGGGGTCGTACGTCGGAATCGCAAGTCGTGCAATGGTCCGGGCGCCGTTATACTCTACCGACGAAATTGGCGCGTTTTCGGCACTCGTGCCGGACTGCGCCTGTGAGCCGGGTTTGCCTTGAATATTCCGAACCTCATTACGCTGGGGCGCATTTTGCTGGTGCCGGTCGTGGTTTGGGCGATCGCGACGCCCGGCGCCATGTGGATTGCCTTTGTGCTGTTCGTGGCGGCCGGCGTGAGCGACGCGGTCGACGGCTTCCTGGCCAAGCGCTTGGCCATGACCACCGAACTGGGGGCCTACCTCGATCCGCTTGCCGACAAGGCGCTGATCGTCTCCATCTATCTGACCCTTGGGATCAACGGGGATATCCCGCGCTGGCTCGTCATTCTGGTGGTGTCACGCGATATCATGATTGTCGGTGCGTTTATGCTGTCCTGGCTCATCGGTAGCCCGCTCAAGGTCAAGCCATTGGTGGTCTCCAAGCTCAATACAGCGGCGCAGATTGTATTTGCATGTGTGGTCCTCGGCACACTTGGTTTCAACTACGAACTGCCGACGCTCACACTGGTACTCATGATACTGGTTGCCGTCTTAACGCTGTTGTCTGTCGCAGCCTATGTCGGTGAGTGGGTCCGTCACATGAACTCCACGGCCGCTAAGCCATGAGCCCACGCGCCACGCCGCGTTTGCGTCGCGGATCGTCGACAAACGGCGGCGCAGCCTTGCAGCGCCAGCTCATATTTTGGCTGGGCGCGCTCGTCGTGGTCGTGCTCGCACTTTGGTTGCTGAGCGAAATTCTGCTGCCGTTTATCGCCGGCCTTGCGATTGCATACTTGCTGACACCGCTGACCGATCGCCTCGAGCGCCTCGGAGTGAATCGCCTCGCCGCCGCGTTGCTGATCATAACGATGGTCGTGCTGACGCTGGTCTACTCGATCTTGTTGATAGCGCCGCTTCTTTCAGGACAATTGTCATCGTTTATTGAGAGCGTTCCCGGCTACGTGACAAAGCTGCAGGCACTGATGAGCGATCCGAGTCGGGTCTGGGTCCAAAAGTTGTTGGGTGCAGGTTTTAATGCCGATAAGTCGATCGGCGATTTGGTATCGCAAGGCGCCGGCTGGCTGACAACATTTATCCACTCCTTATGGTCGGGTGGACGCGCGCTGGTGTCGCTGTTCTCCCTGGTCGTGGTCACGCCGGTCGTCGCTTTTTATCTAATTTACGATTGGCACCGCATGATCCGTACCGTCGACGGATGGATCCCGGTGCAGCAGCGCGAGACCGTGCGCGGGCTGGCGCGAGAAATTGATGCGGCAATTTCAGGCTTCGTGAGGGGTCAGACTGCGGTCTGCATGATCCTCGGCTCGTTTTACGCCGTAGCGTTGACGTTGAGTGGCCTTAATTTCGGCCTGCTGATCGGCCTGATTTCAGGCCTTATCACTTTCATACCCTATGTTGGCTCTATGACTGGCCTGGTGCTGTCGCTCGGCGTAGCGGTGGCACAGTTCTGGCCGAATTATGGATCGATCCTCACGGTGCTCAGTATTTTCCTGGTTGGCCAATTTCTCGAAGGGAACGTTCTGTCGCCGAAACTGGTTGGTGAGAGCGTTGGACTGCATCCGGTCTGGTTGATCTTCGCGCTGCTGGCATTCGGTTATCTATTCGGCTTTGTTGGTCTTTTGGTCGCCGTACCGCTTGCCGCCACGATCGGCGTTCTTTCGCGCTTTGCCTTGCGCCGTTATTTGCAAAGCACATTCTATACCGGTGAAGGATCGGATTGAGTGGCATGGCCAGTTCGTTGGCTCCCCGTCAGCTTGTGCTCGCGCTCGATCATTCTGTCAGCTTCGCACGCGAAGATTTTCTGCGTGGTCCATCGAACGCAGCAGCATTCACGCTGATCGATCAGTGGCCCGATTGGCCGGATCGGATCGTCGCTGTGATTGGCTCGGAGGGTTCCGGCAAGAGTCATCTCGCGGCGATCTGGGCGGAAGCAACAGGTGCGCGCATTTTGTCCGCGAAATTATTGTCTGTCACGGACCTGCCTGCAGCGTTGGCAACCGGTGCTCTGGTGATCGAGGATCTCGAGGCCACGAGTCTCGATGAGCGCGCCTTGTTCCATCTCATCAATCTTGCGCGAGAGGAACGTGCCTATGTGCTCATTACGTCTCGTGTGGCACCTGCGAGCTTTCCATTCACGATCCGCGATCTTGTCTCACGTCTGCGCGCAATTCCGGTCGTCGCACTCTCGGCGCCCGACGACACGCTGTTGCGCGCGTTGATCGTCAAGCTTGCCGCGGACCGACAGATTGCGGTGGACGATGAATTGGTCAATTACCTTGCAAATCGCATCGAGCGGTCATTCGAAGCGGCGCGAATGGCGGTGCAAAGGCTGGACGAGGAGGCGATGCGTCAGCATCGCCCGGTGACCCGGGCACTCGCAATCGAGCTGTTTCGCACTCTTTAACGCAGATGTGTCAGGCTTGACGGCATCGGCAGTTCGGGCGCGAACTGTCATCCGACGGCCATTGTTTTCAGGTAGGCCTTGGCCTTTCAGGCATTCGTTTCCATGGCAGATCGCTCACAAGCTATTGCCTCCGTTGAGGAATTTGCTCCGGCCTTGGAGCGCCAGGAATCTGGCGCGCCTGGGTCGGTTGTGCCTTTGAAGGCAAGCCCGGAACGATTCATTAATCGTGAGCTGTCGTGGCTGCATTTTAATCGGCGCGTATTGGACGAAGCTGCCAATGAACATCACCCGCTCCTCGAGCGCGTGCGCTTTCTCTCGATTTCAGCCAACAACCTCGACGAATTCTTTATGGTGCGGGTCGCTGGTCTCAAAGGCCAGCTCCGACAGGGAATCCTGACGCAAAGTCCGGATGGCCTTACGCCCTCAGAGCAGCTGGCGCGCATCCGCGAAGCCGTATCGCAGCTGGCCAGCGATCAACAGAAACGCTGGCTGGAATTGCGGCCTGCACTTGCTGCCGCCAATGTGGTGCTTGCAGAAGGAGCCGATCTCAAAAAAGCAGAGCGCAATTGGCTGGAAGATCATTTTCTCACGCACGTCTTTCCGTTGTTGACGCCGCTGGCGATCGATCCTGCGCATCCGTTTCCTTTCATTCCCAATCTCGGCTTTTCGATCGCGCTGCAACTCGCGCGCGTCAAAGATGGCAAGGCGATGAATGCGCTCATTCGCATGCCGCAAAAAATCGAACGATTCATAAAATTACCGAGCGGCAGCGACCATGGAATCCGCCTCATAACTCTGGAAGAGGCGACCGCGCTGTTCATCAACCGATTGTTTCCGGGCTACACGGTCAAGGGCCAGGGCGCCTTCCGGGCAATTCGCGACTCCGAAGTTGAAATCGAAGAAGAGGCCGAAGATCTGGTGCGGCTGTTCGAAACCGCGCTCAAACAGCGCCGCCGTGGTTCCGTGATTCGACTTGAACTCAGTGCAACAATGCCAGGAGAGCTTTGCAGTTTCGTCCAGCGCGCGCTCGCGGTCGCAGACGACGAGGTGTTCAGGGTCGATGGCGTGCTCGCGCTCAACGATTTGAACCAGCTTACCAAGCTCGATCGGCCCGATCTCGAATTCGTGCCCTACAATCCACGTTATCCGGAACGCATCCGCGATCACGGTGGCGATTGCTTTGCGGCAATTCGTCAGAAAGACCTCATCGTCCATCACCCGTATGAATCTTTTGACGTCGTGGTGCAGTTTTTGCAGCAAGCCGCTCGTGATCCAAATGTGGTGGCGATAAAACAGACGCTTTACCGCACCTCGGCTGAATCGCCGATCGTAAAGCAATTGGTCGAAGCGGCCGAAGCCGGAAAATCGGTGACCGCGCTGGTCGAACTCAAGGCGCGCTTTGATGAGGAAGCCAATATTCGCTGGGCTCGCGATCTCGAGCGCGCTGGTGTGCAGGTCGTATTTGGTTTTATCGAATTAAAAACGCACGCCAAGCTGTCATTGGTGGTGCGTCGTGAAGCGGGGGAACTTGCGACTTACATTCATGTTGGCACCGGCAACTATCATCCGGTCACGGCGCGCATTTACACGGACCTCTCGTTTTTTACTGCCGACAAGGTGATCGGACGAGATGTGGCGCGCATCTTCAACTATATCACCGGATACGCTGAACCTGCGGAGCTCGAGCGCATGGCGATCTCGCCAATCAATCTGCGCAAGCGAATTCTCGACCATATTTCGCAGGAGATTGCTCACGCCAAAGCCGGGCGGCCGGCGTCGATCTGGATGAAAATGAATTCGCTCGTCGATCCGGGAATTATCGACGCGCTCTACGAAGCCTCGGCTGCCGGCGTCACCATTGATTTGGTGGTACGCGGCATTTGTTGCCTGCGTCCGGGAGTGCCGGGATTGTCCGAAAACATCCGCGTCAAATCTATTGTTGGTCGCTTCCTCGAACACGGTCGGATTTATTGCTTTGGTGCTGGCCACGCGCTGCCGCATCCGAAAGCGGCGATTTATATTTCGTCGGCCGACATGATGCCCCGTAATCTCGACAGGCGCGTTGAAGTTCTGTGCCCGATTCTCAATTCGACGGTTCATGAGCAGGTCCTCGGCCAAATTATGGTCGCGAATTTCAAGGATAATGAGCAAAGCTGGAAGGTCTTGCCGGATGGCAGTTCCACGCGCATAAAGGCCGCCCCGGGCGAGGAACCCTTCAACGCCCACAAGTATTTCATGACCAATCCGAGTCTGTCGGGCCGTGGAAAATCGTTCAAGGAATCGTCGCCGCGCAGCCTTATACGCCGCCTCATCGAAGGCGCGTAAACGGTCCGCGGCGATCGTTTCGTCGGCGAAAGGCCGCCTCGACCACGGCCCACCGGTTGCCGTCATCGATATTGGGTCGAACTCAATTCGTCTCGTTATCTATGAGGGACTTACCCGCGCGCCGACGCCCATCTTCAACGAGAAGGTGCTGGCTGGCCTTGGGCGGCAAGTTCAGTCGACCGGTCTTTTGCCGGCCGATGCGATCGATACAGCCCTCGATGCGCTGCGGCGTTTCCGGGCCTTGTGCGATATCCTGCATGTGCGCCGTATTTGGGCGATCGCCACGGCCGCGTGCCGAGATGCGCGCAATGGCCGTGCCTTCATCGCCGAAGCCGAGCGCATCTGCCGCACGCATATCACGATCCTTTCCGGAAAACGCGAGGCCTATCTTACCGCACTCGGTATCGTGTCCGGCATCCATAAACCCGATGGCATCGTCGGCGATCTTGGTGGCGGCTCGCTTGAACTGGTCGACGTGCACGGCTCCCGCGTGCGGGGCGGCGTTACGCTGCCGCTTGGCGGCCTTGCCCTTCAAGATATCACGGGAAAATCGCTCAAGAAGGCGGAGAAATTCGTCGAAGAGGCGTTCGAAGATCTTGAAATGTTGCACGACGGCGAGGACCGTACATTCTACGCGGTCGGCGGCACGTGGCGAGCGTTGGCTCGACTGCACATGTGGCAAACCGGCTATCCGTTCCACGTCATGCACAATTACCGGATTTCTGCGCGTGAGGCGCAGGAATTTTCCAGACTCGTCCATCACGTCGACACCGAAACACTGTCGAAGATCGAAGTCGTAAACGCGGCTCGCCGGCCGTTGCTCGCCTACGCAGCGCTGGTGATGGAAAATCTGGTTCGGACGATCAAGCCTAAGCAGGTGATCATTTCTGTGCTCGGTGTGCGCGAGGGCTTACTTTATTCCATGCTCAATTCGCGTGAGCGCGCGCGCGACCCCCTCATTTCCGCGGCGGCTGATCTCAATGTTTTGCGTTCGCGCTCGCCGGGCCATGGTGAGGAGTTGATTGCCTGGACCGATCGCTTTATCGCGTCTTCCGGGCTGGAAGAAACCGCAGACGAACGGCGACTGCGCCATGCTGCCTGTTTGCTGGGCGACATCGGCTGGCGCGCCCATCCGGACTATCGTGGCGAGCAGTCCATGAACATCATCGCACATGGTTCGTTCGTCTCGATTGATCATCCCGGCCGCGCCTATCTGGCGTTATCAGTCTATTTTCGTCACGCTGGTCTGAGCGAGGAAGAGCTGTCGCCGCGTCTGCGCGAACTGGCGACCACGCGCATGCTCGATCGCGCGCGTGTCCTCGGCGCCGCAATGAGGGTTGCCTATATTCTCACAGCGGGACAAAGCGGCGTGTTGCCGAAAACGCCGATGCAGGTCAAACGAGGGAAACTCACTCTCAAGCTTCCAGGTTCTTACGGCAAACTCGCCAGCGATCGCCTGGCCGGCCGCCTTCGTCAGCTGGCGCGGCTCATCGGGCGCGATCCCTCCATCGACACCTAGTTTTTATCTTTTTCCACCGTGACGACACGGCCCTTGTCGACAGCGAGGGCCAAGCGACCGTGTTTGATCGCCAACGCCTTTTCACCGAACAATTCGCGCCGCCAACCTTTCATCGCCGGCACATCCGCCTCGTCATCGGCGGCAATGCGATCGAGGTCGTCAATCGTTGCTATGACTTTTGCAGCGACGCCGTGCCGCTCCGCCGTCATGCGCAGGAGTACTTTAAGCAGCTCGACCGTGGCAGCGCCGTTTGCCGCCGGGCGGAAGCGGTCGAGCCGAGGCAACGTGTCTACATCGCGTTCGAGGCCACGCTTGACGGCATCGACGATCTGGTCGCCCCAGCGCGATCGCTCGAAACCTTTTGGGAGGGAGCGCAGGTGTCCCAAGCGCTCGATCGTTGTCGGGGCCTGAACTGCAATATCACCGATCACTTCGTCCTTGATCACGCGTCCCCGCGGGACGTCGCGTGTCTGGGCCTCGCGCTCCCGCCATGCCGCGACCTCGATCAGTACGCCGAGCTCCTTAGGCTTGCGGACACGGCTTTTGAGTCGCTCCCAAGCCCGTTCAGGATCGGCGCGATAGGTTTCGGGCGACGTCAGCACGTCCATCTCCGCCTGGACCCAGCTGCTGCGTCCGCGCTTCTCCAGATCGGCGGCAAGCTTCAAATACACGTCTCGCAAATGAGTGACGTCGGATAAGGCGTAGGTAATTTGCGCGTCACTGAGCGGGCGACGTGTCCAGTCTGTAAAGCGATGCGATTTGTCGAGGTTGTCACCAGTAATGCGTTGGACCAGCTGGTCGTAGGATATGGAATCGCCGTAGCCGAGCACCATTGCGGCAACTTGGGTGTCGACGATCGGGTGCGGAATCGTCTTGGCCATATTCCAGACGATTTCTATGTCCTGGCGCGCAGCGTGAAATATTTTGATTACGCTCTCGTTCTCCATCAACGCAAAAAACGGAGTGAGATCGATCCCATTCGCGAGCGCGTCGATGACCACAGCCTCGTCGGGAGACGCCATCTGCGCTACGCACAGCAATGGATAGTAGGTGGTCTCACGCAGGAATTCAGTATCGACGGTGACGTAGGGGTGCTTTGCCATCCGCGCGCAAACAGCCGCGAGGTCACCGGTTGTGGCTATCAAATCCATTGTGGTGGCAAACTTGACCGAGTTCAATTCCGTCATGGCAATGGCACTCTATACTTTTTTTCCGCGAATGCGCGCCATGTGAATGAACTCCCACGGACTCGGCATTGCTGCAACAGGAACCTCTATCAGGGCCGGTTCGCGGCGGGCAAATGCGTCGCGCAAGGCCAGCCGCAGCTCGTCCGGGCCGCGTGCGCGCCGACCTGCGGCACCGAAACTTTCGGCGTATTTGACGAAATCTGGATTGGCAAGATCACAGGCGATCAGTCGATTGCCGAACTGCTCCTGCTGAATGCGGCGCACATTGCCAAAAGCGCCATCCACGAAAATAACGGCTACGAGCGGAATTCTATGACGTATGGCGGTTGCGAGCTCGTTTCCTGTGTAGAGAAACCCACCATCGCCGTTGATCGAAAGGACGGGGACGTCGGGTCTCGCGTGCTGTGCCCCCAGCGCCGTAGCGTAGCCCCAGCCCAGATTGTCCTGATAGCCGGGCGATAAAAACGTGCGTGGCCTGTACACGGGAAAGGCAAGGCGAGCGGCGAAACCAAGTTGCGTCACCTCGTCGACGTAAATGCCGTCCTCCGGCAATTCGGCCCGGATCGCTTCGAGGAACGCAAGCTGCGGTGCAAGCTTGGTAAACCGCTCCCGCATTTTGGCCTGGCGCTCCACCATCTCGTCGTGGCGCGACGCTCGCCGCATATTGAATTTAACAAGTTCATCGATGAGCCGCTGCAGAATAGGCGCAGCGTTGCCGATGAGCGCCACTTTCGGCTTTTGCAGGCGCGCAGGCTGTTCCGGATCGGCATCGACGCGCACGATCTGCAAGTCTTTATCCACGCCCCATTGTGTCATCGGATTGAGCAAACGTGTGCCCACTGCGAGTACCACATCGGCTTCGCCCCACAATTCGCGGCCAAGCGGCAGCGTCACGCTGAGCGGGTCGCGAGAATCAAGGACGCCGCGGCCGCGCCGATATCCGAGCACAGGCGCCTGCAGCATACTTGAGAGGAGCGTGACCTCGAGCGATGCACCCTGCGCGCCGCCGCCGGCGACGATCAGGACGCGTTTGGCCTTGCCCAAAAGTTTTGCCGCTGCACGCAACCTGTCGTCGTCAAGTTTCGGCGGACGAGGCGGCGAGGGCGGCACGATCGCTGTGATCGAGCTGCGCTTGCCCCAGACGTCGATTGCGCATTCGAGCGCTGCCGGTCCCGGGCGTCCGCGACTCATGGATTGAATCGCTTTTGCGACTTTGACGGACGCTTCGCCCGGTTCCGTGATGGACGCGCGATGATCGACCAGGCGCGAGATGATGCCGGCCTGATCGCGAATTTCGTGGAGGTGACCCTGACCCTTGCCGATCGCGGCCGCGGGGATTTGTCCAATGAGCGCCAATACCGGCGCGTTCATTCCATATGCGGTCAGCAATGCGGCGCCGGAATTGAGCAGACCTGGGCCTGGTACGACCGCGTAGGTCTGTGGTCTGCCTGTCGCCAGCGCCGCACCCAAGGCCATATAGGCTGCGCCTTGTTCATGCCGGGTATGGATGACGCGTAAATGATCGCCCACGCGCTGGAAGGCATCGAACAGATGGTCGTTATGAACCCCCGGCAGGGCGTAGACTGTGTCCACGCCATGAGCGAGAAGGGTTGCGGCCGCGGCTTCGGCCGTCGACATTTCGGCAATGGCCGGGTTCGTCTTCTTTTTGGCTCGGGATTTGGGCATTCGTTGGGGTCCGTTGCTCCCAGGATCGAGTTTGCAGTCGACTGGCAAGTGTGTCGAGCCGCTTGAATTGGCTCTGTTTTTAAAGTGCTGGTCGCCTTGACAAAGCGCACCCCCCATGCGTTTTTCGCCCGCCCCATGCGCAGATTCTGAATCGTTCGCCGGAAGTGCCCAAAGAATTGTCTATGCATCGCTATCGTTCACATACTTGCGGCGCTCTTCGCGACACCGACATTGGTGCGACCATTCGATTGTCCGGATGGTGTCATCGCATTCGCGACCATGGCGGCGTGTTGTTCATTGATTTGCGCGACCATTATGGGCTCACGCAGGTCGTAGCCGATCCTGACAGCAAGGCTTTCAAGCTTGCCG
>Ga0209647_1003133_pt1 | contig 12970 bp, 9 predicted proteins | sample GraSoi_2013_60cm_FD_185827 | JGI IMG/M metagenome (GOLD analysis project Ga0209647, IMG submission 185827) | Grasslands soil microbial communities from the Angelo Coastal Reserve, California, USA - Sample 9_17_2013_60cm (SPAdes) (version 2) | ecosystem: Environmental > Terrestrial > Soil >... | reverse complement strand
CGGGTCGGCCACGGTCAGCGTCATCGTGGACTAGCAACTGCCGTCTACGAGACGCCGTACCGTGCGAGGGCGTCCGCTTTCAGCGTCGTGCCCGCACCCGGCCGCTCGGGCGGCACGAAGTGGCCCCCCTCCACGGTGGCGGGCTCCTCGAAGCACTCGCGCATCCAGGGGATGTATTCGAGCATCCGACACGCGGGATGGGCGATCGCGAGGTGCAGATGGACCTGGGCCATGTCGCCGATGTGAGGCACCACCGGCAATCGATGCGCGAGCGCGAGATCCGCGACCTGCAGCCATTCGGTGATGCCGGCGAGGCGGGCGACGTCGGGCTGGACGAAGTGCACGGCACCGGCGTCGATGAAATTCCGGAAGTCATCGAGGCGGTAGAGCTGCTCGCCGAGGGCGATGGGGATCCGGATCTGCTGGGCGAGCCTGTGGTGCCCCTGAACGTCGTCGTACCACAGCGGCTCCTCGAGCCAGTAGACGTCGTGGTCCTCGAGCGATCGACCGACCTCGATCGCTGTCGGCAGGTCCCACCGGCCGTTGGCGTCCACCATCAGCCGGACGCGCGGCCCGATCGCCTCGCGGACGGCATCGACGCGCTCGAGATCGGTCCAGGCGTCGGCATGGCCGACCTTGATCTTCACCGCGCGATAGCCGTCCACTTCCACGAGACGCCGCGCGTCTTCGACCAGCCGATCGATCGGCCAGTTCAGCCACCCGCCGTCGGTGTTGTAGGCCTCGATCCTGGATGCGGGCGAGCCGCCGAGCAGCTTCCAGAGCGGCAGTCCGGCCGCCTTGGCTCGGAGGTCCCAGAGCGCCATGTCCACGGCGCCCAGCGCCAGATGCGTGATGCCGGCGCGGCCCACCCACTGCGCCGGAGGAAAGTGGAAGAGCTTCTCCCACAGGTGCTGGCCCTCCCGGCAGTCTTCGCCGATCAGGAGAGGCCCATAGGTCTCGCTGATGCAGGAAGTGATGAGCCTATCGAGCCCGAGGTGGGCGTGGGTTCCCGTGTAGCCATAACCGGCGAGCCCGTTCTCGGTGCAGATGATGACGCCGGGAGCACCCCAGTGCGTGAGCTTATGGGTGCTGTCCTCGATCACGCCGCGCGTGACGGGCACATGGAGGATGAACGTCTGAAGGCTCTGGATCTTCACGTGTATTTCACTCGCGGCGGTACGGTTTACTCGCGTCCCCATCCGGGCAATCCGCCGGAGCGGCGCAACTCCTCTTCGAGGTCGTCCAGAGCCTTCTTGGAGTCGCGCAGCTCGGGGGTATCCACCTTGATCCGCACCTTCTGCTGCACGGGGATGCCGCTGACGAACACGACCTCGATGCGGTCCTCGTAGGCGCGCGCATCGGCTTCGGCGATGCGCGCACGGGCTTGCGCGAAGCGAGCGCGCCACTCGCGTTCCAGCCGTACGAGGTCGGGCTCGGGCGCCGGGGTGGCAGGGGCGGCGGGGGTGGATGACCCCGTGACCGGCAGCTCCGAGACCGAGCCCTTGGGCTTCCGCTCCCGCGATGTGAGGTCGACTTCGGTATAAGTCGGCGCCGGCGAGCCCGGAGTCTGCTTCTTCTTCTCCTGAGCGCGGCGCGCGACCTCGCCCAGCGACTCCGCGCGCGCAAATCCGCCCAGGCTCAGCAGCAGGCCAAGGGGCACGAGCGGTCGCACGAAGCGAGTATACGCGGCAGGTGACCGCGGAATCGTCCGTTCGGACATGGGCCGCCCTGTCCGGAAACGGGGCAGACTCTAGACAGGCAGAAAGGATGAGGCCCTGCCAACGGCCTCGTCCCACTCCGCCGACGTGGCGTCCAGTCGTATCCGGAACGACGTGAGCAGTCCCCGCTTCTGGATCTGTATCCGCCAGCCGCCGTCCGAGCTCGACTCCGGTTGCGACTCCACCGTCAGGGTGTACCCGGATAGAGCGAGCGGCCTCAAGGCCTCGCAGATCCTCGCGTGGTCGCGGGGGCGCTTGGCCGTTGCGAATCGAATCCGGGTCGCTTGCGTCGCCTGATCGATGAGGTTCGCAGCGCGATCGCACAGCGCCTGGGCTCTGGCGCGAACGCGAAGCGAGCGGCCGATCTCGCGATCGAGCGCAAGAATGACCTCCTCGGCCACGCCGAGAGCATCGCGTGCGGCCATGAGTCTCGCCGCGTTTTGCGGCGAGTCGATCGTCTGGTTCACGGCCTCCGCGGCTTCGGCGATGGCCCGATCCGCTGCCGCCTGGGCAATATCCTCGGCGGGAAGGAGGGTCGCGGCGCGCCGAACGGAGCCGAGCTCGCGCATGAGGTCATCGACAGCAGCCCAGTCGTTTCCCACATTGCCTCCGCGACACTTACTCTCTAGGAAGCTTCATGCCGAGCCCGGCATTGGTCAACGGGGCGCTGCAATTTGTTCCTCGTCTCGCAGGTGACACGGGCGCGAAGAGATGACGATGGCATCCGTCCGGCGGGCGCCGGGAGAGTACCGTCGGCCGAAGCACGAGATCCCGGGGCGTCTCGGATTTGGGAATCCCTCGTTTCGGAAGCGGACGTCTGCCTCCTCTGGAAACCCAGTCTGCCCGTCCCAATCCATTCGCAGCCTGCCGGTTATGTCGGCCACGCCGGTTGGCACACGCCTTGCCGATCAGCCCCCATGCCACTGAGATACGCCGCGCGCTCGTTGCTCAAGTCCCCCGGCTTTACGCTCGTCGCCGTTCTGACGATCGCCGTCGGCATCGGCGCGAACACGGCCCTGTTCAGCACCTTCAACACGCTCGTCCTGCACCCGCAGTCGTTCCCGCAGTCGGATCGACTCGTCCGCTTGTGGGCGAGCAATGCCGGCGTCGGCTTGAATGCCCCCGCGATGTCCTGGCCTCGCTATGAATTCATCCGGGATCACCAGCGCTCCTTCACGAGCGTCTCGGTCGCGGCCTTCACCGGCTACACCGTCACCCGCGAGGGTGCCGATCCCGAGCAGGCCAACACCGTGGCCGTCACCGCCAGTTTCCTTCCGACCCTGGGCGTCGTGCCGTTGTATGGACGCAACTTCACCCGCGAGGAGGACACGCTGGGCGGCCCCTGGGTCGTCATCATCAGCTACGAATACTGGCAGCGGGCCTTCGGCGGGCGCGAATCCGCCGTGGGCGAGCGGCTCACCCTCAACAGCAACCGCTACACCATCGTGGGCATCACCCCGCCGGCGCTGAGCAACCCCTATCGCACCGTTCTCCTCTATGTGCCCCGGCCCTTCGAGGGCAATGGTTTCACGCTCCAACAGGTGCAGAGCGGCGGTGGTTACCTCGGTGCAACCGCGCGGCTCAAGTCAGGGATCACGCTCGAGCAGGCGCGCAGCGAAGTCGCGACTCTGTCTCGGGACTACTCCGCCGCGTTCCCCGACAAACTCGACGGAAAGAACGACACCGTCGTGAAGACCTTTGCGGAGGAACTGGTCGGCAACATCCGCCCGACCTTCTACCTCCTCCTGGGCGCGGTGGGCCTGGTGCTTCTGATCGCCTGCGCCAACGTCGCCTCGCTCTTCCTGGGCTTGCTCTCCGCGCGCCACAAGGAAATCGCGGTGCGCCTCTCCCTCGGCGCCACTCGCGGCCAACTCGTCCGGCAGTTCCTCACGGAGAGCGCGCTCTTCTCGGTGGTGGCCGGCGCCGCGGGGGTGCTCGTGGCGTGGTGGGCGCTCGCGGCCATCCAGCGCCTCGCCGCCAATCAACTCCCGCCCGGGGTTACGCTGGTCCTCGACGCCCGCGCCCTCGTCTTTACCGCCGGGGTTTCGGTGTGCAGCGCGCTGCTCGTCGGCCTGCTGCCCGCATGGCACGCATCGCGGGCCAACCTGTCGGAGGTCTTGAACGATTCCGCGCGCGGTAGCTCGGGGGCGCGCAGCGCCCGCTTCCGCTCCACGCTCATGGTCGGCGAGGTCGCGCTCTCCGTCGTGCTGCTCGTCCTGTCGGGTCTGCTCCTGCTCAGTTTCGTCCGGTTGCAGCGCGCGCCGGCCGGCTTCAATCCGCAGGGCGTCGCGACGTCCCTGCTGGCCCTGCCTGTGACCCGGTACGCCACCGACGCGCAGCAGGCGGATTTCTACGACCAGCTCATCGAGCGGCTCGAGGCGCAACCGCAGGTGAAGCGCGCCGCCGTCGTGGTCGGGCTGCCGCTGAGCGGAATTCAGCCGCGTTTGCCTTATGCGGTCGCCGGCCGGCCCATCCCGCCTCCGCCGAAGCGCGCGCTCGCGAGCCTCGATATCGTGAGCGACCACTATTTCGAAGCCATGCGGATTCCGCTGCGCGAGGGCCGGAACTTTGAAGCCCGGGACACGGAGAGATCGCCGCTGGTCTGCCTCGTCAACGAGTCGTTCGCCAGGCGCCTCTTCCCCGGCGAATCCGCCCTCGGAAAGGTGCTGCTCAGGGGTCCCAATGCCGACATCAAGTTCGAGATCGTGGGGATTGTCGGCGACGTGAAGAGTACGGGCCTCACCTCACCGCCCCCCGACGAGATCTACTTCCGCATTCGGCAGTTCGCCCGGTCGCTGACCTTCATCGTCGTCCGCACCGACGGGGATCCCGCCGCCCTGCGGCCGCTCGTCCGCTCGACGGTGATCGATCTCGACCGCAGCCAGCCGATCGCGCTCTTTCAGACCCTCGAGGCGTCGCTGGCCCAGGCGCTTGGCGCCCAGCGCGTCGCCGCCTGGCTCACGGTGGCTTTCGCGGCGGTCGCGCTCCTGCTCTCGGCCGTGGGGCTGTATTCCGTCCTCGCGTATGCGGTGACCCAGCGGACGAGCGAGATCGGCATAAGAATGGCGCTCGGCGCCCAACGGCAACAAGTGGTCGCGCTCGTCCTGCGGAGCGGCCTGAAGCTGGTGGCGGTCGGCCTGGTACTGGGTCTCGGCGCCGCGGCCGGCGCCGCGCGGCTGATCCAGACGCTGCTCTACTACGTGCAGCCACTCGATCCGCTGGTTTACTCCGCGGTCACCGTCCTCTTCGCCTTGATCGCGATCGTCGCGTGCCTGCTGCCGTCGCTGCGCGCCTCACGCATCGATCCCATCATCGCGTTGCGCGGCGAGTGATCCAAGCCAGCGCGATGGCTGGCGCCGACCTCGCGATGGAACCACGTCCCGCCTCAGCGCTGACGCAGCGCGGTCAGGGGATCCAGGCGCATGGCGCGGCGCGCGGGAACGAGGCAGGCGACGAGGGCCACCGCCGCGAGGATGAAGGGCACGGCCACGAACGTGCCCAGGTCCGTCCCGCTGATTCCGTAGAGGAAGCTCGCGAGAGAGCGGCCGGCGGCGAAGGCCAGGAGCAGGCCGGCCGCGATGCCCACCATGACCACGGCCATCCCCTGCTTGACGACCAGGGTCAGGATGTCGTCCTTCGCCGCTCCCAGCGCCATGCGAACGCCGATCTCGCGCGTGCGCTGCGCGACCGCGAAACTCGTCACGCCGTAGACGCCGATCGCGGCCAGGAGGATGGCCACCACGGCGAACACGCCGAGCAGGATCGCGCCCACGCGCGGGACGTACAGCGAGGTCGCGACGGTTTCCGCGACCGTGTGCAGATCGGGGAGCGGAAGGTTGGGCTCCACGGATTGCACGGCGGCGCGCACGGCCGGGAGCACCGCCGGAGGGGCCGAGGTGCGCACGTACAGGACCATCCCCGTCTCGTGGTTCTGGGAGAGCGGGACGTACAGGATCGGCGTCGGTTCCTCGGTCAGCGACCCGTACTTGCTGTCGCCCACGACCCCCACGATCTCGCGCCACGGGCCCTCCGGTCCCTCGATGCTGATCCTTTGACCGAGCGCTGACCCGCGCTCGGCGTCCGGGAACTGCACACGCACGAACGCGTCGTTCGCGATGGCGACCTTCGGGGCCTCGGGCGTGTCGCGCGCGTCGAAGTCGCGTCCGCGCAGCATGGGGACGCCGAGGGTCTGGAAGTAGCGCGGACCGACCACGTTGCCGCTGGCCGCGTCGCGGCTGATGGGCGCGGGGCCGCTGCCCTCGCTGCGGAAGTGCTCGGCGGAGCTGGGGCGCCCCTCCACGTGGATGCTGGTGATGCGGCCGGAGCCCCCCAGGACGGGCACTCGCGCCACCGTGGCCGCCTGCACTCCCGGGATCGCTTCCACGCGCTCGGTGACCGCCCGATAGAACGCCCGGCCCTGCTCGCTCGTGTAGCGCAGCAGGTTGACGGGGAGCTCGGCGGAGACGAGACGCTCCACGTCGAAGCCGGGACGGACGCGCTGGACCTCGCGCAGGTTTCGCAGGAAGAGGCCGGCGGTGACGAGCAGCACCAGGGACAGCGCGACCTGGGCCACCACCAGGGCGCGGCGGAGGTTGTAGCGTCGCGCGCGCGTGTCGGGTACGAACGACTCGTCCTTGAGCACGGGCACGAGGTCGAGCCGGGAGGCCGCGAGCGCGGGGGCGAGACCGAAGGCCACGCCGGAGAGCGTGGCCAGCGCGAGCGTGAACGCGAGCACGCGAAAATCGATCGCCACCTCCAGCGCGAGCGGCAAGGCGCCCGGCGGCGGGGGCAGGGCGCGGAAGGCGGAGACGACGGCGAAGGCCAGGGCCAGGCCGGCCACACCGCCGAGCAACGAGAGGAGCACGCTCTCGGTGAGGAGCTGGGCAACGAGCCGCCGCCGGCTGGCGCCGAGCGCCAGGCGCACCGCAATCTCGCGCCGCCGCGCGGCCGCGCGCGAGAGCATCAGATTGGCCACGTTCGCACAGGCGAGGAGCAGCACCGCCCCCACCACCGACATCAGCAGCGCGGCCACCGCGGTCAGGCGCGCCCGCACCTGGCCATCGCCGGTGTTGACGGGGACCGCGACCGCGATGCGCGGCCGCGCCCCGGCCGGCGGAGGCGGCCCGACCGTCGCGGACAGCACGGACAGCCCGGCCGCCGCCTGTTCGAGGGTGGTCCCCGTCTCCAGCCGCCCCAGGCCAAAGAGCCAGCGGCCGGTGCGCCGCCGAAGCAGATCGGGATCCATCTCCCCGGAATAGCCGGCGCGCGGTGGCCGCATGACCGCCTGCATCATCATGGGCACGTAGAAGTCCCGCAGCGCGCCCAGCTGCGCGCCGTTGAACCTTTCCGGGGTGACGCCGACGATGGTGAAGCGATGGCCGTTGAGAAGGACGTCCCGCCCCACGACGCCCGCCTCGCCGTTGAACCGCCCCCGCCACAGGCGGTAGCTGATCACGGCCACGGGATGCGCCCCCGGTGTGACGTCGTCGCTCGGAGAGAGGAGGCGCCCGAGCGCCGCCCGCACGCCGAGCACGTCGAAGTAGTTGCCGGAGGCGATGACGCCGACGACGAGGTCGGTCTGGCCGTCGGCGTTCAGGCTGGCCTCGATCCCGCCCCAGGCGGCCAGCCGGCCCTCGAACGTGCGGCTCCCGTCGCGCAGCTCGGCGTACTCGGGATACGACAGGACGCTGCCCTTGTCCCAGGCGACCTGGACGAGCCGCTCCGGCTCGCGCACGGGGAGCGACCGGAGGAGCACGGCGCTCACCAGGCTGAAGATGGCCGTATTCGCCCCGATGCCGAGGGCGAGGGTGAGGACGGCAGCGGCCGTGAACCCCGGGTTGTTCCGGAGCGTCCGCGCCCCGTAGTGCAGGTCGCGCGACAGGCTGGCGAAGTATCGCCGCGGCCCGCTGGCCTCCGTGCCCAGCGCGATCGGCTCCTGCTGGTGGGACTGGCGCAGGCGTCGCATGCCGCGCTGCCACTCGCCCTCCTGGAGCGACTCGAGCGCGGCCCTCCGCGACTCCTCGCGCGCGAGCCCGCGGGCGAGGCCGTCGCGGTAGACGTCGTCGAGATGGGCGGACACCTCTTCCATCAGCTCGGCCTCGCGCGGACCGGTCAGGCTCAGGCCGGCCAGGCGCTTGCGGATCTCGCCGTCCCACTCAGGCATGCTTCACTCCCGTGATGAGGGCCACCGCCTCCACGAAGTCCCGCCAGTTGTCGCGCTGCGCGGCCAGCACCTTCCGTCCCTCTCTCGTGAGCCGGTAGAACCGGCGCCGGCGCGTGCCCGGCTTCTCGACCCACCGGCCTTCGAGCCAGCCGCGCTCCTCGAGCCGGTAGAGGAGGGGGTACAGGGAGGCGATGTGGAAGCGGAGCCGTCCCTGGGAACGGTCCTCGATGAGCTTGCTGATCTCGTACCCGTGGCGCGGGCGGGCCTCCAGGAGGGAGAGGACGAGCAGCTCCGCGGAGCCTTTCTTGAGCTCGCGGTCGAGCATGCGCCCCAGGACATTCGTCATAGCCACATATGCTATGCACGATGGTGCGGGCGAAGCAAGATCAATTCGTTGGACGTCGGCTGGATCGCCGCGTCCGCGATAGAATCCGCCCGCCATGGCCATCCCCGGTCGCGCGACGCGTCGTGAGTTCCTCCGCACCGCCGGCGCGCTGGGGGCGACGTTCGCCTGGGGCGGCGCCGCGGCCGCGCCCTCGCGAACCCGGTGGGTGGAGCGGCGCGACCTCTTCGCCGAAGGCGTCGCCTCCGGCGACCCCGTCCCCGACAGCGTCCTCCTCTGGACCTGCGCCTCCGGCGGCGGAGGGGCGGCGGCGGTGCCCCTGACCGTCGAGGTGGCCGAAGACGCGGCGTTCGCGCGCGTCGTCGCCACCGCCCGCACCCGCGCCCTCGCCGCAGCCGACCACACCTGCCGGGTGCTGGTGGGCGGCCTGCGGCCCGCGCACACGTACTGGTATCGCTTCGCCGACGAGCACGGGCAGGGCAGCCGCATCGGCCGCACGCGCACCGCGCCCGCGGACGACGATCCGCGCCCGGTCCGCTTTTCGTTCGTGAGCTGCCAGAACGTCTGTGAGGGCGCGCAGAACGCGTATCGCCGCATGGCCTTCGACGACGAGCGTGCCGCGCCCGAGGACCAGCTCTGGTTCGTGATGCACCTGGGCGACTTCGTCTACGAAGTGGTCGACTACCCCGAGGACTTCCCGGGCGGACACCGCTACGACCGGCGCCTGCGCCCGGCCGTGCGCTACCCGCAGGGCGAGAAGATCCGGCAGGGCTTCCACATCCCCGTCACCCTCGAGGACTACCGCACGCTCTATCGCTCCTACCTGCACGATCCCGACCTGCAGGACGCGCGGGCGCGCTGGCCATTCGTGTCGATGTGGGACAACCACGAGTTCTCGTGGCTCGGGTGGCAGTCGCTCCAGCAGTTCGACGGCGTCAACCGTCCCGCGCAGACGCGCAAGGTCATGGCGAACCAGGTCTGGTTCGAGTACCAGCCGGCGCGCGTGGCCAAGGTGGGAGGCCCGTCGCGGGAGCGCTTCCAGGCGCCCGCGGTGAAGGACGTGCCCATCGAGCGCTTCGACGCGAGCGGGCTGGGCCAGGAGGAGAACAACCTGGCCGCCATCCGCAGCCTCACCGGATATCGCGCCTTCCGCTTCGGCCGGCACGTGGAGATCCTGATCACCGATCAGCACTCCTATCGCTCGGAGGAGCCGAGCGGCCGCAAGGAGGCGGAGCCGCTCTCCAGCCCGGACTTCCCCGAGATGGTCCCGGAAGAGGTGATGCAGGCGCTCGACGCGGGACGCGCGCACGTGGGCGGCGCTCCGCCGGCGACGCTCGCCTACGGGACGGCGCGGGTGCCGAACTTCCGCAAGAACGAGCCGCCCCAGACCATCCTGGGCGCGGAGCAGAAGGCCTGGTTCCTGCAGCGCCTGCGCGCGTCGCGCGCGACCTGGAAGGTGTGGGGCAACTCGGAGGGCACGCTCGACTGGCGGGCCGACCCGCAGAACCTGCCCACGGGCATGGGTGCTCGCTGGCCCGGCCTGGGCTACGCCTGCTTCGGCGGGGGCGGGGACTACGGCACGGCGTACACCGAGCGGGCCGAGATCTACGACGCGGTGCGCGCGGCCGCCATCACGGGGTTCGTCACCGTCTCCGGCGACCGCCACAGCTTCTGGGCCGGGCTGGCGGCCAAGGCGCTGCCCCCCGCCGCGTTCGAGCCCGTCGGTGTCGCCTTCATCACCGGCTCCATCTCCGCTCCCGGCCTCGTGGAGGCCTACGAGCATCGGTTCCCCAAGGACCATCCGCTGCGCGCGCTCTACGTCGCGGACCTCGGCGGAGAGAAGAAGCCGGCGGTGAACCTCCTGATGCACCACGGCGTGCGCGCCTGCCTGGAGTACCAGCGCACCGGAGACGCCGCCGTCGCCCGGCGGGCGTCAAACCCGGACCTCGCGCCGCACCTCGCGTTCCTCGACATGGGCGGCCATGGCTACGCGATCGCGCGCTTCGACGCCGACACGGTGGAGTGCGAGTTCGTGTGCATCCCGCGGCCGCTGGAGCGCAGCGCCGGAGAGGACGGCGGTCCCCTCCGCTACCGGGTCACGCACCGTGCGTCCCGCTGGAAGGCCGGGGAGCGTCCGCGGCTGCAGCAGCGCGTGCTCGAGGGCGATCCCGGCCTCTCCTCGTAGACTCACGCGGCGGTGGAACGGCCACCTCAGGCGGGAATCCGCAGCCGCTGGTGCGCGTTGCCCCACACGATCTTCTGGAAGACGTCCGCCGCGGTGGCCTGCTTCAGGAGGCTCAGCGTCTCGCGCGCCACACACTTGCCTGCCATGCGTGCGGCCGTCGGATTGTTGTTCTGGCTGACTCCCCCGCCGTGTCCGTCCGCGCAGCTGCAGTCGCTGCCGAACATCAGCTTGTCCTGATGGCGTTTCAGGAAATCGGCCGTGAACGCGGCATCGCGCGACATGGCGTTGTTGCCGGAATTGGCGGACAGATCGCCGAAGAGATTGGGATAGTCGCCGAGCAGCTTGTCCGTCACCCCGCCGCGCTTGATGGGACCGGTCGGATAAGCCGCTTCATTCCGATAGTCCGCGCTCACGTTGGCCCAGAAGGCATCGGCATGGCCGATGAAGGTCGTCTTGGGGTAAGCCTTGAGGATCGACTCGAACGTCCTGGCATAGCCGGTGCTCCAGGCGCCTTCGTTCGGGAAGTGATCGACCTCCTGGAAATGGATCAGCAGCGGAACGCGCAGATCGCCGGCGAGGGCATAGATGCGACGCAGCTCCGGGCCGTCCGCGGCGACATGGAACTTCAGCTCGCCGAAGCCCTGGGCGCCATCCTTGACTGCCTGCGTGAGCACCTGCTCCGCCTCGGGCTTCGTCACGTCGGAGCTGCCAAACCACGTGAACCGGCCCGGTGCCGCGGCCTGCAGCTCCGTCACCTGCGCGAGAGCGTCTCCGCGGGTGAGCAGGTTCGCCTTGGTGACCCCCGCGCCGTCGAGGTGCGCGAGGTTGGAGGCCGGCTGCGGACGCAGATGGAAGTGAAGGTCGAAGACCGGCGCCCCCCATTCGTTCACGGGGGTGCCGGTGCCCCGCCCGCGGAGCGCGGGAACGACGGCGGCGAGCGTCCCGAGGAATTCACGGCGGTCGATCACGAGTCCTCCTTTCACTTCTCCTCCGCGATGCGCGCGTCCAGCGCCTTGGTCCCGGTCGCGGCGTACGCGCGGCAGGCCTTGTCGTCGACGAACGCGTCGGCCTCTCCCTTCTGCCGCCGGGACAGCTTCTCGTCCATGCGCACGAATCCAGGGTGGGTACTGAGCAGGACGTCGCAGGGAAGGCCCCCGATGGTAGCGATGCTGCGGCGGAAGGTCTCCACGATCGAGGGATGGCTCGCATCGCCGGTGTAGCGGAACCCGGGCGCGGAGACCGGAGTGATGCTGTCCGCGTAGACGACGCTGAGGCATCGATCGCCGTCGCAGGAGCGCCAGGTCCAGGTCGTGCTGCCCGGAGTATGACCGGGCGTGAGGTGCGCCGTGACGGCCAGAGGTCCCACGCGCAGAGTCTCACCGTCCTTCACCACCGATACGACCTTCACCGGCGGAAACGCCATCACGGCCCCGAGCCCTGCCTGCGGGTCGTCCGGCACCGGGCCACCACGCTCGATCGCTTCCGCACCGCGCGGGCTTGCCGCCACCCGGGCGCCACTCGCCCGCTGGAGCGCCCGAATGCCCCCGGCGTGGTCGAAATGGGCGTGCGAGTTCAGGATCAGCTTGACGTCTTCCGTACGGAACCCAAGCGCGCGGATGTGCGCGTCGATCAGGGGCGCCGATTGCGGCAGCGCGCCGTCGATCAGCACGTGGCCGTCCTTCGACGTGATGAGGATCGAGGACAGGCCGGCGACGCCCACGTAGTAGGTGTTACCGAAAACCCGGAAGGGCTCGCGATCGCCGTTCCACTCCGCGCAGGAGCCACACACGCTCGCAGTATCGGCCACGAGCGGCGAGCTCGCGGGCGCGCCCACCGCCAGAGCGGCGAGGAAGAGGGCGACGGCGGTCACGGCAATGGCACCGGGGACGATCTTGATCATCGAGGTCTCCTGGGGATCCGTACTACTCTAAACGCGCCGCCGACTCGGTGAGAAGGGGAGGTTCCGATGCTCGAGGTCACCGTTCGCGTGAAGCTCGCCCGCGCCGCCCTGGCCGCGGTGGTCGTGGTGCTCATCGGTCCCGTCGCCGGCGCTCAAGAGATCGCAGCCCGCCTGTTCCTGGCCGCCGACCGCGACCGGGACGGCGTGCTCACGCGGGCCGAACTCGAGGCCACGCTCGGCGCCTGGGAGGCCCTGACTCCAGAGCAGCTCCCGGAAGGGCTCGAGCGCGCGTTGCCGCTGCCGCCCCAGAACCAGACCCCGAAGCCCGCGGACGTGCAGGCCATGTTGGCCGCCCTACCCGACAAGGCAGCCGTGAACCCGGGCAGACCGCGGCGGGTGCTGGTCCTCGGCAAGGCCCTCGGCTACGTGCACTCGTCGATCCCGCTGGCCGCGCGAACCATCGAGGAGATGGGCCGCCAGACGGGTGCCTGGTCGACCACCGTCACCTACGACCCGGCCGACATCAACGAGAAGAACCTCGCGCGATACGACGCGCTCTTCCTGGCCAGCACGAGCGGACCGTTCCTCGACGATCCCGAGGACGCTGCGGTCACGGCGGCGCGCCGCCAGGCGCTGCTCGACTTCGTGCGCGGCGGCAAGG
>Ga0209647_1003131_pt1 | contig 12977 bp, 11 predicted proteins | sample GraSoi_2013_60cm_FD_185827 | JGI IMG/M metagenome (GOLD analysis project Ga0209647, IMG submission 185827) | Grasslands soil microbial communities from the Angelo Coastal Reserve, California, USA - Sample 9_17_2013_60cm (SPAdes) (version 2) | ecosystem: Environmental > Terrestrial > Soil >... | reverse complement strand
CTTCTCCACCGCTGGCTCCGCAACCACCTTCTCAAACTTTGCTAACCTTATCGACGAGGGCAAAGCCTTTTTCTCTTCGGGTATCACTGTCTGTGCCCGGGCAACCATGCGGCGTTCGTAGAACAGGACCGCCAGGATAATAACCAGCCCGGCCAGGCCATTTACCCACCAGGGCCAGCCCAGGGCCACAACTGTCGCTGTGATGATTACGTTAAGTACTGCCAGTGGCAGCAGCAAGGTCCAGCCAAAGCGCATCAGGCGGTCATAGCGAATGCGCGGCAGGGTGGCGCGCAGCCAGATGAACAGGAAAAGGAAAATTGCAACTTTGATTAGATAAATCACTATCGATAGACCGGGGATACGCTCCAATCCGAAGCCGAAAAAGCTCCAGCCGCCAAAGAAAAGCGTAGCTGCAATGGAGCTGACAACAATCATATTAATGTATTCAGCCATCTGGTAGAGGCTCCAACGCAGGCCGCTGTACTCGGTCAGGTAGCCGGCGGTCAACTCCTGCTCGGCCTCCGGCAGATCAAATGGAGCGCGATTCACCTCTGCTATACCGGCGATCATGTAGACCACGAAGCCCAGCGGCTGCGCGAAAACGAACCAGATGTTCTGGTTGAGTTGCGCATGCACGATGCCAACCATGCTCAGTGTACCGGCCCACATTAAGGTGCCACTGAGGGCCAGCCCCAGGCTTGTCTCATAGGAAACCATCTGGGCCGCGCTGCGCAGCGAACCCAGCAGTGAATAACGGTTACCGGAGGACCAGCCGCCGAGCACAATACCATAGACTGCCAGCGATGAGATCGAGAGTATCCACAGCAGGCCAACATTGATATCGCCAATGACTGGATCCCAGACGCTCGGCTTTCCATCAATCCAACTGTTGCCGATAGGTACGACAGCAAAAGCGCACAATGCAACCACTATAGAAATCGCGGGCGCAAGCAGGTAGGTGACTTTCCTGGCCTGTGATGGCACGATCTGTTCTTTGAAGGCCATTTTGATGGCATCGGCCAATGGTTGGAAGAGGCCGAAAGGCCCTACACGGTTTGGTCCCAGGCGACCCTGGATTTTTGCTATGACGCGCCGCTCGATCAGTGTCATGTACGCGAATGCCGTCAGCAGCACTAAAATGACGATCGCACCTTTGATTATTGAGGCCACAATGATGTTATTGAGAAAATCAAGCACGCGCCACCTCCTGCTCTTGTGTACGCACTCCCTGCGCTCCCAGGTCTTCCCAGGTCAATCCGGCATAGAACGGGTTGGAAGAGGCGATCTCTAGCAGCACCTCCTGCGGACTGTTGTAGTTCCACTTCTGGCCGAGGCGATTTGCCAGGGCTACCAGGATTTCCCAGTCGGCCTTCGCCCCAGGCACGGGGCGCAGCGCATGGCGAATAGCCTGCACATGATGGTCAACGTTGGTCATGCTGCCATCTTTCTCCGCGAAGGTGACCGCGGGCAGGACCACAGCGGCCCGTTGAGCCGTCTCAGTGAGTATAATATCCTGCACAACCAGAAATTCCAGGTTAGGGGGAAGTTGCGCAACGTGCCGCGCCGGGTTCGCACCCATGACGTACAGCGCCTTGATACCGGGGCTGCTCAGCATCTCGTTGTAAGACAGGCCCTTCTTCACAGCAGGCTGATAGCCGGGCAGGGCATCAGGCAGCAGTCCCATGTCGCGCGCGCCGAGCGAGTTGGCATCCTCGACCAGTGGGCCAACACCCGAACCAACACGGTTAACATTACCGGTTATGACCGCCAGCGCCTGCAGATCGGCTGCCAGGTCATCACAACCGGGCGCCAGCGTAGCCATTTCATCATAGAGGATGATGGCGCCCTCGGATCCTGCAAGCGTGTCTGCAAGATGTTGTAATTGCGTTGTGGCCTCAAGTCCAAAGGCTTCCTCAGTTGCGCGAATTTGCTTATCCTGGCCCTGTATGCTGGTTCGGATATCTTCGTACTGATGAGGGTTGGCTATCTCGGTACTCAATACACGTTTTAGCAGCATCTTCGCTGCCATACCTGCGCCGTTCTGAGGAATGTTGATCTTGCTCACGGCAAAGCGATCAAGCTCCGTCTCGCCCTCATTGACGATGTAAATTTTGGCCCCCGCCTTCATGGCCTTCTTGATACGCAGATTGAGAATAGGCTGGCGCTGGTAAGGGTCGGAGGCGATCAGTACGATATGCGAGGCTTTCTCGATGTCCGCGATACTGTTGGTCATCATCCACGGCCTACCCGTCAGCGGATCGCGCGGGCCAGGGAAGTATCCATGATGGTGATCGATGTTGGGTGTACCGAGAGCCTCGCGCAGCAGCTTCTGGAAGAGATAGGCTTCCTCGTTGGTGGTGCGAGTCGAGCCAATGCCGCCAATTGAATCGGTTCCATGTTTGTCAGCGATGCTGCTGAGACGTGAGGCAATCATATAGAGCGCCTCGTCCCAGGTTGCAGGCTCTAATTTGCCTTTGTAACGAATCAGCGGGGTTCGCAGGCGCTGCGGGGTATTGACGAACTCAAAGTCCCAACGGCCGCGGTCGCACAACCAGCCATCGTCGATATCATCGTTGTTGCGCGACATCAGGCGCATGATCTTATCAACACGCACATCAATACGCGCATTGCAGCCGACGCTGCAGTTGTTGCACACACTCGGTATGCGCTTCAATTCCCAGGGCCGCGCTTTGAAGCGGTAAGCCGTCGCTGTTAGCGCACCTACCGGGCATATCTCGACCGTGTTACCTGAGAAGATCGAGTCAAAGGCATGGTCGGGCGCTGTGCCAACCTCCATCCTGAAACCCCGCTTGACCATTACGAGTCCGTTATCCATCGAGATTTCTGAACTGAAGCGCGTGCAGCGCTGGCATAAAATACAGCGCTCGCGGTCAAGCATGACCCTGTCACTAATGGGGATTGGCTTGGGATAGTGACGCTTGTACAGGTTGAAACGCGTGCCGCCCGGCCCATGGCGCAAGGTGAAGTCCTGCAGGTCGCATTCACCGCCCTTGTCGCAGATGGGGCAATCAAGTGGATGGTTGATCAGCAAAAATTCTAGTGTCCCCCGGCGGGCCTTGAGTACCTTTTCAGTGTTGGTATGTACAATCATGCCTTCGCTGACGGGTGTAGTGCAGGCCGTCTGTGGGGGCTTTGGCACCTTCTCGATTTCGACAAAGCACATGCGACAGGCACCCAGTGGTGGCATCTTGGGATGATAGCAATAAATAGGGATCTCAATCCCGGCCTGTTGTGCTGCTGCCCAGACTAATGTTCCTGGAGGAACTGCCACAGGAATGTCGTCAATGGTCAGGTGTACAAGTTCGTCTTTTTTTTCTTCTGACATAGCTTTATTACCGTCTTGTCCGAACTTCTTTGTTAATTAATGAACTGCGGCGAGGGCTGCCCCCGCGCCTACCATACACCGTCCTTCACGGACGTGATACTCGTATTCTTCACGAAACAGCTTGATACTGCTGGCGACGGGGGTGATTGCGGCATCGCCAAGTGGGCAGAACGATTTGCCACCGATATTATCGCAGATGTCCACCAGCAGGTCTATGTCGCTCTCCTTGCCCCGGCCATGCTCAAGACGATGCAGGATCTCTGTCATCCAGTACGTCCCCTCGCGGCAGGGCGTGCATTTGCCACATGACTCGTCGCGGTAGAACTCTATCATGCGCAGTACAGCGCCTACGATACAGGTATCTTCGTGCATGACGACCACACCGCCGGAGCCAAGCATTGAACCTGCTGCCGCAATCGCCTCAAAGTCGAGCGGTGTATCTACTTTATCTGCGCCCAGCATGGGAGTGGATGATCCTCCTGGTATGATGGCCTTGAGCTGCTTGTCATCAAGGATGCCACCACCATACTGCTCATCGTAGATCAATGTGCGTAACGACGTACCCAGTGGCAATTCATAGTTGCCGGGCTGTTTAACATGTCCACTCAAACAGAAGATACGTGTTCCTTTGCTCTTTTCAGTGCCAAACGAGGCATACCATTCCGCGCCGTTCTTCACAATTGCCGGAAGGGTTGCCAGGGTTTCGCAGTTATTGATGACAGTCGGACCCCCATACAAGCCAATTGCCGCCGGAAAAGGAGGCTTCAAACGTGGATAGCCGCGCCTGCCTTCCAATGATTCCATCAAGGCGCTCTCTTCGCCGCAGATGTAGGCACCGGCACCGTGATGCACAATCACATCCAGGTTAAAGCCGCTGCCCAGGATGTTCTTGCCGATATAGCCCGCAGCATACGCTTCTTCGACGGCGCGTTCAACCTGTCTCCCCGCCAGGGCCAGTTCACCACGCACATAAATAAAGGCTACCGAAACACGGCAAGCATAACTGGTGATGATCACACCTTCGACCAATTCGTGAGGGTTCTTCTCCATGATCATGCGGTCTTTGAATGTGCCCGGCTCGCTTTCATCAGCATTACAGCAGAGGTAGCGCGTCTTGTCGTTCTTGGCGAGAAAGCTCCACTTCATGCCTGTGGGGAACCCAGCGCCACCGCGCCCGCGCAGTCCTGATTTCTTAACCATCTCGACCAGGTCGTCAGGCTGGTACTCTTTGAGTGCCTTTGCGAGAGCCTCATAGCCTCCATGCTGCCGGTATCCATCCAGCGTATCCAGACCGGGGGCATCTATATCTTTTGTAATGATAAGTTCTGGCATATTTAGGATTCCTTATTTGTACCTGGCATCCGCAAGGGGTGCCACTACATTTTATTCCCTCAGGTCCGATCTGTAGTGGCACCCCTTGCGGATGCCAGATCTTCCGTCTTTGGCTCAGTTTCTTTCGCGCTCAATTCCCTATTCCACTCATCAACCAGTGTATCAGCCATCTCAAGGGTGACATTTTCAACAAACTCGTTGTTGACCTGGAGCACCGGCGCGGTGCCACATGAGGCCAGGCACTCAGCGGTCATCAAAGTATATTTGCCATCGGCGCTGGTCTCTCCCCGTTTAATGCCCAGTCGCTGCTCGAGGTGACTAACCAGCGCATCACAGCCGCGCAGATAGCAGGCGATACTGTTACAGACCTTAATGATCTTTTTCCCTGGAGGTTGCTGGTAGTACATGGTGTAGAAAGTTGCAATGCTTTCGACATCATCTACGGTCAGGCCGATTGCCTCTGCCACGGCCTGCAATGCATCCTGGGTAATATACCCCTCTTCTTGCTGGGCAATATGGAGCGCAGGCATAACGGCGGAGCGTGCTACGGGATAGCGTGCCGCCAGGTCACGCATACGCTGTTTGGCCTGTTCTGAAATCATCGGTCAACCTCCCCAAGCACAATATCGATACTACCAATGGCCGCTACCACATCAGCGAGGAAACACCCCTCGATCATCCGCGGTAACGCCTCGAGATTTGCAAATGACGGGGCACGCACGTGCATGCGGTATGGTTTGGCCGTGCCATCACTCACGATGTAGAAGTCCAGCTCGCCTTTGGGCGATTCCGTACGTACAAAGACCTCGCCTTTGGGCGGGCGATAGCCTTCAGTAAAGAGCTTGAAGTGATGTATTAATGCCTCCATGCTACCTGTAATCTGCCACTTGGGCGGCGGCGCAATCTTGGGATTGCTGACGCGATAGGCTCCAGCAGGCATACCCTCTAATGCCTGGTTGACGATCTTGAGGCTTTGCTCCATCTCCAGCATACGTACCAGGTAACGGTCATACACATCGCCATTAGCACCCACCGGAATATCAAAATCGAACTGCTCATAACCACTATAAGGAAATGCTTTGCGGATGTCCCACACTACGTTGCTACCACGCAGCACGGGGCCGCTTGCACCATACGCGATGGCGTCCTCGGGGCTCAGAACAGCCACGCCTTTGGTGCGTTCCACCCAGAGCTGGTTGTTGGTCAACAAGTCGTGATACTCCTGCAAGCGATCAGGGAAAATACTGGTGAATGCCCGTACCTTGGAATCGAAAGCCGGCGTCAGGTCGGCTTGCAAACCGCCGGGGCAGATGTAGCTGGTCATCATACGCACACCTGAAAGTTCCTCGAAGACGTCCAGGATCATCTCGCGCTCGCGGAAGCAGTACAGGAAAACGCTCTGGGCCCCCAGGTCAAGCGCAGAGGTTCCCAGCCAGACCAGGTGGCTGGCAAGACGCTGGAGTTCGGCAAGCAACACGCGCGCATAGCGAATCTTGTCGTTGATCTCGTCTTCGATGCCCAGCAGTTTCTCTACAGCCAGAGAGTAGCCCAGGTTGTTGCAGAGAGGGGCCAGGTAATCCATACGGTCGGTCAGCACCAGAGCCTGGTGGTAGGTCTTGTCCTCGGCGGTCTTCTCAATACCGGTGTGCAGGAAGCCAATATCGGGTACAGCCTTGACGACTGTCTCGCCCTCGATGGTCAATATCAGGCGCAGCACGCCGTGCGTGCTGGGGTGCTGCGGCCCCATATTGATAGTCATGGTATCGACACGCTGCCCACTTTCAAGCAGCCGGCTATCCTCGACGGTATATTGTGTTTCTATATCTTGTTTCTGCATATGCCCTCATTATCAGGGCGACCCCAAGGGTCGCCCCTACATTTTCTCGGTTCCTGGTTCCTGGTTCTGACTGATTTTGCTCCGGCTCTCGTTCAGCTCCCGGCTAAATGGTGTACGCAATGTCTGGCTACCTATACCCGGATCAGTATCGTAAGGTACCTGGCCACCCCAGTGAGGTTCAGGTAGATCGAAGCCGGAGAGCGGATAATCCTTGCGCAGCGGGTGGGTGGTCCAGTCCATTGGCATCAGGATGCGGCGCAGGTCAGGATGACCTTCAAATGTGAGACCAAAAAGATCGTATACCTCGCGTTCAAACCAGTTCGCCGTAGGCCAGATACCACTCACGGTGGGTACGGAGGGATGCTCCTCACGACCTTTGCCAACACGCACCTTCAGCCGCAATTCACACTGATTGGGGATAGACAACAGGTGATAGACCACGTCATAGCGCGGTACGCGCTCTAGCCAGTCCACAGCCGTTACACTTGAAAGAAAGTTGTATTTGAGGTTTTTCTGAAGGTAAGCACATACCGTCAGTAAGTGTTCTGGCAGAAGAACAATTGTCTGTTCGTTTCGAAAATCGACTGTTTCAACCACTGCCTGCGGGTACTTTCCCCGCACCATCTCTACCGTGGATGTTGCTGTTATAGCCATGTTGTGTACGTTCCTTAAAATATCGCGTTTTCAGTTCCCCGGACTTTCCTGCTTTGCCCTATAGCTCTTCTCCGATAGGTCCCTGCAGCTTCAGACCACTTGCCTTCAAGGGGTCGGGCGGATTAGGGATACCTTCGCGGATTTTGCGCTGGAGTTCATTGAACCCGTAGAGCAACATCTCTGGCGATGGCGGGCATCCTGGGATGAACACGTCTACCGGCACTATCTTATCCACCCCTTGCACAATTGCGTAGTTGTTAAAGACGCCTCCACAAGATGCGCAGGCACCCATCGCGATAACCCACTTGGGGTCTGGCATCTGGTCATAAATCTGCCGCAGTATCGGAGCCATTTTGATCGAACAGCGTCCCGCGACAATCATCAAGTCGGCCTGGCGTGGAGAGGCCCGGAATACTTCGGCGCCGAAGCGGGCGATATCAAAGCGATCAGCGCTGGCCGACATCATCTCAATGGCGCAGCAGGCGAGGCCGAACGTAGCAGGCCACAGCGATGAACTGCGGCCCCACTCGATTAATTTGCTCACCTGTGTTGTGAGAATGCCTGCTTCCCCGTTCTTCACATGCAGTTCACGCCGCAAGCGCGGAGTTTGCGTATTTGAGACGGTCTGTACCGGCTCCCAGGGGTTTTTCACTCCCATGTGAACGCCCCCTTTCGCCATACATAAATGTAGCCTATCATCAAGATCAGCAGGAAGACAAGCAATTCAATCAGTCCGAGTACCTTGAGTTCGTTCTTCAGCAAAATTGCTAGCGGATAAAAAGAAACGATTTCAATATCGAAGACAATAAAAAGCATGCCTGTCAAGAGATATTTAACAGGAACGCGCCGTTTCGGCGCTTCAATCTCTTGAAGGCCAGATTCGTAGGGAGCCAGCTTCTCAGGCGATGGCTTTTTAGGTCCAAGGAAGAAAGTCAGGACCATCACCAGTAGACCAAAGAGAATAGCCAGCGCCACATAGATAAGAATGGGGAGTATTCCCATAAGCGGGATCCTTCATTTCTCTGTATCTGCCGGACACTAAGCACAACGAATGGCATCCGGTCTGGTGTCATTTGTACACTACCTCTTCTCGTATGGTAGCACAGCTAGCGCGATAGTGTCAATGAGAACTTGTCGGCGGCGCGGGGCCTCTCAAAAGTCTTTTTCCTCTTCCCCTCCCCGCCCCAAAAAAGAGTACAAGAGCGTGTTGCCGCTTGGGCGCTCCCGCGCCCAAGCGGCAACACGCTCTTGATTCATCTGGGGTGGGGCTTGCTGCCAAGCAGAGCGACGTTTGAGAAGCCCTGGTCGGCAGCGTGCTGGCACGCAGGTGCCTTTTTTGCAAAAACACCGCCCATTGGTATACATTACCGGTATAGAACAATTCCAGGGCTGCAGCCTCTGCACCCGTAATAAACAGAAGGAGTAACGCATATGGAGTATCGCGCTTTGGGACGAACAGGCTGGAAGATATCAGCCATCGGCTTCGGAGCATGGGGTATCGGTGGAGCTGACTGGGGGCCGACGGATGACAAGATTTCGCTGGCAGCACTTAACCAGGCCATTGACCTGGGAGTCAACTTCATTGATACGGCAGATGTTTATGGCGATGGTCACTCAGAGCGACTGGTTGCCGAGGTCCGCAAGGCACGCAGCGAGGAAATTATCGTTGCGACGAAGGCAGGACGGCGGCTCAATCCTCATATCGCAGCAGGCTATAACCGCCAGAACCTGACCAGCTTTGTCGAGCGCAGCCTGCAAAACCTGCAGGTGGAGGCACTCGACCTGCTTCAACTCCACAGCCCCCCACACGAGGTCTACGATATGCCGGAAGTCTTTGGTATTCTCGACGACCTGGTAAAGCAGGGCAAGATCCGCTTTTATGGTGTCAGCGTAGAGCGTGTAGACGAGGCTCTCAAGGCGATCACCTATCCAAACCTGCAAAGCGTCCAGATTATTTTCAACATGTTCCGTCTCAAGCCTGCCGAGCAGTTCTTCGCTGCTGCCCGCGAACGCCAGGTTGGCATCCTGGCACGTGTACCGCTGGCAAGCGGTATGCTTACAGGTAAGCTGACCCGTAACACACAGTTTGCTCCAACCGACCACCGCAGTTTCAACCGCCACGGCGAGGCTTTCGACCAGGGGGAGACTTTCTCAGGCGTAGACTACGAGACCGGGCTGCAGGCTGTTGAAGAACTGCGCGCCCTGGTACCGCAAGGAGCCACGATGGCGCAATTCGCCTTGCGCTGGATCCTGATGTTCCCCGAGGTAACGAGTACCATCCCGGGTGGCAAGAACCCGCAGCAGGTGAAGGACAACGTCCAGGCTGCATCGCTGCCCCCACTGAGCGATGAGACAATGCGTCGTGTGCGCGAGGTGTATGATAAGTACCTGCGCGCGCAGGTTCATCCCCGGTGGTAGGGGAAATCAGCAAATCTAAACGGGCTCAAGCACTATATCAAATACGGAATATAGTGTATGCAGAAGATCTTGAACCAATTAGGAGAGGTGCAAAGTGAGTAAACGGTACGATCACTATTCAATGCTCATCCAGTGGGATAATGTTGACCATATCTATGTGGTCACTGTATCTGAACTTCCCGGTTGCAAGACACATGGGAAGACATATGAGGAAGCCGTTCGGCAAGGACGGGACGCAATTGATAGCTGGATTATGGTCGCCCATAAGTTAGGACGACAAGTACCGCCTCCTAGTTTCTGGATGGATTCGTGATCATTACCTCGTCACAAGGTAGACTTCGCATTTAGAAAGACACCAAGCCGCGCAAAATGCGCGGCACTTATTTTATGAAAGCTGGTCTCTACGAAACGTTTGACACCTGTAGGTTACGCGCTTGGAGGCCTGATCACCGACCACGTTGGACCAGGCTGGGTCTTCATCTTTGCAGGGGCGCTCAACCTGGTATTAAATGTGTTTGCGCTTTGTGTGCCGGAGATTCGTGAGGTGGATTGAGGGTATACGAAACAGGCGTTCCCTGCTGAGCCACAATCGCCTGTTTCGTATCTCCAGGTAAGACCAGGTTAGCCGAGAGCTTCTCGTCCTACCTCGGCCGGTTCTGCCTGTGCCTCGTAGTAATCACTCGGGGCAGTCACGTCCTTTCCGCGTCTCAGACCGCTTACGTTGAAGATCGGAGTGAGCACAATTGCCAGGACAAGGTTGATTACAACTGCCGCAAACGCCGCGTACATGGGAGGAAGGCTCAGCGGACCGATCGATATCGTGTACACTGCCTTGAAATTCGCTCCAATGAACATGAGCGTACCGAGAACCATTGCCACGAGCCAACCGATAAGCAGTGCCCAGCGATTGAACCAGTGGGTGTAGAGGCCCAGGAAGACGGCAGGCAGCGTCTGGAGTATCCAGATACCACCGAGCAGTTGGAAGTTAATGATCTGCGCCGTGGGAATATAGATGATAAAGAGCAAGGCTCCAAATTTCACTATGAACGAGGCCCACTTGGCCACAGTCGATTCCTCGCGGTCGCCGGCGTCTTTCCTGATGTAGGCTTTGTATATATTCCTGGTGAACAGATTAGCTGCTGCAATCGACATGACTGCAGCGGGAACCAGCGCGCCAATCGCGATGGCAGCGAACGCAAAGCCTGCAAACCAGGATGGGAAAGAGGCGTTGATTAGCGCGGGTACAGCGCCATTGCTACCGAATCCTGCCAGGGGTTTTACCTTGGCGGCAATTGCCATGTACCCGGTCAATGCAAGCAGGCCAAGCATCAATGAATAGATGGGCAAGAGGGCCGTGTTGCGCTTAACTACCTTCTGGCTATTGCTGCTTAAAACACTCGTCAGTGCATGTGGGTACAGGAACAACGCCAGGGCGGAGCCAAAGGCGAGCGTCGTGTACGCCAGGAACTGCTTCTGATTGAGGAGTTCGAAGTACGTTTTGGGATTGGCGACAGCTTTTGCGTGGACGGCGGCGAAGATGTTTCCAAACCCACCAAGCTTGATGGGAATAAAGATAATTACGGCGAACAACACGATGAAGATCATCACGTCTTTCACCAGCGCAATCATGGCCGGTGCGCGCAGTCCGCTCGTGTAGGTGTAGGCTGCGAGGATGATAAACGCGATAATCAATGGTATGTCAACGTTCGCGCCAAAAATTGACAGTGTCAGGGGAATACCAAGCGCGGCTAAGGCAACCTGTATGCCAAACATCTGCAAGGCGATATAGGGTAGGGTTGCCAGGATACCGGTGAAAGCCATCGCCAGGGCCAGTCCATCGCTGCCAAAGCGACCCTTGACGAAGTCGGCAGCGGTCACATAGCCATGTTGCCTGCATACCGACCAGAACTTGGGCATCAAGACAAAGACGATAGGGTACACCAGGGCGGTGTAGGGCACTGCAAACCAGCCGTTCAGTGCGCCTAACCCGTACATCGCTGCAGGTACAGCGATGAAGGTGTAAGCAGTGTAAAGGTCACCACCCAGCAAGAACCAGGTAACTACGGTACCGAAGCGGCGTCCTGCCAATCCCCATTCGCTGAGGAGGTTCAGATCACCCCGGCGCCAGCGGGCAGCGATAAAACCTAAGACGGTTACCAGCACAAAAAAGATAATGAAGACGATCAGTGCTGTCCAGTTAATCATCGATGATTTCTCCCTCTCTCGATGTAACGATCTTCAACGAAATAGAACGTCAAACAAAAGCATCACGCGACATTGCGTGATACGACGCACCAATCTGCCGGCTCAGGCTCCTACAAAGTAAACTATGGCCGTGATGACGGCCGTGATAATAACCCAGAGGAGCTGGAACCAGTAGAAGAAAGGAATGCCAATGAACGTTGGCTGCTGGAAGTTGTAGAAGGGAGGATAAAGCAGGGCGATAAATGGGATGAGCAGTAATAGAAGGATCCAGGAGCGCCTCCTTCTCTGTGTGCGGTTAATCACGACTGTTCTCCTTTCATATGTCGTGTCGACTAAGGACTACGCGTAACTGAGGTAAAACGACAGAGAATGATTGATCCAAGACTACAAGGATCCCGCCTCAACAAGGCGGCGTCAGTACATTGAATTGCAGAGACATACACAACGTTGTTCATTCTGTATGTCTCTACAACAAGAGATATGTACCAATCTGATACAAACGTACACTATAAGTGATGAGATGTCAATATAAGCCGATTTAAGGCTATAGGCCCATGAAAATCTTCCTATCCACCAGTTCCCACAGCTTTCCTCCAAACCTCTGTATGAACCAGCGATCATGTGAAACCGCAATTACAGGACCCGCAAATCCCAGGATAGCAGTTTCAAAGGCTTCCAGAACATCCAGGCTAATATAATTAGTAGGCTCATCGAGCAGCAGCACGTTCGGGCCTTCAGCCATCAACCGGGCAATCTCCAGCTTCCTCCTCTGCCCAATGCTCAATTGACCGGCCTTCTTGCGCATATCCTCGAGGCGGAATAAGCCGTAGCCGATCAGCCTGCCCACGAATTCTCCCTCGTATCCCACCTGCCCATAGCGGTATGTATCGATCACCGTCTTGTCGAGATCCATCTGTGGGTCCTGTGGCAGGTAGCCAATGCGAGCACCGTCCACAATACTCACCTCCCCTGCGTTTTGCTTCTCCAGTCCCATGATGATCTTCAGCAGCGTGGTCTTCCCGGCGCCGTTGGGACCGTAGAGCAGGATGCGAGCACCTGAGGTAATGGTAAAGCTCACGTCGTCGAGAATACACGTTTCGCCCCAGCATTTTGTAAGATGGGCAGCGCTGATCACCACTGCGGATTGCAGCGGCTCGTTATTGAAGGACGAACTCACCTGCATCG
>Ga0209647_1003130_pt1 | contig 12981 bp, 15 predicted proteins | sample GraSoi_2013_60cm_FD_185827 | JGI IMG/M metagenome (GOLD analysis project Ga0209647, IMG submission 185827) | Grasslands soil microbial communities from the Angelo Coastal Reserve, California, USA - Sample 9_17_2013_60cm (SPAdes) (version 2) | ecosystem: Environmental > Terrestrial > Soil >... | reverse complement strand
TTGATCGATCAGGGTTGTGGGTTATGAGAGCGAGTGATGGCTCCGCCTTCGAAATTGCTGATGTAATCCCTGACAGCCCGGCCTCAAAGGTGGGTCTAAAGGTTGGCGAAAGAATTCTGAAAGTGGACGAAACCGAAGCGTCTGCATTTTCAGTCGCGACCTTGCGCGAGCGACTGGAGAAGGAACCAGGAACAAAGATCGACCTCGAGGTTCAAGGCGATGATGGCGTTCACGAGGTGGTGTTGGTCCTCGAAGACCTGTTGTAATTAACCGCGTGCTTCCAATCGGTTCCGCGTGCATCGGCGCAGTCGCTCGCTCGTTGTCGCAGATTTATTATTCAATCTGAGCGAGAAGGATGCGTGGATCACTAGAGCGATGGGTTCGCTGGTTATCGACCCCTTTCCACGTCGCAGATTCGCGGGTCTTTATCGGCCCGCCGCTACAGATCGCCAGTGCAGCGATGGCTTTCAGTTCGGTTCGGTCTCAGTGATCTCGAATGCCCTGAAGACTGAACCGAATCAGTATCTCGGGACACCTCAAGAAAAGGAATATTACGTACGTTAAGAGCGTGAGAAAAACGACGCTCCTGGACCGGCGAAGAGCCATTTCAAGTGGGTATTGCGTCCATGAAAATGGTCGTTTTCACTACACTCCAAAACGATGCCGCGCCGCGAAATCCTCACTTTCGTCCGACCGAATGCAATTGCTGGCCTTTCCGGAAAACGAGGGAGAGTTGATTCGCAGGTATACGCTCACGAAGGCGGATCTGGCTTTTGTGCGACAGCATCGCGGCGACCACAATCGCCTCGGGATTGCGGTACATGTGCTTTCTTCGCTTTCCTGGGCGGGTGCTCGGCGAGAATGAGAGGCCACCCGACCGACTACTAAACCTCGTCGCCACGCAGCTCGGCATCTCCATCGTAGCGTGGGACATTTATGCCCAACGCGACGAAACCCGACGCGAATACTTGCTGAGTTGCTTTCGCATCATTTAGGGATGGAGCAATTTGGGATCAAGCATTATCGGGCGATCTCGATCTGGCTGGAGTCAACTGCTTTGCAGACCACTCAAGGCATTCTTCTTGGCCAGGCCGCTGTGGATGAACTCCGGCGCCGACTTGTCGTCCTGCCATCGCTGATGGTCCTCGAGCGGCTCTGTGCCGAAGTCGCTACGCGTGCGCAAAGAAAGATTTTTGCGATTCTCACCGCGGATTTGACCGCTAGGCAGCGTTGCGAGCTCGATCAACTTCTCGAACTACGCGAAGGCAGTCCGTATAGCACCTTAGCGTGGCTGCGACTTCCTCCGGGAGCGCCCACTGCCAAGGCGATTTTGGCACACATTGAACGACTAAAAGTGATCCGTAATCTGGGTTTGTCTGCAGAAATCAGCCGAAAAGTACATCAGAACTGGCTCCTGCAACTGGCCCGTGAGGGCGGCCAGGCCGCTGTCTATCAACTTAAGGAATATGAGGCCGATCGCCGCCATGCGACGCTTGTCGCACTCATTATCGAAACTGCGGCGACATTGACCGACGAAGCTCTGGATCTACACGACCGGCTCATCAGCAGCTTCTTTACCAAATCGAAAGACAAGTATGAGAGGACATTCGTAGAGCAAGGCAAAGCGATTAACGATAAGGGGCGGCTTTTTGCAAAAGTTGGCAGAGCACTGGTCGCCGCAAGGGAGCAAGAACGCGATCCATTCGCCGCAATCGAAGCAGTTGTTTCCTGGGAGAACTTTTCAGCCAGTGTGCGCGAGGCCGAACAGCTCGCACGCGATGAGGATTTCAAGCCGATCTCGCTCCTTACCGAGCACTATCCACAGTTTCGACGTTACGGTCCGACGTTACTTGAGGCATTTGAGTTCCATCCTGCACCTGTTGCGCGGGAGCTGATCGAGGCCGTTAATGTCCTGCGACAGATGAATCGCGACGGTTCACGCAAGGTTCCGTCAAATGCTTCCACTGGATTGATTCGAAAGCGCTGGGAGAGCTATGTATTCGCGCAGACGGCATAGACCGCCGATATTATGAGCTCTGCGTGATGGCTGAGTTGAAGAATGCACTGCGTTCCGGCGATGTATCCGTATCAGGCTCCCGGCAGTTCCGGGCTTTTGAGGAATATCTGATGCCGCACACGGAGTTTGATGAAAGGCTTGCGAATGGCAGTCTGCATTTGGCTGTTTCCACTTCTGCTGCGGCCTATTTTACTCGAATCCTTACCGGAGGTCGGCGAACCTGGCTAGCAAAGATGAGTTGGAACGCAATTAAGGCAAAATTCCCGTGGCCAAATCAGTGGACAACTTCTCAATCGTACAGGCAACACCAAAGCGAAATATAATAGGCGACGCCTGGCGGATCGCCAAAGCCTATTGGACAAGTGATGAGAAATGGTCCGCCTGGGGTCTCCTCGTTGCGATCGTCGCTTTGCAGCGTCTACGTTAGCCTGCGCATCAATGATTGGAACAAAAACTTCTACAACGGGCTCCAGGCTTTCAACAGCGGCGAGGTCTTCCGCCAGCTAGGCATCTTCTGCATAATAGCCGCCTTTGCTGTCATGATATCTGTCTATGCGGTTTACCTGATGTCGATTGCAGTTAACTCGTAGACTGGCATATTTTGAGGTCAGATTTTTGCGAGTAAATCGTAGACCAATACTAAGTTGCGGCTGAGGCGCTGTTCGTTACCAACCTAGTCGACTCGGGTGTAGAATGCGCGAACCAGCGTCAGTTTTCCGGATTTGTTCGCTGATCTCCGATTCAAATCTGTGTTCGCCACGCAGGAGCCGCCGCAAGTCATACAGGGCTTCGCCGAGACCGTCGTCCGGCGGAATAGTGAAGCCGTCGTTGAAATTCCGAGCGCCGCTTAACGGAAGAAGAGTCGTGGGCATATGAGGAATAAGTACCGCGCGACAACGTGTTGCTTTTTGGGGAGCTGCAAGCTTTGTTTCAACACGCTGCTCGAGGTGAAACCGTCACCTCGACTGTCTACGGATCTCCCGTAGCACCATGTGCCCGCAGCCCGACCTAATGTACATCATCGGCGACGACGCTCGCGAGCGTTTACAGACCATAACTTGCATAACAAAACCCTGGCTTTTTTCGTTACGCACATCACGGCTCTAGACCCCACCCCCCATGGACCCCGACAACATGCCGTCCATTAGGCAGCTTACACGCATAAGTCGTTGATGCTGAGGCACTTGGGTTCCTTCAATGCCCTTCGAGATGAGCAATCGACGACGCCCATAATTCATAACGGTGTTAAAAGATGGGTTTTTACGGTCATTGTATAAAAACTCTGATGGACGCTCTTGGAGCGCCTTAGTCAGTAGTCTCGCGAACGTGACCAAGACTCATTTTACTCTGGCAAATTTGCCCTAGTAATTTTTCGTCGTCTTTCAGAATCGCGATCATCGACTGAAAAAACTGGATTATTTCCGTTCTTGGCGTGAAAAAGACTGGTCCTCTCTCGATGCCTGTACCCACATCCACCGTACCAGATCCGCTGCGCTGGGATTTGAAAAGCGCCGGTCGTGAACTTGGTATGACGGCAGAGACCCTGTCGCGCAAATTGAACAAGGCGGATCAGTTTCCTGGTCCGGATAAACGCTACAGCACGCAGCAACTGCTGACGGCCGCCTTTGGGAATATAGCGGGCGAAAGATTGCGAAAGGTCACGGAGGAGGCCGACAACATGATGCTCCGGAACCAAATCCTAAGGGGTGAAAGTTTGCCTCGGTCGCTCCTGACTCCGGCCCTGGAACAAATCTTCACCGTTATCAAGCAATTGATCGTGGGCTCTTCGATGAGTGCCTTGGAGAAGCGAGATTTGCTGAACAATATCTCTACTTGGCCAGTCGTGGTTCAGACAGCCGCCGCCCGGGCTGCTAAGCAAACCCGATTCGCCGGTACCGAAGAGAATAACGGCGCCAACGGCCAGGGCAAAGTCGAAGAAGAGTAAACGCTCGAGCTGATTCCGTGAAACCATCGGCTCATCTCGAATCAGTGTGGTTGAATTCCGCGAGCGAAGAGCCGCGGCAGTTACACCCAAGCGTGCACCATCCTAACGGTGGCGCACAACATCGGTTCGACGAGGGGGTGGTCTGCGAGTTGGTTTTGAAATGGCAAGATAGTAGCGAGCCTGAGCTAATTGAGGAGATCATGCGTCGTTGCGAGCCGGTGCTCACCGGGACAATCCTGACGCGTGGCGGCTATTCAGCGGATTTCGATGAGGTGCTGAATAGCTTGAGGATTCGTCTCTGGCGCAGATTGTCAAAATTTGATCCGAGCCGAGGCCGTATTTTCACTTTTGTCAGCTTGGTCGCGGGTCGGAGTCTCATCGAAATCTGGTCGCGGCGGAATCTTCAGGCGCGCCGGTACCCGGAGACCGACATCTCGGTGCTCGAGTCAATAAGGCATTCGTCCTGGTCGCGGATCTCTCCAGTTGAAGCTCTCGAGGACGTTCGGCATCGAATTATGCAAGTTCGGACCACTTGCGTAGACGAACACGAGCTTTCGAGTCAACGCTGGCTGGTTCGTGGGCTGCTCGATGCTGAATTCAAGCTTCGACGGCATCAGGCGAGCGACAGTATGTCGCTTGTTTACAACCTGCATCCACGCCGGTCGCGAACGATTCATGATCAAACAATGCTCGAGGTTAGGCGGCAACTGCTCGATGTCGTGAAAGTTCCGGCAATCACCCGAAGAGATCTTATTGGCACCCGTGGTCACGCTCTAGCGAAATATTCCGATCAGTTATCGGCGCAAGATTTCTCAAAGTTGGCGTATCTGATGAAAAATTTAGCTCCGGCTATCATCCCCCGGCCTGAGCGCGTCGACTTGATTTTAGGTGGGTTCCCGAATGCGCAGCTACTCTTCAAAGAGCAGCTCAACAACGACGCGTAATTATTCTTTATGCCCGACGAACGCAAACAACAATCACTCGACATTCATATTACCGGTTCGGTTGATTCCAGTTTAGCTCGAGCAATCGGAATGACCGAAGCCCAGTTTGCGAAGCTCAAAGATGCAGTCAACACGATCAACAAGGGCTTTACTAAGGAATCGTTCGGCGGCCCTGCAGCCGATGGCTTCAAGCAAGCAGAGCAAGCCGCCAGCGGTTTTCATGCGACGATGAAGCGGATCGGCGAAACCATGGCCGGAGTGTTCTCGGCCGAGCTAGCTATGAAGTTCTTCGACACGGCTTTAGAAGGAGCGAAAAAGGTCCCGGAAGGACCCGCTGGGGGGTGGGGCTGGAGTCGGAACCACGATTAGGCAAGGGGGACGCCGCGGGGAAACGCGAGCGGAAAGGATTACAGTGGTGGGAGCGACTGCGGCGCTACCAAAAGCGCTCTTGCCCCGATTGGAGAGAGCGGTTGTGCTTCTAGAGCGAGACTAGTGAAAAATGAGAGCGAGGGCTTCTAAGTTTAGGTCTGGGGAAACAAAAAACCCAGCCAGCGATCAAACTGGCGGGGTTTGGGTGGTGGTTTTAGGCGAACCAGATTTATAAAGGCAGCGCTTGGTCGTTGCCGACCGTGTTTTAGCGATTCCAGGCTCTTTTCACTGTGATTGGTGTTGGACGAGACTTGATGTGGTGGCGCTCATTGTACTCGGCGAGGTTTAGCTCGTATTGAGCGCGAGCGGTTTGAGCTTGCATCATTGCAGCATCAGCCTCCACCTTGTGGGAATGGGTACGTGATGCGCCTAGCATAATGAGTGGGATTAGGATTAACGGCATATCATTCGATTGGTTGTGCCAATTTACATTTTGATTCCAGAGTCTTTGCTCTGACTCTTGCTATTCGGCAGCCCGTCCTCGACTGGCGCATGTGGTGCAACTGGAGTGTAATCGAACAGATCGTGCTTATGTAACCACCAAGCATAGGCGATCTGTAATCGGCCATCCATACTCCAAAAGGCATAGATTAGGTTGTCGTCAGTTGTCCAACATTGGCGGTTACGCCCGTCTGAGTATGAGGTCCAAGTTTGACTACCACCACAGTTCGCCTGCAGGTCAGCCCAGCAAGTGGCATAAGTGTGGTCGAAGCCTTTACTCGGACAATACCGGACCATGACGCATTCATTATCGATAAACGATTCGACAACTATTTGATTGCCCCAATCCCACATGATCAAGTCATTGTAGATGTATCCCTTGGAGCCATAGCGACTACAGCTTTGCTCGTAGGTATCGTGTAGGCTAGCATGCGCCGTTACGCTGGCCACCAGAGCCAGCCCAATAGTTAGGAGTGTTTTTTTCATTTGCGTGCTCTGAGCTGGGCTAGCGTCCCGTTGCCGACTTGCGTGTCGGCCTCCCAAGAACGGACAAGGTCCGCTTGGCTGCCGTAAGGCAGGCCGTAGAGGTTTAGCGAACGCCAGAGAACAATTTTTGTGCCTTAGTGAGAGTTCCAGTTGTAGTAGCCGCCGCGGTTATCGTAACCGGAGCCGAAATTATAACCGCCGCCGAGATTGGTGGAGTTCCAGTTGTAATAATAGCCGTTGGGTCCGTAGAAGGTGCCGCCAGCGAATGCCGCGGTGAGGGAGCCAGCCGCGATAAACGCAGAGAGGAATAGTTTTTTCATTTCGACTGTGTTAATTGCACGCACTCACTCCCCCGCCAGAAATTGTATACATTGCAGACAATGCATATACGACGGGTTATTGAGGAACTTAAGCGCAAAGTTTGATGATTCGCGTGTGCGCGGGCGGGCCGGCCGGCGGCGGGGCGAATGTTACTGAATACGGCCCTGGCGTCGCTGGCGATCAGCCAGGAGGTCCGACCTACGATTGGAACTCTTATCATCGCGTTGGTGCCTGGCCTGGCATTACCGGCTTGTTGCGGCCGGGAGACGTAGCGCTGGGCTACGGAGCGCAAGCGCATTATCATGTGAGTCCGGGGCAGACATTCGTTGACGATCAAGGCCGGACCGTACGCTTTGCCGATCGCTCGGGATCGAAAAACCCCATGGATGAAGACATTTTCAGGCTCGCTAGTGGCGGGATCGTGCACCGCGCGACGCGAGCGCTGATTGGCGAAGCCGGGCCGGAAGCTGTCGTCCCGCTCAACCAAGGCGGACTTGTCACGCTGAATTACAACCCAGTGTTCCAAGGCTCAGTCGGCGACATTGAAAACTTTTTGCGTGATCACGCCGACGCGCTCTTGCGGCAAGTCGAGCATGCTCTGAGCAGCCGGTTCGCAAGTATGGCCAACGTGTGATGAAAAACCACACCAGCAAAGCCAAACGCGACCGCGGGAGAGCGGAAGCTCGAGAAGCGTGCGCGCAAGAAACGCCGCAAACCGATCAGTGGCACAGTTCCAGCTTGGGCGTCATCAAAGCTGAGGACATGCTGGAGCCGTTACCAATTGACTCGGAGCCCGCGAATGACCCGAGCTCCGAGCCTGTTCTGCTGCTGTGTTCGACCAAAGTTGCGGTCGAGCTCCGCGCGGGCGCCGGCGCGTCGCGATCGTTCAGGTTCGCTGATATTTGAATGCCGGTGCTATCGAGCAGGTCAAGGGCGGAGTCGAAGCGGCACGGGATTTGGTCGGGCCGACTACTGAGTCAACTGCTTGTTGGCTCGCATGTTGTCAAGCGCCGCTTGCGCGCGCTGCAGGTTATCCTGAGTCTTCTTCGCATAATATTCGCCTGCCCCGCGGAAGACCTGCAGGGCCTCCTGGTACGCCGCCACGGCCGCTTCGAGCCGGGCGGTGCTCGTCTCCCGCTCGCCGAGGCTCTCGAACACACGGCCGAGGTTATTCTGTGTTATGGCCCAAGCGAGGGGCACCCGCTCGCGCGTCTGCTCTTTCAGGGCTTCCTGGTACGCCGCCAGGGCCGCCTTGAGCTGGGTGGTGCCTACCTCTCGCTCGCCGAGTCTCCCGAGCGCGTTGCCGAGGTTGTTCTGGATCGCGGCCCAATCGAGCGGATCTCGCTCGCGCGTCCGCTCTTTCAGGGCTTCCTGGAACGCGGCTATGGCCGCTTCGAGCCGGGCGGTGCCCGTTTCTCGCTCGCCGAGGCTCCAGAGCGCAAGGCCGAGGTCGTTCTGGGTCTGGGCCCAATCGAGCGGATCTCGCTCGCGCGTTCGCTCTTTCAGGGCTTCCTGGTACGCGGCTATGGCCGCTTCGAGCCGGGCGGTGCCCGTTTCTCGCTCGCCGAGCCTCCAGAGCGCAAAGCCGAGGTTGTTCTGGGTCGTGGCCCAATCGAGGGGCACTCGCTCGCGCGTTCGCTCTTTCAGGGCTTCCTGGTACGCGGCCACGGCCGCTTCGAGCCGGGCGGTGCCCGTTTCCCATTCGCCGAGGCTCCAGAGCGCAACGCCGAGGTTGTTCTGGATCGTGGCCCAAGCGAGGGGCACTCGCTCGCGCGTCCATTCTTTCAGGGCTTCCTGGTACGTCGTGAGGGCTTCTTCAAGAGGCTGGCGAGTTCCTGCCTGCTCGCCATATTCTTGCAGCGCATACGCAAGCAGTAATCGAACTCTCGCTCGGGTGTCCGGCTCCCACGACCGAGCCTCAGCATTTAGCACCTTCCGGACTCGTTCGATAAAGAGCGTTAGTCGCCCAACAGCGTACTGCCCCTTCAATTCACCTAACTCTATGCCCTGGCTCTCCACAAGAATCCAAAGCCACTGGGTCAAGTCCGTCCAAAACACCGCCGGCAGTTCGAAGTCTTGTACCGCGTATAGGGCGGTAGCTTTTCCGTGCGCGCCTACGCTGCCGGGCGTCCAGAATAGCCGGGGCCGGGTTTGATTGCCTTCTCTCAACACCTTTCCCCAGAGCAGAACGTCAGCACCCGACTCCAGGAGAAGCCGGCGCGCGGCTTCATGGCCCTTGCTCGCTTCGATTTCTACATCGCCACCCTTCAGCTCAATTGTGCGGTCGAAGTGCAGGATCTGCAGGCTTGGTCCGCCTGAGCCCTGGTCCGCATCCACGAAACGCCTAAGTGCATCAACCAGGATCTGCTCTAACTCAGAATTGGCGTCCCCCTCTAGGTGGGCGACCGCAATCGAGAAACGTTTAGGATCCGCTCGCGGCAGGGGTTCTCGGCTAATAACTTTTACGACCGCCGCGATGACCGGCAATTTCACGATGTGGTCCCACTGCCACCAGATCATGCCCAGCACCAAAATCGTAGCTAGCACTACGATACCAACGTACCCCCAGCGCTTCCACACCCATTCCTCTACGAGTTTCTTCCAATCCGTGGAAGGGGACGGCTCATCACTCGCTCGTGATTTGCGTCTCATCGGTTGCTATTCGCGTTAACCTTAGGCGAAAGCTCCAGAGCGGTTTTGGGGCGAGCACGGGTTTCATGTTTTTTTTGGGCGGTTTGCGATTATCGGAGGAGCCGAATTCTAGGCACAACTTAGGCACAACCACTTTGTTTGCTTTTGGTCTTTGTTCTGTAAGTCGTTCTGCCTGAGTTGGCTGCCTCGCATGGATTCGAACCATGACAAAGTGATCCAGAGTCTTTTACAGGGGTAAGTGGACTTGATTGGATATGATCCTTTATGAGCCGTCGATTGGCTCCTAGACAAGCTTTTAGGTCCAATCTATCATTTTCGGCATCGGCTCATGAAAGGTCAAAAAGGTCCAGGGATGAATCAAAAAAGTGGCTAAGAAATGAAAAATCTTAGCCACTTTCCAAAAACCGATATCAGATTCTGGCAAAATGCCGTTTTTCGTCAACCGTACACAGTCGGACGCCAACGTCGGCTAACGAAAGAATGGTACGCTAGAATCCAGTTTCGCGGTAAACGGCAATTCTTTTCTCTCGGCACGCCGAACAAAGCGGCGGCTGCCGCTAAAGCACGCGACATTTATCTCTCATTGTTGGCGAGCGGATGGGAGATTACTTTGCAGCGTTATAAAGCCTCGTCTGCGGTACCGAAAAGGGTGGCTTCCAACGGAGGCACAGTTGGGGATTTCTTGGCGGAGCTAAAGGAGAAATCGGAGGCAAAACCGAAAACGCTAGAAGGCTACGCCGTTGCGTTGCGCAAGATTGTTGCTGACGTTATGGGGCAGGGACATGGCCGGGGAGGCGGAGCCACCAAGCGGACTGCGTGGCGGCAAGCCGTTGAAGGCATCGAGTTGGCGGATCTAACACCAGCTAAGGTTCAACAGTGGAAACTCTCCTTTGTGGCCAACGCCGGCGATGACCCTGTGAAGCAGCGTGCTGCGCGTATTTCTGCAAATTCATTTCTGCGTCGGGCCAAATCGCTATTTGCGCCTAGCATGATCAAGCACTTGCAGCGAGTGGCGCTTCCAACCCCACCGCCTTTTGACGGAGTCGAGTTCTATAGTCGAACGTCGATGCGTTATCACAGTAACTTCGATGTGCTTAAACTGATTCGAACCGCGAAAAAGGACTTAGCCCGAAGCAAGCCCGAGCAGTACAAGGTTTTCCTATTGGCGGTGATGGCGGGACTGCGCCGGCGAGAGATCGACACACTCGAGTGGTCGGCGTTCCGGTGGGATCGGCGAACGATTCGAATCGAACCGACAAAGTGGTTTCACCCAAAGAGCGAAGATTCGATCGGTGACGTGGAGATTGACCCGGAGTTTGCAGAGGTCTTTCGCAAGTATCACGGTAAGGCGAAAGGTTCCTTCGTTATTGAGTCAAAGGTAAAACCGAGACTCGATGCAAAATGGGAGCATTATCGGTGCACTTCAATTTTTGAAAGTCTTATAGCGTGGCTTCAATCCAAAGGAGTGACTACGAAGACCCCGTTGCACACCCTGAGAAAAGAATTTGGGAGTATCATTGCCGCAGAACACGGTATCTACGCCGCGTCCAGGCTACTCCGCCACGCAGACATTACAACGACCGCACAGTACTATTTGGACAAGAGGAAACGCGTGACAAGCGGCTTAGGTCGATTGCTGAAAGGGGCCAGTTAGCGCCTGGAAAGCTGCAACCTTCGAATTTCTGCAAAGTCTGTGGCGGGTTCGGCCTCAGTACACAAGCCTCGGATCAGTTTGAGCAGCAATCGAACTACGAATCAGAAGGGTTGTATGTTCGAATCACGTCGAACCAAACATCCTCCGAGCTCCAAATTATCGTATACTCGTAGCGAGGCAAGAAGCTTGGTCTGAGCGACTGCGCCCTGCACAGGCAATAGCAGCGTCAACGCACCGCATTAAGAGAGGATTTTCTCGTTTCCGTGGTTGATGATGATTCATCCGTGCGTAAAGCCTTGGCCGATCTTATTGCCTCCGCTTGGAGTGTTGGTTGACGCATTCCAGTCTGCGCTGGAGTCTTGGAATAGCGCAATCGAAGCTCTGAAACGTTGGGCTATGGATCCGGTTGCCCCTAAACCGCCGCCCAAGGCGCGTGATTTGGGAGCTCATCGCCGCAATTCCAATCGGAAACGGAAAGCTGAAATCCAAGGTGTGCAAGTTACTTATTATGAAATACTTATCTTCCACTTGCACCGTCTCGGACTCGAACCGAGAACCCAGTGATTAAGAGTTTCTTTAGATAGTGTAGCACCGTTTTGCATGGGCTTGCAGATTGTTGCATTCCCTCGGTGGAGAGCAACTTATATCTTGCATGGGTTTGCGCGATTTTGTGCCTAAATCGAGCTGGAGCGTATCACCTGACAGTAGCACCTGGCCCGCTAAATCCGTGTGTTTTTGGTTTCAGGATATTGCCCGCCCGTTCACAGCGATGCAGGGCTTTCTATCATTTTTCGTTTTGTCTTGAACTTGTGGCGATCTCAGGCACTTTCGAACTCCCACCAATCTTGGTATTCCTTTTTCGCTGAATCACAGCCAAATGGACAGCCAGAGGCTTGGGTTGCCTGGAAAACCGGGCCAGTAAAACAGAGAGCGGAGTACGCTCTGTTCCATGTGCGGCCGCTACCGACGAACCACCAGAGAGGAAGAGCTTGCGCGGCTCTACCACATCCCGATTCCGCCGCAAAGGGATCTCCCGATCAGCTGGAATATCGCCCCCAGCCAAGATGTGCTAGCAATCCGGTTCAACCCGAAGACCGGCCAGCGATCACTCGATGCTCTGCGCTGGGGTCTAGTTCCGTATTGGGCCAAGGATGATAAGATCGCCTATAAGACTATCAACGCGAGAATAGAGAGCGTCGACACAGCGCCCAGTTACCGGGAAGCGTTCAAGAGCCGGCGTTGCCTGATTCCGGCTGACGGTTTCTACGAGTGGAAAAAGATACCGGCCGGAAAGATTCCATACGCTATCGGGATGAAGGACGATGCGCCCTTTGTCTTCGCTGGACTCTGGGAAGGCTGGAAAGATCCCGCGACAGACGAGTGGCTGCGCACTTGCACGATCATCACCGGCGAACCCAACGAACTCGTTGCCCAGGTGCATACCCGGATGCCCGTGATTCTGGCCGAGGAACATCATGCCAAATGGCTGGGTGAAGTGGAAGTTGGCGACCTCAAAAAGTTGCTCGAACCGTTCCCGGCCGATCGTATGAAAATGTGGCCGATCAGTCCGCGGGTGAACAGTCCCGACAATGATGACGAGGAAATCTTGAAGCCTATTGAGCCGCTTAAATTTGGCCCGCGTACCCCTGATGAAGAACTACCACTGGAATGAATCATCTGCAATGCCCAGCGAGATCCAGGATCCGTCATTAGCCGCGAACCATGAAACAAAGCGCAGCCAACTTCATTGAACCGATGATGGCACGCCTGGTCGAGAAATTGCCGACTGGCAAATGGATCTACGAACTCAAGTTCGATGGTTACCGGGCGCTCGCTTTTAAAACTGGCCAGGAGGTCCGCCTGGTCTCACGGAATCGAGTAGGCTTCAAATATCCGCAGTTGGCCAACGCCCTGAAATCGTTGTCTGCCCAGAACGTCATCATCGATGGCGAGATCGCTGCGCTCGACCAGGACGGCAGATCTTCCTTTCAGCTTCTGCTACAACGAGAACTGGGATGGGTGCAGGGATTTGTGGAAGGAACAGTATCGGTACAAGAAGCATCCGGAGTCAGCACCACCGCCACAATATGCG
>Ga0209647_1003128_pt1 | contig 12986 bp, 17 predicted proteins | sample GraSoi_2013_60cm_FD_185827 | JGI IMG/M metagenome (GOLD analysis project Ga0209647, IMG submission 185827) | Grasslands soil microbial communities from the Angelo Coastal Reserve, California, USA - Sample 9_17_2013_60cm (SPAdes) (version 2) | ecosystem: Environmental > Terrestrial > Soil >... | reverse complement strand
CAGAATGGGCTAAAAACATCCCCGATCTTTCGTGGCCTCCAGATCCCTCCTGGCAACTACGGCGCGGCTGGTGATCACGACAGCGTGGCTCAAAAGCTGATAACGGTTGACGTTGTGACCGCTCTGACACTGGGCCGCCGGGGGTAAAAAGCCGAACCCTCGAGGTGCAACTCTCGAGGGTCCTCCAAAATCGGCGCCGACTACCTACTTGCTCCGAGAATGCTCCTTCGCTTAGGAGTCGTCAAGTCGCTCCACTAGTCGCGGTCAGGTACGCATTGTCGTCCTCGGACTGGGTCTGGCTTCGGTGGAGCTGCGAAGGGAGGCGGTTGGGCGAGCTCGCTGACCCGGAACAGTGGATCGAACTAGTGGCTGAAGCGAAGCGGATGGTCCGCGGCGCCGTGAAAGTCCGCACGGCCTGGGGCTTGAGGACATCGAAGAAGCTGGAGGGCTGAATTGATGAGCTGGGTGGAATATATCGAGACCTTATCTTGGTCGAAAGGACGACTCGACGAGGCGAGCTGGTGCGCTTTTCTGCGCGGTGCATCTCTGAAAGTTGATCCGGCTCAAGTGATCCAGGAGGTCGCCGTCCGAATCGGGGCTGCCGGAGATTCAGTCCGTGAACATAAACTCCAGCAGCAACTTCGCCGGGCCTATGAGTATATTAGCGCGCATCTCGATGGGCTGAACGGCACTCAATTGCCAAAGCGTCCAAAGCTAGAGTACAGGCCGGAGCAGCTAGCGGCGTTGGCGAGTAAAATCCAGCTCGATGACATCGCGGACTATCTTCGCGTTCGCTCGAAGTTCACACCTTGGAATCGTAGCCCAGCGGCATTCCTTCATAAACTCTACCGCGCCGGAGAGCGGGTCTTGGTGTTGAGCAATTTTCACTCCCAAGGTCAGGATCTGTGGGAACATCCCGGTCTAGTTGGCGATCAGTCGACGCTGGATCACTTGGCATCTGGTCAAGCCAACGTGTGGTTTCTGTGTAATCCGGTCGACGGTGAATTCCACTGGAATCCGCGGCAACGAACAAACTCTCGGCGGAGTGAAGAGGCAGTGATGTCCTTTCGATACGCGGTTTTGGAAAGCGATCAGGCGCCCCGCGACCTTTGGCTACGGGCGTTGGTGCGCCTGCCCTTGCCAATCGCCTCGATCACCGACAGCGGCGGTTCATCCCTTCACACGCTGATCAGGATTGATGCCGATTCGAAAGCTGAATGGGATGAAGTCGTGCGAGGGCGCCTGGCCGGACCTCTTACGGTCCTAGGCGCTGACCCGCAAGCCTTGACCGCCGTCCGGCTGACGCGTTTGGCCAATTGCCGGCGGGGCGAAACGGGCAAGATGCAAGACCTGCTATACCTCGATAACGAGCCCGTCGACATCCCGATTTGTGAAATCACCCCGCGTGATCCCGACACCCTCCGAATCGCGTTTCTAAAATCTTATGGCGCTCAACAGCAAAAAATTTGAGGATTTTGCCAAGGCTGAAGGCATTGCTGACGACATCAAGATTCTTCTCCCCGGTCTTGGACGCAACGAGCGGGCTTTCGCTCGCGAAGTCGGCGCAATCGTCGGGCCTCTCAATGTGGCGTTCCTTCACAATGATCGGGTAGCGCAAATTTATGATGAACCCCTACCGCTGGAGACTAAGAACAATCTTGACCGAAACAGGCTCGCCCGGGGCGGACTTAAGTTTCGAACCTTGACCGGTGTACGCACCAAGGGATGGATCGAACAATTTCTAACTACGGGAACCATGATTAAAGAATTGGATGATAAGGGCAAGCCTCTGCTAGACGAGAACGGCAAAGCAATTTGGAAATTCGCCGAGAAAACCATGAGCGAGGATTTGGCTCGCTCCCTGGTTGAAAATCCCTTCTTCCGTCGTCAGCTTCCCAAGATATCGCGAATCCTCCCGGTACCTGTACCGATCTTAATGTCCGATGGCGGCATTCGGATGCCTCGCCCGGGCTACAATAAGGAATTGGAGATTTACTGTGCCCTTTCTTCGCCACCCATTCGGCTTTTAGATATCGAACAAGCCATTGAAGTGTTAAAGGCCGCTCATTTGGGATTCCAATTTAAAAACGAGCAAAGTCGCGTCCATGCGCATGCTCGATTTATGACACCATTTTTTCGAGGAATCATCGGATATTCGGAACCCGTACCATGCTGGTATTTTAATGCCAACCGCCCTAGATGCGGGAAAGATTATTTAGCTGGAGTCACTCAGATCACCTACGAAGGTTTCGCCTTTGAAGATGCAGCTTTGGGTAGTAATCCCGAGGAGACCCGTAAACGGATTACCGCCGGTCTCATGGGTGGTCGGAGATCCTTTCACTTTGCCAACTGTCAAGGTCATCTAAGCGACAAATACTATATCCAGGCAATCACCGACACGATGTGGCGTGACCGGCTTTTGGGCAGTAACGATTCGAGCAGCGATCTATTGGTTGCCAACGAAGCGGAATACTCGGTCTCGGCTAATGTCGGGCTGACTTATCGTGAAGATATCGAACCGCGGATGCGGGCGATCCATTTGGTTTTCTATGAGGAGGATGCCAATAGCCGGATCTTTCCAGTCGAAGATCTCCATGGGTGGGTCAGGACTAATCGAACGCTGCTTTTAAGCGCCTTATACACGATTTTCGATTACTGGCAGAAAAAGGGGATGCCTTTAGGCCATCCCTTCGCTTCGTATAAACGTTGGGGAAAAATTTTGGCGGGAGTAATGGCACTTCTGGAATTGGGCAACCCAACTCTCCCTCACGAAGACCAATCGCTGTTATCCGGCGATCTTCGCACTGAAGGCATGAAAGCTGTGTACGAACTTATTTACGACCTTCGTCCCGAACTGTGGACACCCAAGAAAGACATTTATCAAATCATAGCTGCCAACCAAGACAACGATGACCGGCTCTCATGGTTTGGCGATCTTTGCGGAGATACAAAGAAATCAGCTCAAACCAAACTGGGCAAAACCATCTCGGCGTTCGAGGACAGAGTTTTCTCGGGAATCACCATGCGCCTTGATACTTCGCTTACGGTAGCGCGGCTATGGAAAGTACAGTTTTCCCGGAGCCCATAAGCACAGCGAAAAGCCGCGATTCAGGCATTACACATGTTACACATGTCACACATTCATACCCTAGGCGGGACGGGAAAAATCGGCAAAATTTCCCAGGCCCCTTAATGGGGACAGGTGTGAAATGTGTAACACGTAAACACCACCTCCCTCTCGCGACTCTTGATGAACTCTTCTCGCGCCAGCCCTAACTCTGTTCACTGGCAGCAGGCCTATGAGCGTTATCGCCAAGGTCCGACCGGGTCAGCGCCACAGGAGCAGCTCGCTGAATTGCAGCGCCGCTTGGGTAGCGTACAGGAACGCGAGCACAAAAGTCAGGTCGCCGCCCGAGTGATCGTTGAGTAATTGGACGGCCATCAACAGGTCGATTTGGAAGATTTGCGACGTCATATCTCAGAAGCGCTTGCCGCCCAGCTCTAAAGGTTTTTGGAATTATTTCAGTTAGATAGGCAACGTCGTGTGCGTGAAGGTTAGTGATCAGGCGTACGCGGCACTTTCAAAACATCCCGCCTACGACTATCGGTCAGATGGAGATCCTGCGGATAAAGAGGTACAGAGCCTTCCGCTTCATTTGCGGGGACGCCTGGAACGCCGGCAGAACATCATCCTGCTTTCAGCGTCCGAAGCGGCTGTTTATGATCGGCGAATTGCCGAATGTCGCGCCCAGACCGAGAATCTATTTAGGGACAACTCAGAACGGACACTTGCGACGTAGTGTTGAGCTTGAACAGGAAGTTGGGGACCTTAAGGACTCGATCTTTACTTCGTCACTCGAGACCGTAGCGCGTGTCTGATTGCGATGAAAAAGCAGGAGCGAAACTGATCGGAAATATGGCATTTATGGCTAAACCATCGATGCGTTCAGCCGATTAACAAGCATGAGAAGTGCGGTCTGCATCAGGAATCAAGCAGAGCATTTCTTGAGGCATGGGGACCGTATTAGTTACCATCCAACCACCGCCGGGGAGACTGGGCGGTGGGCAAAGATCTAGGGAAAGCAGCGAGCCAAGCCTACGAGTACATCCAAAATCTGATCTCTGAAAAGCGATCAGATGAAGTTCCCAGGTACATCGCGGTTTCCGATCGTTACAAAATCCGCCGGGATTCGCGCCGCGACGCCCAGAAGAATTACACCAAGCATTATCATTGGTTTGAACTCAAAACTGACCCCTATTCGCCCGCCCTTCGCCCTCCTAACAGACACACTCACCTCAAGGTCTTTTAGGGTTCGGATGGGATGGCCCAGATCGCCTCATTTTGGCTGAGGCTACGGCTTGCAGCAGTAGGCCCACCAATGTTATGAATGACTCTCTCCACCCGATGGGCGACGATTCGCGACCTTCCGGCACCTGATACCGGCGCACCGGGCACGAACTTGCCGGGTTTGCGCGGCCTCTCCGGCCTGGCTGATTCCAAGCCGGTGATCGTCATTGATAGCCGGGAGCAGGTGCCTTTGCGGTTCACTCTTCTCTTGAGCGTTGCGGGAACATTGTTCTCTGGCGACTATTCCGTCGCCGGCCTGGAGGCAAGTTTCGCGATCGAGCGCAAGAGCATCTGGGGAGAAGACATAATATTTTAACCTGCTAGCTGGGGAGTATATTTTGTGATTTACTGAGACCACTTGCTTCCATCCGAACACACCTAGCGTACGAAATGAATCACCGCGTTATCGAATCGAATAGGATCAAAATGCACCTCGCCGAAGATGGCGAGGGGCCGCTAGTTATCCTTTGCCACGGCTGGCCGGAGTTGTGGTACTCTTGGCGCCACCAATTGAAGGCGTTGGCTAAGGCAGGATACCGCGTCGTCGCGCCGGACCAGCGCGGCTACGGCAAGACAGATCGACCGGAGGCTGTCGAGCTCTACAACGTTCTCCAGTTGAGCGGAGATATTGTTGGCCTCGTCGACGCCGTCGGCGAGACGGGGGCAGTCATCGTAGGACACGACTGGGGGTCGGCGGTCGCCTGGTTTTGTGCACTGCTCCGGCCTGACATTTTTCGTTCCGATCTGTACAGGACTTAGCGACGGCGCTTTTTGTCTATGCAGGTTGCCACCTGGTACCATTGAAGAACCAATCAGAATCTACTAAGTCGGGAAACTAAGGTAGGAGACCGAAATCCAAGAAAGAGATTATGAAAAAGAGATTGATTGTAATAACCGCCCTTTGTCTGGCGCTAGCGCCAGCTGCTATTGCGCAAGCTGAGAAGGAAAAAACTGAAGCCAAAACTTACTTGCCCGGGGACGTCGTTTGGACCGATGGTCCTGCCGCCCTTCCCCCCGGAGCGAAAAGGGCGGTGCTGGAGGGAGATCCTGGCAAGGAAGGCTTCTGACCGAACGCCTCAAGTTTCCGGATGGATACAAAATCGCCCCTCATACCCATCCACAAACGGAGCATGTCACGGTGATTTCCGGGACATTTAATATCGGCATGGGCGAAAAGTTCGACCCCAGCGCCGGTCAGGCAATGGCGGCCGGGAGCTATTTTTTCATGCCCGCTGAAATGAAGCATTTTGCTTGGACAACGGGCGAGACGGTCATCCAACTGAGCAGGTCTAGTCCCAGCGCCATTAATTACTTGGACCCGGCGGACGACCCTCGGAACGCAAAGAAATAGTCGGCTTCGGTAAGCCGCGAACTGAGGGCCTACGCGAGCCTTTCCGCCCTCTCAGACCACAGGAATCAAAACTATGAATGCCACCGAGGTTGGCGCCCGGTCTGGGCCGCTCTGGGGCCGCTCTCATTTGGACATGCCTCGTACTGGCGCGAGGCTGCCCGGAGAGCGCCTGCACCCGCTCTCCGCGGTTAAGTTGCGTGGCGATTTACACGAAGCTCTTTCGGGGATTTAAGCAATCGGATTCGTCAAGCGCTCGCCACTGCGCTATAACCTGCGAGTTATATGCCTAAACGCACTACTCCCCCAGCTGCCGTCGCCAAACCTAAAGCGCCGCCTAAACCCAAACGGATACGAAAGCCCCTCAAGCCAAAAGCACCGAAAGCAGCCTGATGCCTAGGCAAAGGGGAGTTGGCCGAAGACAAAAACTCGAAAGAGTGTTTTTCGTATAGGCAACAAAGGCAATAAAACTCTCTCGGAAAACGGCAATGGAAGCCACTCAAACGAGCGAAAAAATCCCAGAAAATGGGGAAAAACGTCGGACTGGCCGGCCCCCGAAGAAGAATGCAGAGACGGTAGCGCGTCTTTTAGAGATTGCGCGAAGCGGCTTACCGTTACGATTTGCTTGTGCTGCAGTAGGTATCACAAAACAGGGTCTAGCTCTTTGGCGTGAACGGGACCGAGAGTTTGCTCAAGCCTTAGAACAGGCGCGCTTGGAATCGGTAGAACACCGCTGGAATCAGATAGTGCAAGCCGGCATTGGAACGGAGGAACGCCCTGGTGACTGGCGAAGTCTCGCCTGGAGTTTAGAGCGCACCTATCCCGAAGAATTCGCTCGACCCGAAGTTCAGCTCAACGTGCAGAACAATACTCAAGTCAATGTCGGGGGCGAGTTCGTGATCAACGTCGAGGGGGCTAAGGTGATCGAGAACCGGACCCGGGAATTGGAAGTCGAAATCGAACAGATGTTCGAAGCGCGGCAACTGCAGAAGTAACTCGGCCATGGCCAGGCTCAAAGACGGCCCGATCGCTTTTAGCGAAGTGATTCTTAATACGCCAACCTACGATTGGCAGGCCAAGGTGTTATTGGCAATTGAACGCGGCTCACGAATGGAGCGGGTAAAGATTGCGGTAGTTGCCCCGAACGGATCCGGAAAATCGACTCATCTAGTCGCCATCTCAGCGCTTCGTTGGCTGTACAAAAATCCGAAGGGGAAAGTGATCTGCACCAGTGCTGATGCGCGCCAGATCGATTTGCAACTGATGCCCTCGATCGTCAAACACCGGAGCATCTTCAAGCACTGGGAATTTCTCTCTCGGCAGATCCGGACACCGCAAGGCGGATTCTTTAACTCGTTTACGACCGATGAACCGGGCCGAGCGGAGGGCCATCACGCGGCACCAGAAGGGCCGCTATTGATGATTGCGGATGAAGCGAAAAGTATTCCGCCGGAGATCTTCGACGCGATCGACCGGTGCTCATTTAACACGCTACTACTAGTTTCTTCGCCGGGACTAATGGCCGGCCGGTTCTATGACGCATTCAGTAAAGACCGGGCCCAATGGATCCTGTTCCAGGTCGGACTGACCGATTGTCCGCACATCTCCAAAGAACGGATTGAGGACGTGGTAGCCACCCATGGGGCGGAGAGTTCCTATACCCGGAGTACGCTCTACGGCGAGTTTATGACCGAGGAAGAAGGCACCCATTTCGTGGTGAGCCTGTCGGCCTTGACTGCGCTCTTGGATTGTCCACCGATGCCGCGTCCCAGCACTCGTGAGCACTACGCGTTCTGTGATTTCGCGGCTGGTGGCGACGAAAATGTAATTGCTATCCGTAGCGGCAACCAACTGGAAAAACTGATTTGCTGGCGTGAACGGAACACGATGAGTGCGGTAGGGAGGTTCATCCTGGAGTTTCGTAAGGCCGGATTGGAAGCTGCGCAGATCTGGGGGGACGACGGTGGTCCGGGCCGGCCGATGATCGACGCGCTTTTCCAAGCCGGCTGGCGAATTAACCGGTTTAATTTTGGTGGCAAAGCCAACGAGGAGTTGGCCTATGTGAGCCGAGGAGCGGAAGTCTGGACCAGTTTTGGCCGCCAGGTTACCTCTGGAGAAATCGTGCTGATCCGTGACGAAGCGCTCATCGGGCAACTGACTACGCGCAAGAGCGTGTTCGATTCCCGTGGCCGAATCGGGATTGAGAAGAAAGATGATTTGAGAGCAAGAGGCTTGCATTCGCCCGATAGAGCCGATGCGGTCGTGGGTGTGTTCGGGGTGCGGAACGCGTACGTCGGCAACTACACCAAGCGCACTTGGTTGATAGCGCCGATCCGTACACGCACTGGGACGGCTGGGGGGAGGCAGCGAGCTTAACTAGTGACGGAGCGAGCACACGCCGGCAACTGGAGAACGACGGAGTCTGGACGGGTTAAATTGCACCGACAGCTTCTCGAGCCCCCCTGCTGGTTTTGGCGCCGGAATCCGAAGCCGGCATTCAGAGCGGGGAAGAATAGCATCTGGTGAGTGGAGAACGACGCCGCTAGAGCGGCGATAGCTGTAGGGAAAGTTTTACGTCGGGCAACAACGACCGGCTCCTCGTTTCGACAAAAATTTTGCAGAAATTCTGAAATTCGGAATTGGCGATCCCTTTGTAACTGGATGAAAACCGGGGCCTTGGATCAGAGGATCCCGGGCCGGTTTAGCAACCGAGAACGGCACCCATGAAAAAGACCACGGATAGAGGATTCGTTGTGAGCCTACACCATGACGCTTCCCCGGATACGTTGCACGTCAACCTTCTCTTCCTACCAACCTCCGTAGCCATCGTAGTCGGACCCATAATAACCACTCGGCCCAAAGTAGCTCTGCCGATAGTAGTATTGTGGCCGGTAATAATATCTTGGTCGATAGTACCGCCGGGAAAAGTAGGCCCGCCGCGAGGGGGTACAGTAACCTGGAGGGCAATAGTAGCCCTGGCCGTAATAGTAAGGCCGCTGGTAACTTTGGTTAAAGTTGTAAAATAGGAACGGGAAGGGTAGCGGAATGCCCCAACTAACTTGAGCTTGAGCTGGCCGTTGAGAAGCAAAGAGCAAACCGCAAGCGGCGAAAAGAACAAGAAGCGTTTTCACAAATTACATATAAAGCGAGCAAACGAACCACGCACTCCGATTTTTTGCGCGTTTTAAGATCCTTGTCGGCCAAACTCCGATTTTTTAGGAGGCAGGTAGTTTTTGGGCGATATGCCTACCTACATTGCCCCCGGAGTATACACGGAAGTCAAGGACGTCTCGGCTTATGCCGCCCCCGTTAGCGTTACGACCTGCGGTATGGTTTAAGCGACGCCCGCACGTTGTATTTAGGCTTGCGCCGATTGACCGTCCGATCCTGAGCCAGGCCGCCAGTAAGCCAGCCGATGGCGCAGCTCGGTATCGCTCTGGACGGCGACTATACCGCGCCTGATCGCGCCAGGCGTACAGCCGAACTCTTGGCAAAGCAGCGCGAGCTCGGCACGTCACCGTTGACGTGCCGACCCATACCCTAATGAAACCCAGCTCACCCCAGATCAGTTGTCGCCATGTACGAGATTGCAGCAACAGTAACGACCGCTGCGCCAACCGAATTAAAGCTTACCGGCAATTGGCCGGTTGATTGGCTACAAGCGCCGGGCATCAGATCCATCGAAATTCAACGCAAACTTCTGGCGAACGAAAGCTTGGGCTCACCCTTTGTTGCTGTGAGAGAAGAGGAAATTCTTGGCAATCGAGCCAATTGGCCAAATTTGCAACTTGGCGACCGAGTAATTGTCCGCTGCTTTTTTCCAGGTGAGAAGGTCTCGGCGACGAAGCCTTGAGCAAATGAACCTCTCCCCGCGGATGACCTGGCTCACTGGCGCAGACAGTATTCTTTGTCTTTTCGGCAGCTGTTCGCAATGTTGACCTTCTCGATTTCCTTAATCGATGCAGAAAGCCATTAATCCACCCATTCCTGCATTCGGCCACAATGAAATCTGTATCTATGCCGCGAGGTAGTACCGTCGAGATTGCGAGCATAATCGGTCCAACCATCACGCCTAGCATTAATCTTCGCCCATTTGTCGAAGAACTGCGGCACACTGAAAACGGCACCTAGGCATTTGAACGTGTCCCGTATCTCATCAGCGGTTCCTCGACCAAAATCGCAGACAACCAAGGCAGGACAATGCAGCAGTGGGAAACGGCGTTCGTCGAGGTAGTCGCGATCGCAGGTGATAAGGATCCGCCCAAGGCGCAGGGCCTCCGCGGCATGGTTCTCATCCGGATGCCCCCTCCGACGATTGGCCTGCACGGTCAAAACGTCTGCCTTAAGTCCCCGCAGAATAGCAGTGGCTAATTGAGGGAAGTTCTCGTCGGCATAGAAGCGAGGTTTCGCCTTGCGGCGAGCGAAGTCGTTAATCTCTTGTTTTGCACGCTCGGTGGGCTCGTCGCCAACAGGAATCTCAAAGTCTATCCAAGGCATACTGTAACGTCGACGCCGCATTCGGTTGTCGCCCTCAAAGTGCCGCAAAAACTATCCGCAATCGTGACATAGCTTGCGCTTGATTGAGGTCGGTCGTATTCATTCTGCTTTTCAATGGGGACGCCGAGCCTCCACCTCTATCTAGACGACAGCGGGACGCGCTGTCCATTCAAAGGTACGAAGCCACGCAGAGACGGTATGGACTGGTTCGCTTTAGGTGGGCTGCTTTTAGAGTCAGAGCACCTGGACGAGATAAACAGAATGCACGCCCAGCTTTGCCGTAAACACGGTATCGTAGTGCCCCTGCATTCAACCGCGATTCGGGGCAAAAGAGATGAGTTCTCTTGGATGGGTAAAGAACCAAAACGAGCGTCAGACTTTCTCGCTGACCTCAGTAACATGGTTTGTGCAATTCCCGCTCACGTGATTGCGTGTGTAGTTCACCGACCTGGATATAACACGCGATACGGTAAAAAATATGGGAGTGAACGCTGGAGTCTCTGCAAGACCGCTTACCGGATTGTCGCCGAGCGGGCCGCAAAGATAGCCGATGACCGCAATAGAGATCTTCTTATTTACGTCGAAGGAACCGGAAAAAGAGAAAACCGGATGATTCGGGAGTACCACTCGGGTCTCAGAGCTCAGGACAGCTACTTCGATCCACAGACGTCCAGCAAGTATGTGCCAATGAGTAGAGCCGATCTAGAGCGCGTGTTATTTCGAGAACCCAAGTTTTTCGACAAGTCGAACCCCGCCGGCCAGCTTAGCGACCTAACGGTCTACGCGGTCGTGAAAGGAAGATATGATCCTGAATATCCTCCCTACAAAGAACTGAAGGCGGCAGGAAGGCTCGTCGATGCCATTTTCGATAAAACGGAACAAGAATATCGCGGAATCAAGTATTCATGTTTCGATGGCGTCTAGACACAAAAAAGGCCCGGTAGTTTCCGGGCTTTTTCTGCCGTCTGCATACGCTAGACGCCCGGCCTCAATTGGCCATGTGCTGTCTATACAGCAATATTTGCCTCTGACAACTCTTATTAGCATCCAATCGCATTTGATCGCATGCTTTTGGCACGTTTTGGCGCTTTTTGCACGAAACAAAAACACCGCCGAGTCCTCCCCGGCCGACTTACCGAACGAACATCCATACCGCCGCGACTGCAGCCGGCATCGCCAGCAGGAGTAACAAGCAACCGCTTGCTCTGGTCTGATACGAGATCCCGGATCCCGGTATTCCGACCGTTGCCGTTGTCCCGAGGCGCCCCAACAAAAAAAGCCCGCCGAGGCCTTTCTCGGCGGACTTCTATGCTCTATTTCTGTAATTGTGCAGGTAACTCACTCCTGCAATCTGCTTACATCGGCTGAAGCCCTAGAGGGATTTAGTGAGATTCTTGCCGGCTACCAACGAGCAACAATCGCCATAATTTCGATTGGTTTTGCTCCGCTTTTTTCTCCCGGACAAACGCGCGCTACGGCATCGAGGTGCGAACCAAGAATCCGAAGCCTTCACCCGCTTCAGGCATCAGGGCGCGTCGATGGGGAGCGCCTTGGTGCCGCTTGTATGGCCAAGCAAAAAGCCCGGGGTTCGTCCTGGCGGGCTGTTGGTAACTCAATCTAATGCGGCTATTTAGTCGGCTGAACGTGTTGATGGTTTAGACACTATTTATTCGGCCGGGCTTACGAACGAATACCCAGATGGCTCTGACCGCGGCCGGCATCGCCAGCAGGCGAAATTGGCAACCGCTAGATCCCGTTTGGGTAAATGGCTCTAAAGCAGAGCGGCAAAGGGTCGAATTGAATTCTAGAAATTCAAAGAAGGCTCCGGACGATGAAATTTCTTTTTGTAAGCTGGACGGCCTTGCGGGCAGCTTTCGAAGCCGTCATATGGGCCACCGCATTTTGGTGCGTCTCGGATTCCTTTTTTGACATTCCCTGGATCCATTTTTACCTGGTCTTCTCCATCATCCTTCTTCTAAACGGATTCTCGGTTATCAGTGTCTCTCCAGAGTTTGCTGGGATCTTTCTCAGGATAGAGATAATGCTCGTTGGCTTGGCAATCAGTCAGGCACTTCTGACATCATTGATCCCCTCGGCGATAACCATTGTCGTCCTCAGTTTGCTGTCACGCTGGACAGGCAGAGAACCCGACTGGCTCCACGTGTGGTTCGTTTTTGCTTGCGTATTTTACATCCTTTGGAGGAGGCACGGGAAACGCAAGGCTGAGCGAGCCTGGCGCGGTAGTACCTGAAAGGGTTAGCAGCGTAGAGCCGCGCCTGTTCAATGAGAAACCTACGGCCATCTCCGTGGATGGCACGAAGCGGCGATGGCGGGGAAGGTGAGCTTTCAATTACACCACCTCCGCTCTCGTAGCCCCGAGTCCGTTCCGGTGTGTTGGTCACCTCGCGATCTTCCCTTTGTTTGTGCCGGCGGAAGCCGTAAGCTTTCGACAGATTCCCCTTAATTATGAAGAGCGCTGTCCTCTTGTTTATTCTCGGGAGCTTCGGACTATCTGTGGCGAATGCCGCTGATTACGGCAGCGAACATCAGGGGTTTGTGAAGGTTCAGCAGGCTTTAGATTATGCCGAGTTTCAACTCGTGATGAATAAGGCTCTTGAGCGATGATCTGAACATTTCTCTCGGGTGGCTCGATGTACCGCGCGTAACTCGGTTCAGACCAATGAGAATAGCTGATGAAAGTGTAAGCGGCCGGTCCAATGTCATAGTACGAGTCGGACCAAGAAGAAATTCCGGCATTAACAGAGATATTTGCTTCGGGCGGAAGAGGAGCCC
>Ga0209647_1003127_pt1 | contig 12990 bp, 8 predicted proteins | sample GraSoi_2013_60cm_FD_185827 | JGI IMG/M metagenome (GOLD analysis project Ga0209647, IMG submission 185827) | Grasslands soil microbial communities from the Angelo Coastal Reserve, California, USA - Sample 9_17_2013_60cm (SPAdes) (version 2) | ecosystem: Environmental > Terrestrial > Soil >... | reverse complement strand
CCTATGTTCCGGCCAATCCTGGCTGGGACTACGTCGTCGACAACCTGTCCACCGTGCCGGTGGTGGCGGCCGGCCTCGGGCCGGTCGCCGGGCTCGGCGCCGCCCGGCTGTGCATGGCGCACCTGTCGATCCTGGTCGAGGGCACGGCGCAGCTGTTCGTGGCCGGGCCGCCGGTGGTGAAGAGCGGCAGCGGAGAAGACGTCGACAAGGAGGGGCTCGGCGGCTCCCGGGTGCACGGCCGCAACGGCGCCGTCGACCTGGTGGCGTCCTCGGAGCTGGAGGCGTTCCGGATGATCCGGCGCTTCCTGTCCTATCTGCCGCAGAGCGCGTACGAGCGACCTCCGGTCTCGGGATGCGAGGATCCGGCCGGGCGGCGCGACGACAGCTTGCTGTCCGCGGTGCCCCGCGACCGGCGCCAGCCGTACCGGATCCGGGCCATCCTGCGGGCGGTCTTCGATGCCGACTCGGTCATGGAGGTGCAGCGTTACGGCGGGTCGGTCGTGACCGCGCTGGCCCGGCTCGACGGCCATCCGGTGGGTGTCGTGACAGGTGATCCGTATGTGGCCGGCGGCTGCCTCACCGTCGAGGGCGCGGAGGCCGTGACCCGGCTGGCCGACTTGTGCTCGACCTTCCACGTGCCGATCGTGACGTTCACCGACCAGCCGGGGCTGCTCATCGGCACCCGTGCGGAGCAGCGCGCCACCATCCGCTCCGGGGTGCGGGCGATCAGCGCCGTCTATCAGGCCAGCGTGCCCGGCGCCGAGGTCATCGTGCGCCGCGTCTTCGGGGTGGGCGGCGCGGGCCTCACCAACCGGCACCGCCTGATCCGCCGCTGGGCCTGGCCCTCAGCCGACTGGGGCTCGCTGCCGGTCGAGGGGGGCATCGAGGCCGCTTACCGGGCCGAGCTCGAGCGCGCGGACGATCCCGCCGCGATGCTCGCCGACATCCGGGCCCGGCTCGACGCCGTGCGCAACCCGCTGCGGACCGCCGAACGGTTCGGCATCGAGGAGATCATCGACCCGCGCGAGACCCGGCCGCTGCTGTGCGACTGGGTCCATGATGCCTACGCCACGCTGCCCGTCCAGCCGGGCAAGCCGTCGTTCGGCACCCGGCCCTGAGCGGCGAGGTTCACGGTTTTCGATTCGCGACATCGGGTAGGCGCGCGGGCCTCAGTTCGTCCCGTGAGCCGCGCCGGGTGCCGGGCTGGCCGAGGTGGGTGTGCTAGCCCCGACGGCGGCGGCTGGCTCCCTTCTCGATCAGCCGCTGGGATAGTGCGGCAGGGAGCCGGGAGATGACGTCGATCGCCGTCGCGTCGGCGCCGACCAGGACGCGGCGGCGATCGCGCGTCACGCCCCGGAGGATCTGGCGCGCCGCGCTCTCCGGACTCGTGTGCGCCAGCTTGTCGAAGTCGTCGGCGGCAGCGTCCGGATGGCTGAGGTTGGCCATTACGCTGGGGTCAACCCGTGCGTTCCGGGCGATGTTGGTCTTGACGCCGCCGGGGTGCACGGTCGTGCACGAGACCGGCGAGCCTTCCAGCTCCAGTTCCATGCGCAGCGCGTCGGTGAACCCGCGGACCCCGAACTTCGCGGCGTTGTAGGCAGACTGCGAGGGCACGCTGATCAGCCCGAACACGCTCGACACGTTGACCACATGACCCTCGCCCGCCGCCTTGAGATGCGGCAGGAACGCCTTGGTCCCGTAGACGACGCCCCAGAAGTTGATGCTCATCAGCCATTCGAAGTCCTCGTACGACATGGCCTCGACGGTGGCGGCGAGGCCGACGCCGGCGTTGTTGACGATCAGGTTGACCCGGCCGTGGTCGGCCACGACCTGACCGGCCCAGGCGTACACCGCATCGCGGTCGGCGACGTCGAGGCGCTGCGAGGTGATCTTCGTCCCGGAGCCCTGGCCGAGCATGACGGTCTCGGCCAGGCCGGCCTCGTCGATGTCGGCCAGGGCCAGGTGGGCGCCGCGGGCGGCGAGCTCCCGGGCCAGCGCCCGGCCGATGCCCGAGCCGGCCCCGGTCACGGCCGCGACCCGGCCGCGGAACGTCTTCATGCTCTGCTCCTAACCCAGCGGTCAGCCAGCGGTTGACCCGGCGGCAGCCTTCTCGCGGACTGGATTGGAGAACACCATGGCATCGTCCTCGATGCCGCTCAGCTTCAGTGACCGGTAGTCGCGCAAGTAGCTCTGCTGGATCTGCCACGGGAATCTCGAGCCCTGCTTGGGGAAGCGGTGGGCCGACCGCTGGATGTAGCCCGAGGTCAGGTCGAGCAGCGGCCGGGTGCTGACCGCCGGGGCCCGGTTGACCGGCGTGGCCTGGCGCATCCCGGTCGCGCGCAGGTGGTTGACCAGCCGGCACACGTATCCGCAGGTGAGGTCGCACTTGAGCGTCCACGACGCGTTCGTGTAGCCGACAGCGACGGCGAGATTCGGCACGCCCTCGACCATCATCCCCTTGTAGGTCAGCCGGCCGGGCAGGTCGACCGCCTCGCCGTCGACCGAGAGCTCGATCCCGCCGAGGAACAGCAACTCCAGGCCCGTCGCGGTGACGATGATGTCGGCCTCCAGCTCGGTGCCCGACCGCAGCCGCAGGCCCCGCTCGGTGAACGTGTCGATCTGATCGGTGACGACCGACACCGAGCCGTTCCTGATGGCCTGGAACAGGTCGCCGTCGGGCACGAGGCAGAACCGCTGGTCCCAGGGGTTGTACCGCGGCGTGAAGTGGGTGTCGATGTCGTATCCGGCCGGCAGCTGGCGCTCGAGCATCCGGCGCAGCATCCCCTTGACAAGCTCCGGGCGGCTGCGGCTCAGCCGGTAAAACCCCTGGGTGGTGAGGGCCTTGAACCACTTGATGACCGGGCCCGAATACCGCCGGGGCAGCGCGCGCCGCAGCGCGTCGGCGATCGGATCCCTGGCCGGCATCGACGCGACGTAGCTCGGGGACCGCTGGACCATGGTCACGTGACCGGCGGTCGCGGCCAGCGCGGGAACGAGCGTCACGGCGGTGGCGCCGCTGCCGATCACCAGCACCCTCTGGCCGTTGCAGGAAAGATCGCTGGGCCACGCCTGGGGGTGCACGATCGTGCCCGCGAAGCGGTCCATGCCGGCGAAGTCCGGCACGTAGCCGTGGTCGTAACGGTAGTAGCCGGTGCAGCAGAACAGGAAGCCGCAGGTGACCTCCACCACCTCGCCGGTGTCGGTCCGCTGCGCGGTGACGTGCCAGCGCGCCTCGTCGCTGCTCCACGCGGCCCGGACCACCCGGTGACCGAACCGGATGCGCCCGCCGATGCCCGCCGCGGCCGCGGTGTCCTGGATGTAAGCCAGGATCGACGCGCCGTCCGCGATCGCCTTGGCCCCGTCCCACGGCCGGAACGCATACCCCAGGGTGAACATGTCGGAGTCAGACCGGACCCCCGGGTACCGGAACAGGTCCCAGGTGCCGCCGATCGCGTCGCGCGCCTCGAAGATGGCCCAGGACGCCCACCGGCACTGGGCCTGCAGGTAATGGCCGGCGCCGATGCCGGACAGGCCGGCCCCGACGATCAGGACATCGAGGTGCTCGGGGTTGCGGGCGTCAGCCGTCATCGATCATCTCCAGGTGCGGGTCCCCCCACATTGTCGGCGGCCCGGCCGCCGTTTCCTACTGCGTCCGCCGACAAACCTCAGGGGGACTGGGGCAGCTTGACCGTGCGCCGCCCGGCCGGGCGCGCCGAGGGCGGCGGCACCACCGGGCCGATGTCACCGTCGGGTGCCTCGTCCAGGTCGACGATCACCGGGGCGTGGTCGCTCGGCCCGGTGCCCTTGCGCGCCTGACGGTCCACCCAGGCCGCCCGCACCCGGTCGGCCACCGGGGCGGTGGCCAGCACCAGGTCGATCCGCATCCCGAAGTCCTGGTGGAACATCCCGGCCCGGTAATCCCAGTAGGTGAAGACCCGCTCGGTCGGCCAGCGCTCCCGCACCACGTCATGCAGGCCGAGCGCCTGCAGGCTGGCCAGCGCCTCGCGCTCCGGCGGGGTGACGTGGGTCTGGCCGATGTAGGCGTCCGGGTCGAATACGTCGGCGTCCGTCGGCGCGATGTTCATGTCCCCGCACACGACCGAGGCGTCCGGGCCGGCGCCGACCATCTCCCGCAGCGCCGCCAGCCAGGCCAGCTTGTAGCGATAGTGCTCGGAGTCCGGCGCCCGCCCGTTCGGCACGTACACCGAGTACACCCGGATCCCGCCGCAGGTCGCGGACACCGCGCGCGCCTCCGGGCGGGGGAAGCCGGGCGCGCCGGGGATTCCCGCCACGACGTCGTCCAGGCCCGCCCGGGAGGCGATCGCCACCCCGTTCCACCGGGCCTCGCCGTGCAGGGCGACAGCATAGCCTCGGCGGTCCAGTTCACCTCCGAGCAGTTCAGTGAACGCGTCGTCGGCGAGCTTGGTCTCCTGCAGGCAGAGCACGTCGGGCTGCCGCTGGTCCAGCCACGGCAGCAGCCTGGGCACTCGCTGCTTGACTGAGTTCACGTTCCAGGTCGCGACCCGCACCGGCCCAGAGTAGCTCCCGCGGAAGCAGCCGGTAGGGCTAGGCGCTTGTCGCATCCGGCGTTTCGGGACGGCCTGGCGTCACCCCGCTGGGCACGTCGCCGTCCTGGGGCGCCGGCGACAGGACGCTGCTCGCGACGAGCGCGTCCGGCCCGGGAGCGCTCCGGCGGGACGCGAGGAGCATCCACGCGCACGACGCGATCAGCGCCACGACGAACGCGCAGTAGATCCAGAACACGGGCGTGACCCCGGAGTCGATCGTGAGCCCGGCCTGCGCGGCCTGTGCCGGGGAGATCCCGAACTGGGCCGGCGACGCGCCCTCGCCGACCAGGACGAGAGCCGAGATCGCCTGGGCCGCCATGGGAATGGTGGCCCCGGCGAGCAGCGCCGCCCCATGCCGCATCGGGCGCCACAGGGCGGCGACGACCACCACCGCGACCAGCGCGACCATCACGGCGACGTCGCCGGCGATCACCGGCGCGGGGTTCGCGAAGGCGTTGCCCGCGGTCACGGACTGCGTCCCGGCCGCCGTCCGCAGGACATAGCTGTCCCACGAGGGGGCGAACGCGACCGCCGCGCCCAGCCCGGCGAGTATGAGCGCCACCACGGGACCCACCTGGCTGCCGTTCGGCCTGCCTGGCGCGCCGGCCGACCGAAGCCGGAACGCCATCGCGGAGCCGGCCGCGCAGGCGAGCCAGCCGATGAGCCCGAGCACCAGGCCGGCGCCCATGAGGTGCGCACCCCCGGCGATCACCGTGCCGGCGTCCGCGAAGAAGAGGCCGAAGGTGACGACACTCGTCCCTACCCCGAGGAGCGCTCCCACCCGGAGGCGGGCACCCCCGAGCAGGACGAGCAGTGCGCTCATGCTCCAGGCGGCGAGGTAGATCGCATGCGGCACGAGCTCGGCCGGCTGCTGGGCCAGGCTCGCTCCGCCGAGGTAGCCGGGGAAGAGCCCCGCGATCCCGCAGACGACGCCCGCGGCGAGCAGCGCCGCCGCGACGATGGCGTTACCCGCAGCGGGGATTGCCTGGCGCTGACTGACCGGGACGATCGTGCCTGGCGCCTCGATCGCCGCGAACCGCTGCCACGCTGCGGACCAGCCCTCACGGGTATCGGGCCACCACTCGAGCGGCTGCGCCCGCGACCCCGGCGTCCCCGCGGCCCAGATCCCGTAGAAGTGCTCTCCTCGCCCGATCTCGTACCTCGCCCCGCGGTGCGAGATGGTGACCTTCTCACGCACGGCTCCAGCCCTTCCTGCTCAGCACGCCCGTCGCGTCTCAGCAGACAATAGGAAACCGATCTGCATGCCGGCTGGACGCTTCCTGAGGCATTGCTGACGCCCGGTGGCGCTCCGGCCGCAGCCGCCGCGTTATGAGATTCCCTAACGCCCCGCCTGCTGGAACAGCTGGAGGGCCGGGCGCCCGAAGTACGCGCTGTAGGACGCCCACTCGAGGAAGCCGCCCTGTTCGAAGCCGCCGATGACGCCGATGACCACGCCCGTGCCGTAGCGGGGGTTATAGCTGACGATCCAGGGGCCGCCGCTGGTTCCGTCCCGGTAGCCGTGACAGAAGAACTCCATCTGGTCCGGCCTGAACTCGAAACTGTGCGTCGCGCACTCAACGGGCCTGTGGTCGGTGTTGTTGTAGCCGATGACCTCGATGGGGCGCCGGTAGGGACGGTCGATGCCGAGCTGCAGCCCGCCGGTCACCTTCTGGAGTGGCCGCCGCCCCGGGGGGGTGACCGTCATGAATGCGAAGTCGAGGTTCGGGTTCTGCCCGTTCGCCCATCCCCGGGCGACGAAGATCTTCTTAACGACCCACGCGCCGTAGGGCCGGTGGCCGGCGTGGAATCCCGGGACGAACTCGATGTTGCTGACGAATGTGCCGGGATCGACACAGTGGGCGGCGGTCAGGACCAGGTTCTCGTTGGTGCTGTCGACGACGCTGGCCGTGCAGAAGTGCGTGACCCCCCCGTTGGTGGTGAAGAACAGGGCACCGACAGTGGGCACGCCGTTGAAGAGCGTGGCGGAAGGCGTCCCGGGAGGAGGGCTGATCGCGGGGCCCGCGGTGAAGGGAACCGGCGCGGGCGTGGCAGCCGCCATCCGCGAGGGCGTCCAGAGCGCGCGGGCCGTCTGCTGCGCGGACGAGGTGACGGTGTGCACGACCCCGATCTCCGGGTGCGAGCCCGCCGTGGACGCCGCGGCCATCACGGCGGCCGCGGGAGCTGCGGCGACCACGGCCAGCACTAATACCGTGCTGACCGTCCAGCGGCGATACCGTCTTCCCCAGCGGCCCATGTACGCCCTCCCGCAATGTCACTGAACATATTGGCACAATATGCGCGCATTAGGATGCCGGATCGGATCTTGGCGCAGATATCGCGGTCAGCAACCGCCGCGCAACCCCCGGGCGTACCCGATGCCGATGACTCCCCCGGCCACGGGCGATGGCGGCGATGGTAGCCGCGAAGGTCACGCGGCGACAGCGGAACCAGCAAGCACAGGGTCCGGGGGCCGGGTCCTAGCGGGCCCGCATCCGGTTATTGCGCGCGTTGTGCTCGACCTCGGCCAGGCCGAGCACTTCCAGGACCGGAGGCACGTAGTTGCCGAACCGGCCGCGGAGCCCTTTCTTCAGGCCGTACCAGCCGCCAACCGGGTTGTCGGGAGACCGGCCCCAGGCCTCGACGGTGCCGTCGGGTGCCTGCTTCTGCTCGTCGGTGTTGCCCAGCGGCACCCAGTCGCCGCGCTCCTTCAGCATCGCCTGCAGGTCCTCGATGCAGCGAAGCTGGTAGCGCAGCTGCGTGGTGCCAACCCGGACCACCAGGGCAGGACCATCGTCGATCCCGACGGGTACCGGCTCGTGCTGAGTCACCGGACGTTGGGCTAAGCATCGGCGGCCCACCCTCGATGTACAGCTACAGTCTGTATCAACGAGGCGGTTTGTATGCCTGACCATCGTCTCAGACGAAGCGGGCCCTGCTGCTGCGTCCTTGGGGGCGGCATGCGCTACCGGCCCCCGCCGATGTCGGCAAGCGGGTCGTGATCCGCTGGCGGCCAGGACCGGGTGACAGCAAGCAGATGACCGACGTGCTCGGCATTCTTGAGGAGGCTGATGCCGGGTCCTTCGCGGTCCGCACCCGTGAGGGGAAACTGGTTGTGATCCCAACCGGACGCGCCCTCGCCGGAAAGGTGGTGCCACCTCCGCCCTCCCGTCGGCGCCGCGCCGAACCCAAGCCTCCCTGACGGCGCCCGCTGATGCGGCATGGCCACCTTCCCGCTCCCCGCCGACGGCTGCTCAGCTGAACTTGTCTCCGCCGATCAGCCCGGCGCCTCACCTGCGCTGAACGGCGCAGTCCTCGCCTTGCCCGAACCTCCCTACCCAGGCAGCCTGTGAGTCCGGCCTGCGATCCGCCCCGATACCGTGGACCTCGTGGATCAACCCCAGCAAGCAGGCGCACCGCACGTCCGGCTCTCGGTCGCAATAGGGCTTGGCCTGACCTCCATCGCCGGAAGCATCCTGCTAGTCACCGCTGACGGGATCGGCGGGAGCGTCCGGTGGACCCACCACGCCGCCGTGTCGGCTGCACCATTGCTGATGGTCGCCAGTGCTATCGCCGCTGTAAGCGTCGCGCATCCGCCTAAGGCACGACACGGACTGATGCGGCTTGTCGCGGTTCTCGCCTTCACGGCCTGGGGCATCGCACAGCTATTTCCTGATTCTGCCGCAGCCGGGCCTCTCAACGATGTGGCGATATTGCTCTTCGTCATCGACGCTGGATGCGCCGTCGTCTCGGACGCGCGAACGCTCCGGCGGGGACATCGCCCACCTCCTGCCCGGGCAGCCGGGAGACCGCCCGATCAGGCTGATACCAGGCATGAGATCCAGCACCTGTCGCACTCGCCGGATGTTCACTCTCCGTAACTGTAGCCGGGCAGGACACTACGGCCGCGCCTCGTTCGCGGTGAGGAAGCGCGTGGCTTCGCGGCGATGACGCCAATCAGCTTGTACTCGGCAGCCTCTTTTAGACGCAAAGGCTGGTCATGTCAGGTCGCAGGCGTGGGATCGAAGGGATTAAGCAGCGTCACGGTGCTGCGGGCCAGGTCGGCGGTGTTGCGGGTGACGAGGGCGGAGGACGCCAGCCCGGGCTCTAGATGTCGCCGGGCGACTTCCGCGGGAGTCCGTACCGGGCCGCGACCGGATTCCACACCTGGACGAACGCCGCCTTAGCCGCGTCGGCCTGCCCGTCGGCGTTCAGCGCGGCCCGGTAGGCACTCGATCGAGCCGCCGGCGTGCACCCGGAGCTCAGCCGCTGCTGGGCCCAGGTCAGGTAGTCCCGGTCGGCGTCCAGCGAGTGGCGCAGCGCCGCGAGCAGGTCGGACCGCACGGTCGCGCCATTGCTCAGCGCAGCCGTTGACACGGCCGTCGCATGGTTGAACTCGGCGCTGCGCCGGTTCACGACGGCCTGGATCTGCCTGACCGCAGTGGGCAAGTGCGCGCAATTATGGGCCTTCCTGATCGCGCCTATCAGTGCGTTTCGTGTGGCCGCGCTCGAGCCCAGCAGATGGTTGACGGCGGCCGCCTGCCGGGATGCCGCGACAGACGATGCCGGCGCTGAGGATGCGGTACGCGGCGCCGACGCGCCCGGCGCCGATCCCTTCGACAGGCTCATGCCGACGACCACGGCGACCACGACAATGGCCGCGGCAGCGACAGCCAGGATGAGCCTCGTGCGGCTGGGGTGTGGCCGGGGCTGCCGCGGGTACAGCCGACCCGGCCTGTCCGCGGTACCTACCGACTCCGGCGTGCCCGCCGCACCCGCGTTCAGCCGGTCCGGCGTGCCCGCCGCGTCCACGCTCAGCCGGTCCGGTCCGGCCGGAGGCTGCTCTAGCGGGGACGGCGGCCAGCCGGGCCCGTACAGCGTGGGTGCCGCGGCCTTCGCGGCCGATTCCTGCTCCGCGGCGGCCGGCCAGGCTTCCGCGACCGGCCCGGCGTAGCGCGGCGAGCGCGGCCGCGCGGGCATACCCGACTCGCCGGGAACGAGCCCCAGCGCGGTCCGCAGTTCCTCAGCGAACTGGCCACAGCTGGCGTACCGGTTGGCCGGGTTCTTCGCCATGGCCGTGGCCAGGACCAGATCGACTGCCGCAGGCAGATCGGGGCGCCGCGCGGTGGCCGTGGGCGGTGGGGCGTACAGCTGGGCGTACATCACGGTCAGGCCCTGGTCCGGCCCGAATGGCGGCGTGCCGCACAGCAGCTCGAACCCGGCGCAGGCCAGCGAGTAGAGGTCCGCGCGTCCGTCGACGGCTTGGCCCTCGATCTGCTCCGGCGCGACGTAATCGAGTGTCCCCGCGAACTGTCCCATCGCGGTCTTCTCGCCTGGCGGCGAGTTCTTGCTGATCCCGAAATCGGACAGGTACACGTGGTCGAAGTCGCTGCCGTCGGCCCGGCGAGGCGCTCTCCCGCCCGCCGCGCTGTCGGCATCGAGAAGCATGTTGGCGGGCTTGACGTCGCGGTGAATCAGGCCGTGGGCATGAGCGGCATCCAGGGCCGACGCGACCTGGGCGGTGATGCTCCAGGCCCAGCCAAACGGGAGCGGCCCGAGCCGGTTGAGCAGCGACCGGGCATCGCCGCCTTGAACGTAACGCATAGCCACGTACAGGACGCCGCCCGCATCTCCGGCGTCGTAGACCGGAATGATGTTGGGGTGGCCGACCGCGGCGGCAGCCCGTGACTCGTGCAGGAACCGGGTTCGAAAGGCGGCGTCGCGCGCCAGCTCCGGCGCAATGATCTTGAGTGCCACCGTGCGGTCCAGTCGCTCGTCCTGGGCGAGGTAGACGACGGCCATGCCGCCGCGGCCGATATGGCCGTCCAGGCGGTAATCGCCGATCTTGCCTGACATTCCCAAGTCGGGCAGGACCGGGTCCGTCCCGCGGCTCACGGGCGCACCATCTCACGCACCTCCACTCGCGGTGCGGTTGCCGAGCACCTGCAAATGAGCGGCTCGATTCCTATGGCCCAGCCGACATCCCCAGCCCCACATGGGCCGGTGCCCAGCCCATCCCACGATAGTGAGATTTCACCAGGCATGTACGGTCAACGGGAATCAGGTCAGCCGTCGGCCCCGGCCCGGCGGCATGCCGCTGCACCGCCTGCTGAGACCAGCTCCGTTCTTGCCGCCGCCGCAGGAGATACTGGCCGATATGGCACATCGGCAGCAGGACCGCGGCCGGCCGGCCGCCCGGCCGGGTGCCGATTCGGGAGTCGTCGAGCTTGTTGGTGATCCCGACCGGCGCAGGGCCTGGACGCTGCTGGTGGACGGCGCCCCGCAGTCACACGTTGACCTCGATGATCCGCAGTACCTGGAATTCGAGTACATGCGGCGGCTCGGGCACCTGGTTGATCTGGCGGCGCCGGCCGGGGAGCCGCTGCGCGTGCTGCACCTCGGGGGAGGCGGCCTGACCCTGGCCCGTTACGTGGCAGCAACCCGGCCAGGCTCCGACCAGCTGGCGGTCGAGGCGGACGCCGCGCTGGTGGACCTTGTCCGGCGGCGGCTGCCTCTGGTCCAGCGCGGCCGCCGGGCGCGCGGGGGCCGCACGGGCCGGGTGCGCGTCAGGGTCGCAGACGCCCGCGCCGTTCTGGAACACGTCCCGGCCGGATCCTTTGATGTGGTCATAGCGGACCTGTTCCTGGGGGCGCGCACTCCGGCGCACCTGACGTCGGTAGAGTTCGCGGCCGCCGCGGCCCGTGCGCTGAGCCCGCCGGGCATCTACGGCGCCAACGTCGGCGACGGCCCTCCGCTCGCGCACGCTCGCGCACAGGCGGCGACGGTGTGGTCCGCCTTCCGGCACGCCTGCCTGATCGCCGACGCGGCCGTGTTGCGCGGCCGCAGGTTCGGCAACCTGGTGCTGGCCGGCGCGCAGCATGACCTCCCCGTCGCGGAGCTGACGCGGCGGACGGCCGGCGACCCGTTCCCGGCCCGGCTGGTCGACGGCGAAGACCTGGCCCGCTTCGCCGCAGGAGCGAGGGCGATTACCGACGCAAGGGCGAAACCCTCTCCCGCCCCTCCGCCCGCCATCTTCTGACGTTTGGTTAGACGGGGTAGGGCTCGGGGGTGACGGTGACCTGCCGTCCGCAGGGCAGCGTCCAGGTCAGGATGCCTGGCTCTGGCTGCGTTAGCCGCCAGCCCTGGGCCTGCTTGGCCCTGTGATGTCGTCTGCACAGCGGGTAAAGGTTACATTCACACGTCTTCCCGCCCTTATGGTGCGGAACCGTATGATCGTCATCGCATCGTTCGGACCGGTGCCGGCACCCCGGGAACCCGCACCGAGGGGACCGGACCTTCACTACATGCCGCAGCGAGGCCGACGGCCGGTACGTGGCGGACTCCCGCCGGTGCGAGCAGGTCCCCGACTCAATTGTGGTGATCGTCACCGACGCCAGCCAGGCCCGGTCGGTGCCAGGCGGGCCGGGGCCGGCCCGGGCGCAGCCGTGGGCCACGGCCCAGCCGTTGCGGTCGACGAGGGTGATGCACCAGCGGGTGCGTCGGCCGGCGGCGGCGAGGGCTGCGGCGAGGTCGCGGCAGGTACCGGCGTCGATCGTGCCGTACCACGTTCCCGCCGGCATGGTCAGGTTCACCGACCCGCCCAGGCCGCCGCCCAGCGCGCCCGCGTCAGCCGCGCTGGCAGTGCCCGCGCCACCAGTGCTCGCGCTGGCAGCGCTCGCGCGAGTCCCGGCGGTGCCGTTGCCCGCGCCGGTCCCGGTGGAGGGCTCGGGCAGAAGGGTGTACAGGGGCTGACCGCAGAGGCGCGTTAGGAAGACCTCGACGCGCAGCTGGTCCAGGGTGCCCGGCGCGCCGTTGGCCTGCAGCCAGCGGGCGTCGGCGTCGACCTGCTGGTCCGCAGCGATCATCTTGGCCAGGTTCATGCCCCGCCCGGCGATCGCGCCGGTACCGTCCGACTCCACCCAGGATTCCACCCGGGCGTCCTTCTCCGCCTTCTCCTTGCGCCGCTTGGCGGCCTGCGGGTCGAACGAGGCAATCTTCTGCCGCAGCTTCCGTCTCAGCTCGCTCGTGGTCATCCCAGGCGCGCGGGGCACCAGGCTGGCGGCGATCGCCGCGGCGGCCACGTCGTCATCGATCACGATCAGCTCGTCGGCGAACACCCTGGCCTTGTCCGGGTCGATCCACCCGGCGGCCAGCGCCGCCGCGACGTCGGGCAGCCGCGTCATAGCGGCGGCCAGCGCAACCTGGCGGGCGGCGGTCCAGCCGGTCAGGGTCAGCACCGCGGCGATCTCGTCCTGGAGATGCTCGCCGGGAATGCCGTCCGGGCCGGCGCGGCGGGCGGCGAGTTCGCCGATCACGGCCACATTCCGTACGAGATGTATGTCCGCGAGGCGCGCCGCATCGTGGGCCGCCACGTTTTCACCGAACACGACAACTCGCTCGCGCCCGGCCTCGCGCGCACGCCGAT
>Ga0209647_1003122_pt1 | contig 13006 bp, 10 predicted proteins | sample GraSoi_2013_60cm_FD_185827 | JGI IMG/M metagenome (GOLD analysis project Ga0209647, IMG submission 185827) | Grasslands soil microbial communities from the Angelo Coastal Reserve, California, USA - Sample 9_17_2013_60cm (SPAdes) (version 2) | ecosystem: Environmental > Terrestrial > Soil >... | reverse complement strand
CGAGTGCGGCCGCAGCACAAAAGCCGAAAGAAAGAAAACGTGCGCCAGCAGGAAGAGCGTATCCCCGATGACCGGGCTGGGAGTGGAATAGCGGTGCAGCGAGTCGTAATAAAACCAGTAGGCTTGTGAAAGCAACATCTGAAACAGGCCCGCGGCCATCAATTTCCAGAACAGCTGCAAAACCCCTCGCTGAAACCGGAAATTCTCTCGAACCGCCAGAATCGCCACCACCAGTAATCCACAAGGGAGCGCGTCGCCGAACATGGTCAACGGGAACGAAGGGTTGGCGAACGCAGCTACGCCCAGGTGCAACGCAAAAATCGCGCCCGCAATTCCGAGATAGAGCTTGTGGCGAGGTTGCAGTTTCATCCTGCCGGCTCCGACACAATCGCTGCTGAAACACTGGATTCTCGCTCAGCCGTCGGAACTGCGGGAACAAATATCGTGAAGTAGGCGCCGCCCTCCAGGCGGTTGCCGCAAGTGATGTCGCCCTCATGCTGGCGAATGATGCCGTAACAAGTGCTAAGCCCCAGGCCCGTTCCCTTCCCGACCGGCTTTGTGGTGAAGAAGGGTTCAAACGCATGTTCCGGATGCCGGAGGCCCGGCCCCGTATCCGAAAACTGAATGCATACCTGCGGCTCGCAGGGTCGGATGGAAATCACCAGTTCGCCCCCGCCAGCCTCTTCCAGGGCGTCCATCGCATTCGAAATAATCTGAAGAAATACGTGAAGCATCTGACTGGAATCGGCCATCACCGGCGGACAGACCGCCTCCGCCTCCAACCGCACCACAACGTTCTGCAGTTTGTCGATTCGGCTCAGATGCAGCGCGCTCTCGACCAGCGGCTTCACTTCCACGGGCGCAAGCTGCAGCGGCGTCTCCTGCGCGAAACGCTGCATATTCTCCACAAGCGCATCCGTTCGCTCCGCGTACTGGCTAATCTTTCCGGCCAGGGAACGGCTCCGCGATTCCCCATGCGAACGCGAGGTGATCAGCGAGGCCTGCTGCCGAATGGCGGTCATCGCCCTCCGTATCTGCTCGGCCACACTCGCCACCAGCTCGCCGAGCGAAGCCAATTTGTCACCCTGCACAAGGTGATCCTTGAAGCGCTCGATGCTGGAGTACGTATGCGATAGCTGCCGCAGCGATCCAAATAGATCGGCGCTAAGAAAATCCTGCTTGATGGAGAGAAGCAAAGTCAGCAGAAAGATGGTAAGGAGGGTGATATCCAGCCGGAACGAAAAAAGTTTGTCGTGGCGAGGATACGCAGTCAGAAGCCACAATCCGATCGCTGGCGTGGAAAGAGTCACCAGCATCGCCAGATTTGATGGAAGAAATGTAAATCCCCGGACGGCTCCCTGCCGCCCGCCTTCCTGTGCCACCTTTGCGCGGATCGATTGCGGAAGCGAGCGCCCTGCCAGACAGACGCAAACGAATCCGCCCATCGCTGCGAGCAGCGGCAAGTCGTAAAGTGACCCCGTATAGTATCCGCCCTGATCAATCGCCACGTTGATCAGATCCGAGGACAAGGCAAAAGCGGCGGCAGAGAAAAAGAAAATGCGGTACAGCGGGCGCCAAACGCCACGTTCACGGAAAAACGCGACGCCGGTGGCAACGGCAAACAACTGGTTTCCAATCGAGTCCGCCACGTTGAAATTGTGATTGTAGACCCCGAGGTCGCCGGGCAACAAGCGAAAGGCGTAGACGAAGAAGGCGAAAAGGTAGAGCGAGTAGAGAATCAGGATGGAAAGATCGAGCAAACCAAACGAACGGAAACGGGAATCCTGCGTTCTTTGCGGCTCTAATGCGGATGCGGCGACCAGGGGAACCAGCCCCACAAACAAGAAAGTGTCGGCCAAAGGTACGTCCGGCACGGCCTGATAGAACCACAGCTCATGAATGGACCAATTCGACAGGCTGACCAGCCACATTGCCGCCCCAATGAAGAGCAGGAACCAGAACGCGCGCACCTGGCCCTGGCTACGGACCATGTTCTGAAATGCAAGGAAGGTGAATAGACCTGCCAGCCCGGTTTGCAGGAAGTCGCCAACCAGGTTCAGTTGAAACCCTCTGTGGGGGAGAACCAACGCGGCGAGAAAAGATATCAGAACCACAGCGGCCGTCAGTCCGTAGCCGTAAAGCAACGGACGCCTGGAGCGCCGTGCCTGCTCGGCCGGAGGATTCGACGCGTTGGAGCCTGATTTCATGATTAAACGCCGGAAACGGATGCCTTGCACATCCCCAACACAGCTGGAACTCGCAGCCCGGGCGGAGCCGCGACACGATCACAACCTGGCCTGTCCTGCAAAACTCCCTTCCTCTATCTTTTTACACTTCTTGCCTCGCGCGCCCGGAATTCTCGCTTCGTGTGTGCCGTAGGTTAAGCAGTACCCTACCCGACACAGCCCTTACTCGCATCAAATCCGCTGTTGGACTTCCAACCTGGTCCTGTCGGACTTAACTGGTCCTGTTTGAACAAAATATTTGAAACACTTTGCGGCGCTCATACATCGAAGCCCTGTTAGTCCTCCCGGTGCCCAAAAGTTTTGCACTTGACAGAAGGCTTGGGAAGAAATATGAAGAGGGGACCACGACGCATCTCCTCACACTCTACGGAGGCTCCTGATGGACGCTTCTCGCCGTGACTTCCTGAAAATTGCCACAGTCGGGGGAACAGCCGCAGCCGTTTTCGGCTTCGATCTGAAGCCCGCCTACGCGGAGCTTCGCACCCTGAAGATCGGTCGAGCCTCCGAGACCCGCTCCACTTGTCCGTATTGCGCCGTGGGCTGCGGCACTATCATCTACACCATCGGCGACCGCGCGAAAAATGTCACCGCTCAGGTCGTCCATGTCGAGGGCGACCCCGATCATCCGACCAACCGCGGCACGCTCTGCCCCAAGGGTTCCTCTCTGCAACAAGAAATTATGAACGACCGGCGTTTGGTGAAGCCGCAAGTTCGCCGGCCCGGCGCCACCGACTGGCAGGACATTTCCTGGGACGACGCTATCAACGAAATCGCCGCCCGCATTAAGAAGACCCGCGACGAAAACTTCATTGAAAAGGACGCCGCCGGACACACGGTCAACCGCCTGGAATCCCTCGCCTTCATCGGCGGCTGCACAGACACCAACGAATTCAATTATCTGGCTGTGAAAGCGATGCGCGCCCTGGGGGTCGTGCATTTAGAAAACCAGGCCAGGGTTTGACACGGCCCCACGGTCTCAAGTTTGGGACCTACGTTCGGCCGGGGCGCAATGACCAATGGCTGGGTCGACATGAAGAATACCGACATGATGCTCATCATGGGCGGTAATCCTGCCGAGAATCACCCCTGCGGTTTCAAGTGGCCCGTCGAAGCAAAACGCACCCGCAACGCCAAAATGATCGTCGTGGACCCGCGTTTCACCCGCACCGCCGCGGTCGCCGATATGTTCTGCCAGATTCGCGCGGGGTCAGACATTGCCTTCCTCGGCGGTCTTATTCACTACGCCCTCGAAAACAACCGAATCGCAAAAGACTACCTGGCCCACTACACCAACGCCGGATTCATTGTAGAAAAAGATTTCAAACTTCCGGACGTCGACGGCTTGTTCTCCGGGTTCGATGCCGAGAAACAGACCTACAACCGCGCAAGCTGGAATTATCAGGGGGCGGGAGGAAAGGCGCCTGCGCCTACGGAGGCCAAGCCGGGCATGCCGCCTCCTCTTCCTCCGCTGCCGGGAACTGTCGACTTCGATCCGACCTTGCAGAACCCAAACTGCGTCTTCCAACTGCTCAAGAAGCAGTATTCCCGCTACACCCCGGAGATGGTCGAGCGCATCACTGGCATCCCCAAGGAGCAATTCCTCAAGGCCGCTGACCTCTACACTTCGGTTCGCAAAGACGGCGACATGAAGAAGGTCAGCACCATCATCTACGCCGTAGGTTGGACCCATCACTCCTTCGGCACCCAAATTATCCGTACGGCCGCAATTGTGCAGTTGCTGCTCGGTAACGTCGGTCGTGCGGGCGGCGGCGTCAACGCGCTTCGCGGCCATTCCAACATCCAGGGTGCAACAGACATGGCCGGCCTATTCGACAGTCTGCCAGGCTATCTGAAAGTGCCGACACCGGCAGATGCTTCTTTCGCCGATTGGATGAAGCGCATCACGCCCACATCCTCGAAACCTGCCGTGTGGGATTCCTTCAACTACAACGGCAACACACCCAAATTCGCGGTTAGCATGCTCAAAGCCTTCTACGGCGACGCGGCCACAAAGCAAAACGGCTGGGCGTTCGATTATCTCCCCAAGGTGGATCGCAATTACTCCTGGGTGCAGATGTGGGACGACATGTACCGCGGGACCCTGAAAGGCATGCTGGCCTTCGGTATGAACGGCGTAGCCATTGGCCCCAATTCCAAGAAAAACATCGACGCCCTGAAAAAAGCGGATTTCCTCGTCGTCGGCGAAATCTATCCCAACGAGACCAGTGATTTTTGGCGCGCTCCTGGAATCTCCACCGACGAAATGAAGCAGATCCAGACCACCGTCTATAACTTGCCCTGCGCGGGATTTGCCGAAAAAGACGGCTCCATGACCAACTCCGCGCGCTGGGTCCTTTGGAAGAATACCGCCGTCCCGACCCCGGGAGATGCCCGTCTGTGGCTCAGATTTTCCCGAAAGTTCGTGAGCTCTACAAAAAAGAAGGCGGCAAGTTCCCCGATCCCATCCTCAACCTGACTTGGAATTACAGCACTCCCTTCAGCCCCCCGTTGGCCGAAGTACTGAAGGAAATCAACGGTAAGGCTCTAGCCGATTTGGAAGATCCAGCCACCAAGCAACAGATCAAGGCCGGGCAGCAGGTTCCCGGTTTTGCCTGGTTGAAAGACGACGGCACAACTCTCTGCGGCAACTGGATCTATTCCGGCGTATTCACCGAAGCGGGCAATCTGTCCGCTCGACGCGACCCCACCGATCCCTCCGGCATGGGAGTGCATCCGGCATGGGGATGGTCTTGGCCCGCCAACCGGCGTGTGCTTTACAATCGCGCATCATGCGACTTGGACGGCAAGCCCTGGGATCCGTCACGCAAACAAGTCTGGTGGAGCGAAGCTACGCAAAAATGGGTCGGCAACGATGTGCCGGACTTCAAGGCGGACTCCAAGCCAAAGGATCACATGGGCCCCTTCATCATGAATCCCGAGGGCGTCGGCCGAATCTTTGGCCCGCTCGCCGCGTTTGCTGATGGCCCCTTCCCGGAATTCTACGAACCGACCGAGAGTCCCATTGATAATCCCCTGCATCCGCAGCAAACCCACAATCCCGTGGTGAAGCGCTTCAAGACCCCCGACGACAAATACGGCACTCCGAAGGACGGGTACACCGTCGTCTGCACCACCTACCGTATGACCGAGCATTATCACTACTGGACGAAAAACAATCCAATGAACGTACAGCTCGTACCCGAACCGTTCATCGAAATTCCCGCTGAATTGGCCAACGACCTCGGGGTCCGCGGCGGGGAAAAAATTAAAGTCTCCAGCATACGCGGCGAGTATATCGCCAAGGCCATGGTCACCAAACGTATCAAGCCGATGATGATCGATGGCAAAAAGGTCTATCAGATTGGCTTCCAGATTCACCAGGGCTTCCGCGGAATCGCCGAGGACGAAGGCAAGGACGCCAGGACGCTTGCGAATACTCTCACCCCAACCGTCTATGATCCCAACGCATTCACACCGGAGTTCAAGGGATTCCTGGTGAAGGTCGAGAGAGCGTAGGAGAGCCGACATGAGCCAAGCCACACTACGCATTCAGAAAATTTCCGGCCACGCCGGCACTGTCCCCGGCGAAGACACCCAGCGAGAGTTCACCGTCTGCAAACTCGTCGACACCACCACCTGCATCGGCTGCAAGGCTTGCGAAGTGGCCTGCGTCGAGTGGAACGACATGCCGTTCTCGCAAACCTCTTTCGACAACACTTACCAGACGATGCCGGACACCCGGTGGAATTACTGGAATCTGATCCTCTTCAACGAGCACGAGCGCGAAGACGGCTCGCTCCAGTGGCTGATGCGCAAACACCAGTGCATGCACTGCGCCGAACCGGGTTGCCTCGAAGCTTGCCCCGCCGACGGCGCCATCGTCCAGTACACCAACGGCATCGTGGACTTCCAGCAGGACCACTGCATCGGCTGCGGCTATTGCGTCACCGGCTGCCCCTTCAACATTCCGAAGTTCAACAGCGTCACCAAGCGTATGTACAAGTGCTCTCTCTGTACGGATCGCGTCAGCCAGGGCCTCGAACCCGCTTGCATCAAGTCCTGCCCCACGGGCTGCCTCCACTTTGGCACCAAGGACGACATGAAGTTCCTCGCCGAAAAACGCGCCAAGCAACTGCGCGATCACTACGGCTTCGACAACGCAGGCGTTTACGATCCGCCCGGCGTCGGCGGCACGGGCGTGATTTACGTGCTGCATGATGCCACCAAACCCGAACTCTATGGCGGATTACCAAGCAATCCCACCATCCCCCTCGCCGTAAAGTTCTGGAAACACCCGCTCAAGTGGCTCGGCAACCTGGCCCTAATCGGCGGCTTGGTCGGCTTGTTCGCTCACTACCTGAAGTTTGGCCCGAAGTCACGCGAGGAGTCCGACATGCCTCCGAGGGAAGGAGATTAACCGTGAGCCATCAGGATCAGTTGATTCCTCATGACCATGTGCTTCGCTACGAGTTCAATGAGCGCCTGAACCATTGGGTCGCCGCCGGCTCATTCATCTACTTGATGCTGACGGGGCTCGCCTTCTGGTCCCCGTGGCTCTTCTGGCTCGCCTCGGCGCTCGGCGGCGCAGAGCTTTCGCGAATGCTTCATCCCTGGGTCGGGCTGGTCTTCTTCGTCGCGGTCTGCTACATGTACGCTCTCTGGTCCAGCCAGATGAAGCATGAGCCAGTCGACACGCAGTGGTGGAAGTCGCTCCATTACTACATTCGCAATGAAGACGACAAAATGCCTCCCGCCGGCCGCTACAACGCCGGGCAGAAGCTTCTTTTCTGGAGCTTCTTCCTCGGTGGCATTGTGCTCCTCGCCTCGGGACTCGTGCTCTGGTTCACGGAGTCGATTCCATGGGCCTGGCGCTGGGTCCGGTATCTATCAGTCGTTGCGCACGCAGGCACGGCCTTGCTGATGATCGGGAACCTCATGATCCACGTCTACATGGGAGTTTTCGCGGAGCGCGGCGCGTTCGGCAGCGTTATCCGCGGCGACGTTTCCCTGGCCTTCGCCAAGCGTTATCATCCCGGCTGGTACCAAGAGATCGTCCGGAAATCTGAACGCACGAAATGACCCTTTTCGCGGCCGGGAATGTGAATTATCGCGCGCGAATCGAGCGCGCCGCTCTCCTGGCCGGGCAGCACCCGTTCGCGCATCAGGTTCTCTCCTTCTACGGCGCCATTGCAAAATTTCAAAAGGAATTTTACGAAGCCCTCCCTAAAAGCTGGGGCAAGAAACCCGTGGTTCCGGCGGGTGGCGATCTGCGCTCCGAGCTCAATCTCTCCGTGTTGCTCGAACCCTTCGCTGAGTTTTTCAAGGTGATCGAACAGCATGCCCCGGATGTGCTGGTCGAACAGGCCCGGAACCTCAACTCCAAAGGCCCCGCTCGGCAAGCGGAAATCCTCCACGAATTCTGGAAGACCGGATTGCTCGAGACTCATCTCCCGGTCGCCGCGCCTTCCGAACCGCCCCTTGTAAACCCCTTCGAAGACTTCTTTGCTCGAGCCGTCCTCCAGCCCTATGCGGACTTCGTCACCGGCGCCATGCTGCCACCAACTCCGCTGATGACGGTCTGCCGTTGCCCGCGCTGCAATGCACTGCCCTTGCTCGGCGTGTTGCGCCAGGAAGGTGATGGCGGCAAACGCTTTCTGGTTTGCTCCTTCTGTTCTCTCGAATGGGAATTCCGCCGCATCCTCTGCGCCAATTGCGGCGAGGCAAACGAAAAGCAGCTCCCTGTCTTCGCCGCCGAACAGTTCCCCCACGTCCGCGTGGAAAGCTGCGACACCTGCAAACACTACCTGCGCACCATCGACCTCACCAAAGACGGCCACGCCATCCCAGTGGTGGACGATTTGGCCGCCGTGCCGTTAAGCTTGTGGGCCGAGGAGCACGGCTACACCCGCATTCAGGGCAACCTCCTGGGGACGTAGCGCGCTTCCACGCATAAATAACTTGGAAATACGAAATGGAGCGGGTATGAAACGCTTTGGACTGCTCTTCTTGCTCGTCGTGTCGAGCGCGGAAAATTCTTCCGCGCAAACAAATAAAATGGAAACTGCGCCCCTCACGGTGATCCGCGCGGGAACGCTGATTGATGGACAGAGCGAGACACCGCGAAAGAACCAGCTGATTTTCGTGCGTGGCCATCGAATTGAAAAAGTTACCGATGCTTCCGCAACAATCCCTGCCAGCGCTACAACCATCGATCTTTCGAGCGCCACGGTTCTTCCCGGCTTGATCGATTCCCACACGCACCTCTTCCTGTGGGGAGAAGATCCCGCCAAAGGCGGCTACGATGCCAACATCCTGAAAGCCGGACTCGCCCTCCGCGCCGCGCGCGCAACCTATGCAGCGAGACGCGCCCTCGAGCAGGGCTTCACCACGCTTCGCGACGTCGAGACCGAAGGCGCCGGCTATGGCGACATCGGCATCAAGCAAGCCATCGAAGAGGGCACCATCCCCGGCCCGCGCATCTTCGGCGCAACCCGCGGAATTTCCACCACCGGCGGCTACAACCTCGAAGGCTATGCTCCCGAACTCACAATGCCGAAGGGCGTGCAGATTGTGGACGGTCCGGTGGAAGCCCGCAAGGCCACTCGCGAGCAACTGGAACATGGCGCCGACTGGATCAAGGTGTACATGACGCACCGCTCCTGGGTGGACAAGCAGGGCCATCTCGTCTCCCAACCCACTCTGACCGTCGAAGAATTACGCGCCATCGTCGACGAAGCCCACGGCTGGGGAAAGAAAGTGGCGTGTCACGCGTACAACGGCGAAGGCCTCCAGCGCGGCCTCGACGGCAGTTGCGATTCCATCGAACATGGACTCGATATCAGCGACGCGCAGATCGCGCAGATGGCCAGACAAGGCACGTGGTATTGCCCCACTATCGGCGTCTATTACACCGATTGGGCCGCGGAAAATACTCCTGAGGGACAGCGGGATCGCGCGCGCGCAAATCTGCACGAAGCTTCCTTCCGCAAAGCGCTGAAAGCCAATCTGAAAATTGTTTTCGGCACCGACATAGGCGGCATCCCCTGGCAGGAACCTATCGGTGAAGAGTTCAAGTGGATGGTGAAACTTGGAATGACTCCTGCAGCCGCGATTCAGGCGGCCACTTCGCGCCCCGCCGAAATGCTGGGAAGCAAAGGGGAGCTTGGCGTGGTCGCCGAAGGCGCGTACGCCGACATCATCGCGGTCGGCGCTGACCCGCTAAAAGAAATCGCCGCCCTCGAAAAAGTGAAGTTTGTAATGAAAGACGGTGCGGTTTTTAAGGACGACTTCCACACGCCGCCCTGCGCAGCGCCCGCGAAATAATTTGAAAGCTTTCAGAATTATGGAGCGGCAGGAATCGCTGGAACTATTTCTTTTCAGAGAGGGCCATCCACAGTTTGTGTAGAATGCTCTCTACCGTCGCGCCTTGCGGTTCGTTCGCGGATATTCCGGACGTACCTGTCGCTGTCTGACTAAATGCCCGGGGAAAATTGCTTGCCGCTCCATACAACGGCGAACTTACTTCCTGGCTGGTGCCGTACATGATCCGCGCAAAGCTGAGGTTTGACATGACGCCTTCCCGCCGCACGCTCCGCGGCCATCCTTAGATTCTGCATTTTTCGGAACGGCGCGGGGCAACTGCGAGAAAATGGGCGGCGAGTTAATAACTGGCCGAATGGTCAGGAGTAAAAACGGAAGACGGAGGAACTACAGACATGGCGGAACAAAGTTTTGCAAATCACGTGCGGTGGGTTCCGGCGTTTCACTATTTTGTGATGCCGGTGATGGCCTTGAATTTCGGCTGGTCGATCTACCGCTGGAAATTGGCCGCCTTCTCGCTGGACGGATTCGTCAGCGTTCTGACCGCTGCGGCGCTTTTTGTGCTTATGACTTATGCGCGTCTTTTTGCGCTAAAGGTTCAGGACCGTGTGATACGCCTGGAAGAGCGCCTTCGCCTCGAAAAACTTCTGCCCGCCGATTTGAAGCCGCGCATCCCAGAGTTCACCAGTGGCCAACTTGTGGCTATGCGCTTCGCCTGCGACGCGGAAATTCCCGCGCTCGCGCGAAAAGTACTCACCGACAACATTCGCGGCGGCAAAGCCATCAAGCAGATGGTGCAGACCTGGCGGCCTGACTACCTGCGCGCCTAACAGCGCACGTCAGAGAATACTCGTCACCACTCCGCCTTCCGCGCGGATCGCGGCGCCGTTGATCACAGCCGCCTGCGCGCTGGCGACGAACGCCACCACTCCGCCAACCTCCTCCGGCGTTTCAAACCGCTTCAACAACGAACTCGGGCGGACGTTCACGAAAAACTGCTTCTCAAACTCCGCTTCGCTGATTCCCTGCTGCCGCGCAAATCCTTTCACAAACGTGCCCACACCTTCCGAAGACGTCGGCCCGACCAGCACGGAATTCACCGTCACGCCCGTCCCCGCAACAGTTTGCGCGACGCCTCGCGCGATGGAAACCTGTGCGGTCTTGGTCATTCCGTAGTGGATCATCTCCACCGGAATCTGTTGTGCCGATTCGCTGGAAATAAAAATAACCCTCCCCCAATTCTTCCGCTGCATGCCCGGCAGATAGTGGCGCGTCAATCTCACGCCGCTCAGCACGTTCACCTCAAAGAATCGCAGCCAATCCGAATCCGGGATATCCGCAAATGGTTTCACCTCGAAAATTCCCAGATTGTTGATCAGCACATCTGCTTCCGGCACCTGGCGCGCGAATTTCGCCACACCTTCGGCTTTGCCGAGATCCGCCGCCACCCCGCGCACATGCGCACCCTTATGCAGCTTCAGGATAGAGTCGACCGCGGCGGTCACCCGCTCATCCGTTCGCCCGTTCAGCACAACGTGCGCGCCCTCCGCCGCCAACGTGGAAGCGATCGCCAGCCCAATACCTGCGGTCGATCCGCTCACGACCGCCACTTTTCCTTTTAGTCCAAGATCCATTTGGTTGTCCTCTCTCCACGGCAACATTCTACATCCGCCAAGCTCAAGGCTTGGATGAGGATTCCTCTCAAATGGTTAAGCAAGATTATTGCGCAATGTAGGCAGCATCAAGTGGAACACTCTCACCGTTCGGATTCGTAAGTACCAATTGCCGCGCGCCGGCAGCGAGCGCCGGCGTAATGAATGTCAGCGTATTCTTGTCCTTGAACGTGACTGTCACCGCTTTTCCACCTAGCGCGGCCTTGGTTCCCGTCTGAAATCCGCTCCCACGAACCGTCAGGCTTGTTCCTCCTGCCGCCGGCCCTGCGCCAGGCGCAATGCTTCCAATTCCCAGTGGAACGCTGGAAAGCTGCAAGACGCTGACTCCGGAAGTCGTCAATGCAAAAAGCCGCTGCCCATTTTCATCCACAGTTAGAAATGTTCCGTGGAGTCCATCCACATCCGTCGAAAGCATCGCAAGCGGATCGGGCAAATAGAGGCGCATCCTTAGCCGTCCGCTATGCGCATCGCGAATATCCACCCCGCCGCGAATTCCTGTTGCGGGAGGAGCCGTCGGCGCAGGCCCATCCAGAAACGGCTCATAAAGCAGGGCGCCAGTCGGATGCAGCGCCGCACCGGGCACCGCCACTCGGTTGGGAATTGCTTCCAGCTCCGCGGAGGTGGGCATCGCGGCAATCGTCAAATCCGCTCCGCGAATCTCCGTCGCTCCATTCGATCGGATAGCAAACATCGTTCCATCCGACGCAGCCGTCAGATCCGATGAAAGATTTTTTGCTGTGGACACCGTGAAAGAGTTAGGCAAGACAGCCGACCACGACGCAACCGGCCCTCCCGGCGCGCTGCCGAACGCCAGGTACACCGCATCCCCATTGTGGCCCGCTTGCATCAGCGGCGCTCCCGTAATCGAAGTCACCTGTGGTTGTGGCGCGGGCTCGAACGTCGGCGGAAACGCCGTCAAATTCATTTGCCCCAGGCAGCCGTTGCACGCGTTCGATGTCCCGCCTTCGCCGCTCAGTCCCACAAAAACACTCTGTGCGCTGGTGGCTGCGACCCGTGAAGGACCAGAGTTCAAATATCCCGCAACTCCGCCGACAAAAACGTTCGAACCGTTGTTCGCGCCTCCGTCCGGATTAATCAGGTAAACATCTTGCGCCCCAAAATCCGCCACGATCAGTTGCGTGTTGTCGGGCGTAAGCGCCATCCCGCGAAGCCCTGCATCCGGCGGCGGTCCATTCGGCGGCGGTGCCAGCGGACTGCGGAAAACCTGCGCGGCCAGATCGAAAACGTCAACATGGTCGGTCGCGGAAAGATACAACTGCTGCCGGCCCCGGTCGTAAAGAATAAATTTGTAGAGGCTCGGATTCGCATAGGTCTGGCTGCCGGCCAGATACTGAAAAGTTTTGGAGAGTGTCATGCTTCCAGCGGGTGTGGTAAGCGAAATGTCGGCCTTCCCGGCCGTTCCCGATGGACTCGTCACCGTGATGCGCTCAATCGGGAATGGATAGGAAGAATCAAGCGAAAGCGCTGAAGCAATCGCCGCCAACGATTCAACTTTCTGTACGGTAGCCGACTGCCCTCCAATCTTCACCGTTATCCCGCCGGTGCTGGCGCCAAACCCGTGGCCAATCAGGTAAATTGTATCGCCCCCGCTCGATGATCCCGCATTCGGAAAAATCGCCAGCACACTCGGGCCGTAGCTGAATCCGTCCGGCGCCGCCACCAACCAGCCATTCGAAAAGTAAGCCGTCAAGTTTACCGGCCCGCTCGAAGCACTCGCCGGCGAATTCACTTGTATCTGCGAACTCC
>Ga0209647_1003121_pt1 | contig 13007 bp, 15 predicted proteins | sample GraSoi_2013_60cm_FD_185827 | JGI IMG/M metagenome (GOLD analysis project Ga0209647, IMG submission 185827) | Grasslands soil microbial communities from the Angelo Coastal Reserve, California, USA - Sample 9_17_2013_60cm (SPAdes) (version 2) | ecosystem: Environmental > Terrestrial > Soil >... | reverse complement strand
GAGTCCGGGTTTGTGGTGACCATCCCCGAGATCTCTGCCAGTGCCACCGGCGCAACGATCGAGGAAGCCATCGACAACGGCAGCCGCGCGATCATCGCGGCATTGGGGGCACGCAAAAGACGCCCTCGCAGGCCTGCGCGAGCCGAAGCGTCATAGCTTGGCCCGGGCGATGACTTCATTGTCGCGCCACAGTGCCACCGAAAAGGCCAGAGGGTTCGCCATGGCGGCGCGTACCGCTGTGTAGAACTTGTAGCCTGCCATGCGCTCGCTCCTGCCATAGTACACGTTTTCCGCCGTGATCTCCTCAAAGCCGCGCTCTCCCAGCGCCCTCGCCGCTTCATCGATGTAGGCATAGATCAGCACCGTATAGGTATGCGTCGGCGGCTGCTTGCGTGGCATGGCTCCACCTCCCTCTTCTGACGGCTGCTTTTCTACCTGAGCGGTCAATTCCTGATTTGGACAAAGAAGAGCATAGATCAATCAAAATAGTCCTCACACCTTTGACAAGGGATTTCTCCAACCGCCCTATCCGCTGTGGCGCTCAGAGCTCACGTGCACAGTTTGTCCAGCGATCCGCCATCCCACATGAGCGCTTCTTAGGCAACTCATGCACACCTCCTCCAGACAACTAGCCGCCGACTCACATCACAGTTCTTCAGGCGTGGTGAGGTATGCAGTCCAGGGAAGCCGCGCCTGCGTCGGCGATCCACGCGATGCCTCCGGCATCCCTGAAAGGTTTGTCCAGGTGTGCCGTCACCCCGTATCGTCCAACCGGGGCAACGTGCTCAATGCAGTTGAGCTGTTCCACTGATCCAGGGATGCATCTCTGTGATGTTCCCTGCCTCAGTGGGACTTGCGTGTACTCAAACCGTAATGGGTTCCGCTCACTGAGAGCGCGTCTACCAGTTCGCCTTGTCTCGAAAGCCAACTGGCAGACGTGCGCTCACCGTGCACGTAGGGTTAGGCAGCCCGTACGCATTGATTCCAGGGTCGTGCTTGGGACAGCTGCGCTTCGGTGAGCACCAGGGTGTATCCTTTCTGGTGAGGATTGAAGCCAGGGGTTGCTGCCACACGCGCCTGATACGTGCCATCGCCAAAGGCACGCAGCACCCGAACGTAGCAGGTGCCCTCACAACTGGCGTCAGCACGCAAGCTGGACGGGTCGCCGTTGTGGGTGGGTTGGTCAGAGAGCAGATCGGCAGACAGCACGTAGGGATGCAGGTACCAAATGCGCTTGGCAAGAGGCGTTTGGGCCATAGCAGGCTCCTTTCTGCTGCGCTCTGGCAGCGATTGACGGCCGAGCCTACATGGGACATACTGCAAGCAGACTCGGACAGCTCTGCATGGGTGCTGGAGTGGTCTGGACAACTTCACCGACACCCATGCCTACCGGGTTATCGAAACGCTTGTAGTTCGTAGCTGCAAGCGTCTCTTGTTCATGATTGTAACCTGGTATTCTGCCTGAGGGAACCTCGTTTACCCTCTATTTCCCCCCTGTTCACCCCCTATCTACTCCTTGCGTATCCTTTTATGCTCTTTTTAAGAGTGTAACATAGGAGAGTTGGCAATGTCAAGTAATTTGAAGTAATTTGAGATTATTTCAAGTAGTGAATGGTAATTCTAAAATCCTAATTGTAGTGTAACAGATAGTATGGTACACTGACCTCACCTTAGTAGTGAGGAGGTAACACGAGCGTGTCTGACGAAGCATTGATGGACACGGCAGAAGTGGCTCGCTATCTCAAAATGCATGCAAAGACCATCGTAAGTATGGTTGAACGTGGTGAATTGAAGGCGTATAAAGTTGGCAGACACTGGCGATACCGGAAAAGCGACATTGAGGCGTATCTTGAACAGAGACAAAGTATCCCAAAGACTGTCGACCAACAAAAGAAGCACACACAGGATCCTCCGGATACCAATGATGTTCAAGGATCAGACAACAGTTGAAAGCTTTACTCGAACCAAGTACACTACCCTAGAGTAAGATGTTCGGCGCGTTCTATTTCCGATCAAGGAGGGTGTACTAGCAATGAACAGCCCCAGGAAGTGGAATGATATCCTGCGCCATCAACGCGAATTGCGAGGCTGGACTCAGCAACAGGTCGCAAAGGCGATACATACTGATGAGAAAAGGGTGAGCTCATGGGAGCGTGGAGCGAGTAAACCGAGTCCTCACTATCGAGCGAGACTCTGTAAGCTCTATGGGAAAAACGCCGAGGAACTTGGACTCGTCGAGCACCAAGAGACGCTTGAACGGCATATTACGCAAAACATTGCTCCCACGTTGTCTATAAGGCACCCTCAGCAAGATGTACAAAAGAGTTCTGCGCCCGATCCTGATTGGCTCATGCCTCTTCCTCCTCAACCGTACTTTGCTCATCCCTACCCCTTGCAGAAAAACTTCACTGGCCGTGTTCACGAGCGGCAGAGGCTTACCGAATGGTTGACTGAAGACAAACGACCGGTTTTGGCTCTTGTTGCCCTGGGTGGCATGGGGAAGTCCTCGCTCGCCTGGGCCTGGCTGCAACAAGATATACTGAGCTTGCCAGAAGCAACTCGCCCTCACGGTGTCCTGTGGTGGTCATTCTATGAACCAGAGGCCACTTTTGCGCTCTTCCTCGATCAGGCGTTGATCTACGCGAGTAGCGGAACGGTGAACCCTCGGGGAATGACCTCTCTTTACGAGAAGACCCAGGCGCTCCTTGCCTTGCTCCAACGTCATCGTATGTTGCTGGTACTGGACGGCTTCGAGCGGGCGTTGAGGGCATACGCAAACCTGAACGCCGCTTACCAGGGGAATGATGCACCACAAGATACTCAAGGAAACTTCCGTGTTTGCATTGATCCTCATCTCGGGAGTTTTCTCCGCTGGCTGGCCGCCGATCCGCTCTCGAGTAAGGTCTTGCTCACGACCCGGTTGCTGCCGCGCGAGCTAGACGGTCTGGCTGGCTGTCGATGCGAAGAGCTCATGGCCCTCAAGACTGAAGACGCCATGGCTTTCTTTCGTGCTCAGGGGGTTCAGGGAACTCGAGCCGAAACTGAGGCCCTTTGTACGCTCTACGGCAATCACCCGCTCGCCCTACGGCTGCTCACTGGATTGATTGTCAATGATCCCGCCCGTCCGACCGATGTGGCTGTGGCAATCGACTATCACCCTCTCACTGAATTGATACAGCGGGAACACCATATCCTGTCGCTGGCGTACGATGCGCTCCATCCACTCCTTCAGCAGGTACTCAGTCAACTAGCGGCTTTCCGGTCAAAGGTGAATTACGAGATGATCAAGGTGGTGAGCCCATTCGAGGCGGAGAAAGAACTGAAAGCTGGTTTGCGCGAACTGGTGGAGCGTGGCCTGCTCTTCTTTGATCGGGAGCAAAGATCCTACGACCTGCACCCCGTTCTCCGCCAGTATGCGTATGCCAGGCTTCTGAGAAAGGAAGAGGTTCATGCCCGTATAGCTGACTACTTCTGGTCGCTGGCGGGAAAAGGTCTCACCGTTGCAGTCACCGAGACCCCAAGGAAAATTCGCGCCTTTTCTAGAGAGCCGTCCTCAAGCAGTCGCTCTCACATGGAGCATCTAGAAGATCTCGCGCCCATCATCGAACTCTGCCATCACCTGATCCGTGCGAAGCAGTTCGAGCAAGCGTTCGGGGTGTATTATCATCACCTTGCGGGTCTCCTCTATCATCATTTAGGGGCCTACCAGATCGTGATCGAACTGTTACAGGCTTTTTTCCCCGACGACGGATCCCCTTTGCCGGTCCTGGAACGAAATCGACATTCCTGGTTACTTGATGCCCTCGCCCACGCCTACAGTGCCTCAGGTTATCCCCAACGCGCTGTAGGCCTGCTCAGGGCATCCATTCGCATTGACCAGGAGTGCGATGAGAAAGAAAGCCTGGCGACTTCGCTCTGGAATCTGGGGGTTCAACTGCAAGTGCTGGGAAGACTCTCGGAATCTGAGCAGAGCCTGCAAGAGTGCATCACGCTATGCCGTAGTATGCATGATAGCTTCAATAAGGCGAAGGCTCATCAATATTTTGCATTGCTACGGGCCTATCAGGGGCTGTTCAAAGAGTCCTCCCAACACATAAGCACGGCGTTATCTTTATTCAAGGAGTTAGGCGCAATAGCGCAAGAAGGAGCGGCCTGGGCCTATCAAGCGCTCTGCCTGCTTCTGGCTGGAGAAATCCACGCTGCGTTCATGGCAGCGCAACGTGCCCACGAACTGGCGGATGTGGAGCGCTACTTGTTCGTTCTGCTTTGCAGGAAAACGAGCGAACGAGTGAAATCCTTCGAGAGGCAGAACTGCATTTGAGCGAAGCCCTTCAGCGTTGCCGCCGCATCGACATGGTCGATTATGAGGCCGATCTGCTCCTTGCCTGGGCGCGACTGCATCATGCACAAGGCGCTAGACAACAGGCGAAAGCAGATGTGACAGAAGCGCTCGTCATTGCCAATCGCTCAGACTTCCGCACATTGAGAGCCGACATCTCTAATCTTCTCGCACGGCTGGAACTGGAGGATGGCGACCACATTGCTGCCAGCAACGACGCTCGAGCTGCTCTGAACGACGCCCTGTGCGATGGCCCGCCGTACTGTTATAAGCCTGCTTTGGAGGAAGCAAAGCACCTGCTCAAAACACTCAACCAGCTTCCACAAAGTACGCATGTTGAGTGATACCCGATGATATGATATCCTTAAAAGAGCAAGATTTCCATTGCGTCAGCTATGAAGTAACAGGAGCTGAGAGGAATGCTCCTTATGGAGGCATCTAGATCATGGTTGAGATTGAAGACCGATTTGTCACCTTTATACCGCCGGGAGATGCGGCGTACCTGATTGGTGATTTCACGGATTGGGATGACGAGAGTTTACCCATTGCAGGTCCTGTGACCATAGAATTTCCTCCCGGAGCCTATGTAGAGTATGCCTATCTCGATGCCAACAAACGGCCACTGGCGGATCCCACCAATCATCAGAAGCCTAAAAACCCCTGGCACGACTTTGATCGCGCGCTCACCCTCCCACGGAACTCTTTCCAGACCCCGCCACGACCGCGCATTTTTCGTGGCAGCGTGCAGGAGCACACCATCGATTCCCAGGTCTTTGAGCAGCGTTGGACCTATTACGTGTATGAACCATCTGCTGCTCCCTCGGCGACGCTGTATGTGCATGACGGAGACGGGTTCTACCGCAAATTGCGGTTCCACGAGGTGGCCGAAGCCTTGATAGAGCAGGGGACGATTCGACCAGTGCGCCTGGTGATGATCGAGCCACACGACCGCATGTCAGATTACTGGTTCAACGAGCGCTATGAAATGCTCTTGCTCCGCGAAATCCTCCCTGAAGTAGATCGGCGCTACGGCACAACAGCAGAGCGAGGACTGTGGGGCGCCTCATTGGGAGGGCTGGTGTCGGCATGGCTTGCCTGGAGAAACCCGGCTCTCTTCACGAAAGTAGGGAGTCAATCCGGGTGCTTTACCGCTCATCCGGAAGGGGGAGACGAATATCACGATCCCGAATGGTTCACCGAGCAATTTGCTGCGACGCCTCGCCAACCCTTGCGCTTTTATATGCAAACCGGACAGATTGAGTGGCTCCTGGCTCCCAATCGCCGATTCGCGGCCGTGTTAGTAGACAAGGGATATCCGCACAGCTACGAAGAGCTCCCAAGCGGACATAACTGGGCGACCTGGGAGGAAGGGCTGGAGCCTGGCCTCAAATACTTATTCGGTGAACAAGTGAAGTCGTCTCTGTTTTATAGCAAGCCAACAAGTTCAACTGCCAAGGCCATTTGAGTTGCAAGGAACTGTACGCAGATGGCAAACCACCCAAGACCGTGCCCATCAGTTCGTATCTTGGGTGTAAATCATTTAATACTGTGCGCGGAATCTATACAATTCTGTGGTTGCTTTTCACCCTCGTTCTCTTCTGTCACATTGTGTAAATCTTGACATTAAGCTGTTGATTTTTTGGTAATTACTCTGCTGATGGGAGGATCTTTTTCTTGGCCAGTTGCTGAGAAATTGCCTTGAGAGGCCAAAGCAGGAGCAATGCCATCGCCAGGATAATTACCCGAAAATCGACAGCTTAATGTCAAAGTTTACACTATCTGGAAGGAAGCAAGATCGGAGAAGTTTTTCCAGGTGGAAGCTGATACGATTTTGGGGAGGAAACGTTTCTATAAAAGAGCAAGGACCAACGCAGTACAATCAAAGAAAAGGAGAACAAGAATGGCACCTATGAAGATCGAGCCAAAGTCTGAGCACAATCTTGATGGCTACGGTGCGCCGCTTATCCCCTGGTCGAAGATACGTGATCGCCTGGATCAGGGGTTTACTCAGGAGCCGGAAAAGGGCGGACCCAACCGGCATACGTGCTGGTTGACGACGGTGCGTCCAGATGGGAGGCCACACGTCATGCCGCTGGGAGCCGAGTGGGTAGATGGCGCCTTCTACTTCACTTCGGGAGCAAATACCCGCAAGGCGAAGAACTTGGCACTCAACCCTGAATGTGTCATCACTGTCGCCACTCACGATTTCGATATCGTCGTGGAAGGCAGGGCGAGCAGGGTGACCGACCCGGCGCTGGTGGCACGCATCGCAAAAATATACCAGGACGGGGGATGGCCTGCGCAAGTGAGCGACGATGGCACTTCACTTACAGCCGAATACAGTGCGCCGAGCGCAGGGCCGCCACCATACATGATCTACCAGGTCATACCCCGGACCGTGTTTGCCCTTGGGGCGGCTGAGCCCTATGGCGCGACGAGCTTCAGGTTCTAACCAGGAAATTTGGGAAGTTCTGTCTGGCGTGGAGGAGGCGGTGACGGGCAGATCCATAAAACGGGAGTAGCGCTCTATGGCGTCTTGAAGCGCCCGGGTTTCTGCTGGCTGTAAGGGAGTAAAGAGTTCGACGTCACAGCTTCCCATCTTCGTTTTGATTGCTCGCTTCCAGGTTGTCAATCGAGGGCACGCGGGCGGGAGGAATCGGTACAAGGATTCTCTTGTGACAAGGGTCTCTCACATACAGGTTGTCGGAGGGGAACGGCCCGCAGAATGCTCCTCTTTTCTCCCGCCCGCGTCCTGGGATTTACACTAATGAGTAGAGTAGGCGGCCAGCGCATTACCTTGCGGCATGTTTCCAACCGCCCCTCTCCGAACCCGTGCTTGCACGTTTCCGCGCACACGGCTCTCTAGACCTGGAGCGTAGTCTGCCTTGACCCGAGCCGCGCGCGCATCGGCGTCTCTCCTGGGAGCAACGTCTGGCACGCAATGCTCGTCTCTCTGATGCTCCCAGGCTTTCTGTCACGCTCCATGGTCTTCCCGCCACCTTTGCCCAATCCTTTGCGTTTGATCTCCTCGCCATCGCGTAAGGGACAACCTCTCGCTTGCTTCTTGCTCCAATATGCCCTTCCCTGGCAGTTCCTCTGCTTTGACGCTTTTCAATGAGAAGCTTTTTTTCGCTGCTTCTTTACCATGCAGCTTCAATGATTGGGTTTTTCTTTCTCCTTCTGCTTGAGTTTATCTCGTTGCGCAACCCGTGGGGCCCGCCCGGTGCTGCAGTGGTATGCACATGCCTCGCGTCTGCTGCAGGAAGGAACCTGGCTGGTTTGCGTGGATGAGAAAACGTCCATCCAGGCTCGTGAAGCCGCACAGGCTCCCCGACCAGCCAGCGCAGGACACGTCGCGAACCTCTCGTCCCGTTACCATCGGCGTGGCATGCGACATCTGATGGCTGGACTTTCGGTTGCCGATGGATTGGTTTATGGACAATGCTCAGTCCGCAAACGCTTTGTGGACTTCCGATCCTTCCTGCAGGAAGTGATCCTTCCCGAGGCCAAACGCAGATCGGTTCAGCGCGTCATCCTGGTCTTGGACAATGGATCCACTCACGCGCCCAACCAGTTGGCTTGCTGGCTTGAAGAACAAACCATCGCCCTGGGCGGCCAGTTAAGCATCCAGGTCGCCTGGTTGCCGGTCAACGCCTCCTGGTTGGATCAGATCGAGATTTGGTTTAGTCTCTTGCAACGCAAACTCCTGCAACCGAACCACTTTCTCAGTACAGCTTGCTTAGAGCAAGCGATCTCGGACTTCATTGTCTACTACAATCAGACGGCCAAGCCGATCCAATGGTCTTATACCATCGAGAAGCTCGAACGCAAACTTGCACCACCCGTGGGTTAGCTTGTGCTCATCTCAACAAACAGGGGCTTTCAAGAGGAAGACGCAGGGTCCTGGATGTGCTTGTGCCAAATCTGGGAACCCTTCTCGGCTTCAAAGTTCGTGAGCTGGTCAGCGCTCTGGGGTGCGCATGGGCTGGAGGAGTTTCCGGCAAGACCCACATACAAGAAGCCGCTCTGTAAGAGCAGAGCCGTCGCGCGAACGGAGTGGTGCCAGAGCGGTTTCCCGTCGTGCCCTTGCAGAGCAAGCAGGGTGGCGTCCGAATCGTAAAGGCTCGCAGATGAGGTAAGCAGGTAAAGGATGGAACCTTGACTTGCCACCGCATGGATAAAAGAGCCGTGATAGTGCCAGAGCACGTGACCATCGCTCGTCTGTAATGCATCCAGATAGCTCGTATCGAGCGGGCCTTGCGTCACATCTGCCTGAGTGGCATAAACAATACCAGGGGTAAGGAGAAAGAAGTGATACCGCGTGTTTCCCTGGCTCTGCCAGATCGGGTGGCCATCGGCGGCTTGCAGGGCAGAAAGGTGCCCGTTGAGCACGAAGTAAACAACGCCATGTGCTACGGCGAATGGCTGACTGCTGCTCTGAGCCAGAGGAACATGCCAGAGCACGTGACCATCGCTGGCCCGCAAAGCGTACATCTGGTCAGTACGGACATACACCACTCCTTGGAGGATCTGCAGACGAGGGTAGGTCGCTAAGAGAGAGGCTCCTCTATATTGAGGCAAGCTCAGGTGATCCAGGTTTGCCTGCCAGAGCCGTGCGCCATTAGCTTCCTGCAAAGCGTGTACCTGGCCTTGTCCATCGAGGAGATAGACAACGCCAGCAGCGCTTTGCAGTGAAGAAAATGACGAGAGTTGCATGGTCCAACGCGATGACCCATTTGAGCCATTGAGCGCCGTGAGTATCCCATCTTGGTACAGGTAAACCGATCCGTGAATGATAAGGAGAGGAGCCTGTGTGTTCTTTGACCAGAGCAATTTTCCATCACGAGCTCGGAACACGGAAACGCTGCCCGGGGAGCTTGAGGTCGTGTCAAGATACACCCTACCGTTATCTGCCGTCAATGATGCCTGATACCCAGAGAGCGCAGAGGCTCTCCATTGAAGGAGACCATCACTTGCCCGCAATGCGGAGAGCGCTTGCCCTCCACTGCTGAGTAGGTAAACGGAGTTGCCCATGACAGCCAGCCCAGGGATTGGAGAAGGGCCAAAGTTTGCCTCACACCTCCCTCCAAAACGGCCACATCCATTCAGGAGCACACCCAGAAGCTGACAGAGGAGCAATAGGAGAAAGAAGTGACGAAACCATTGGTTTTTCTGGAGCAAACGCATAGGTCATCAGCACACTTTCTGCTTCTCTTCTTCGATGTTACCCTTTTTTCATCAAAGGAGGAACCAAAGCCTTGTTCTTCTGTCCCCTTTTGCAAGCGAGAAGCGCTATTTTTGCAAGTTCCCTCTTAGGTATATACGGGTACCTCTGAGTAGGAACTCACGGAAAAAGCACAACCGTTGGCCCTGGTATCTGCATGCTCAAGACCTATCTTCTCACCGGCAAACCGAACGTGTGCTCCTTTTGCATTCTCCCCATCAAAGTCGGAACGGATTTGCGATCGCTTGTACTTAGTGGTGCATCCGCTAACTATGGTATAATTTAGAAAGGAATTTCTAAAGAAAGAAGTGGAGAGGGAACATGGCTCTGCGATTACGAAAACTCACGAAGGAAGAATACACCACACTAGAACAATTGCTGCATGCGCGAAAGGTGCCAGCTGGCAAACTGAAACGAGCGCAGATCATTTGGCTGGCGAGCCAGGGCCTGGCGACCCCCGAGATCGCCAAGCAGCTCAAAGTGAGTGAGCGGATGGTGCGCAACCGGCTCCATCGCTTCAATGAGCAGGGATTGCTCGGGCTGGAAGAAGCCCCGCGCTCAGGTCGGCCCATGACCTACACCCCAGAGGAAGTCAGCAGTATCATCCAGACTGCCCTCACCCATCCTCGCGATCTGGGAGAGGACTATGCGAGCTGGACGCTGGATCGGCTGGTCGAGCACCTGCACCGCGTCAAGGGGATCCGCATGCAACGCAGCCGCATCAGCGAGATCTTCATCGCGCGATCAGCCTCAGGTGGCGACACGAAGAAACGTGGTTTGGCGAGCGGGTCGATCCCGACTTCGCCAAAAAAAGGGGGGCCATTGAGACCGTCTACACCGCCCCTCCAGAAGACAGTGTGACGGTGTGCCTGGACCAAATGGGTCCGGTGGCCGTCAAGAGCTACCCAGGCAAGCAACTCGTGGATCCCGAAGCGGCGGAAACCACACCAGCAGGCAGAGCCAAGCAAGAGATTGATTATGGCCGGCGAGAAAAGGCGGGCTACGTGTTCGGAGCGCTTCAGCCCAGGACTGGGGAGGTCTTCACCGCCACCTACACCCGGAGGAGGCTCGTCAACTGGATCGACTTTCTCCAACAGCTAGAGGAGTGGATCCCCACAGACGTGGAGCGGGTCTATGCCGTGCTAGACAACCTGAGCATGCATCGGGCCGTCGATGTCCTGCTCTTCAATCTGGCCTATCCGCGCTGGGAGTTCGTCTTTCAACCCACCTACGCCGCGTACTTGAACTTGATTGAGCCCTGGTGGAAAACCCTCAAGTCGCTGGCGCTCAAAGGACGACGCTTCGAGACCTGGAGAGAGATCGAGGAGGCGGTGCGAGATCTGCGACGGCCTACTGGAACGCGCATAAACATCCCTATGTGTGGGGTCGACGTCGGAGGCATCAGCCTCGCAGGAAGCCCGGGATTGCACATCTGCCACAAGTGGCCTGAACTTGGCGGATGCACCACTTAGTGGTGCATTCGCTAAATGCGTAGTACTTTCACCTTGAATGAGAACTTCCGGGAGCACCGAGGTGGCTGATGTCGGCGTCGACGACCCCAGACAAAGGGATGCTTATGCGCATTCCAGTAGGCCGTAGCTGCCTCAACCGCATCCTCGACCTGCTGCCAGGTCTCAAAGCGTCGACCTTTCAGCGCCAGGGAACGCAAGACCTTCCACCAGGGTTCGATCAGATTGAGATAGGCCGCATACGTGGGCTGGTAGACGAACTCCCAGCGCGGATGATGGAGCATGAAGAGCAGCAAATCCCGACAATGATGCATCTCCAGATTGTCCATGATGGCGTAGATGCGCTCTTTGTCGGCTGGGATCTGTTCATCCACATAGCACAGGAAGTCTACAAAATGCACGGTGCAGCGGCGCGGGTAGCACTGCGTCCAGCAGTCCCCAGTGGTTTCCCACAATGCCCCATAGACGTAGCCCTTGGCCCTGCGCCCATAATCGATCGCTTGCTTGGCTCGCTCGGCGGGACGCACGTGCACGTCGATGGCCTCTTGGCCCGCATAGCTCTTGGCCGCCACGGGTCCCATCTCATCAATGTCTAGGATGACGCTGTTGGCTGGAGACTCCCGTCTGAGGGCTTCGATGGCCCCCTTTTTTGCACGAACTCCGGGTCGAGTCGTTCCCCAAACCAGGTCTCCTGCTTGCGCCAGCGCAAGCCTTCCTCCTGCAAGATCTCAAAGATGCGCGTCTTCTTCATGGGCAGGCCCAGCTGCTCACGCACGTAGGCAGCCAGCCGCTCGAAGGTCCAACTGCCGTAGGGCAGGCCCAACTCGCTGGGCCGGGTGCGTGCGGCTTGCAGCACACGCGCTTTGTTCTCTGCTGTGTAGCGCGAAGGCGCACCAGAACGCGGGGCATCCTCTAAGCCTGCTAGCCCGGCCTGCTCAAAGCGCTTGAACCACTTGCGGATCGTTTTTTCATGGAGGCCCAGCACCTCGGCAATGTGTGGCACGGTCTGTCCTTCCCTTCCCAACTGCAGAATCTTGGCCCGTTCCACCAGACGCGCCGAGGCGGTCTGCGAACGCGACAGTTTCGCGATCACCCGCTGCTCTTCTGGCGTGAAGGGGCGTAAGCACAACGGCGTTCGCATCTCTGGCTCCTTCCTGCTCTCTTTGCTTGTTCCTCCTTTCTATTCTACCATGCTTTTGCCGAATGCACCACTTAGTGGCAATAGCGCCAGGGTAATTCTTTCACCGTTTTGACACCCAACTTGACACCCAAAACCACTTACGATGGTTTACAATGGTGAACATAGATGGACAACGAACCCTACTCCCAGGCGCCTATTTTCACGTAGCCCTTGAGCAGGTCGCGGGCGATGATGAAATGCTGGACATTATCCTACAGTATGAGGTCATTTAGATGACGTAAAAGACCAATTTTTGACAGCAGAATTGACAGCACAACCGGCAATCACAAGCGATTTTGAGCGAACACTAGCGAACAATACTTACCCATTGACATCGATAGAGAGCAGTTCTGAAGCCCGTCCAGGAAGTAGGGAAGGGCAACGAACAACACCGAAAATAGCCCGCACGAAACTGATATTTTTCATCGGACTGTAACATACCAAGGCGCCGTCCAATCTCCAGCGCTGCTTTCAGCTGAGCTGTTTTCGCTGACCCAAGCCCGTATTCGTTGCAGATCTCGATGAAATCTGCCCGCATCAATCCACCCAGCCCGCTGTATTTCGCCAGGAGTTTGCCCGCCAGTTCGAGTACATTGTCGCGTGTAGTGCCCGTGCGCAAAATGATGGCGAGTAGTTCTGCATTTGAGAGCGCCCTGGGACCGTGATGCTGGAGGCGTTCGCGTGGACGTTCGTCGGTCGGAAGGTCATGGAGAGTGGCATGGTATTCCAGTTTTGAGGGGAAAGGGACGATTTTATCATTGTCGCTGCTTTTTTCGGTGCTGGGCATGGTGGGTG
>Ga0209647_1003119_pt1 | contig 13012 bp, 10 predicted proteins | sample GraSoi_2013_60cm_FD_185827 | JGI IMG/M metagenome (GOLD analysis project Ga0209647, IMG submission 185827) | Grasslands soil microbial communities from the Angelo Coastal Reserve, California, USA - Sample 9_17_2013_60cm (SPAdes) (version 2) | ecosystem: Environmental > Terrestrial > Soil >... | reverse complement strand
CCGCCACTCCTCACTATCCATGTAGCCTGGTCATCGTCTACCTGATTCTAGGTAGAACCCCTTGCCCTCATTCACCTGTTGCTTTCTGAAGATACGTAGCCATGACACCTTGTTCAAGGGATGTGTACTGGTCCGCCCTCAGGTATACTCTCATTAAAGCAATGGTTGCGCGGTCAGAATCGTCGGGAGGCCCTGATGGACATCGCGCACTGGCAAATTGCAAGCAACATTGTATCGACGAAAGAAGGAGAACAGCATGAGAAAAGTCATTGTTTCCGAGTACGTGACGCTGGATGGCGTCATGGAAGATCCCGGCGGCGCTGAAGGGTTCAAATATGGCGGTTGGAGCTTTGGATTTGGGGGTGCAGACCAGCAGCAGTATAAATTCGAGGAACTCTTCGCCTGCGATGCGCTTCTACTGGGTCGCCGGACCTATGAAGGGTTTGCCGCCGCCTGGCCGAACATGCCTGGGACCGGGGCGTATGGTGAGAGGATGAACAGCCTACCCAAATACGTTGTTTCAACGACCCTCTCTGAAGTGACATGGAATGCTACCCTGATCAAGGGTGACCTGGCAGAAGAAGTGTCCAAGCTGAAACAGCAGCCCGGTCAGGACCTGCTGATTTTCGGCAGTGGCGAGCTGGTTCACACACTGCACGAGCAGGACCTCATCGATGAATATCGGCTGATGGTCTTTCCGGTGGTGCTGGGCAGCGGCAAGCGTCTCTTCCCAGAGGGGAGCCAGCAGAGGGTGCTGAAGCTGGTTGAGACCAGAACCTTCAGTTCGGGCGTGGTGGTGCTTACCTACCAGCCTGCCAAACACTAACCGGGGCCGGACAGAGCGGAACTGCCCGCCGAACGTGGCGACCGCTCGCCGAGCCACGACGCTCTGGAGCGTCTACGAGGGCTCTCAGATGAATCACCTCTTCGCCACTGCCATCTTTGGTCTGGCCGCTTCCCCAGCACAGGGAAGCGGCGATTTTGGTGGTGGACTGGCCTCCCGCCGTACCAACGCGGAAAGCGTGGTCCTCGCCGCCCATGGCGGTCGTCTCGATGTCGCAGCCATCCTTTCTTCCCTTATTGGGTATAAGCTCAAGCATAAATGAGCTTGAGATACCTATTTCACATGTGGTGAGAAGTGTCACGTTTGCTGCACATCTATCGTATACAACTGTATGGATGTTAGCAATCACTAGAGCAATCTAGGATTCTGCCCAAGCACTTCTGCCCAAGCGAGATGCATATGCCTTTGGACTACGTTTTGAGATATAGGAGGAGAGTATGAAACACGACGAATTCATCGGACATGTACAGCACTATGCACGTCTGCCTTCGCGTGGAGACGCTGAGCGCGCCACACGTGTCACATTGGAGACACTCGGAGAACGTCTTGTTGGAGGGGAGCCAAAAGACCTCGCCTCGCAGTTGCCACCAGAGATTGGATTACATCTGCTCCGGTACGCTGGCATGTGGGAACGCTTCTCCCTGGATGAGTTCTTTAGAAGAGTGAGTGAGCGTGAGGGGGAGGACCTGCCGCAAGCGGTCTTTCATGCGCGAGCGGTCATAAGGGTCCTAAGCGAAGCGGTCTCCCCGGGAGAGATCAACGATATCCTCGCTCAACTGCCTCCCGAGTTTGATCGCTTCTTTCGAGAAGCGATCGAAGGGCCGCTGCCTGGCTAGCTGCTCACCATCCACTCAGGCGGTCGCTGAGAGTAGAGAAGCCAGCCAGGTTTTCGATGACAAACTGACGAAATTTCTGAGTCACTCGCGACACGAAGATGAATATGGCTTCGCTCCGCCAGGCGGTGTTGCGGAGGCACTACCAGCAAATAGAGGAAAGAGACAAGAAAACGAGGAGTGAGCATGCGAACAATTGCGATCGAAGAACATTTCCTGGCCGATGGGTTCAGAGAGGTGATGAAGAGAGACACTCGCAGCCAAGGAGGGGGCTCGAACGCGGCATTCGTCGCCGAACAGCAGGGGAAGCTTGCTGATCTTGGCTCGACTCGTTTGAAGGATATGGATGCGGGCGGTATCGATCTCCAGGTGATCTCTCACACGGCGTCAGGCATCGCGCCACTTCCTGGTGGCGAGGGCGTGAGGTTGGCGCGGGAAGCGAATGATCAATTAGCCGCCGCCGTCGCCGCTCATCCCGATCGTTTCGCTGGATTTGCCACCCTGCCGATGACAGATCCAGAGGCCGCTGCCGATGAGCTGGAGCGGGCGGTGCGTTCGCTCGGATTTAAAGGGGCCATGATCAATGGCACGACACATGGGCGTTTTCTGGATGATCGTTCCTTCATGCCGATTTTGGAGCGGGCCGTAGCCCTGAATGTGCCGGTTTACGTTCATCCTGGGGTGCCACCTGCGGCTGTGCGGGAGGCATACTATGCAGGCTTCGATCCGGCGGTGAACTTCTCTTTGTCGACTGCCGGTTGGGGCTGGCACTCCGAGGTGGGCATTCATGCACTGCGACTGATCCTGGCTGGTGTGTTCGATCGCTTGCCGACCTTGCAGATCATCATTGGGCATATGGGGGAGATGATTCCTTTTATGCTCGCTCGCATCAATAACGTGCTCACGCCTGTGGCAAAGCATTTGCAGCGCACAGTGCCTGAGTACTTTTTGCAAAACTTCTACATTACGACCAGCGGCTTCTTCACCGACCCACCGCTTTTGCTCGCCCTGCAGGTCATAGGGGCCGATCGCATCATTTTCTCGGTCGATTATCCCTATAGTACCAATGAGCAAGGGCGAGCGTTCCTGGATAGCGCATCCGTCAGTCCGGCGGATAAGGAGAAGATCAGTCATCTGAACGCTGAGCAGCTCCTGAAGCTTGCGCAAGCATAGTACTTCAAAAACGACTATCCAATCAAAGAACGGCAAGGATACCGGGAGAGGCTTTAGCTGGCCGCCGCGCGAAGCGCAGAGAGGTCGGTCAGCAGGCCTTCGAAGCGTTCCCGGCCAAGCGCGTGCTCGATCCTTGCCTGTGCTTCTTGCCACAGCGGCCAGGCACGACTGAGAGCCTGATCCACATATGAACTCTCGGCCTATCCAAGCGGTACCACCCACGATGGCTTCATGGGAAACAGCGTCTTTAGCACCAGTTCGGCCTCATCTTTTACCCATACATCCGGGTAAGCGTAACGCAGATCATCCAGGCTGCGATAGCCAAACAGCAATTGCAAGAACACGAGCGGTGGGAACCCCGCGTCCTCGATGGTCGAATAGGCCGGACTACGCCAGGATTCAGCCAGCTTCAATGTACCATCCTCGAAAGCCAGGCGCAGTCCGCTGCGATACAGGGTGATGTGCAGTTCGCCGCTGTAGCGTCCCAGTGGCGATTCCAGCAACCGCCGTTCCAGCACGGGCGCGATATGCCGCAGGAAACGCGGCACATCAGGCACGCGCACATACCAGGCATAGGGCGGCACACGCCTGGTGGTGAGCGCGCTCCCCAGCACATCATACACAGGATGCGTGACACCCAGGTTAAAGCTGATCTCCTGCAGCGGACCTGCCCCCGGCTTCGCTTTCAATTGTTGTCCCTGCACGGCCAGGGCGCGCAAAATAGGTGGCAGGACTGCCCGCAAGTTCACTTCCGGCCTGACTTCCAGGGCGAAGACTGCCATGTGCTTCCCCCAGCGCACAACAGGCGTTAACAGGAAGCCTACTGCCATCCCTGCGTGATCAATGATGATCTGCAAGTGCCAGTTGTCGTCAGTTTCAAGTACGTTCCATATGCTGAGATGGTAGTGCAGCCAGTTCGCCTCGATAGGCGAAGTAACAATGCTCTCGCGCCGGCGGCGGTCGTACAGCTCCAGAATCAACTGGATATCCCCTTCAGTCGCGTCGCGCAGCGTGTATGGCTCAGGTTCGTTTGCTTTTGCGGCAGGGATAAGCGAGAGGTTCGTTACCCTTCTCCCGTCCAGATTCAGCGCGTATTCATAACCAAACTGGCGATAAAAGTAGCTGATGCCCGTAATGCCCTGGGCCAGGTGTCCCTCTGCCTCACTGCGCGCGTGGATCTCCTCGAACAGGGTACGCACCAGCCCGCGATTGCGATAATCGGGGTCGGTTGCGACAATCTCGGGTCGGCCAAAGCCAAAGCGTATCCCTTCGTACTCCCATGTCTGCGACCAGAAGCAGGTGCAGGCGACAATCCGGTGCGCCGTGCGCCGTGTATCCTCAACGACAATAAAATCGCGTGGCCCCATCAAGGGGTGCCGGCCGCTCATCAACTCGGGCACCAGGTTCTCAAGATGAGTATTGGGCGGCTCGTCCGCGCCGTCACGGAAGACCATGCTGGTGAGATACACGATCTCCTCAGTATCGTTTGCCTCCGACCAACGCAGGAGAAGACCATTACCGAGGTCGCGTTTGACACGTAAATCGTAGTGTGCAGGTGATAGTTCAGTTGACATAACAATTGCCTCATTTCTCTGCAAAAAAGCGTGTGGAAAAGACAGGAAAAAACATGGACCGTCGTGCTGCACGCAGCACTGGCGCGAAAGTGAAAGGGAATGTTAACCTTTCAGTAGAAAAAGAGCAGACTTTCCCCGGCAAATGAACACAAAAAGGCTCAGAGCTGTGTCAATGCTTCCGGGGAAACCATGTAGGGGGAGGAGCGCTGCGAAGGAGCATGATCCACCCCGGTAATGCCTGGTAAGCGTGCTGTCTCATAGAGGGATCACTTCCTTCGTCTGGTCAATCAACTTATGTACCTGTTTCAACTATACCGGTTGTTTGCTGTTTTGTCAAGCTGAACAATCAAATTGATCCTGCTCTTTCCCTAAACATTCTCGGTTAGACTGCACAGTTTTGATCTTTCCATCGTCTAACTAGTGTACATCCAACCGGGTGCGACCCGACATGGTGAATGGAGGGCACTCAGGTTGGCACAGACGATGAAAAATGATTGGATCATACTTGATCTGAGAACGAGAAGGAGTGAGAAATAATGGGAAACATTATCGCTTCGTCAACGCATCGAGGAGGTGTCCCTTTCATGAGTCATCCACCCATCACTCCAGAAGAGCGCTTTGCAGTGAGTATCCCAACTCTCCGCATGATCTTAGGCGGCAAGACGAGGAAGAGGCTTGGAACGCGGTGGTGAACTGGTTTGAAATCTTCCTCTCTTCCCCTGGTCTAACTTAATGGTTGACACAAATACGAGTCGCTGCTATGCTAACATGGGGACAGATGCAAAGAAGCTATTTCAATCGGCAGGGAAAACAGATGCATGAACCGCGAACGCGTCATCGATATCATGACAAGGGCTTTTGAGGAATCAACATCCTATCACGTCCTTGCGGGCAGATCGCCTGACAACAGCTGGAAGAGAAACTCCTTCAACCGTCATCGATTAGGCCGTTGAACAACAATGGGACACTTCACGAGAAAGAGGTCATAGGAAAAAATGGCAACACGCGGCGAACCCTCCAACAGCGATAATGTTTACTTTAACGACCCGGAAAACGTGGCTGAAATGGCGCGCCTGCTCGGGCAAGATCGCCTCATCACGAAAGGGATGGGTGGGCTCTTCTCCGAGCGATTTGATCTTTCCGGTATCCACCGCATCCTCGATCTTGCCTGCGGTCCTGGAGGTTGGGCCCTGGAGGTCGCCTTTACGTATCCCAAGATTGAGGTAGTAGGGGTCGATGTCAGCCGGGCGATGATCGACTACGCAAATGCACAAGTGCGGGTGCAAGGTCTGAACAATGCCAGTTTCCAGGTGATGGATATACAGAAACCGCTGGATTTCCCCGACGGCTCCTTTGACCTGGTCAATGCCCGCTTCATTAACTTTCTCCCCGCAGCGGCCTGGCCGCGGCTAATGCAGGAGCTCAGGCGCATTACCCGACCTGGAGGTGTCATTCGTCTCACAGAAAGCGAGTGGTGGTATTTCACTAACAGCCCTGCGTTGGAGAACCTGAACGCTATGATCATACGCGCTCTCAAACTACAGGGAGAAAGTTTCTCTCAGAGTGGGCGCTTTACGGGCGTCCTGCCGATGTTGGGACGCTTCCTACTCGACGCAGGCTGCGTCAACGTCAACTACAGATCGCACGTGATTGATTACTCTTACGGAACCGAGGCGTATGAAGGCTTTCGTCATGATGCTGCCATCGTCTTCAAATTGTTCCAGCCCTTTATCGTTAGGATGGGAGTCGCCACGCAGGAGGAAGTGAACCAGCTCTACGAACAGATGCAACTCGAGATGATGAAAGATGACTTCCGCGGTCTCATGTTACCGCTCACGGCATGGGGTGAGAGGTCGTAATGGACGACAGCCAGATCCATGTAACAATGGACGAGTATGCGGGCACCATGCTTGATCACATCCCTGCGGGAGTGGCACTCTTCGATGCCAGGGATTTGCGTCTCCTGGCCGCCAACAAGCTCTTCCACCGATTCTTCGAGACGCATCATCTTCCATCCAGGGACGCCGAAACAGTCATCGGACACATCCTCACTGCGTGGCTGTCTGCTACGGATCCGACAGATGCGGCGGCCCTGATCGCTATTTTCCGCAATGTCGCTGAGACAGGCATACCCTATCAAACAGAGGAGTACCCTGCTCCCGTTTTCAATCGTGGCCAGATTTATTGGAACTGGTCTCTCCATCCAGTACGCAATGAACACGGGCACATCATTCAGCTGATCTTTCACGGGAGTGAGGTGACGGCGCACTTGCCAGCGCGCCAGCAGGCCGAACAGGCTCATACATCGCTTACTCAGGCGCATTCTATGACAGCAGCAATTGCACATGCCCGTTTACATGCAGCGGTCGAGGACGAAAGCGCACGGCTCCGTGCGATCCTTGATCAGTTGCCCGAAGGCATACTCCTGGTGGAGGCTACCGATGGTAACATCAGTTATGCCAACGCCTCCGCCGCAACAATACTAGGCACCCCCGTAAAAGACCTTGTCGGCGTCTCGTTCCATCAGCATGCCCGGAGCCACTCATTGAATGATGTACATGACCGGCAAGCGCTGCCGTGGAATTTCGTTGTCATAAACGCCCTCTTCGGAAAGACCGCCAGCAGTCAAGAAACGGTCGTGATAAAGCCGGACGGCAGCACGCTGATAATGCTGAGTTCCAGCGCGCCCCTGCGCAATGAAGAGGGCTTCATTACCGGGGCGGTAATCGTCTTCCAGGATATTACCGCCCAGAAAATGCTCGAACGACAAAAGAACGCATTTCTCTCGCTCGCTAGCCACGAACTGCGCACCCCGATCACCGCGATCATGGGCTTCGCAGAAATACTGCAACTGAAAGACGTCCAGGAAGAGGGCCTGGACCCGATCAGCCAGCGCGCTATCACCCAGATTGTCGCGCAGAGCGATCAACTGACACGCTTGATCGATGAGATGCTCGACCTGACTCGTCTTGAAAACGCTCAGCTGTCGTTAGATTGCGCCTTGCACGATCTGCATACCACTCTGAAAGAGGCGATTGAAAGTCAGGAGATCACTGCCAGGGATCATAGCATCCGACTGGCATCGAAAGGCCTTGCCGCGACCGATAGGGTGATAGGGTACTTCGATGAGCAGCGAGTTATGCAGATCATGAACAACTTGATCAGTAACGCGATCAAATATAGCCCCAATGGCGGCGAAATCGAGGTGGGATTGCAGCGCACCCCTGAAAATCCGGACGAAGTGCTGATCTGGGTTCGAGATCATGGCATCGGCATTCCCAGGAACGAGGTTCACCTCATCTTCCAGCGATTTCACCGGGCAAGCAACCTGGATAAGTCGATGAGCGGCTTAGGCATGGGCCTGTACCTGGTGAAAGAACTGGTCACACGCCATGAAGGGCATGTCTGGGTTGAAAGCGCGGAGGGAGAAGGATCAACGTTTTATGTCCTCTTGCCTTTAAAGAAAGAGCGGCATTTAAACAGGATTTCAGCCAAAAGGTGAAGAGGCACATTGCATAGGCGACGAGTTCCTCATAGGCGTCTTGAGCCTTCTCCCAGGCGTTGAGGAAGGCATAGGCCCGCCCCAGGTAGGCGTAGAGGTGTTCGGTCTCCGAGGCTCCCAGCACGCTCTGCAGCCGCTGCTGCTGCTCCAGGAGCAAGGCGCGCGCCTGTTGGTAGTGCCCGATGGCGTCTTCGACAGCAAAGACGGCTACCGCCTCATCCCCCGCTCTACGCGGGTCGAGTGGCGGCCTCGGCCTCTCCGGCCGCCAGCGCGTGATAGGCCAGCTCGGAGGGCCTCGCTCCCTCGCTGTGCAGCAGGGCCAGGGCACGCTGGTGCAAGACGAGCCGCCGCACCTGGCCCAGCTCGGTGTAGACCATATCGTGGATCAGGTCATGCGCGAAGCGATAGCGGCCAGGCCGTCCTGCCCCCGCGTTCTCCTCGCGTAGAAGGCCACTGCCGACGGCCTCCTCCAGCGCCTCCACGCCTGCCTGCACCCCCACCTCGGCCACCTGCCACAGGTGCTCGGCAGTCGCCTGGGTCCCCAGCACGGCACTGGCCAGCACCAACTGGCGCGCGGCCGGCGTGAGCTGCGCCAGGCGCGCCTGGATCATGGCGCGCACCGAGGGCGGTAACAGCTCGCGCCGGGACTGCTCCTGCACGACGGCCGCGGCCGTTTCCACGTCCAGCTCGAGCCTCCAGGTGCCATCCGCACTCGGCCGTGGCACCAGCCACTCTCGCTCCCGCAACAGCTTGAGCGTCTCCAGCAGGTACAACGGCTGCCCCCCCGTCTGCGCAAACAGGAAGTCGCCCAGCCGGGCCAGCGGCATCTCCAGCTCAGGCGAAGGGTGTGCCCCGGGCCCACTGGCGGCGGGGCGAACAAGGCCATACTTACGCTGCTCACCTCCAGTCTTCGTGTTCTGCTCCTCCTTCCCGACGATGGCCTCAAGCAGCTGGAGGGTCTCGGCCTGGCTAAGCGTCTGTAAACTGACCTGGGTGACCGGCAAGTCCCGTCCCAGGTCGGCCAGCTGGGCGGAAAGCTGCGACTTCGGCTCCAGCCCTTCACTGCGCATTGTGCCCAGCAAGAGCACCCGGCTGCCATGCCTGATCCAGGAGCGTCCCAGGTAGCGTACCAGGTCGAGGGAGGCTCCATCTATCCAGTGCAGATCATCCAGCAGCAGCACCAGCGGCGCCCGCTGTGCCAGGGCGTCCACCAGGCGTGCCACCGCATCAAACAGCCGCACCTTGGCTGCCAGCTCATCCTCGGTGGGGGCAGGCAGATTGGGGGAGCGCACCCGCAGCTCCGGCAGGATGTGCGCCAGTTCGGCCAGCCACAGGTCGTCCAGCAGATCCTCCGGCGCGTTTTCCGCCTCCAGCCGCGTTTTGCCGATGCCGGCCTCGCCCACGACGAGCACCGCCTGCGGTTGCCCCTGCCGCGCCTGCTGGTAGCGACCGACGAGCTGGCTGAAGGCTGCCGCTCGTCCGACCAGCGGGGCAGACAACTCGCCTGTCGGCCGGCTCCTTGCTGTGGTGAAAATGGAGGGACGGGCAGGGGAGTTCCCCCGGCGGGCAGCCGCGGTGGCGCGAATGCGCTCAGCCAGGGCGACGGTGTCCGCTGACGGCTTGACCCGCAACTCCTCGGCCAGACGCGCCCGGCAGGTGGCATAGACCTGCAAGGCAGCGGTCTCATCGCCCAGCGCCAGCTGCACACGCATGAGGCGGCGATAAGCCTCCTCCTGCAGCGGATCGAGGGCCAGCCAGTGGCTGAGGGTAGCTCGGGCCCGCTCCAACTCCCCGGCGGCTTCCTGCCAGGAGGAGAGCTGCTCACAGAGCAGCTGCAGGCGCACCTGCCACTGCTGCTGCTGCCGCTTGACCCACTCGTCAAAAGGAGCGTCCTCGCCCAGCCAGAAGCCATCGAGGAACGGCCCGCGCACCAGGGAGAGGGCGAGCTGGAACTTCGCGACCAGGGCGGCGCGCTGCTGCTCAGCGGGGACCGTGGAGTGTAGCTGGGCTTCTTTCCAGGCTTGCTGCACCACATCCAGGTCCAGCTCGAGAGGGGCCTGCGGGTTCAGGCCGACGAGCTCACGCTCACTGAGCAGATGGCTGGGTGTAGCAGGCGAGGCGCCGGCGTCGGCAAGCAGGCTACGCAGCAAGGCAATAGCGTTGCGCAAGGCTGTGCGCGCAGCATAGGGCTCACTGTCAGGCCACAGCAAGGCGGCCAATTTGCCACGAGGATGCATACCACCTTCGACTGCCAGGTAGACCAGCAAGGCCAGCGCCTTGCGCAAGGCAAAGGTGAGGCGGCCGCCGTCATGAAACACTTCTGGTGGGCCGAGCATGGCCAGACGTAACAGATCCATGGGATGTTCTCCTCCAGGCTAACGGATGGGGTACCTATGTTGTCGTGTCCTCTCCCCTTATGATTCCAGCTTGCCATGCATGACCAGTAGCTTAAGGAATTCCCAGTGGCGCACCATGGCAACACGATCACTGCCACCCGATTGGTACCATTGCCTGAGCCAAAGCAATGAAACAATTTCTTCAGAGGTGAAGCCGCATTGGGCAAGCCTCTTCCTTTCAGCGACAGCTGCATCTGCGCCGGTAGCCATCTCACGTTGTTCTTCAACAGGTTTCTGTCTATTCATCTTGCTATCCTTTTGCTTGAGAGGGTATGCGGGATATAGTTGTGTGCATCATCTCCTCCTCTCGTCAATTGTATTGCTTCACTGCCACGATGCAGTAATCGTCTGCTCTCCTGGTAATCCAACGATGACCACTTCCAATAGCTCAGGCTGCTTTGCACTCCATAGTGATACGTTTGTGATCCTCTACTGAGAGTTTAAGGTGCTGAGCATACTAACACATCGGCAAAGCAACGTATTTGTGTTGCCTACCTGTGAGTGACGAGAAGGTGACGAGGAACACCGTATGATGATGAGTTACCTAGGTAAGCGCGTCGGCCTTGCCGACGTGGTGCGTGCGAGCAGCGAGGGAAAGGAAAGCGCGTGAGGAAGCTAGACAAGCTTCTGCTTGAGAGCGTAGTGCATCGCGGCATGGCGGGAGGTGACGTTGAGTTTCGCATAAATGGAACGCAAGTGCGCATTGACGGTGCGTGGACTGATGACCAGGGCTTCGGCAATCTGGGCGTCGGTGAGCCCACGGGCCACCAGGCGCAGCACCTCCACCTCTCGCCCGCTGAGTCCGTCTGGATAGGCTGGCGAAGCTTCCATATGCATCCGGGACTGGGAGCGCGTCTGAGCAGCGAACAGTGGCTGTCGTCCTTGTACTGTGAGGAGGGCCGCCCCAAGGGCGGCCTCTGCCGTCATCGCCCGTCCTTGCGTCAATGCTTTGGCAAAGACCCGCGCCCCAAGCTGAGCGCGAGCAGCGGCGACCGAGCGTTCATAGCTAGCACGTTCGACAGGTGGGAGCGGGGCTGTGACTGCTTCCCGCAGGGCCTCTGCCGCTCCCCACAGTCGTGCGGACCACAAGGCCCCAGCACCGACCACCTCTTGTGGGCGTCTTGACTGTGGGATAGATCCCTCTGCCTCGTCAGAGCCCCGCGTTGTCAGCAGGCTTGCCGCTCCCTCCAGGCACAAGGCCAGTAAGCCCTTGTGGCTCGCGTCCCTGGCAAGCGCCAGGCCCTCCTCACACAGGGTAGATGCCGCCGCGTCGTCGCCCTGGACAGCGGTCACCCGCGCTAACAGGGAGAGCGATTCGACCAGGCCAGCCCGATGGCCCATCTCCCTGGAGAGCCTGAGACTCTCCTCAACGCGTGAGCGGGCCGTGACCGCATCCCCCTGATTGAGCGCGACCTGCCCCATCAAGGAGAAGCAGAGGGCAAGACCCACCTTTTCGCCCGACTCCCTGAAGAGGGCCAGGCTCTCCTCAAGCAGCGAGCTGACGGTCGCCTGATCGATCTGAGTAACAAAGCGCACCTGTGCCAGGCGCATGAGTGAGAAGGCCATGCCCCGTTTGTTCCCTAACTCTCTGAAGAGGGCCAGGCTTTCTTCAAACAGAGCATGTGCTCTGGCATACCCACCTCGGTCGAGCACTCTCTGTCCTGACACGCCAAAAGCATAGGCTGTGCCTTCCTGGTGATTCATCATCCTGAAGAGCAGCAGACGGTCCTCTTGCGGGGAAGAGGTTCGCGCAGCCTCCCCTTGCTCCAGGAAGACACGTCCCAAATGGTAAAGAGACCAGGCCACGCCCTCCTTGTTGTGGCTCTCGCTGGAGAGCGCCAGACTCTCTTCGAGGAGCGAACGAGCCCGAGCATTCTCGCCCTGTTCAATAGCCCCAAACCCCAAGGCTTGGAGGACGGAGGCGAGGCCTTCCTGGTCGCCCAGCTGCCGGAAGAGCGTCAGGCTTTCTTCGAAGCGTGAGCGGGCCAGGACGTAGTCGTTCTTCCTGTAAGCGACCAGCCCCAGTCTGTGGAGCGACCAGCCCATCCCTCGGATATCTCTGGCCTCCTGATACTGCCGTAGTGCCTGCTGGCACAGGACCTCTGCCCGATCAAAGTCACCTTGTATCAAGGCCAACCACCCGGCACTCTTGAGTGCCTTTGCACGCATGGATAGCGGAACCCCTTCGCTGCTCGCCAGTGCCCGCTCCAGCCATCTCCGTCCCTCGTTCAGCCACCCATACACCTCGCAAGAGCGCTCAAGCGCCCCTGCCATACGCAAGGCCGGTTCCATGCTCTGTCCTGCCTCTCCTTGCTCTAATGCCCAGGTGAGCGCGGTTCGCATGTTGTCAAGCTCCTGCTCCAACCGGGCCAACCACTGCTCCTGATCGACTCCGAACAGGTGTGGCTCGGCCTCCTCTGCAAGGCGCAGATAGTACGCCGTATGCGCCTGCCGCGTCTGCTTCAGCTCACCACACGCTTGCAGGCGCTCCAGCCCGTACTCGCGGATGGTCTCCAGCATCATCAAACGCGGCTTCTCACCCTGCACTGCCTGGTGCAGCAACTGCTTGTCCAGCAGCGAGCTCAGCCCGTCCAACACCTGGGTGCTCTCTCCCCCAAGCTCGCTCTCTACAACCTCCACCGCCTCCAAAGTGAAGCCGCCGGCGAAGACCGAGAGCCGTCGGAAGAGCC
>Ga0209647_1003118_pt1 | contig 13018 bp, 7 predicted proteins | sample GraSoi_2013_60cm_FD_185827 | JGI IMG/M metagenome (GOLD analysis project Ga0209647, IMG submission 185827) | Grasslands soil microbial communities from the Angelo Coastal Reserve, California, USA - Sample 9_17_2013_60cm (SPAdes) (version 2) | ecosystem: Environmental > Terrestrial > Soil >... | reverse complement strand
CGAGGCCTCTCGGCCCGGCCCTGCTGCCGAGATGGAGCACGCCGTACGAGCAGCCGCGCTATCTCTCCCAGGACGGCAGCCGCCTCTTCTTCGAAACCCTCGACTCGCTCGATCCCAACGACACCAACGAAAGGCGCGACGTCTATGAGTTCGAGCGGGCGGGAACCGGCAGCTGCAGCGCGGAAAGCCTGACCTTCGACGTCGCCACCGGCCACTGCCTCTTCCTGATCTCCGACGGCAAGAGCAGCGACGAAAGCTACTTCCTGGACGCCTCGAGCGACGGCAACGACGTCTTCTTCTCGACCCGAGAGAGGCTCCTCTTCACTGACGAAGACGAACGCTACGACGTCTACGACGCCCGCGTCGGCGGCACCCTGCCGCCACCCTCCCCGCCGATCTGCGAAGGCGAAGGTTGCCGCACAGCTGGCACCAGCCCGCCGCCCGCCTCTCCGCCGGGCACGCGGGCATTCCAGGGTTCCGGCAACCCCCCGCCTGCTCGCGGTGCCTGCCCGAAGGGCACCCACGAGGTGAAGAGCAAAGGCAGGACGCACTGCGTCTCAAAGAAACACCACGCGAAAAAGCACCGTAAGCACCGCCAGGGGAGGGCAGGCAAATGACCGCGACAAAGCGGGCCTCGCACCGCCGTCTCGCCACCTTCGCCGCAGTCGGCATCGCCGCACTCGCCGCATTCACCGCCTCCTCGGCGCTTGCCGTCACCCCCGCCGCTCCCGGCTGGAGCGTCAGCTCGCTGGCGACGCCGACGAACTTCAAACCGGGCGACGGCGCGGGCGACTACACCTACGACCTGCGGGTCGCCAACATCGGCGCCGCGAAAACCGACGGCAGCCCGATCACGATCGTCGACACGCTGCCGGCCAAGCTCGTAGCCCTCGGCAACCCCGAATTCAAACTGCGCTTCCAGGAAGCGGGGGAACCGTTCCCCAAAGAGATCGCCCTCGGCCCCACCGCCTGTGAAAAGGAAACCGTCTCCGAAACGACCACGGTCACCTGCATCCTGGAAGAACTGGCCGGCGACGAAGACCATGCCGCGGTCGTGGAGCCGGGGGAAGAACTGCGCATCGTCATCCGCGTCTCGCCGGTCAATCTGCTGCAGGGCGAAGCGCTCACCAACCACGTCGAAGTGGAAGGTGGCGGCGCCCCGGCGATCATCGCGACCTCCCACAACGAAGCCAGCTCCGAACCCGCCCCCGGCGGCTTCTCCTACTACCAGGCCTCGGTGACCGGGCCCGGCGGCCAGCCCGCCGTCCAGGCCGGCTCGCACCCCTACCAGTTCACGACCAGCTACGCGGTGAACACCAGGCCGGGGTCCGAAGGCGTCATCGTTCCCGCCGGCGGCGACGTCAAGGACGTTCGCGTCGCCCTGCCGCCGGGACTCGTCGGCAACCCGAACGCCACCGAACTCTGCACCGCGCAGAAGTTCAACACCACCAAAGAGAAAAGCATCGGCGAAGCCACCTACGAGCAGAACGGCTGTCCGGATGGCTCCGTGGTGGGGGTGGTCGTCATCAAAGACGCCGAAGGCCGGAGCGAACTGTTCCCAGCCCCCGTCTACAACCTCGTCCCCCCTCCGGGGATGCCGGCCCAGCTCGGCTTCCAGTACGTGAACATCCCCTTCTACATCGACACCGAACTGGAACCGCGCGGCGACGGTGGTTACGCGATCGTCGGCGTCCTGCGCAACCAGAGCCAGGCGAGACGGGTGAGCGCGGCGAGCGTGACGCTCTGGGGCACGCCGGCGGCCGAAAGCCACGACCCCCTGCGGGGCAGCTGCCTGGTGCCGATCCTTCCCCACTTCCGGATGTCGCGCTGCGAAAGCGGAGGCGGCCCGGAAGAAAAGCCGTTCCTGCGGCTCCCCACCAACTGTGTCTCTCCGCTCGACCTCACGATGAGCTTCAGCAACTGGACCCACCCTGCGGACCCTTTCCTCTCGGAAACCTCGTCCGGCGCGGTCTCCAGCGGCTGCAACCAGCTGAACTTCGAACCGGCCCTCGAAGCCCGCCCCACCACCGACGTCGCCGACTCTCCGTCGGGTCTGCACGTCGACCTCCACATCCCGCAAAAAGAACATGAAGGATCCGAAGAACTGGGCGAGGCCGACCTGCGCGACGTCGCCGTCTCCTTCCCCAAGGGCTTGGTGGTCAACCCCTCCAGCGGCAACGGCCTCGACGCCTGCACGCCGGCGCAGGTGGGCCTTACGAGCAAAGCCGGCGTGGAGCCGCCGACCTTCGATGCCGCCCCCGCCCACTGCCCCGACGCGGCCAGGATCGGCACTGTGAGGGTCAAAACGCCGCTGCTCGACCACCCTCTCCCCGGCAGCGTCTACGTCGCCAGCCCCAACGACAACCCCTTCCACTCCCTGCTTGCCATCTACATCGCGGTCCACGACCCCGTCTCCGGCGTGGTCGCGAAGCTCGCCGGCAAGGTCACCCCGGACCTCGTCACCGGGCGGTTGAGCTCGACCTTCGCGCGCAACCCGCAAGTGCCCTTCGAAGACTTCGAACTCGATTTCTTCGGCGGCCCGGCGGCGGCGCTTCGCACCCCCGCCGTCTGCGCCCCCTACAGCACCGACTCGGTGCTGACCCCCTGGTCGGCGCCCGAATCGGGGCCGCCGGCCGCCTACTCGGACCGCTATGCGATCACCAAAGAGCCGGGCGGTGGGGCGTGCCCGACCGCCGAGGGCACGGAACCCAATGCCCCCTCCTTCGAAGCGGGCTCGATTGCCCCGATCGCCGCTGCCTACACCCCCTTCGCGGTCCACCTGCGCCGCGAAGACGGCTCCCAGGAATTCTCCTCGCTGACGGTTAGCGCGCCGCCGGGCCTGATCGCGAAACTCCGCGGCGTCCTCTGCTGCCCGGAGACCGCCCTGGCCGACGCGGCGATCAAGTCCGGCAGGAAAGAGCTGGCGAGCCCCAGCTGCCCGGCGGCCTCCGAACTGGGCACCGCCAATGTCGGCGCCGGCGCCGGCCCGGCCCCCTATTACATCCAGGGCCGCGCCTACCTCGCCTGCGGCCCCTACAAAGGCGCGCCGCTCTACCTGGCCGTGATCACTCCGGCGACCGCGGGCCCCTACGACCTCGGCACCGTCGTCGTCAGGGCCGCCCTCTACGTCGACTCCGAAACCGCCCGGGTCACCGCCGTCTCGGACCCGCTGCCCCACGTGCTGCAGGGAATCCCGGTGGACGTGCGCACGATCGCGGTCAAGCTCGATCGGCCCGATTTCACCCTCAACCCGACCAATTGCAGCCCACTTCAGGTCAGCGGCAGCGAGGTCTCGGTCTTCGGGCAGGCGGCGCCGCTCTCCGATCGCTTCCAGGTCGGCGAATGCGGTCGCCTCAAATTCGCCCCCAAACTCAACCTGCGGCTCTTCGGAGGTACCCGTCGCGGCGCCCACCCCGCTCTTCGCGCCGTCGTCACCTACCCCCAGGGCGCCTACGCCAACACCGCCCGCGCCTCGGTTGCCCTACCGCACTCGGAGTTCCTCGAGCAGGCGCACATCCGCACGATCTGCACCCGGGTGCAGTTCGCCGCCCACGCCTGCCCGGCGGGCTCGATCTACGGCTATGCCAAAGCGACCAGCCCCTTGGTCGACTACACGGTCGAAGGGCCGATCTACCTGCGCTCGTCGAGCAATCCGCTGCCCGACCTGGTGATGGCCCTGCATGGCCCCCCCTCCCAGCCGGTCGAAATCGACGCCGTCGCCCGCATCGACTCGGTCCACGGCGGTATCCGCGCCACCTTCGAGACCGTGCCCGACGTACCGCTCGGCAAGGTCGTCGTCAGCATGCGGGGCGGCACCAGGGGCCTCCTGGTCAACAGCCGCAACATCTGCAGGAGCACGAACCGCGCGGTGGCCAAGTTCGACGCCCAAAACGGCAAGGTCGCCGACTCCAAGCCGGTCCTGCGAGCCAAGTGCAAGAAGCCCAAGAAGCACAGGAAGAACTCGTAGTGTTTCTTGACAGGCTCTTACATATATCGATATAGTCTCCAAGAGTCGGGTGGGTCCGGCTCGGGAGGAAAGGCAGGACGACCGCGTGGGCGACCTGCGCTGGCACAGGGGAGTCGAGGGGTGAGGCAGGACCGGGAACTTCGTCAGGGCTTGGTTGTCGCCAGCGCCCTCTTACCTGCCCCGACATTACGAAAAGAGGAGAGATAGCTGATGTTCTCACGTCTACGTAGGCACCTTGGAACGGCGGGCCTGATCGTCGCCGTTGTCGCACTTGTCGCCGCCCTCGCCGGCAGTGCTTTGGCGGCCAAATACATCATCACGTCTACCAGCCAAATCAAGCCGAGCGTGCTGAAGAAACTCAAAGGCGCGACCGGACCAGCCGGTGCGAAGGGTGATGCCGGTGCCGCGGGCGCCCAGGGACCAAAGGGCGATCCCGGCTCTCTCGGTCAGAAAGGCCCAACTGGCCCAACTGGCCCAACTGGCGCGACCGGCGTGACTGGCGCGACCGGCGTGACCGAAGGCGTCTGTAGCACCCCCAGCTGTGTTCTCCCAAGCAAAACGACCGAGACCGGTACCTGGAGCATTGGACACATAGGGGACAACACGAAATACCCTGGCGCCGGCGAAGCAGTTTTGGCTCCGATCCCCTTCACGATCCCGTTGCCATCCGGGCTTCCCAAGACGGCGATTCACGTCGTGGCGAAAGATGGGAAGGAACTCAATGCTGGGCTCGAAGAGCTTGCAACGAATGTGAATTGCAAAGGAACCGCGGCAGCACCCAGTGCTGAACCCGGCATCCTCTGCATTTATGCCGGCAGCGACATATCCACTCTCGTACCGTTCAATCTCACCAAAGTACTAATCAATACCGACGGTTCGAATTATCTAAATCCGGCTGATGGTACCGAAAGTGCGTCTAAAGCAGGCATGGTACTGGAAGTAAATGTACTCGAAAGTGGAGCAGAAGCGTACGGCACCTGGGCAGTGAGGGCCCCGTAGTCCGCAGTGTCAGCGCTACGCGGTAAGTAGCCATCGCAAACCGGCGGCCAATGGCCGCCGGTTTGCGTTCTACCACACTCCCAACGGACCCCATCCACTCCGCGCGCGCGGATCGGCGCGCGCGCGCTCCTGCCGGGGCCTGTTTTGCAGGTGAAATGCGCCGTAGATCGTGGCAGGCACCAAACCTCGGCCCGCTCGCCCAGAGCCAATGGTTGACGGAACCCAGGAGCCACGTTTAGCAATAGGGGCGATCCGTCCAACTATCCGGGATCCCCAGGGTTGTGTCCGGGACGCCGGAACACAGAAAGCGAGCAAGACAAATGCCCAACTTCAAGATATTAGGCTTCGCTGTCGTTGCGGTTCTCGCGATGAGCGCCCTTGCGGCTTCGACCGCACAGGCAGCCGAAGGCACCTTCTCCTGGAAAGAAGGCACCGCCAGACTGACAGCCACACAGGAGCCCGAAACCAATGGCGGCAGCCAGCTGTTCAAGATCACAAACAAATCCCTGAGTGTCACATGCAACGAAGTTCACGCCACCGTGAAACTCCCGGAAGGGAAAACGACGGCGACCGAACTCGAAACCAGCGAAATCACATACACCGACAGCACCAAGGAAGCCGATCACTGCCGCGGCCCGCTCAGCACCTCGCCGAAAATCAACATGAACGGGTGTCAGTACAAGTTCCACGCCGGCGAAATCATCAAAGAAGGCGAAACCAAAGGCACGGTCGACCTCAACTGCCCGGAAGGCAAAGAAGTCACAGTGGAATCAGCCGCCTGCACGGTCCACATTCCCGCGCAGTCAGGCCTCTCCTCGGTGACCTATAGAGCTGTCGCCGGCTCACCGGGTGACGTGACACTTGAACCCAACGTCACCGGGATCAAATACAAGCACACAGGCCTTTGCGGCAACGGCGAAGGCAGCGACGGGATCTATACGGGGAACGTGACAGTGAAGCAAGATGGCACCTTCTCCTGGAAAGAAGGCACCGCCAGACTGACAGCCACACAGGAGCCCGAAACCAATGGCGGCAGCCAGCTGTTCAAGATCACAAACAAATCCCTGAGTGTCACATGCAACGAAGTTCACGCCACCGTGAAACTCCCGGAAGGGAAAACGACGGCGACCGAACTCGAAACCAGCGAAATCACATACACCGACAGCACCAAGGAAGCCGATCACTGCCGCGGCCCGCTCAGCACCTCGCCGAAAATCAACATGAACGGGTGTCAGTACAAGTTCCACGCCGGCGAAATCATCAAAGAAGGCGAAACCAAAGGCACGGTCGACCTCAACTGCCCGGAAGGCAAAGAAGTCACAGTGGAATCAGCCGCCTGCACGGTCCACATTCCCGCGCAGTCAGGCCTCTCCTCGGTGACCTATAGAGCTGTCGCCGGCTCACCGGGTGACGTGACACTTGAACCCAACGTCACCGGGATCAAATACAAGCACACAGGCCTTTGCGGCAACGGCGAAGGCAGCGACGGGACCTATACGGGGAACGTGACAGTCAAAGCTGAGGACAACGTGCAGGGCCAGAAGGACGTCAGGGTGACATAGCATGGTGCAGAGCGTTGGGTCTTGACGACAGATTCGAGAGCAGGAGCACCGGGCCGCGAGCATCGCGGCCCGGTGTATTTAAGGCGAAGTAGCTCGGATGCCGAGCTGTGTCAAGGATCACGAAAATTCCCCACTTACGATCACGGAATTTCCCCACCCCCTGCGACGCCCTCCCGTAGCCCTTTGAGCGTCTCGCGGTGAGCCCGCATCCGGTAGCTCTCCCCGTCGATGTGGACCACCGTCGCCCTGTGCAGTAGGCGGTCCAAGACAGCGGCGGCGACGGTCGTGTCCTCGAAGATCTCCCCCCAACTGGCGATCCCCCTGTTGGTCGTCAGGACGGTGGCCCCCTTCTCATAGCGGCGGCTGATCACCTGGAAGAGATGGGAGGCGGCTTCCCCCAGCATCGGCAGGTAGCCGAGCTCATCGACTATGAGAACGGCCGGCCCCGCCCAGAAGCGCATCGTCGCCGCCCAGCGCCCCTCCGCCGCCGCCTTGGAGGTCCTCGCCACCAGCTCCGCGGCGGTCGTGTAGTAGACGCGATGGCCGGCGTCGACCGCCTTCAGCCCCAAGGCGATCGCCAGCATCGTCTTGCCGACGCCCGGCTGACCGACGAAGAGGACGTTGGAGCGCTCCTCGACGAAGCGCAGGGTCGCGAGTTCCTCGACCAGGCGGCGGTCGAGGTTGGGCTGGGCGGAGAAGTCAAACTCCTCGAGTGCCTTCTTGGAGGGGAAGCCGGCGAGCCGCATGCGACGCTCGTGGCTCTTGGCCTCCACCGCAGCGACCTCGAGGCCCATCAGCTTGTCGAGGAACTCCGCGTAGGAGGGTTTGACCTTCTGCGCGGACTCCAGCTCGCCGGCCAGGACTCGGCCGCCGCGTCCATCCCCAGCCGGGCGAGATGGCCGCGGACGCGTTGGTAGGGAGCATCAGCCTTGCCGCTCACTGGGCCGCTCCTGCGATCTCCGCGTAGCGGCCGAGGTCGATCGAGACCTCCTTGCCCGCGTCCCCGCGGATCCTCGCCGCCGCTGCCAGCGCCGCCTCTCCGGGCGGGCGATTTGCCTTGCGCCTGCACGGTGGCGAGGAGGTGAAGGCGTCAAGCACGGCTCGCTCCAGGGCGCGGGAGTGCTCGGCGTCGCGGATCGTCTGCGCGGCGCCGGCGGGAGCACGGCGGTGGCGCGCCCCTTTCGTCCAGTGGCGGAGACGATCTCGACGTTGAGCTCGCCGAGGCAGGCCCCGACTGTCACCACCTGCCCGAGCAGCTCCGGCGGGACGCTGTAGCGGTTGCCCTCGAAGTTGACCAGCGCCTTGGCGTCGACCACGCGCTCCACCGCCAGCTCGGCGGGGAACGGCGACGCCGGCAGCGAGAGCAACGGCTCGGCGTCGGCCACCGAGCCGACCGTGCCGCCCGGCCGACGCCTGGCGTCGGCGATCGTCGCGCAGAAGCGGTCGAGGTCGGGCTTGGGCCTGCGCTGGTGTGGCCACCGGCGCCGAGCGCCACCAGGAGCGGGTCAGATAGCCGACAGCGGACTCGACGACTCCCTTGCGCTGCGGCCGGTAGGCGGGGCAGACGTCGACCCTTGTGCCGTAGTGCTTGGCGACCGCGGCGAACTGCGGGCGAAGCCGCCCCGTGTCGGGGTCGACGACGGTGGCCATGCGATCGGTTCGCCAGGCCTTCGCCGTGCCGCCGAGGCGGCGCAGGACGCCGTCGAGGGCGGCCACCAAGTGCGGGAAGCTCTGGCCCTCGCTGAAGACCGCCCGCGCCCTGCCCGAGTGCGAGAGGGCGCCAACCAACACATAGGCCTTCTCGCCCCACGGCGTCTCGGTCAGCTCCCACCAGTCCAGCTGCAGCTCCTCGCCGGGCTCATGGGGGATCTCCGTGGTGGGGAGGCGGCCGTTGCGGCAGGCGGAGCAGGTCGGTCGCAGCTCCAGCCGGCGCAGCTCGCGCACCAGCGTCTGGTAGGAGCGGTCGAAGCCGAGGGCGGCCAGCTCGCGGTGCAAGACGGTGGCGAGCACATGGTGGTCGTCGGCAAAGCGCGCGACCAGGTAGTCGCGGTAGGGCTCGAGGCAGCTGGGTGGCCGCTGGCGCTTCCGCCGCTTTCCGCGCAGGTAGGTGCGCACGGTCTTTCGGTCGCGGCCGGTGTGACGGGCAATGGCCGAGATCGACCAACCCCGCTTGGCGAGCGCGTGAATCTCCACGTCATCCTCCTCTGTGAGCATTCCCCCGGGGTCTCCCTTCGGATCGCAGGCTTCGACACCCGCGACCGTCGCGATGACCCCTGACGGAAAGAGCTCCCACCACCGCCGCTCCGCCTCGCCCTTCGGGCTCAGCTACGCGGCGGTGGCGATCTCAAACCTGGGGAATTTCGGTGATCGGATGTGGGGAGAGTTGCGTGATCGTGGCCAGCTGGACGCCGATCAGCGAATGCGGGGAGTTGCACGCGCGTCAATCGGACGAAGGTCATTTGCAGGTGGAAAGATCTTCACAGTCTGTGGGGCCACGCCGGAGCCGTCCATTTGGGCCGGGTCACTTGACCGGTACCAGGTAACGGGCTAGCAATAGACCATCCGCACGTCCGGTCGTCCGGGCGCCCGATAGACGCCCGGCGACCACACGGCAAAGGAGCCAGCAAGATGATTCGCAATCTCAAGGTCCTCGGGCTCGCCCTCGTCGCGGCCTCCGTGATGAGCGCCGTCGGGGCCTCCGCGGCGCAGGCGATCCCGACAATCTCGTGGGAGTCAGGCGCCACGAAACTGACAGCCACACAGGAGCCCGAAACCAGTGGTGGCAGCCAGCTGTTCAAAATAACAAACAGCAGCCTGAGCGTAACATGTAACGAAGTCCACGGGACCGTGAATCTCCCAGGGGGAGTGACGTCCGCCTCGGAACTCACAACGAGCGAAATTACATACACCGACAGCACCAAGGAAGCCGATCACTGTCGCGGTCCGCTCGGCACCTCGCCGAAAATCAACATGAACGGGTGTCAGTACAATTTCCACATCACGGCAACACTGAAAGAAGCGCCCAACGGCGAAGGTACAGGCACCGTCGACATCGTCTGTCCAGCAGGCAAAGAAATCACAACAGAAGGGGCCGCATGCACGCTCCATTTCCCGGCGCAGAATGGCCTCTCGCACGTGATCTACAGGACCGTCAAAACAACGACCGGTGCTGAAAAGGAGCACGTCACAATCGAACCGACAGTCAGCAACATTAAATACAAACATACAGGACTGTGCGGCAATGGCGAAGGCAACGACGGTGTCTTTACCGGCAACCTCACAGTCACAGCTGAGGACAACCTAGGAACTCCCAAGGACGTGACAGTTACATAGCTCGACTCCAAAGTAGCTGCCGTGATCTCGGCGGCGCATTGGAGAGTGTGGGGCACGGGGCCGCGAGCATCGCGGTCCCGTGCGTTGCGATGGCCGACGAGACGCACACAAGCAAGCAAGCATCCCCTTGACAGTACTGCCAACGTACCGATAAAGTACGAACGAAGTCCTGAATTGGCCGGTGCCACAGCAGCAGGTGGGACAGGGGAGCGGCCTGGGTTGGCTAAAGGGGTACAGGGGAGCGGAATGAGGAGTTCGGCAGGCGCGCTGGCAGTTGCCCTACTCGCCGTCTCGATGGGCGGAGGTGAGGCTCAGGCCGCTGGCCCGCCGCAGGTCGGCGATGTCTGGGCCACGGAAGTGGTCGCCAGCTCGGCGGGGCTTCACGCGGAAATCACTCCGAACGGATCGCCGACCGGCTACCGCTTCGACTACATAACCGCGGCCGCCTACGAAGCGAACATCGCCGGGGGTCACGAAGGCTTCGCCGGCGCGACGCGAATTCCGGCCGGAGAAGCGGCGCCGATAGGTTCGGGCCCGACCGCTGTGGGGGTCTCTCGACAGCCGTCCTCTCTTGCGCCTGAAACCGCTTACCGGTACCGGGTCGTGGCGAGCAGCAGCGTTTTCGGCACGACCGTCAGCGCTCCGTTTGCCTTCACGACGCAGGGGCTGGGAGGGGGCGCGTCGTTGCCCGACGGGCGGGGTTGGGAGATGGTCTCCCCGGTCGACAAGAACGGGGGTCAGGCGGATCCGGCGGGCGCCGACGCGGGTGGCGGCGTCCTGCAGGCGGCGGCGGACGGGGACTCGGTGACCTATGGCTCCTCGGCGTCCTTCGGAGAAGACGCGGCCGGGGCGCCCGCCGCCAGCCAGTACATCTCGCGGCGCGGCGCGGGGGCGTGGGCGACGGAAGACGTCACGGTCCCCTTGCTCGCCGGCTCCTACGGAAGCGAACCCGACGGCGTTCCCTACCAGCTCTTCTCCCCGGACCTGGCTCGCGGCCTGCTGCTGAACGGCAACCACTGTCGCGGCGAAGGGGAAGGCTGCGCCGTGCCGAACCCGCCGCTCGCTGGCACCGATGCGCCCACCGGTTACCAGAACTACTACCTCCGCGACAGCGCCACCGGCGGCTTTCGGGCATTGCTGGGCGCCGCGGACCTCACCGCGACGCCACTGAGCGCGGCCCGGTTCGACCTCCGCTTCGCCGGAGCCAGCCCCGACCTCAGCCACATCGTGCTCTCCACCTGCGCGGCCCTGACCGCCGCGGCGACCGAAGCTCCCGGCACGAATGGCTGCGATCCGGGCAAGCCCAACCTCTACGAGCGGTCCGGGGCGGGGCTCTCCTCGGTCAACCTGCTGCCGGGAGAGACCCTGGGGACGCCGGGCGCCGCTCTCGCCGCCCAGAGTGGCGCCGTCTCCGGTAACGGCTTGCGCGTCTACTTCACCCACGAAGACGAAGTCACCCACGAAGTCGGTCTCTACCTGCGCGAAGGCGAATCGACGAAGCTGGTCTCCGTGGGCGGCGAGTTCCAGACCGCCTCCGCCGACGGCTCGCTCGCCTTCTTCACCAGGGCCGGGCACCTCTACCGATACGACGCCGCAAGCGAAGCGAGCGGCGACCTGACGCCGGCCGGGGGGGTGCAGGGGGTGTTCGGCGCCTCCGAAGACGGCGCCTATGTGTACTACCTGACCGCCGCCGGCCTCTTCCTCCGCCACGGCGTCGCGACCACCGAAGTCGCCGCCTCGGCCGATTCGGGCAGCTACCCCCCGACCACCGGCACGGCGCGGGTCAGCGCCGACGGCACTCGCCTCGCTTTCACGTCCACCGCCTCCCTCACCGGCTACGACAACATCGACGCCACGACCTTCGAACCGGACGCGGAGGTCTATCTCTACGACGCCGGCGGCGGCGGAGGCGCCGGGACGCTCGCCTGCGTCTCCTGCAACCCCACGAACGGGCGACCGGTCGGACCGTCGTCCATTCCGGGCGCGACCGGCAACGGCAAAGGCCCCGACGCGACCCACAGCTACAAGCCGCGCGCCCTCTCCGCCGACGGCAGGCGCCTCTTCTTCGACTCCCGTGACGCGCTGGTCCTCGGCGACACCAACCGGGCCCCCGACGTCTACGAGTGGGAGGCCCAGGGAACGGGCGGCTGCCGGCGGCAGGGTGGCTGCCTCGGCCTCATCTCGAGCGGCAAGGGCGAAGGCGGCGCGTCCTTCGTCGATGCCTCGTCCGAAGGCTCGGACATCTTCTTCCTCACCGACCGCTCTCTGGTCCGCTCCGACCCTGGCTCCGTCGACCTCTACGACGCCCGCGAAGGCGGCGGCTTCCCCGCCCCGTCCGAACCGATCGTCTGCGAAGGCGACGATTGCCAAGGCCTGCCGTCGGAACCCGAAGACCAGGCCGTCAACACCCTGATCCCCGGCGCCGGCAACCCTCCGGTGCGCTACGTCAAGGTCCGCCACCGCAAGCACCGTCACAAGCGGACTCACCCCAAGCGCCAGCGCCAGCGAGCTCACCGCGACGGGCGAGGCCGGTCGTGAGAGGCGCCGCCGCCGCATTCTCCGTGCTCGCGTTCCTGGCGGTCCCCGCCGCCGCGGCGCGTGCCGCCGTGCCGGCCGTTCGCGCGCCCTCGGCGACGAACGTCCAAGGAGTCTCGGCGCTGCTCGAGGGCGAAGTCGACCCGGAAGGGCTGCCCACCACCTACGCCTTCCAGTACGTCGACCAGCCCGGCTTCGAAGCGACTGGCTTCGAAGGCGCGATCAGCACGCCCGTCATCCCGGCCGGCTCGGGCACGGACTACCGCCAGGCCGCCGCGTCGATCTCCGGCCTCAGCCCCGACACCACCTACCGCTATCGCCTCACGGCCCACAACTCCGCCGGCGAAGCTGCCGGTTCCTCCGGCAGCTTCGTCACCACCCACGGCTTCGGTTTCCTGCCCGGGGCCGAAGGGTTCGAGATGGTCCCCCGTGCCGAAGGCGGAGCCCCCGACGCGCTCGCCGGCTCCCACCCCTACGCGTTGACCGCAAGGATCGGCCTCAACCTCGGCGGTGAGTTCGAAGGGCAGCCGGGCGTTCCCTTCCCCGACGGCGACCTGCGGGGCCTAAGGCTCGAAATGCCGCCGGGGCTGCTCCTCAACCCGGCCGTGGTGCCGAAGTGCAC
>Ga0209647_1003113_pt1 | contig 13024 bp, 10 predicted proteins | sample GraSoi_2013_60cm_FD_185827 | JGI IMG/M metagenome (GOLD analysis project Ga0209647, IMG submission 185827) | Grasslands soil microbial communities from the Angelo Coastal Reserve, California, USA - Sample 9_17_2013_60cm (SPAdes) (version 2) | ecosystem: Environmental > Terrestrial > Soil >... | reverse complement strand
TCTCAGTTCAACGACCCCGGTACCAATCAATTGTACGTCAACCTCATGGCCAAACTCGTTGAGAAAACAGGAGCTGATTTAAGATCGACCTTCCGGATCTCGCGAGAGATGTCCGAGAAAATATATGTTATCCCTCCGCACCGCACGCGGTATCTCAGTGAAGTTTCGGAAAGCAATAGAAAATACGACAAGTGGGTAAACGAACAGGCGGAAGTTGCACAAAAGTTGTTTGCTTTACAGAAGACCCTGGATCACCTCCATAACGACTCGTCTCCGTTGGCAGCCGGATTGGAGGAGGAAGTTCAAAAAGTTCGGCTTCACCTCGACCCAAAAAATCAAAAATTAATTGAAGAGTGGCCACAGGTGGTTCAGCGGTACCGCGAGCCTGTTTTCAAGTTCAACGTGCGCGAAAAGGAGATCTCCATTGAAACCCATACCGAGTCATTGTCCCATACCATGATTCCGAAAGTATCCCTTCCTAAATCGGAGGCATGGGGCGATTTGCTGAAATGGAACCTGCAAGAGAACGTACCGGGAGAATTTCCATACACGGCCGGCATTTATCCTTTTAAGCGCGAAGGAGAAGACCCGACGAGGATGTTTGCCGGAGAAGGTGGACCGGAGCGCACGAACCGCCGCTTTCACTATCTGAGCCTGGCAACGCCGGCGAAACGGCTCTCCACCGCTTTCGATTCCGTGACCCTGTACGGCAATGACCCCGACTACCGCCCGGATATTTATGGCAAAATTGGCAACTCCGGTGTTTCCATCTGCTGTCTCGATGACGCTAAAAAATTATATAGTGGTTTCAATCTTGCCGATCCAAAGACATCGGTCTCCATGACCATCAATGGTCCGGCCCCCATGCTGCTCGCTTATTTCATGAACGCCGCCATTGACCAACAATGTGAACTCTACATTAAAAAGAACAGACTGGAGGACGAGGTAAAGAAAAAAATTGAAACACTTTATAAAGGAAAAGTACAGGACAGACCGACCTACCAGGGACCGTTGCCAAAAGAAAATAACGGCCTGGGTCTGATGTTGCTGGGCATCACCGGTGATCAGGTCTTGCCCGAGGAGGTCTATGGAAAAATTAAAGCGGAAACACTCACGCAGGTCCGTGGCACCGTTCAGGCCGACATATTGAAAGAAGACCAGGCGCAAAACACCTGCATTTTCTCAACGGAATTTGCCTTGCGGCTAATGGGGGATGTGCAACAATACTTCATTGACTGCAACGTTCGGAATTTTTATTCCGTATCGATTTCGGGATACCATATTGCCGAAGCCGGGGCAAACCCGATCACCCAGTTGGCGTTTACGTTGGCTAACGGCTTTACCTACATCGAATACTATTTGAGCCGGCGCATGGACATCAATCAGTTTGCGCCTAACCTTTCTTTTTTCTTTTCTAACGGGATTGATCCTGAATACGCCGTCATCGGCAGGGTGGCCCGAAGGATCTGGGCCAAAGCGCTGAAACACAAATACGGCGCCAATGCCCGATCTCAGATGCTGAAATACCATATTCAGACCTCGGGCCGTTCGCTGCACGCTCAGGAAATTGACTTCAATGATATTCGTACTACGCTTCAGGCATTGTACGCCATCTACGATAACTGCAATTCACTGCATACCAATGCCTATGATGAAGCGATCACCACGCCTACGGAGGAATCGGTGCGGCGGGCGATGGCCATTCAACTTATCATCAATAAAGAGTTAGGCCTGACAAAAAATGAAAATCCCCTTCAAGGCTCCTTTATTATTGAAGAGCTCACTGACATTGTCGAAGAGGCGGTACTCGTCGAATTCGATCGCATCACGGATCGCGGCGGCGTTTTGGGTGCGATGGAGACGATGTACCAGCGAGGCAAGATTCAGGAAGAAAGTTTGTATTATGAAACATTGAAGCACACCGGCGAATATCCGATTATCGGGGTCAACACGTTCCTCAGCTCGAAAGGCTCGCCCACCCTGGTACCCCAGGAAGTTATTCGCGCCACCACCGAAGAAAAGGAATACCAGATCAAGATGCTGCGTAACCTCCATGCATTTCAGGAGCGCCTTGCCTCTCCCCTCCTGGAGCGGGTGCAGTTGGCGGCCATTCAAAACAAAAACATTTTTGCCGAGTTAATGGAGGCCGCCAAAGTCTGTTCACTGGGAGAAATCACGCATGCTTTGTTTGAAGTGGGCGGACAGTATCGCCGGAACATGTGACGAAGACAACCCCTTATTAGGTGCAATACTGGCGGGATTAGCCATAAAAAAAGCCCTCCCCAATGGGAGGGCTTTCTTATCAACGTTAACGTTGAATGATTATTTGCCGAGGAGGTTATTTCCTACGTTGTCGGTCACCTCAAAGGAGGGTGTTCCTTCAACTTGCTTCAGGTTGTAAACCAATCCGAAGTCACCTTTCACGGTCAGGTTCTGGTTATGAACAAGGTTGTTTTCGCCATCAAAAATCTTCACGTTGACCTGCCCGGCACCTTCACTTGCAACGGCAAGGAGGTATTTACCTTCTTCGGCAATCCTCGCAACATGTGCGTGCTTCACACCGGACTCACTTTGGTAGTTTACCGTTTGGATTTGTTCACCCAGTTCGTCCGCAATGGTGATGGTGTACACTCCTAAGTCCATGCCCTTGAAGTTGACAGGGCGGATAAAACCATTGACCGTCCTGATCCCTTCCTTGTAGACAACATTGCCATCCTTATCGGTGATGGTCAATGTAACCTTTCCGGCTTTAGCACTTTCGTAGATCACTTTGAAAATACCTGACTCTTGGCTCAGGACAGCAATCCTGGAACTTACCGGCTCATTCGCGGCGAATACCGACACAGACATTGCCACCAGGGCAATCATTAAAACACTTTTCGTTTTCATAATTTTTCTCGTTTTGTTTTCAATACAAATATACGGGGAGGGGTAGGCCAGGGTTTGTGTGCTGTAAGAAAACCTATTATTTAGAACAAAAAATCGATTGCGAAAAAGTGCGGAAATTTTCTTGCGTGGTGATGACCACCAGACGGCAAAAAGGGGTCAATCCTTTCTTCTTTTCCGGTTTTAAAATCTACAACGATTGCAGCGGAGGATCCGGAATAGGAAAAAACCCGGGTGGCCGGGTTTTCATTTTGTCAAATAGCTTATTTGTATTGAATCGTTTTCAGCACGCCGTTCCGATCGCTCACTTCAATGGTGAATGAGCCCGAAAGGTTTTTTAAATTATAGAGCTCTCCAAACTCACCGGCTACTTTGTAGCCTTTTTCAAACACCATTTCGTGCGAAGCGTCGTAAATGCGCACCCGGATTTCATCCTCCTTGAAGGCGCGCCCGGTGAGAGCATACTTGTTTTCCTCTTCGTTAAGTTTCACTAATCGGACGAACGTCGTGTTCCTGATCACCGTGTAGTTTACTTTCTCTGATCGTGTACCAAACATATCCTCAATCAGAATAGTATACACGCCCTCCTGTAAACCATCGAAATTGTATGGACGCATAAAGCCATTGATCTTTCTCAAGGTCTCCGAAAAAACGACTTGTTGGTCTTGATCGAGGATCGATACTTTTACCTTGCCAAACCGGTTAGCTTTATAGAATACTTTGAATAAGTTGGATCCATTTGCATTTAACACCACCACAGAGGAACTCCCCGCCGAAGGGTCGTCTGTACCATTAGCGAACACCAGTGTACAAAAAAGTACACTTACCGTGAGTACAATAATTTTTTTCATACTTCAACTTTTTTATAGTTGTAGTAAGGACGGTGATGCTATGGTAAAAGTTTCAATGAGGTTGTTAAAGAATGTTAAATAATTCCTGCTGAAAGAGAAATAAAAAAACGAGTTGAACGGAACGAAGTGAATAAGGTTAGCTTCGAAGCGGATTATATTTACGATTCGTTAATTAAGATGAAATATATTTTTAGCCTTGTCGGCCTGGTCCAGAAGTTTCTCCTGGTATTTTAGCCGGCTCAGTAAGAAGGATTCCTTTTTTGGCTGGTCAAGGCGGACAAACTTGAGGCGCTCGTCACCGTCGAGGCCCAACTCCGTCGCAATGTGAAAAGCTGAAAAATCGCGGTCGTGACGCACAATATTGATCATGGAAAGGTAGGCCACGAATGCCTCGGCAAGTTTTTTATCCACCATTTGGGTGATATCGACGTTCCAAAAGCGAACTTCCCCGCCCGGATAAAGTTTGTCGCGGTACGTTCGAAACAAGGTGCTCATCTCAAATAAATCCGTACACTTTACAATAATGTCTGATTCGCCACCCGGATAGCGCTTGATGATGCTTTCCAAGGTGACCGAAGACCCTAATTTATCCACGTTGGAAATGTGATTGAAGTAAATGCCAAAGGGGATGTCCCTGGTCTCCGCATCCAGGAGCAACTGCCGATAGCGGGGTTCAAAAATATGCAGTGGCACCAACTCCCCCGGCAAGGGGAAGATGGAGAGGGGAAACATTGGAATTTTTATGAACGCTTCCACAATGGGTTAGCCCTAAAGTTAGGAGAAAGTTCCTTGCCACAAAGGCACAAAGACACAAAGAAAATTAAACATAGTCAAAAGAGACTTGAATTCTTCGTGTCTTAGTGGCAAGAATGAAACCGTAATTCTTAGCTATAATTTAACAGATAATGCGGCTTCACCCCGAATCGTTGGGTGAGAAGCTTTTCCCCCTCCAAAAAGCCAAGGTTAATAATAAACGAAAATCCCGCAATTTCTCCTCCCAGCTTTTTAATCATCCTGGCGGTGGCGGCCGATGTACCTCCCGTAGCGAGGAGGTCATCGTGGACTAAGACCCTCCACCCTTTCTTCACGGCGTCCGTGTGCATCTCTATGGAGGCTTGCCCATACTCCAATTCATACTCTTCGTGAATCTTTTTGTAAGGAAGTTTGCCGGATTTCCGAACCGGAATAAACGGGACATCAAGCTCCTGGGCCAACAGGGCCCCGAAGATAAAACCCCGCGCCTCGGCCGCTGCAAGGGCATCGATGTGCGTGTCCCTGTACTGTTTTGCAATGGCTTCCACGACTTGCCTGCGTGCGGCGGGATTGGCCAGCAAGGGTGTAATGTCTTTGAAAACGACTCCCGTCTTGGGGAAATCCGGCACGTCACGGATTAAAGATTTTAGTACCTGTTCCATCGGCATGCCAGCAAAATAGGTAAATTCAACGTGAATAAAATGAGAAAATCATGAAAACGGTCACCCGCATGATCGCCGATGAGGTCTACGAGGCAGTCAACGAAAACGGCAACAAAGTAATGATTGACATGCGAAAAGTGGAGGAGCGGCAAAGTCAATCACCAACAGAGTTGTTATTGTCCGCCCTGGCCGGATGCGGAGCCGTTGACATTGTATTGATGCTAAAAAAAAGAAGAAGGAACGTCACGGCCCTGGTCATCGAAACTACCGGCACACGAAGAGAGGAAGAACCCCGATACTTTACAGCCATTCACTGCCATTACGTGCTTACATCGCCCGATGCCACAGAAGAGGAGATGAACAAGGTTGCACACCTGGCGCTGGAGAAATACTGTTCGGTAGCCACCAGTTTAAAGTCAACGATCACTTTTTCAGTAGTCGTGAATAAGGCATAATCTCAGCATTGGGAGGCCGTAATGGTTGCTTCCATTATTTCGTTCCTACGGAACTTTTATTGTGATTGTTGATTTTGACTACCGATATTTCGTCCCTCTGGGACTTTTGTCGCGCACAATTTAGATGACACTGCGTAAAGGAGTTATTACGCTCCGAATTTGCCGTAAACATAATACGCGCAATTCAAGTCCCGTAGGGATGGCATATCGGTAGAAATTCAAATTAGCGTAATTCAAGTCCCGTTAGGGACGAAATATAGGATTCAGGGGTCGTGCTATTCGCCGACTGGCGGACTTCATGACTGTGAATTGTATCTACTCCCTATTTAGAAACCTACATCAGGAAACGAGTTTTCCCTTCAAAATTATTTTATCGATCAAATTACTGCCAAAACTATACGGCAGGAGCGCCAACGAAGACATCGGCTTGGTGAGGAATACATTCGCCACTTTTCCTCTTGTTATACTACCGTAGGAAGGGAGAAGTTCCAACGCATAGGCCGTATTGATTGTGGCAGCATTGATCGCTTCTTCCGGGGTCATCCTCATTCTAATGCACGCCAGCGAAATCACGAATGGCATGTTTCCGCTCGGAGCACTGCCGGGATTGAAGTCGGAAGCGATCGCCAACGGCAATCCCGCTTCCAGCATTTGTCGTGCCGGTGGGAATGGCAAATTGAGAAAGAATGCCGCCCCCGGCAACGCCGTCGGCATCGTCGATGTTCCCTTTAAGATATCAATCTCTTCCTGCCCGATCGTCTCAAGGTGGTCTACGCTGATGGCGCCGGTCTTCACTCCGACCTGAACTCCTCCGGAGCGGTGCAATTGATTCGCGTGGATCCTGGGTTTCATGCCAAATTTTTTTCCGGTCTCAACAACCCATTCTGTCTCATCAGCAGAAAAAAAACCCTGTTCACAGAACACATCAATATAGTCGGCCAGCTTTTCGGCAGCCACCGCCGGGATCATTTCATTTATCACCAGCGCCAGGTAGTCTTTCCTGGTCATCGCTGCCGGCACAGCATGCGCCCCCAGGAATGTGGTTTTTACCTTCAACGGGGTTTCTAGTCCGATGCGCCTGGCCACGCGAAGCATTTTGAGTTCATCGTTCACCGTCAACCCATAGCCACTCTTGATCTCTACTGCGCCGGTTCCCGATCGGATGATCTCCTGAACCCGCTTCAGCGATCGTTCAAAGAGTTCATCTTCCGAGAGGGTCTGAAGTTTCTTAGCGGAATTCAGGATACCTCCACCGCCTGCCGCAATTTCTTCATAGGTAGCTCCCTTGATCTTCATCACCAACTCTTCTTCGCGGCTGACGGCAAAAACCAAATGAGTGTGTGAGTCCACAAAGCTGGGAAACACAAACCTGCCGGAGGCATCGATTACTTCGGAGGCCGAAAGCGAAGGCATCCGGGTCATGGAGCCGTAGTCGGCGATGCGCCCGTCGTGGATCGCCAAATAGGAATCCGGAAGAACCGGAAGATCAGTCATTGATTTCCCACTCACCCACCCGGGCGTCGAATCACGAACCTGAACCAGACCTTTGATGTTAATTAGTAAGATGTCGATCACAGGTTTAATGGATTAAAGGATTACGCGGCAGTATTTCCCGCAGATCCCGCAGATTTACGCAGAATCGCCTCAGCATCTCCTGCAGAATCACCAGGAAAACTCTGCGCAAATCTGCGTGATCCGCGGGAAACAATATTACTTGCCGAACGACTCTACCTTGGAATCCAGGTTCGTCCCGAAAAGCGGGAAGGTAATTTTGAACATGGCGTAGAAGGTCTGACCCTTTATACTGGGACGGAGGCCCACTTCTCCGCCGTAAGCCCAACTTAATTGCCGGTTGAATTTTCCGTCAATACCGGCGCGGAAACCAAAGGGAGCCATCTTCACCGCTTTTGTCGAATAACTCTCATAGGGTTGTGCCACGGCCGGATCATGATAATAGACAGGATCCATTTTCAGAGAAGCTGCATACTGCAGGTCAAAAAATAAGGTAAGCATGCCATCGTCAACTCCTTCCTCATATTTGTCAAAGCTCACCGCTACATTTCTGAACCATGAAATCGAAGCCCCGGCATAAACACTGGCTGAACTCATATTCCCGTAAACATTAAAATCCTGTGTCGGGTCATTTGGGTTTACTAGAGGAATTGTCTTACCGGAAGAACTGGCTAGATCGGAATTGGTGAGGCCTTGTTTTTTTAACGCCCGGTTTAAATCGGCTGCACTATTCCATAGAATGGCTCCGAGGCGGGCTCCATAAATTTTTCTCACCTTGGATGGAACTTCGGCGTGAAGTGGAACACGCGAAGCCCAACGGCCTCCTTTATATGTATTCTTATATAAGACCATGGTGGTGGTTCCCTCTTGTTCAAAATCCTTGAAATGATACGTTCCCCCCAGCTCATAATACGTAAAGACTTGCGGTTGAACCCGTAACCCCGGGCTGCTATTATGAAGGGCCAGGTCCCGGTTGAGATCAAAAAAACTGCTGCTATAGGTTTTTCTAAAATGGGCTTTAAAATCCATTTTGTCCTTAAGATAATAGCTCGCCTCGGCGCCAAATCCTGCATTGACGTTGGTGGCAAACACCTCGCCATACAGGGGCTGGAACCCAATGAAAAGTTTATTGACCGAATAAGGTTCATCGTACAGGGCCTCATACGTTACCGCTGTTACATCCTTGGTCCCCTGGGCAAGAACAGCCACTGACAAGGTTATTGCGAGGAAACCGATAATAACAATTTTTGCCTTCATATTCGATTGTTGCCTAACATCAAAAGTAGCAAAATTTACTTTGCCATGGCTCCCAGCTGCTCTTCCAGCTCCTGAATGCGTTGAATATACTCCCGTTCCTTGCGTTGCATTTCCTCCTGCGTAGCGGAAAGTTCTTCCATATTTTGCCTCATTTCTTCCTCTTGTGATTTCATTTCTTCGGCCTGCTGCTGGGTACGCTCGAGCAACATCCTGGTGCTTTCATTGATCTTCACCGAAGAAATGGTAGAGGCAATGGTTTCTGCCAGCTTCTCTACCAATTCAATTTCAAAATCCGCATACAGGGTAAAGGATGCCAGTTCCAGCACGCCATAAATAGCATCGTTCACCCGCAACGGCACCAGCAGGCAACTTTTCGGGTTCTCACCCCCCAGCCCGGAAGTGATCCGGACATAATCCTGCGGCACGTCCCGAAGGTGGATTCGTTCCCTTTCCAGAAAACATTGGCCGACCAATCCCTGACCCGGGTCTACCCGTTTTGTCAAAAACTTTTTCCGTTCAAAAGCATAACATGCCACCAGTTCCAAATAGCTATTTTGTGCGTCGTCGTCATTCACAATGAACAACCCTCCCTGATTGCTGCGCGTATACTTCACGACAAACCTGATAATGCCATCGTACAGGTCGGAAGACGTGCGGGTCGTGGCGCGAAGGATCTCTCCTATTTGTGCTACCCCACTGGTCGACCAGTTTCTTCGTTGGTCTTCCTCTACATTCATCTTGAGTTTATCGCGCATGGTAACCAGGGTAGCACTCAGTTCATCCTTTTTTTCGGACTCCAGCTGGACCGAATAATTCCCGGTCGCCATCGCCTCTATGAAAATGGAGAGCGTGTCCACCCGCTTCGTTTCTCTCTCGAGTTGCTCATGCTCCTGCAAGGATGCCTTCAGACTGCGCTTGTCGCTCCGATAGTTCCAAATGGTAATTCCGGTAAATGCCAGAATCAAAACAAGCAGCGTGGTCCATGATAGTCCTTCCAGGACCCGATGCAGGGACTTCGCCTGACGGGCAAAGTGGTTCTCAACATTTCCAGCTTCATTGACCGACTTGTTAAAATCGGCACCCGGGATTTTCGCTTTCACCGACTCTATGGTTTTCTCAACTTCCACCAGTGCCAGCTTGATCAACACCCTGACCGCCTCCGAACCCTCTACCAGCTTGCTTAATTCGATCTCTTTTCCGTCATACAGATCCTGCAAAACAGTCCTTGCTCCATCGAGTGGCGCCAGCACTTCTTTGTTTATTATTACGGGGTCAGCATCGGGCGGCATGTTTTTATAGTTCGATCTTGCGTTTGAAATCGGAATCGATACGGCTTCCCGCAACGCATCGATTTGCTGAACCCTGGTTTCAAAGCGCTGGTGCGCAACATGGGTAAAAAGGACCAGGCCTGTGATGGTCAATCCAATCACGGCCAATACGAAAGCTTGTTTAAGCAAAGGGTTTTTCATCGCAAAATATCCAGATCAGTGAGTTAAGCCCGAAAATTAGAAAAAAGAACATGGTATGGACTTACATTGTAAGAATTTCGAAGAAAAGGGATCTATTTGGGTTCCCTACGATTCGCGTGCCAGCTCTTTTCCCAGCGATTATGCGGCATGGTTTCCGTCCAATTCTGACTTCTATTTGCTACTTACCGGAACCAATTCGCCGTAGTGAAAAGAGACATACGGAACCTGCTGATTGTCCCGTGAATTTTTGAAATCGTAGCCAACGGCCAAGCGGTCGGCGGGTTCACTTTCCCCGGCAAGGCCGGTTTGAAAATAAGTGCCATACCGGTGCAAGGCATGTCCGACGAACCGCATGAAATTGTAACCTAAAATAGCATAGTCGGAAGGGATTGCCCCATGCTGGCGGGTGTATCTCCTTCTGAAATCAAGGTAAACCGGGTCATGCGACGGAGTAAAATTCGGAGCCTCCAAAAGGATCTGCAGGCGGTCAAAGATTCCGTAATCCACCGACGTGTTGTCCTCTGCTATCCAACTTTCATTTCCAACGATCAGAATAGAATCCCCCCGGGTCTCCACTCCACTGATCACTTTGGTGTAAATGACCGGATCATCAGTGGCGACATAGATGCTCCCGATGCTGTCGCGCTTCAGGGTAAATTCGGTAGGGTTATGGAACTCGTCAAATTCTGTACCGGTCGCCAGGAAGGAAAAAATCTCGCCTGAGTTTTCTTTTCTGATTTCTTCCGCCCATGCAATTTTGATCCCCAATTCGAGGGCCCTCTTCATGAAACTAAAAGCCTTTACCGAATCCTTTGGGTTTTCGCTATAGTACACGATGCAGTTTTTGTTTTTCACTTTTGCCGCCACTATCTCGGCCGACCTTATTCCGAGTGTCTCATGAGTAGGTTGATACAATAACCCAAATGGATTCTGGCCGATGAATTCTGAATTGTTGGAGACCGGGTTTACCATACTGATCTTGTTCTTTTCGGAAAACCCGAGCACCAATTTAGCTTGATCCTGAAACAGGGGACCAACGAGCAAATCAGTTGATTTCAGTTCGTCCATTTCTAAAATCCGTTTGGTAGTTTCGGCGCTCCGTTCGGTATCGTATGCATACAGGTCGATGTAAATGCCCTGCATCGCCAGCGTGTCCACTGCCATTTTCATTCCAACATATAAATCAAGGACATATTGATTGCGTTTTTTCACCGGGGACGGTTCCAATGTGTTGGCGAGAAACGGAAGCAATAAGGAAACAGCATACCGGTCCTTCTTTCGGGAGATCAATGTGGTATCCATAGCAAAGACCTTCCTGTCAAAATTGAATTTGGTGATAAGGGAATCAAACAGTTTCAGGTCTTGTTCGCGCATCGGCTGTAAGGAAATTGCTTTGATCAGCGCCCGCGCCGCCTCCACTTCTCCAGGGTATTCTTCCATCATCATTCGCAGCGTCTCTGCATCGGTAAGCTGAGCCAGGTAATGTCGTTTCATGGTCGTCACATCCACGGCCAATGACAAATCTTTTATCTCCGTCAGGATCAGCATGGCCCGGAAATACTCATGCTGATCAAAATAAATTTTAGCCAGGAGGTAGTTGACGTCGTCGATGTGGTCCCAATTGGGATAGAGCTTTCGGGTTTGCAAAAGGATATCTTTGGCAACGGTAGCAAAACCCAGGTTGGCCGCACTGAGTCCATAATAATAGGAAGCGTATTGAGAATAGGGGTTGTCTTGATCGTAGGCAATCAACGGCTTGAAGCCATCCATGGAATGGGTGTAATCTCCCTTCTCGAAATATTCCCTGGCTTCCTTGTATTGATGCCGGAAGTTCTGCGCAAAAGAAGACGTCGACAGAACCAGGAGGATCAAAATGAAACCAATACAAACCCCATTCCGCAAACCTGAGCGGCCTTCCATTGGAGTAGTATTAATGCCAGTCCTTTTCAATCTTTTAATTTTTCAATCTCGAATTTTAAATTTTAAATTCCGACCTATTCCCATTCTATCGTGGCCGGGGGTTTTGAACTGATATCGTAAACCACCCGGTTCACTCCTTTTATTTTATTGATGATATCCGAAGAAACCTCGCTCAAAAACGGATAGGGCAAATGAGCCCAATCGGCCGTCATGCCATCGACACTGACCACGGCGCGCAGCGCCACGACACGCTCATAGGTGCGCTCGTCACCCATGACACCGACGGCTTGCACCGGCAACAGCATCGCGCCGGCTTGCCAAACCTGGTCGTAAAGGGAATGCTTTCTCAACCCTTGTATAAATATATGATCCACTTCCTGCAAGATCCGTACCTTATCTTCCGTAATGTCACCCAGGATACGAATGCCTAGTCCCGGTCCGGGGAAAGGATGTCGCCCCAGAATCGCAGGGTCAAGGTTCAACGTTTTGCCAACAAGCCGGACTTCGTCCTTGAATAGGGTGTTCAGAGGCTCCACCACCTTCAGCTTCATGGTTGCGGGCAAGCCGCCCACATTGTGGTGCGACTTGATGGTTACCGAAGGGCCCTTCACAGAAACGGACTCGATGACATCCGGGTAAATGGTACCCTGTCCCAGCCATTTTACATCGGTTATCCTATGGGCTTCCTCATCAAAAATATCGATAAATGTTTTTCCGATGGCCTTTCGTTTGGCTTCCGGATCACTCAAGTCCTTTAAGGAGCGATAAAATTTTTCTTTGGCGTCTACTCCTTTGATATTTAATCCCATGCCCTGGTAGGATGCCAATACCTGCCCGAATTCATTTTTCCGAAGCAAGCCGTTGTCGACAAAAATGCAATACAGGTTTTTTCCGACAGCCTGGTGGATCAACGTCGCGGCCACGGTTGAATCCACCCCTCCCGACAGGGCCATTACCACTTTATCATTGCCTAATTTTTTTCTTAACCCTTCCACCGTTGATTCTACAAACTGGTCCGGCGTCCAATCCTGCATGCACCCGCATATATGCACGACGAAATTGCGGAGAAGATTTTTTCCTTCCAGGGTATGCGTTACTTCGGGATGAAATTGAATGCCGTACAATCGCTCTCCTTTTTTCTGGAACGCAGCAATTTTTACTGAAGCCGTGCTGGCGATAACCTCAAAATCGTCTGATATCGAGGTAATGGTATCGGCGTGAGACATCCAAACCTGCGAATCAATCGAAATCTCTTTAAC
>Ga0209647_1003108_pt1 | contig 13038 bp, 12 predicted proteins | sample GraSoi_2013_60cm_FD_185827 | JGI IMG/M metagenome (GOLD analysis project Ga0209647, IMG submission 185827) | Grasslands soil microbial communities from the Angelo Coastal Reserve, California, USA - Sample 9_17_2013_60cm (SPAdes) (version 2) | ecosystem: Environmental > Terrestrial > Soil >... | reverse complement strand
CTAAGTACCAGGACGGAACCGTTTTCCAGGCAGGTGGCCCTGAAATCGCCGTAAAGCATGCTGGCGTGATCGGTTTCTGCACCACCGCCAACGCGCGAGCTTTTGCGACATCGATATCCGGCACAAAGTCTTGGGGAAAAAAAGCTGGATCAACCCAAGTATATCCTTGACGGTAGGAAGGAACAACGTGCGCTGTGATGGGAGGCGTAGGGAATTGCTCGGCAATGCCCATGACACTCTCCCCTTCCTTAGGAGCCACCGCTGCGATATACACCAGGCTATGAAGGTTCGGGGCACCGGTAGCGGCATTGGTCATCACAGCCCCACCATACGAATGCCCTGCCACGATCGTCGGACCGGAGAGCGAGGCGAGTGCTTGACGCGTTACATGCACATCATCTGCTAACGATGAGAGTGCATTTTGAACGGCGAGCACGTTGTAGCCCTGTGCTTGCAGTAACGGGATCACGAGCATCCAACTTGATGCGTCCACCCACGCTCCGTGGACAAGCAAGACATTGATCCCAGCCCCTGCTGAATGCCCGAACGTGGCATCGCGATGACTGTCCGCATGGGCAGAAAGCGTGTGAGCGCCAAAAAAAAAGGTGGTTGCGGCTGCAGCACCAAGGTGCTTGCAAAAAGTGCGGCGCGTTGAAGTAAAAGCAGTATGCAAGACAGTTTCCTCCGTGACCTCTCTTCAGAACGAACATGTGATTCTACTCGCTCTTTATAATCCCATAAACTATGAGTCATTAGAACCTTCGCCTTCATCATCCTGAATTGTTTCTCGTTTCCGCATAAATTCGTCCAAGGCTGATCGGCGGATACGATAGCCCCCTCTTCCCACGGGATGCGCAACGATCTGTACCTTCGGCTGAAGTGGCTTCACAGGCCCGTTCAATGCTCTCGCTTTTTTCTGACAAGGGGGCAGAAAGAGCGCTGTGAGAGCAGTTCCTCACTCCAAGGCCCAGCGAATGCACCTCGCCCTCACTGGTCCTAGTGTAAGGAGGAAGCGTCATGAACGCGTCATGAACAGCGCCATGAATATCATCTGGCATCATCGCCCAGCATGGCCTGTGTTTCTCCGTGTTCCACATTGCCTGCCCTCTTTCAATCTCAGGGTCTATTCTCTTCTAATCTGCGTGTTCTCACGGATGGAAATCCGCCACGTTTCGTGCATACTTATGGTAGTAATACCACAGCAACGACGGTTGTGGGATGGACCTCGCTGGTAGGTTCACCCCAATTGGGAAGCGTTTGTGTATTGAAGAAGAGAAATGGAGTATTGCCATGACAGAGACCAGCACACCTCTGTCCCAAAAGAGAAACATGGATCTATTTCTGTGCAGCTTGAAGCGCTGTCACTGCTACCATATTCACAATATCACTCGCACTACAACCGCGTGAGAGATCATTAATAGGTTTTGCCAGCCCGGAGAGGATGACTCCCAAAGCAGTCGCTCGCCCTACACGCTCCACCATTTTGTAAGCAATATTCCCAGCATCAAGATTAGGAAAGATGAGCACGTTTGCCCGTCCCTGAACAGTATTCCCAGGTGCTTTGTGAACTGATACCTCAGGTATCAGCGCGGCATCGGCCTGTAACTCACCCTCTACATGTAATGCTGGCGCTCGATTGCGCACGAGCTGGAGCGCCTCGCGTACCTTTGCTACTGACTCATCTTGCGCACTGCCATAGGTGGAGAACGAAAGTAAGGCGACGATCGGTTCTTCCCCAAGCACTGCCTGTGCCACATGGGCTGTATTGATGGCGATTGAAGCCAGCTGTTCGGCGCTCGGATTGGGAACAACGGCAACGTCCCCAAGAACGATGGCATCCTGACCAGCGGGAAGCCGTTCTGCCAGCAGCAGAGCGAAGGCACCAGAAATCACAGGGCATTGTGGATCAACACCCACGACCTGAATGCTCGCACGAAGCACCGTAGCGGTCGGGCTCGTCGCTCCACCAACCAGACCATCAGCAAGACCTGCCTGTACCAGGAGCATACCACTGTATATTGGTTCGCTGGCCATCGTATACAACGTGGACTGATCGGGAATGGCTTTGCCGCGCTTCTCCAGTTGAGCGCGCAAAAGGTGTACTAAATCATGCTGGCGCGGGTCCTCGCTTGGGTCGTAGACATCAACCTTCCCGGTTATACCCATGTGTTCCAACTGGGGAAGGATGGAAGCTGCCTGCCCAACTAGAATAGGCTGAATAGCAGATTCCTTCACGAGCGTGCGAGTCGCGGCCAGAGCTCTCTCATCGGCTCCATCTGTCAGTACAATGCGCATTGGATGCGCAAATGCACGTGCATGGAGCCGAGCAATATGAGGACTAAAGGCCTCAGTCTGTTCTTGTATCATAGCTCTCCCAGGGCGGGGGCAAGCCCATCCAGGGCGGGGGCAGGCCGCACTGGCGTGGCGATTGCCCCGCCCCACCAAGGGCGGGGGCAAGCCCCGCCCCTACTATACACGGGCCTGGCGGTCGTCCTGACTCCCTTGAGTTGGTGCCTATGCCTCCAAGCCCTCTGTCTCTCCTAGTCCGTCCATACCCAGTCGCGCACTTCGGGCATGTCTTCCAGATGAGTTCGTATATACGTTCTGTGTTTCGCAAGCAGATCGTTGCACTCAGCGATCAATGGCGCTGTCAGCCCTCGCACGCGTGTGGCCTGTCGCATCGCCTCAATGCAGAGATGATAGCGGCTCGTTTCATTGAGCACGACCATGTCGAATGGTGTGGTGGTCGTTCCCTCTTCATTAAAACCACGCACGTGGAAACGGGGCGCATGCGAGCGTCCATGGATGATCTGGTGAATCGCCCTTGGATAGCCGTGGAAGGCAAACACAACCGGTTTATCTTCCGTGAAGTGCTCAATGAAGGTGGTCTCGTCCAGGCCATGGGGATGGACATCTGGTGGATAGAGCGTCATGAGGTCCATGACGTTGACCACGCGCACCTTCAGTTCTGGAAGATGTTGGCGCAGCCACCAGGCTGCGGCCACCGTTTCCTGGGTTACGATGTCGCCTGCGCAGGCTAGCACGACGTCTGGCTCCATTTTCTCGTCATTGCTCGCCCAGCGCCAGGTGGATAAGCCACGCGCACAGTGAGCAATAGCTTCCTGCATGTTGAGCCATTGCAGTTGGGGCTGCTTATCGATGACAATCAGGTTCACGTTATCGCGACTGCGGAAGCACCGATCGGCGACCGCGAGCAGACTATTCGCATCGGGTGGCAAGTAGATGCGTGCGATCGTGCCTTTCTTCGACAGAATGGTATCGATCAGTCCAGGTCCTTGATGGCTAAAACCGTTATGATCGTTGCGCCAGCATGTCGAAGTCAACAGTATGTTGAGCGAGGCAATCGGATCGCGCCAGGGCAGTTTGATCCCCTCTTGCAACCACTTGGCGTGTTGGATCGTCATCGAAGCGGAGATCATGGCAAAGGCTTCGTAGGTGGCAAACAAGCCATGCCGGCCGGTGAGCAGATAGCCCTCTAACCAGCCATGACAGAGATGTTCGCTAAGCACTTCCATCACACGCCCGTCGGGAGAGACATGATCGTCAATCGAGATGATGGGTTCCATCGAATTGCGATTCTCGACCGTAAAGACATCCCCGAGGCGATTCGAATTGGTCTCGTCAGGGCAGAAGAAGCGGAAGTTCTGTTCCCCGGCATTTCTCGTAAAGGTGTCTCGCAGCAGCTTGCCGAGCTGGCGAGTCGACTCATGGCGCTCCGTCGCGGGCTCGGTCACTTCAAGCGCGTAGTCAGTAAATGACGGGAGATTCAGATCGACCAGCAGCGTGCCGCCATTGGCATGTGGATTGGCTCCCATGCGACGATCACCTGTTGGTGCCAGTGCGGCGAGCTCTGGGATCAGACGACCCTGCTCGTCGAACACTTCTTCTGGGTGATAACTGCGCATCCACTCCTCAAGCACGTTCAGATGCGCTGGATTGGCCTTCACATCGGCTACCGGGACCTGGTGCGCAACAGAGGTCCCCTCGACGATGCGACCATCGACCACTTTGGGCCCACTCCATCCTTTGGGTGTACGCAGGACAATGACAGGCCACTCTGGTCGCCTGGTGAAGCCATGCTGGCGAGCTTCTGCTTGATACCAGCGTATTTTCGCATAGCAGGTGTCTAACGTCCTGGCGAAAGCTTCGTGCATCTGCAGCGGATCATCACCTGTCACGAAGTGAACATCGTAGCCATGGCCCGAGAGGAGTTGGTGAATCCGGTAATCCTCTGCACGCCCCAGCACGGTGGGACCAGCAATCTTGTACCCATTCAGATGCAAAATGGGTAGAACTGCCCCATCACGTACCGGGTTCAAAAAATCAATGCCTTTCCAGGAGCCTTCGAGCGGTCCGGTCTCGGCTTCCCCATCCCCAACCACAGCAGCGACGATCAAATCAGGATTGTCGAAAGCTGCGCCAAAGGCATGGGCGAGGACATAGCCTAACTCGCCTCCTTCGTGAATGGAGCCTGGCGTAGGCACACTGACGTGACTGGGAACGCCGCCAGGGGTCGAGAACTGGCGAAACAGACGACGTATGCCCTCCTTGTCCTGTGTGACCTCTGGATAGATCTCCGTATAGCTCCCTTCGAGGTACACATTCGCCAGGAGTGCAGGGCCACCGTGCCCTGGCCCTGCGAGGTAGATCATATTGACATCCTCATCCTGGATGAGTCGATTTAAGTGGACGTAAATGAAGCTGAGGCCAGGTGATGTGCCCCAGTGCCCGAGTAATCGTGGTTTGATATGCTCGGGGCGTAAAGGCTCTTGCAGCAAAGGGTTGTCCTGTAAGTAGATCTGACCGGCCGTCAGGTAGTTGGCGGCGTTCCAATACTTGTGCATCAGATCAAGTTGCGTTTGATTAACGTTTGGCATCAGGTCAAGTTGCGCTTGATCAACGTCTGGCATCAGATCAAGTTGCACTTGATTAACGTTTGGCATGACATCCTCCATAGCTGGTTCGTTTATCAACGATAAAGGCCTCCATCGTTTCGTTCTTCCTCGGAGGCCTATTCTTACTTGTTTGAGCGAAACGATTAGCTAATCGTTTCGCTAATCGTTTCGCTCAAACAATAACATATTCATCTTGCTCTGTCAAGTCTTATGCTTTTTGAATCAGGATAGTGGAGCAGCCAGCGAGGGCCGATTCATCGGCCCCTACGGATGGCCGGATTTGTTTGTTAAATGCCATAAGCCAGGGGGAGGAAACGCCGTGAATGGTGAAAGGGCTTGACAAGGGGACGATATTTATGATATCTTGCAAGAGCGCGAAACGATTAGCGAAACGATTAGCGAAGCGCTTTTTTCAGCGTACACTATGTTCGCTGGTGAGTACCAATGGCGGTACTCCCTCGTCTTCAACGAACAACACGACTTCACTGCAGGACGTCTTGTGAGAGCTTCTGAAGAGGAGGCGTCATACGGACAAGATCCGTCGCGCTGCATGGAGGAAGCAAAACAAATGAAAGATATGGAACCGTCGGCTGAACGTCCAGCGACGATCAAAGATGTGGCAGCCCACGCCGGTGTGTCGGTGGCCACTGTGTCTGCTGTCATCAACCGCAATAAATATGTGAGTCCGGGCCTGGCACAACGGGTGCAGGAAAGTATCGCTGCTCTTGGCTATGAGCGCAATAGCCTGGCACAAGGCTTAAAGATGCACACCAGTCAGACCATTGGCCTGATCATCTCCGATATCACCAACCCCTTCTTTACCAGTGTCGTGCGCGGCGTGGAGGATGTTGCCAATGCCCGCGGCTACTCCTTGATCCTGGGCAATACGGACGAAGACCTGAAAAAGGAGATGAGCTATATGCACCTCCTGGAAAGCAAACGTGCCGATGGTCTGATCGTCTCATTCACACTGGGGAATCACGAATATCTACGCTCCTGGCCTGCACAACGGTTGCCACTGGTGAGCATCGACCGTCTCCCACCCGAGTTGAGCATCGATGCCGTCCTCATCGACAACGTGGCGGGTGCTCGCAAGGCGGTCGAGCATCTGATCGCGCTTGGGCACGAGCGGATCGGCATTGTGACTGGTCTCACCGGGATCACCACCACGGAAGAGCGGCTGATCGGCTATCAGCGAGCGCTCAAAGCCTCCGGCATTCCTCTCGATCCTGCATTGATCGCTGAAGGCAATTCGCGTGTAGATGGAGGAGAGCGGGCTGCTCTTCAACTGTTGACCCAGGAAGCCGTACGGCCCACGGCGCTCTTCGTGGCGAGTGGCCTGATGGTCATCGGTGCGCTGCAAGCCATCGATCGGGTGGGACTGCGCTGCCCCCAGGACATTGCACTGGTAGGCTTTGATGATTTCGAGTGGGCCGCAGTCATGTATCCGCGCTTGACCACGGTATGCCAGCCGACCTACGAGATCGGGCAGAAAGCCGCTGAGCTCTTGTTTGAACGCCTGGAGAATCGTGACGCGGCACCACAGATGGTACGTCTTCAGCCACAATTGGTCATTCGCGAATCGACCGGTGCCGCTTTGCAGTCATTCACTGCGCCTACAGAGATGCCTAGCGATGGACATCGATAGCTGGCCTTATCCTCCCCTATTCTCAGGATGCGGGCTTTGCCTTAGTGATGCGGCACAATTACTACAGAAATTTCCAGGTTTTTGCAGTAGCACAGAAGAGCCCTTAGCTTGCATTTTCGACATCTGTAGGATTCGCATTTGAGGTCTTTGATCTCCTCGATGATTGGCTTGATGATCCCCTTGCATTCCCGACATCCGCATTTCCGACATCTGGAAGATTCGCATTTGAAGGGGTACCAGGTGTAGGAGTCGGGGGGATCTGCTCGATCCGCCAAGGCTGCAGCTCTTGTTTTCCATACAGCATCAGGCCAACAGCAAGGTAGGCAAAAAAGCCGATGACGAGACCAACGGCGTACAGACCGAACAACACATCGCTCTTGAACAAGGCGATGACTGCTGCCCCACCAATCACCCCCAGGATGGTAAAGAAGTCTGAGAGTGCGGCTGCACTTGCTCTCTGTCGCAGAATTCGGTATCCGATCCAACCGATTGCACAACCAAAGAAGATGGCACCGAGTCCAGCGATAAACATATGGTTCCTCCTTATGATACATCCCAAATGATACCTGTAACGATGATCAAGAGACATTCCTGTAGGTTGTGTTCCCACAAGACAGATACGAGGAGCGGAGGCCTCAGAGAGAGCTATTTCATCTCCTATCTATCGATGGTGTGCTCTCTGTCAGTAGGACGTGTGTATATACAAGAGGTAACACAAGGAGTACTCTAGGGGTCGGGGAGGGTCTTTTCTGGGGCCACTGAGCGGCGAGAGACTGCACCATGGTAGAAAGAGCACCATGGAGTGGAAAAGGCCAGCTCTTAGCGGTTCAGTGGAGGATCTGCCGTCATGACTGACGCGACAACCATCTCTTAGGAAATCGGGGTCCCCATCAAAGCGCTGTCTCACAAAGCATGTTTCATGCTTGATCCATCAGAGAGTGAGCTTTTTTCGTAGTGGCCCCCTAGCTTGAGACAGAGCCGATCTGCACCGTGGCTGCCAGGTCGAGCACGAAGCTGCTCCCTTACTGCCACCGTTAACCGTCTTACGGCAGGAAGTGAAACTTTCTACCAATTGACGCAACGAAAGTGAGATGAATCCATTGGCATGAGTGGCCCTCAAATGCCTCCTGCAAACGCCTCGGCCAGATTGGGGTATTTGGTCTTGTCTCAGTCTAGTTGCGTTGATCGTATAAAAGGCTCACTTCCTGCTGGCAACAGGTCTGCCATGTTCGATCACTGGTGCACTTCTACACCGGTTCAATGTGTCAATTCCTTCCGACCCTCTCAGCTTCCTGGGGAGTGACAAAGCTCTAATAGCCACTCGGCGTAGGGGTGCTTTGGGGTGCGCTCTGTCCTTTCAGAGTGGGAGTAGCGACAAACCACTTCCCCTTCAACCCCTCTCCATTGGTCTGACCAGGAGCGGTATCTTTCGAGTACGTATAGAGCGGATGCCCATTATACTCGACCTGGTTGCCATTGGTATCCGTCACGACACTCAACGTACCCGCGAGGGGGGATGCGCTGGTGGGCGAACCAGTGCTCGCGAAGGACAGCGGTGGCCAGATTCCTGTACACGTGCCCGTGCAGGCAGCTTTCGTCGCTGTATCACTCGTAAAGTAGTACAATGTCATACCCTGAGCATTCGTGAGGATGGTTTCGGATTTCCCATTCACCGTCACCGAGGCAGTTTTCAGGATGGGCGTTGAGCTGGTGGGAGCCGTGGTTGGAGTCGTCCCGCTACTAGACCCTGTCGAACTGGAACTCCCACACGCCACGAGAAGCAGAGCCATGAAAAGAAGACTTGCGAGCTGAAGCGTATGTTTGAGAGATAGCATCTGTGGTGTTCTCCTCTCGTCTCGAAATCAAAGACGAACTCGTCTTCTCATTACATACGTAAGGAGGTTAGGCTGACTCTCATTCTCACTAGCATGTCCTGTTCCTGTGCTGATCTATGCGAAGTCGCTATCTATTTTTCAGAGAAGAGTATCATGATGATGCGAAAGAACGATTACAAGAGGAAAAGAGAGGCCCATTTGGACAGGTTTTTATGGTAGATTCAACTGACGGCTAACATATTCATGTGCAGGAGCGAAACGATGAGGGGACAACCTATTAGCTTGACCCAAAGGAGACACAGCAGCAGTCACTCTTAGCAAAGGTGATCTAAGGAGAAAGGAGTTCCTATGCGTGAAATTGAACAGATTCCACAACTCCCAGCGCGTACCGAGAAGACCTGGCAACAATATCTCATTGATAGCCTCCTGGCAGTGGGAGGAGCCCTGGTCGTGACCGGAATCATTTACGCGTTCCATCTGTATCCAACTATCCCGAACATTTCTATTGTCTACCTGCTGGTCATCCTGATACTGGCAAGCACACGTGGTCGCTATGCGGCGATCGTGGCAGCCGTGGTTGCCTTTCTCTCTTTCGATTTTTTCCTTGTTCCTCCTTTGTATACCTTTGTCATCTCTCGCTGGGAGGAATGGCTTGCGTTGTTTGTCTTTCTCGTGACGGCCCTGATCACGAGCCAACTAGCCACAGTGACACGGCAAAGTGTCGAGCAAGCCAGATTGCGAGAGCGTGAGGCACGGATTCTCTATGAAGCGGGACGTGTCATCAATAGCACAGACCGTCTTGATGAGCAGCTGGATGGCATCGCATTGTCTCTCGTCAGAGTGTTTTCCCCCTGGGGGGTGCGCGAGTGTGCACTGCTGCTCCCTGATGCGAACGGAACCCTCAGCATTCAAGCGGATGCCCCTATCCGTATCGAGCGTTTCACCCTGTCCCCTGATGAGATGCTAGCAGCGAGAGAGGTGATGGCCCAGGGGAAAATGAGGGAGATAAGCGAGGCTTCATCGACTGCTCAATCTGTTTCTGCTGCTTCGAGACAGGACGCGATATTACGTCTGATCCCCCTCAAGACTGCTAACCAGGTACTAGGCGTGCTCTGCCTGCGTATTGAACATGGGGTGTCATGGTTTGCGAGCAACCAACGTCTGCAGGAAGAACAAGAGCATCCTACTAATCAGAGCACCTTTTTTTGGACCTTTCTTGATCAGGCCATCCTGGTAATTGAGCGGGCACGCCTGCGGGCTCGTGCCATATCAAACAACGAATAGGACAAAAAAACAGGAACCCTTGCACTGCCCTGGTACTTTTCTGCCAAAGATCAGCTATATTTGAAGCTAGCGCTTACTACTATGCTACTATCACAAGTGTGCCATTGAAAATTAAGATGGGGGTGTTGGCTCATATTTTAAGGACACCAGGATGATCGCCGGCATATATATAGAGCAGCAACTTGATACGTATTGTCTTATTCGCCTGCTGGGTGAGAATGCATCATCCGAGATCTACCTGGGCGAACACGTGGGGCTTCATGCGCCCGTTGCCGTTAAGGTATTGCCTGGGAATTTGGCCAGGAGCGACCTGGAAAAATTCCTGGACCAGGCCCATATTCTTAGCCAGTTGAGGCATCCTCACATCGTGCGCGTCTATGATTTCGGCATCCAGGACGGCACACCCTACCTCGTCATGAATTATGCTCCTAATGGTAACTTGCGCCAACGCCATCCCAAGGGTAGTTGTGTACCCCTGGAGATCGTGGTTTCCTACGTCAAACAGGTAGCCAGCGCTTTGCAGTATGTCCACGAACACGAACTCATCCATCGAGATGTCAAGCCGCACAATATGTTGTTGGGGCCACGCGATGAGATCTTGCTCAGCGATTTTGGTATCGCTACCGCATCCCATAGCCTCGATCCTGGTCTTTCAGGCATGCCCGATTTCGAAGGCACAGTGCTCTATGCCGCTCCAGAACAGTTAGAGGGGAAACCTCGCAGGAACAGCGACCAGTATGCGCTGGGCGTGGTCGTCTACGAGTGGCTCAGCGGTGGATGGCCTTTCAATGGCCCTTTTTACGAGGTGGCCCGCCAGCATATGTTTGATCCTCCTCCTACTTTCAGTGAGAAAGGTATTGTAGACATTGCGCCTGCTGTTGAAGAGGTGGTGCTGAAGGCGTTGGCCAAAGATCCACGCGGGCGCTTTGGGACTGTGATGGAATTTGCCGATGCGCTTGAACGCGCTAGCCAGGGGAGCCTGGCATTTGGAATCCAGGCGAGACCAGGACGACAGTTCATGTCGCCTTTCCCTTTTGGGGTCTAGGGAGCCTGGCACCTGCAAGGGGTGCCACTACATGGGCGCCTGTTAAATCAGGTTTGACAGCACATCAGCGTGGTGTAGTCTCGCCAGGCGTGAATAGTGCGCCATGACCTGGAACTATCAGCGTTGCAATTTGCAGTACGCGCAGGCGATTGGCGTGCAGTGCAGCCGGGTCGGTTGCAAATGGGTCTTCCTCTGCCCGGTGGCCGACCACCATAAGTGCGTAAAAGCAACCAGGCCATCACTGGTCCCAACAAGTGTCGTGTGCTCCTCTGACGCACCTTCGCATCCTCTAAGCTGAACCAAGTGTGTCAAGAAACGGCCGGTTTTGCAACTCATCAATGTTCCCTGAGCGTGTTTTCGTGATAGACCAAATATCCTTTTTTAGGAATATGCCTTGACAAGTATATTCCCTTTCGTGTATACTAGAACTATGAAAACACTCTGGGCTGCTCTGACGGAGCCAAACCGCTTACATATTGTCGAACTGTTGCGCGATGGCCCGCTGACCGTCGGCCAGATCACTCAGCGGCTGGGATTACAGCAGCCGCAAGTGTCGAAGCACCTCAAGGTGCTGAGCGAGGCTGACATTGTGGAGGTCCAGCCGCAGGCCAACCGCAGGATTTATCAGCTGAGACGCGAACCATTCCAGGAGTTGGAGACCTGGCTACACTCTTTTCGTCGCCTCTGGGAAGAGCGCTTCGATCGTCTGGACAACTACCTCCTGGAAATGCAGGCCACCGAGCAACATACTAGCAACCGAAGTGAGGACAACGATGTTTGATTACCACTCGCTGAACCTTCATAATGGGGAACGGGAATTTGTCGTGGAACGGCAATTCAGCGCACCTCGCACGCTGCTGTTTCAGGTGTTCACCCAGCCGGAGCATCTCAAGCGCTGGTGGGCACCACCGTCGTACACTCTTCCCGTCTGTACCATCGACTTGCGGCCTGGTGGCATCTGGCACTACTGCTTGCGTTCGCCGGAGGGGCAAGATCAGTGGGCTAGAGCCGTATACCGCGAGATCGTGCCGCCGGAGAAGCTGGTCTACACCACGACCTTCGCTGACGAGCATGCCAACCCCATCGAGGGGATACCCGAGCACCTGACCACCGTGCTCTTCACGGAAGAGGCTGGGAGAACGAGAGTGACTGCTCGTGTCCAGTTCAGCAGTGCGGCGGCTCTGAAAGTCGCTCTCGATATCGGTATTCTGCAAGGGATGAGCGTGACCTGGGATTACCTGGTCGAGTATGTGCAAGAGTTGCAAGCCAGGTAAAGGAGAAGACCAAGTCCACAGTCATCGGCCTCTCCGTCGCGATTCTGACGAAAAAGGACGATGCACCAGAGAACTTTGGAGGAAAGAGATGACACCAATGGATATGCAGGGAAACATCTGCCTGGTGACGGGCAGTACGAGCGGACTGGGCAAAGCGACGGCTTTGGCGTTGGCACAACAGCACGCGACAGTCATCCTGGGGTGCCGGGATAGGCACCGTGGGGAAGCGGTCCTAGCCGAGATCAAGGCAGGAAGCCCGGCGGCCACCGTTGACCTGTTGCTGCTGGATCTCTCGGTGCAACACTCGATACGCACTGCCGTGACCGAGTTTGAGAGCAGGTATGACCACCTCGATGTCCTGATCAACAACGCCGCGGTCTTCACGCCCCAGCGCACGCTCACCGCCGATGGCTACGAAACCATGTTTGCCACCAACCACCTGGGGCCGTTTTTACTCACCAACCTCCTGCTCTCTCGTTTGCAGGCCGCGCCTGCGGCACGCATTCTCACCATCACCGCACCCTCCACCACCAAGATCGCTTTCGAGGATGTGCAAGCCGAGCACAAGTTCCGCGCCTTGCAGGCCTTCGCTGCCTCCAAGGCTGCCAACCTGCTCTTCACCTATGACCTTGCCCACCGACTCGCCGGCACCAGCGTCACCGTCAACGCTTTCTACCCTGGCCTGGTCAAGACCTCTCTCATGAGAGAAGCGCCCGCTCCTCTCCGCTGGCTCAACCCCGTGTTCGGACAATCACCTGAGCCAGTCGCCCAAAGCGTGGTCTACTATGCTTCTTCTCCAAAAGTCCAGGGGATGACTGGCTTGCTTTTCACCAAGGGCAGGCAGCCCATGGACTCCAGCCCTTACACCAAGGACCGGGCGGTTCAGCAGCGACTCTGGGAGGCAAGCCTGGCACTAGCACCTCCTCCAGATATTGTTGGCGAATTGCCCTTAGTTAGGTCGCGGCCAGAAGTTTGGCAGAAGCGACCAGCTTGGCAAAACGAGAAACCGGTGTTGAAGTAGGTCTCTGGCCTGTAA
>Ga0209647_1003106_pt1 | contig 13041 bp, 9 predicted proteins | sample GraSoi_2013_60cm_FD_185827 | JGI IMG/M metagenome (GOLD analysis project Ga0209647, IMG submission 185827) | Grasslands soil microbial communities from the Angelo Coastal Reserve, California, USA - Sample 9_17_2013_60cm (SPAdes) (version 2) | ecosystem: Environmental > Terrestrial > Soil >... | reverse complement strand
CTTTGGACCGACGGATCTCACGGTCGGCAGTAAGCAACGATAGCCCTTCGACAAGTGCTGTCGCTCCGATAATGCGATCCGCAGGATCTTTGGGATAAGCCGCTGGAAGTTCCACGGCGCGCGCGCACGCTCGGCCAGTGATTGGCAGAACGACGAACCGGGCTTCGACTTCCTGCAGGAAAGATTCGAGACTAATGTCGAGCCGGAGCCGGCCCTTTCTCGTAAGTGTCGTCAATTCTAAGAGTGTGATATCGGAGATTGCCAAGCCTTCCGCTTTCTCGCGCGTATCGTCGATTGCGCTCCTTGCCTTTCTGGAAAGCTGGGCTTGGTCAAACGCTAGCCAAATCACCACGTGGGTATCTACAATAATCACCTGAGCTCGCCCCACTCGTCAGGGGACACCGCCGGCGAAACGATGTCTCCATTTACAACGCCCTTACCGGCGAGGAAATCGTAGATTTCATCTGTGTCGGCGTTCACCGGGACGAGTTTCGCCACCGGTTTGCCGTGTTTCGTGATCACAACTGTCTCGTGCCTGGCTTGAACCTCGTCCATGACCGCGAGGCAATTTGTTTTGAAGGAACCTGCTGCCATCTTCTTCATCTCAAGACTCCAATACTACTATGGTCACCATACCATGGTCGTATCTCGACTCGCAACTCCTTATTCATTAGACGAAGAGTGCGGTCACAGAGTCGCCAATGGCAAACGTCGCCCGAACGCGAGAAAGAAAGGAGAGAGCAAGCTGTAACCAATTGACGGAGGAGAATTTTGGCTCCACGGCTAGATTCGAACTCGCAACCCTTCGGTTAACAGCCTTGAGACCAACTTAATCACAATTTGCCGGAGCCGAGACAAATCGAGGGAAATCAGCAAGTTCTGATCAAATGGGGCTAACTCACAACTTTTTTGGGCACAGCTTCCGCTTTCGTAAGAGCACTTTAGGGGTTCACCCTAGAGTTCTTGCCGTTCCTTTAGCGATCGATAGAAGCCCCTGCGGCTCACGGCTGCGAACTGACACATGCGCTCGATACTCGGGCTGCCTTGCAAAAACATTACTTCTCGGATCTGCTCGTAAATGCCGTCTCGCCAGACGGGCCGTGCTTCTGGCGTCGAGCCTCGATTTTTTGCAAGGCACCTTTGAAAAAATCCCCTTCCATGGTTTTCTCGGCCAGCAACCGCTTGAGCTGTTGGATTTCCTTTCGATGAGCGGCCGTATGTGTGCTCGGCCGTGACGCTTCTTCTCCGGGCTCTACCGTTTCAAGCTTCGTGCGCCACTTATAGAGACATCTTCGAGTTACATCCAGCTCTCGAGCCAGTTCCCTAACGTCGTCGCATGTCCTCAGACGCTCAACCGCCATTTTCTGAAATTTCCGGGAGTACCGCTTTCTCTTCACTGTCGTTTCCTTTCCCGGACACTGTGCCCATTCTTGTGTGCCACTTCAAGGGTTCACTCCAACTCGAAGCCCGGTGCGCCGCGGTTAACTGTCGCTATCAGGCCGCTATTTGCTGTTTGGTATTTGGCTTTTAAGGATTGATAGGGGCGGGTCTGTCGCATCCTTGGATTCAAGTTTTGTGCTAACTTCCGCTGGTAGCTGTTCGGCCTTGGCCAGCAATGCGCTAACTTGCCACATCTCAGTTTCAGATAGGACGTCCTTAAAGCCCGGCATACCAGAAAGGCGGATGCCATTCTTCACTTTCCAAAAAGATTCGCCGACTGGATCGTCGGTGACCATGTCATCTTTTTCGAGCAGTTGGGGCGCGCGGGGAAACATTCCTTTGGCGGCATTCGGCTTAGGCTGATTCGGCAGGCCGTGACAGAAAGCACAATTTTTCTGATAGATGTCGGCACCTGCTGTTAGATCCGCGGCGCTAACTGTGGAAAGATCGCGCTTCGGTTGTTCGGCGCGGATTCTGGATTTTCTGCCCATCTTGGCGAAAAACGCTTCCATGGGCATTGACGGATCTGCCGTGGCTACAGGCGCATGGCCAGTTGCTACATACAAATACAAAGCGGCGGGAAGAATCAATACTCCGACGAGCACACCGAGCAAAAATCTCAGTATAGGACTCAAGGTAAGCTACCTCCGAAATTTCTTGCCAGCAACCCGAATAAACCGACTCGTGGTTACGAAGCGATTCGCTGAACCAATTCACGCCGCAATTCAATGAACCAGTTCACGGAACCACGTCATAGACCTGCAGTGCCAACTGGGTATTGGGTTTGCCTTTACCGGAAACCGCCACATAAAGTCGGTTCAGTTCTGGGACAAAAATGGAGGTCTTAGCTCGAAAGCCTGTGGGCACATCCGCTAAATGTTTGTAATGATCGGCATCTTCTTGTTCGAATACCGTGGTCGTTTCGGTGCCCGTGGCATAGATGCGTTTGTGCGCCGCGTCAAACCACATGTCGTCATTCAGGCCAGAGATCGAGAACGACATCACGGGCGTGCCGTCTGCCGCGTTCAAAACCACGAGTTTTGGTGGCGTGCGCCCGGTGATAAGCAAACGCTGACTGGGCTCATCCAGTACCAGAGAATTTGTTTTCTTCGTCCCCGGCACCGGCCAAGTGTTCACCACTTTGCGGCTCTGCAGATCTACGACGCCGACCTTATTCACTCCGGTGAGATTTACATAAAGTTTTTTTCCCGTGTGATCGATAGCCATGGCTTCGGAGTGGTTGCCGGGCAGCGTGATATCGCCGACGTGTGTGAAAGTTTTTGTGTCGATGATGTTGAGGACGTGCGTCTTCACAATTGGTTCGTCGCTACCGCTTTCCACGTAATAGTAATGGTCGATGGGGTTGTATACTGCGCCGTCAACGCCGCTGGGCAACTTGATGGTGCGTAGAATTTTGTAGTTCTTTCCGTCCACCAGTTCAACCATGCCGAAATCGTCCCCGTCGGTAACGATGAGCTGGTTGACCTCGGGCAGGAAGAGCGCGGCATGGGGTTGACCAAATCCCGTGATGCTGTGAACGTGATTGCCATCGAGATCAAAAACCTCCACGCTCTTGTGGTCCTCGGCGGTCAGGAACAAGCGTTTGCCCTGCAAATCAATCGCGAAATGATCGAAGTCGCCGGTGAATCCTGGCAAAGGTGTGGTCTTAATCAGTTTGAGTGGCTGCTTTTCTTGCGCGCTTAGCGCAAGAGTGAGAAACATGGTGAGAGATAACCCGACGATGGAATTTCTTCTCATCCTAAGCTCCTTGGAGAATCACCGGGTCAAAGCAACCGGCAGGAAGAAGCCGCGACAGAGCTGATGAAAATATCCAACCAAGAAGAGCCACGTCCGGCTATCAGGCCTGTTACGTCTTCTGGCGGAAGCAGCGCGACTCCGAAACACTCCCCGCCTCGCACACGCGAACAGCAGATTTCTTGACTAGAAGATGACCTTGATCGCGAACTGTATTTCTCTTGCGGTGGTGCTTGTTCTGGTAAGTAAGCCAGCCACACCGGTCGGAGTGCCTGTTGCGTCAAAGACGTCCGTGTTGTCGGGAGTTACTGGCGGCGCAAAATTGGCGTGATTGAGCACGTTAAACATCTCGGCACGAAATTGCAGGTTGAAATTCTCCGAGATCTTACGAATGTAATTGTTTTTGAATACCGAGAAGTCAACTTCAGTGGTCCCGGGACCGATCAATATGTTGCGACCGGCGTTTCCTTGAAGATTGAAACAGCGTAGATCCCCGGGAGCAAGCGCTACACCGAGAGTTGGCGGTGCCGGGTCACAGTTCGCATCGAAAAACGCCTGATCCGGCGCCGTTGGTACGGCGAAGCATTGATTCGCCTTGAAGTAAGTGTTTGGATTTCCGGGATTAGTCAGTGAAGAGCATCCTGGGCCTTTTAGGCGGCTCGGATACGCCCAGTCGTCCGAAGACAGAGTACCCAACGGATCGCCGCCTGTACCAAAAGTTGGTGTGAACGGTATTCCAGTACTCGCGGTGAATATGACTCCGAGTTGCCAACCCTCGGTCAAGAAACGAGCCGGGCCGGAAATGGACTTAGGCGAAGGAATTTCCCAAAGACCATTGACTACCAGGGTGCGCGACACGTTGAAATCAGAGAGGGCGCGACTGGTTCTTGGGTTAAAGAAAAAGCTTGGGCTTGCTATCGAGTTGCCGAATGCGTCACCAGCAACAGTGGCAGAACTAGTGTCAATGCTGCGTCCCCAAGTAAAGGTGCCTTGCACCTGAAAACCGTGACTCATGCGTTTCGCCAGTTGAGCCTCCAGCGCGTTGTAGTAGGACTGACCTTCATAGAACATCCCTCGCATCGAGCCATAATTCTCGTTGATTCGCGACGGCGGTGCGCAGGACGTATTTTCGGGGCCATTTGGATCGGTCTGATTGCATATTGGCGAAAAGGCATTACCGAAGACATCCACTTTCGGAAAAAGATACCCCGCAGAAGTGAGCGTCGGAATTACAATGTCAGCATCATCAGGCCGGTACGGTTGATGTATTCCTCGCGAACCTACGTACGCGATCAGTGATGTCAGACTGGGAGTGAGTTGGTACTGTAGATTTAGGTTGTACTGCATGACGTAGTTACGCTTGGGCTTGGGATCGATATAGGTAGCGCGCAGCTTATTCGCAGGCAGATTCGCGAGATCAAGATTATCGAAGAATGGCCCACGCGTCGGATCTTTAGGTTGAGGGTTATTGATAGAAGTGTATTGGAAAAAGGGCGCGGCCAGCGTCGTCAGAAGAGTGTATTGGTAGGGTAGCGGCAGAACATCAAACATACCGAAGCCGCCGCGAACCGCCATTTTCCCGTTGCGGCGGGGATCCCACGCAAAGCCCACGCGTGGTTCGAAGTTCCTCTTTGTGGGATTGCTGAAGAAAGGATCGCCCAAGTGAGGCGTAGCGTCGGAAAGATTTCTGAGCACCGCAAGCTTTCCGGCGGTTTCCGTGGGAACGGTTGTCATCTCATAACGGAGCCCAAGATTCAAAGTAAGGTTCGGTTTCCAGCGCCAGTCGTCTTGTATATAACCGCCAACGAGAGTTTGGCGGAGGTTACGGGGAGAAAGAGTACTGGCAATTCCCCCCTGAAACCGGCCGGGCTGATTTGCGTAGAAAGCCTGCAAATTGTTGAACTTAAAAATTCCGTTCGGATCGGATAAAGCTTTGATTTCCAGCTCCATGCGCTCCACAGCCAATCCAAACCTAATTGTATGGGTTCCCTTGTTGACAAAAGCATCGTCATAAATCTGAAAAGTATTCCAATGATAGAAATAGGCTGACTCGCCGCCGACCCCGCCCAGGAAAGGAGTTACCGCACCGATGAATACCTGGGGTGCCGTCCTACCTGGAAAGGTGCCCAGCGACGTATCGGCAGCTTCCGGTACCAGCGCTGAGGCGCCCTGATTGTTGTCTACGTTTTCGTAGTTGTAGCCGAAGCGCACGCTGTTAGCGAAGGTAGGTTTGAAAATGTGTGTTTCTTCCAACACCGCAATCTGCCTCGAAGATTTGGTTGTCAGTTGCACGTCGTTGACTCCGTCTGGCGAGGTGTATGGAGTCTTATCGAAAAGATAAGTACCGGACATACTGTCTTTTTCTGAGAATTTATGATCGAGGCGAGTGGTATAAAAATTCTCGCTGACCACCTGCCGGCCGGCAAAGCTGTACTCGGCTATGTCCGGATTGTCAGTGACCGGACCATTTGGCAAATGATAGAAAGCCAGGAATTTTTGGGCGTTTGGATCTATGGTTACGGTGATCGGATTTCCGTTCGAGTCGTGAATCATCCCGTTGCGCGCATCGAGCGATGGAACGGTGGTGACTGCGGTTATGCCTTTGGACTGGCGAATGCCCTCGTAGTCGAAGAAGAAAAATGTCCGCTCTGGAATGATTGGGCCACTGATTGATCCACCAAATTGGTTACGCTTGAAAGACGGAATTTTCGGGCCATCGAAGAAATTCCTGGCGTCCAGTGCACTGTTGCGAAGGAATTCGTAAGCGCTGCCGTGAAAACTATTCGTGCCCGAGCGCGTGACGGCGTTAATAACGCCGCCTGACGTCTTGCCGTATTCCGCCGAGTAGTTGCTGGTGAGCACTGAGAATTCCTGGATCGCGTCAACTCCCAGGCTCCCCCCCAGAACGCTGCCCGGCGCGCCGTTGGCGTAATCGTTCAGACTGATCCCGTCCAAACGGTAGTTGTTCTGCTGCGGCCGGGCGCCGGAAATGGTCAACTGCTGACCGAAGCCACGATTGCCGCGGTCAGCGCCGGACGAAAAGCTGGGCTGGGTTTGAATGGTATCGACACCTGGTTGCAAAGCGGCAAGATCGGTCCAACTGCGGCCATTCAGGGGGAGTTCGCGAACCGTAGTGGCCTCGATGGTGGCGCTGATGTCCGAACTCGCCAGTTGCACGGCAGGCGCCTCAGCAGTGACTTCCACGCGATGAGTCACCGTTCCGACCTGCAGTGTCAGGTTGAATTCCTGTTGCGCTCCGACATTAATTTTGATTCCAGATTTAACTTCTGTGTTGAATCCGGCAGCCGAAATAGTGACCTGATATTCAGCGGGAAGAAGATTCGCGGCGATATAGAAACCATCTTTATTAGTGGTGACCGTGCGCTTGATACCGGTCGCCAAATCCTTGATTACGATTTGAGCATTTGGAATTTCCGATCCGGTTTTATCAGTGATGGTGCCGGTCAACGTACCTCCGGCAACTTGCGCGAGCGATTGAGGTGCATTGATGGACAGCGTAGTTAACGCTACAGCTATCAAATACACGAGCGCGATCGGACGAATTCGAGGAATCATGGATACCCTCCCCAGTTGCGTGGCAGGCTAATGCAACGTCAACTTCCATGCCTTAATGGGGAATTAATAAAAATTTAGATGTACAGATGCGGGTTTTTAAATCAGACCGAGACGGCCGCAGATACAGCACCAAAAGGTAAAAGCACGACAAAGATCGATCCGCTGCCGGGTGTGCTTTGGCATTCAATCGAGCCACCCAAAACCTCAACGACAGCGCTGGCTATTGCCAAACCCAGTCCACCACTTTGATGCGGACCTCCATTACTGGAGGAACCAGCGCGATAAAATCGCTCAAAAATAAAAGGCAAATCCTTGCTAGAAATACCTATGCCCTGATCCTCGAAGTAAACCTTGATCACCCGAGCGTCTTTTTCCAAGCGAACTTTGATCGATGTGCCGCTGCTGGAATATTTGATCGCGTTATCAAGAAATATCAAGAAGAGCTGACGCAAAAATGCCTCGTCGCCCAAATAAGGAATGTCCGGCATGAGTTCGCGGGAAAGGGAAATATTTTTGGCTTCTGCCCGCGACTTAACGAGGGCACACGCTTCTTCCAACACTTCGTCAAGATAAAGTGGCTCCCGAGTCAGACGCAGCTGCCCCGCATCCGCGACCGAAAGCGTGAACAACCCTTCGACAATGTGCGTGAGCTTCTTGAACTCTTCGTCAAACTCGCAAAGGGTCTTACGATATTCTTCTGCGCTCCGGGCCTTGGAGAGCAACAGTTGCGTCTCGCCATGTAGAACTGAGAGCGGAGTGCGTAACTCGTGCGACGCGTCAGTCACAAATTGCCGTAGAGGGCGAACGGATGAGTCCACACGTTCTAGAAGCTGATTGATGGTTTGCGCTAAAAGGCTGAGCTCGTCATGCCGCGAGGATACCGGCAAAGGCGTCCAAAATCCTTCCCGTTTGGTAACTCGCTCGGCCATCAGCGCCGCATGACGCGTAAGCGCGGTGATGGGCGCGAGGCTTTTCCCAACATAAAAAGTGGAAATGCCCGCGGTCAACAACAGGCTGAGTGGGAATATGACCAGGGCGACGCTTCCAAAATTCTCAAGGGTGCTGCCAAAGCGTGATGTCTTGATAGCGACTGCCAGAACCCGTGGTTCGTTGAGCTGTTGAAATGGAATCAACGCCATCCGCACGTGGCGCCCATCTTCCAGGCCTCCCACCCCAAAGGTCGGTTGTGAAATCCGAGGGTCAATGCCTTTCAAATTGAGCGGAGCAGCAAGATTTTTTGAACGTTGCAGCACGGTACCGTCGGGTTTGAGTAGCTCAAAAAACTCGTCAGGAATATTGAGGTTGTTTACGTCCTCTACATTGGGTTCGGAGATCAGATCCGCAATGATTGGACCCGCGGTTTCTTGAAGTTGACGGTTTAGCTGGACGCCGACTTCGCGGTCCAGAAGGGCCCAGAATGCAAGGTAGGAAACTGCGAGCAGCCCGGCGACAACAGAACAGAAAAGAATAATCATGCGAAAGCGTAGAGTCTCCGCCTTCATCATTCCGGCATTCCCAGACGATAGCCGACCCCTCGGACTGTATGGATCAGCTTTGTTGCGCCATTCAGATCTATCTTCTGTCGCAAGCGATTGATATAAACTTCAACCAGGTTGGTTTCGCTATCGAAATGATAATCCCAGACGTGTTCGACAATTTCGCTGCGAGTTACCAAATCAGGGGCATGCAGCAAGAAGAGTTCAAGCAATGCGAACTCTTTAGAGGTGAGGGGAATAATTTCTTTGCCGCGAGTGGCCCGGCGGCGATGGCGATCCAGCTCCAGGTCGGCATACAGCAGGCGCGCATTCCCTTTGTGAAATCCACGGCGGACCAGCGCTCGGACCCGCGCCAGAAACTCCGCCAGCACGAAAGGTTTCGTTAAATAATCGTCTGCGCCAGCATCCAAACCTTCAACTCTTTGTTCCACCAGAGTCCGGGCTGTCAGCATCATGACCGGAGCCTCTACGCCACGTTGCCGCAATTCTCGGCACACCTCAATTCCGCTCATTCCTGGCAACCTGACATCCAGAAGAATCGCGTCGTAACTTACATCCCTGCCTAGTTCCAGGGCTTTCTCGCCGGTATCGGCCACGTCCACGGCATACGCATTTTCGCGGAGAGTACGCGCAATGAAGCTAGCGACCTTTCGTTCGTCTTCGACTAATAGAATGCGCATAAAATCCTGATGGTAGTCATTATATAGATGAAGGGAGGACTAACCAGAGGGAGTTTGCACAAAACGGTCGCGCAGCCGAACTTTTCAGCGAAGCAAGGAGCTATATGGACAATCTCATTTGATGTCATTTCGAACTACTTGCCCACCTTTCATCACAAAACCAACTCGTTCGAGCTCGGTTATATCCTTAAGAGGGTTACCCGATACGGCCACGATATCCGCGAATTTGCCTTTCTCGATGGACCCGATGCGATCCTGCCAACCCATCATTTCGGCGGCCACGGTCGTTGCGGTTTGAATTGCCTGCGCCGGCGTCATGCCATATTTAACCAGATAGGCAAATTCTTGCGCTTGGCTTCCGTGTGGAAATGGCCCGACTCCACTTCCGAATGATATTTTTAGCCCTCGAGCAATCGCCAAGCGCCCGCTTTTCTCCCGCATCGCTTCCAGACTGTATTTTCCGCCGGTAGACTTAGCGTCTTTCTCCGTATATTCGGAAAGCGAGTAGTGATAAGCGGTCAATTCCAGATATATTCCTTTCTTCTTAATCAAGTCCGCCGCAGATTCGTCCAATTCGATGGCGTGTTCGATGGTATCGGCGCCGGCTTCAATGCAATTGCGCAAACCTTCGCCGCCAAATGCATGGCAGGCAACCTTCTTATCGTGCCGGTGGGCTTCATCGACAATTGCTTCCACTTCCTCCTTCGTGAATGTGGGATCACTGAATAATTTACCATCAGGCGTAATCTCGTATCCGGCAGTGGAGTGAAACTTAATCCAATCAGCTCCATAATGAATCTGTTCACGCACAGCCTGGCGCGCGGCCCAAGGACCATCAACGGTCTGATAGTTTCGCGGAAGATTCACTTCAGGTGAACCCAGCATACCTTCCCCCGTGGCCACCAGACCCATCGTGGAAACCTGCATCCTCGGTCCTTGAAAGACGCCGCGATTTATGATCTTTTTGATGTCCACATCGGCGTAGCCGCCGCCATGACTCATCAAATCCCGCAATGTGGTGAAGCCAGCGCGCAAATCTTTTTGCGCGTTGGCCAGGGCAAGCATCGTGCGATACTCGCGCGTGTCATTGATAGGACTCGCAAATGGCGCTCCGCCGGATTTGATGCCATCAAGTCCAAAACCAAAAACGTGCGTATGTCCATCGATGAGCCCTGGTAATACCGTGGCCTTGCTGAGGTCGATCTCTTGTGCGCCTTGCGGAACTGCTACGCTGTCCGCGGAGCCGACGGACTTAATTTTTTCGCCTTCAATCAGAATTATCTGGTTCTCTAACATCTTCCCAGATTTGCTGTCGAACAAATGGCCAGCGCGAATCGCCACGGTTGTATTTTGGGCATTCGCTGAGAATGCCGTCACCAGGAGTAGCGAGAATGTCGCCAGCCGTAATTTCCAGGAAGTCAATTATGTTCTCCGCGCAGCAGTCTCGGTTTCTACAAATAGACTTTCCTTGCTCGCTAAAGCAGGAGGCCAGGGTTCTGAGATCCGAGCCCCTCTCCTCGCCTGATAGAGAATTACTGAACTTCGTAGACCAGAATCTCGGAAGGGACCGCGTCATGTTGCGGCACAGCAACAAAGTAACGCTTCAACTCCGGCACCAGGCGAGCTGTGCGGCCAGCCGGACCTGAGGGCACCTTAGCGAGGTGCTTGTAATCGTCAGGACTCTGTTCCTGGTACACGTCTACGAAGCCATCGGCTGCGGCGTAAAGTCGCTTGTTGTCGTTAGCGAACGCCAGGTCGTCGACGCCTTCGGCAATTCGCAGCGAACTGAGCTCTTTACCCGAGGTGGTGTCGAATACGATCAGGTCTCCGCTTCGGCAGGCGACAAACAAGCGGTGGTTGGCTTCATCGAGGGCCATAGCAACATTCGTTTTGCCCTTGGTAATGGGCCAGCTGGCAAGAATTTGGCGCTTTTCTCGATCGATTACATCCACGCGGTTTTTGGCTTTGTTGTTCACATACATTTTGGGACTTGAGCTCTCGAGCGCCATGGCTTCAAGAGTTTCGCCGTCAACCTTGATGTCCGCTACTTTCTTGCCGCTGGTGGTGTCGATGACGCTGAGCATCGAATAAGTTTCGTGCACGTCGCCGCCGCCATTGTCGATGTACAAATATTTCGTGACCGGATCGTAACCGATCGAATCCGCATCTTCGAGGAGCTTTACGCTCGATTTTAAAGCGTAGGTTTTGGAATCAAAAATCTTCAGATCGCCAGCATCGCCGTCGGTCACATAAATTTGATTTAGATCTTGGCGATATAAAATGGCATGCGGCTTGCCGATACCCTTAATGGTGTGCAGCAGCTTGCCACTTTTCAATTCAAAAACCAAAACCGCGTGATTGTCTTCAGGCGTGGCAAACAAACGGTTGCCCGAAAGATCGACGGCAAAGTGATCGAAACGTCCTTTGATTTCTTCCGGCAGCTTGATGGTCTGAACCAGCTTGAGGGGTGCGGTCTGCGACCTGACGTTGCCAGCGAATAAAGACGTAGCTGCAATCAAAATCAAGAACAGTCTTCTCATCTCTTCTCCTGTATTTGCAAAAGTCGATTGCTGCCCGACACAACTTTCTCCGCTTAGCGATGACGCACTCAGAGTGGCGATGGCTTCAAATTCGTAATCAATTGAATTGGCATGTACGGGCTCGGCAAGAATAAAGCAACGATCGTTTTTTTGGACTTAAACGAACATTAATTTTCGTTTAAGTCCCAGTCTCTGCGTGCGTTATGTTGTTGCAAATACGCCTCAATTCTTCATTTCCGCGGCGATTCTGCCATTGCCAGCAGAAATCTTCGTTGACTCGAAAATTCTCACGACGTAGCATCCGCCTCGTTACCGAACTATTTTTTAGTCCCGTAAATTCGGCAATGATGCGAGAGCCGCGGATGGAGCGGGCCGCGTTTTCTTCATTCAGCACTAAACACGCAAGAAAGAATGGAATTCTCTTTGACTCAGCAAAGGCCTACGCGGGTTCGTTGGCAAATTCTCGGGATTCTTTCCCTGATAATGGTCGTGACCGCTTTCGGCCGTTTGAATCTGGGCATCGCGGGGAAATCGATCCAAGAAGAGTTTCATCTGTCCAGCCAGGCGATGGGCTGGATCTTCGGAGCGTTTGCGTTCGGCTATGCCCTCTTTCAAGTACCGTCGGGATGGGCCGCGGATCGTTTTGGCCCGCGAAAGACTCTGACGCTGGCGATCCTGTGGTGGGCCACTCTCACCATGGCAATGAACCTAGTCCCCTATTTCGCGTTGCGACTATCGTTGAGTCTTGTCTGGACCTTCGGCGTGGTGAGATTTCTGACTGGCCTCGGAGAGGCGGCCAGCTACCCAAACGCCAACAGAATGGTTGCCTTCTGGACTGCCAAGCGAGAACGCGGTATGGGGAGCAGCTTGCTGCTTGGCGGAGTCGGAGCAGGCGGCGTGATGGCGCCGGCATTGTTTGCTATCAGCATGCAACGCTGGGGTTGGCAATCTTCCTTTTTTGTTTCCAGTATTCTTGCCATCATCGTGGCCTTCGTGTGGTTTACCTTTTCCACCGACCGCCCCGAAGAACATCCGCGAGTCAATTCTGACGAGCTTGAGATTCTTGCAGCGGATAAGCGCGTTCGGAACAGCACTCCACGCGCATCTGTAAAAACCCCCTGGCGAAAGATTCTTTCGAATCGGTCCGTTTGGGCGCTTCTGGTTAGTTACTTTTTTCACGGCTACGCACCATTTATTTACTTTTCGTGGTTTTTTATCTATTTAACCCGCGTGCGGGGTCTCAGCGTCGCTAAGGGCGGCTTTTGGAGCACAACGCCCTTCATCGCGATGACCCTTATGTCTCCGATCGGTGGCTGGTTGTCAGACAGAGCAGTCGAACATGTCGGGACGCGGCGAGGCCGGCAGAGCACAGTGTGGATCGGTATGACCCTTTCCGCCCTGCTGCTGTGGTTGGGAAGCCGCACCGTTAATAATGCAGGAGCGATTCTCCTGTTGGCGGGTGCGGCGGGCTTTAGCAACTTTGCCGCGGCGAGTTGGTGGGCCGCCTGCATTGACCTTGCGCCAAACCATTCGGGCTCGCTTTCCGCTCTGATG
>Ga0209647_1003103_pt1 | contig 13044 bp, 16 predicted proteins | sample GraSoi_2013_60cm_FD_185827 | JGI IMG/M metagenome (GOLD analysis project Ga0209647, IMG submission 185827) | Grasslands soil microbial communities from the Angelo Coastal Reserve, California, USA - Sample 9_17_2013_60cm (SPAdes) (version 2) | ecosystem: Environmental > Terrestrial > Soil >... | reverse complement strand
ATTACATTTACGAACAACCGGAGCAACAATTACTAGCGCGCTTGTTGCCGCGATACATCGAGACCCAAGTTCTTCGCAGCATGCTGGAATCCTGCGCCGCCGAACACGCGGCCCGCATGACCGCCATGGAAGCGGCAACGAAGAACGCCGGCGAAGTGATTGAAGGCCTGACGCTGCACATGAACAAGGTAAGGCAAGCGGCGATCACGAAAGAGATCATTGAAATTGTCAGCGGCGCTTCATACACCGCGTAGGAGAAATAATGGCGGAGCAACAAGTCGGACGAGTGATCCAGGTCATCGGGCCGGTACTCGACATTCAGTTTGAGCAGGGGCACCTGCCGGCGATTTATAACGCCGTGAGAATCACCAGCGAAGGATTCAACCTGCCGGAACCACTCGACGTGACCGCGGAGGTGCAGCAGCACCTGGGCGAAGGGCGTGTTCGCACGGTGGCGATGGAGCCGACCGAAGGAATGGTACGCGGTATGAGGGCTGTGGATCTCGGCATGCCGATCACCGTGCCCGTGGGACGGGCAACGCTGGGGCGTGTGATGAACGTGCTCGGCAAACCCGTCGACCAGTTGGGGCCGCTCAAGAGCGAAACAAACTATTCGATTCACCGGCCGTCGCCGGCGCTGGACCAGCAATCCACCTCGCTTGAAATGTTCGAGACAGGCATCAAGGTCGTTGACCTGATCCAGCCGTTCTTGAAGGGCGGAAAGATCGGGTTGTTCGGTGGCGCGGGCGTCGGAAAAACTGTTTTGATTCAGGAACTGATCCACAACGTCGCGATGCAGCACGGCGGCGTGTCCGTGTTCGCTGGCGTCGGCGAGCGGACGCGCGAAGGAAACGACCTGTGGCTGGAATTCCAGGAGTCCGGCGTCGTGGTTCCGGGCAATTCCGAAAAGTCGCGCGCGGCCTTGATTTACGGGCAGATGACCGAGCCGCCCGGAGCTCGTTTGCGCGTGGGTCTGACCGGCGTGACAGTGGCGGAATATTTCCGCGATCAGGAACACCTGGACGTGCTGCTCTTCATCGATAATATTTTCCGTTTCGTGCAGGCAGGCTCGGAAGTTTCGGCGCTCCTTGGACGCATGCCTTCCGCCGTGGGTTACCAACCGAACCTCAACACGGAAATCGGCGAACTGCAGGAACGTATCACCTCGACGAAACACGGTTCGATCACTTCGGTGCAGGCGATTTACGTGCCCGCCGACGACTACACGGACCCCGCGCCGGCCGCCACATTTACTCACCTGGACGCGACTACAAACCTTAGCCGCCAGATCGTGGAACGCGGCATTTATCCCGCGGTCGATCCGCTGGCCAGTTTCTCGCGCATTCTGGATCCTCGCGTTGTGGGACAGGAGCATTACACGGTGGCGCGCGCGGTGAAGTCGGTGCTGCAGCGCTACAAGGATTTGCAGGACATCATCGCGATTCTGGGTATTGAGGAATTGTCCGACGAAGACAAGCGGACCGTGGCTCGCGCGCGCCGAATTGAAAAGTTCCTTTCGCAGCCGATGTATGTTGCGGCGCAGTTCACGGGTCTCGAAGGCAAGTACGTCAAGATCGAAGACACTGTCCGGAGCTTCAAGGAAATCGTAGAAGGTAAGTACGATGAAATTCCGGAGCAGGCGTTTTACATGGTCGGCACAATCGACGAAGTTCTCGAGAAGGCCGAGAAGATGAAGGCGGGCGTCTAGGTCTCGAATGCTACCCGATTCCATCCAATTGATCGTGGTGACGCCAGAGCGGCAATTGCTGCGTGAAAGCGTGGTGGAGGTTACCATGCCCGGTCTGGACGGCCAACTGGGGATTTTACCGGGGCACGCGCCGCTGATGACGGAATTGGGAATCGGGGAGTTGTCTTACCGCACGAGCACGTCGAGCCAGCCGGTTGTGCTGGCAGTGATCAGCGGGTTTGCGGAAGTGCTGGGCGATCGCGTTACCGTTCTAGCGGAAACCGCCGAGCGCGCGGAAGAGATCGATCTGGCTCGAGCGGAAGAAGCCAAAGCGCGGGCGGAAAAGCGATTGTCGGCCGGCGATACGAACATTGACTGGGACCGCGCGAACATCGCCCTGCAACGTTCGGTGATTCGTATTCAGATCGCGCGAAAATACCACGGCGCGCCCGTGGAATCCCGCTAATTCCCCGCGTTTTCGGCTTTTATTTTGAGCATGCGACGCAGGTGTGCCCAGCGCATCTAACGTTGCGGAGTGAAGCATGGAATCGATCACTATATATAGCGCGGGCTGGTGCCCGGACTGCCGGCGCGTGAAGAATTTTCTGAGAGAACGCGGCGTGGAATTCCAGGAAGTGGATATTGATACAGATGAGGAAAGCGAAGAACTGGTTCTTCGAGTGAACAACGGCCGGCGCAAAGTTCCCACGCTGAAGGTTGGCGAGCGATATTTTTCGTGCAGCCCGTTCAATGCGCAGAAACTGGCGGCAGAGTTGCAGATTCCCCTGAATTCCTGAAACAGTCCCCTGCGTTAAATCCGGTCAAAAATAGAGCGCTTCAACGCAGCAATCTGCTCCTCGTTGCGCCTGTAGAAAGTCCATTGCTTGATTTTCTTGCCTCGGACGAGGCCCGCTTGGGCGAGGATTTTGAGGTGCTCGCTGGCAGTGGGGTGGCTGACCTTGAGCTTGCGCGCGATCAGCAGACCACAGACGCCGTCCTTGACCAGGTCGCCGTCGCGTTGGGGCGGGAAGTGACGTGTCGGACGCTTTAGCCAGTCGAGGATGAGCAGGCGGTTTTCGTTGGCGAGGGCGCGGAAGAGTTGGTCGGAGGTTGTCATGAGTGTCCAGCCAAAATGGCACTTGTGTACTTAGCTAAACGCCTAAATTATGCCATAATCATCCCGTGGCCGCCACCTCCAATCCGCTGATCGACCCGTCGCAGATTCTCGCAGTCTATACCCGCATTCGGGAACATATCCGCCGGACACCTGTTCTGGCGATGGATGGAACCGATTTCGGGCTCGACGAGACTCCCTTGGTATTAAAGCTGGAACTTTTTCAGCACACCGGGTCGTTCAAGGCCCGCGGGGCATTGACCAACCTGATGATGCGGAATGTTCCACCCGCCGGGGTTGTGGCCGCAAGCGGTGGCAATCATGGCGTCGCGGTAGCCTTCGCCGCACAGAAATTCAATGTTCCCGCGCGCATCTTTGTTCCCAGTGTTGCTTCGCCCGCGAAACGCCGGCGAATTGAGGAGTACGGCGCAAAACTGGTGATCGCCGGAGACCGTTACGCCGACTCGCTGGAGGCCAGCAAGTTGTGGCAGGAAAAGTCCGGTGCCATGCCGATCCACGCGTTTGATCAGATGGAGACGCTTCTGGGGCAAGGGACCGTCGGACTCGAATTTGAAGAGCAAGCGCCAGAACTGGATACGTTGCTATTGGCTGTGGGCGGCGGCGGGTTGATTGGCGGGATTGCCTCTTGGTACCAGGGAAAAATTAAAATTGTTGGCGTTGAGCCGGAAGCCGCGCCGACACTCGCGAAAGCTCTTGAAGCCGGGCGGCCCGTGGATGCTGAAGCGGGTGGAATTGCCGCGGACTCGCTGGCGCCGCGCCGTGTAGGCGAACTGATGTTTCCGATCGCGCAGAAGTTTGTGAACCGCGTCCTGCTGGTTTCCGACGACGAAATTCGCGCCGCACAGGAGCAGTTGTGGAGAGCGGCCCGCGTTGCGGCGGAACCAGGCGGGGCGACGGGGCTGGCGGCGCTGACTTCGCGCAAGTATGTGCCCACAAAAGGCGAGCGTGTTGGCGTATTGATCTGCGGCGGCAACACCACCGCAGTCGATTTTTTCAGGTGATGGAGAGAAACATGGGCGTTTACGAACGGCTGAAGGAATTGGATGTAGTGCTGCCGGTTGCGACTCCTCCGGTGGCCGCGTTTGTGCCGAGCGTGCAGACAGGGAATCTTTGTTTTGTTTCGGGGCACATTGCGAAACGCGACGGAAAGCCGTGGACGGGGCAACTGGGCGTCAACATGAATACGGCGGATGGGCAGCGAGCGGCGAGGAGCATCGCCGTGGATTTATTGGGGACGCTGCATCACGAATTGGGAGATCTGGAGCGCGTGCGGCGCATCGTGAAGTTGTTTTGCCTGGTGAACTCGGGGCCGGCGTTTACGGAGCAGCATCTGGTGGCGAATGGCGCTTCGGAACTGCTTCAGGAGATTTTCGGAGACGTGGGAAAACACGCCCGGAGCGCGGTCGGCGTGGCTCAGCTGCCGCTGGGCGCTTGTGTGGAAATAGAGCTGGTCGTGGAAGTTCGATAGTAAGAGCGATCAGCAGCTAGTTTGAAAAACCGCGGGTCCAAATTTGGGTTACGTTAAGGGTTTCGTCGAGCAGCAGGATGTCGGCGTCCGCGCCGGGGCGCAGCGAGCCTTTCTTGAATTCGATGCCGAGCAGCGTGGCGGGATTCAGCGTCAGCATGCGCAGCGCGTCGGCGAGCGGCACGCCAAGATTCACGATGTTGCGCAGCGCGCGGTCAAGTGTCAGCGTCGAGCCTGCCAGTTTTCCTTCTGCGTTTCTGCACACCCCGCCGCTCACAGTTACTTCAAAAGTTCCGAGAATATATTTTCCGTCGGGCATGCCGGTGGCGGAAATGCCGTCGCTGACGAGAATCACGCCGGCCGCGCCTTTGGCCTGAAGAAGGAGGCGCATGGCGGTTTCGTCAACGTGCACGCCGTCGGCAATCAGCTCGGCCGTAACTTCGGGAGTGGTAAGCACCGCGCCGATCACACCGGAATCGCGATGAGAAAAAGGGCGCATCGCGTTGTATACGTGGACGGCGTGATGTGCGCCGTGGGCGATGGCGGCGCGCGCCTGCTCATAGGTGGCGTCAGTGTGTCCGATGGCGACGACGAGGCCGGCCCTGCGCGCCGCGTCAATGCAAGGCATCGCGCCCAAGAGTTCCGGGGCCAGTGTCAGAATCTGAGCGTGGCCCTTAGCGGCTTCGATGAATTTATCGAGCAGTTCGGCGGAAGGGAGTTTCAGGAATTCCGGCGGATGCACGCCGCGGCGGATGGAATTGATAAACGGCCCTTCGAAATGAATGCCGAGGACTTCGGCGCGGCGATCTTCAGAGCAATGCTGGCGCGAAATGTAGCCGGCGATGCCTTCCACGCTTTTGCAGATGGATTCGGGGCTGGCGGTAACAGTAGTGGCAACGAAAGAAGTTGTGCCGTGTGCAGCAAGCACGCGGGACACCGCCCTCAGCGCGTCTTCGGTGGCTTCCATGACGTCATGACCGCCAGCGCCGTGAATGTGCACATCGAGGAAACCGGGGGTGGCGATTTTGTCCGAAGCGATGATTTCTTGTGCGCCAGCGGGCAGGGTGACCGCGCCGCGAGGCCCGACGGACTCGATGACACCGTCGCGAAATAAAATCGCGGCATCAGGAATTTCCGTGGCGGGAGTGAACGCGCGGGCAACATGAAGGAGCGTGGTGGTCATGGCGAACTTTTATCGTAGCGGAAATTCCAGCGGGGACAAAACGAAACGGGCAGAAATCGCGCTCCTGCCTGTTTGAAAAGGGCTTGCCTGGAAGGGCTACTTGGCCATTTCGATGCTGGTGAGCTTTAACGCGCTGCCGTCCACGGTGCCTTTTACAACGACGTGATGGCCGGCGTGGGGCGCGACTTTGTCCTGCGCGTCCACTGTATAAACTTTCTTATCGCCGTCGTTCACAAAGACATACTTGGCACCGTGCTCCTTCACGCATCGGGAGGCGCACTCCGCCCCGGCTGCCTCGGCATTCTTCGCGCCGCACATGTCGTTGGAAATCCATCCGGTCCAGGAACCGTCGGCAGGCGAAGCAAGCGAAGCGGCAAGCAATGCCAGTGCAGGCAAGAAGAAGAATCGCGATTTCATGGGATGGTCTCCTTAAAAGCGCAGCATTCGACTCCGCGCCGATAAGTTCAGCCTCGTACAATGCCCGAAGCGTGTCCAGTTGGCGCAGAAGCGCGATCGGTCAAACGAAAATCAGCTAACAGGAAAAACTTGGTTCCGATCTAAGATTGAGCAAACGATTATGGGCGGTTGGGGCTCTCTAACGCTTCGTGAACAGCGATGGCTGTGATGAGGATTGTCCCCCCTATCACGACCGCTGTGAAGGGGCTATAACTTGGAGGCTTTGGGGGACGGCCCTTAAAGGCTTGCGTGGGCCCCGCACAAGGCTCATGCGAGTGCGATCCGTGGTAATTGTCCGCGTCCGGCGAGACCGGGCTGTGTTCGCTGACCGAAGAGAGCGGACGGACTCGAAACGCTTTTCCCTGCTCAACTAATTGTGACTGTGAACCGACTTGCACATAGATCTGACCACGCTTGCTCTGGATCAGCAGATTGCAGCGATCTACCATTGAGACGCTCCCGGCGCCTGCTGTGGTGACCACCGGCGTAATCCGCACGTCGGACGCGACAATCACCACGTTCGGCTGGCCACCGGGTTTATGGCGCGATCATCTGCCCTGATTCAGGGCGATGATCGCGCCATAGGTTGCGCGAAAGATGTGCGCTGCCGAATCGCCTTTGAACTCCAAAGTCAGGTTGCCAACGCGCACCTGCAGAATGCCCTCCGCAGCAGTCGAAAGATAATCTCCAGAGTAGATCGTGGTCCCTTCCGGCGCGTCGGAAGATCCGACGCGTGCCGATTGCGCCTTCGTGACCATCCCCACCGGTGCGTTCTCCCCGGGAATGGTTTGCGCAGCGCTCTCCACTTTGGTGGAATTATAGACGCCTGAGATCAAGGCCGCCGGCGCAGGCGCCGGGGTCGTCGGCCCTTTGGAGTCGCCCTTCTGTACACTGCTCATTTCGCCTGCGCCCACTTCCACGCAAGCGCCCGCAAGGTCGCAGAATTTTACCCGGCCTTCAAACACGACCACGCTCATCGCATCGCCTTCGTAGCTCACGTAAAAATCCGTGCCGATTACACCGGCAACGCCGGCAGGAGTCCGCACTTCAAATTTTCCGCCAGGTTTTGAGAGTTTCTGCGCCTGGATGCGGATTTTGCCGAGACCCATGGTGAGTACGGTCTGTTGTGCGCCGGCGTCGTGCTTCACCACGCGCAGGTTGGAATCGGAGCCAAGATTTACCGTCGAGCCGTCGTCGAGCGAGACGCGAGCGCGGCCGCCGGCGAGCGTATTCACCACATCCTGCCAGTGCACCGGCGTTTTGGCGTCCGCGGCAATGGATTGCCCACCGCGGAGTAGAGTGACGGAGGGGATTACGCGCGAGAGTTCTCCGGCGCGCTGTTCCTGCGTGTCCGGAGCGGCGATAGCGGCGGACACGAGAAATAAAATTGCCAGCAGGCAAACGACCGCCCGGGCAATTGAAGCACGAATCTTCATCAAACACTCCTGAATTTCAGTTGCTCCGGCCGATGATGCCCCTGGTGGATGGAAGCTTGAGCGCCAACGTATACTGAGGAGCGGCTAGTTGCAAGTGCCGGTCCTGCCACAAGTGTCCGATTGTAAACGAAATCCCGCTGCTGAACATTGGACTTCCAACTGAAATCCTCGATCAGTCGGGATGCAGCCGCGCGCCGGTATACAATTAAGTGTGCCGCGTCTGTGGACGCGACACAAAAAGGGGAATTGAGGGATGGGTTCAGCTTGGGGAACTGGGAGAAACACGCAAGTTACCGGTGAGGTCGCGTGCCGAGACTGACAGGTTGCGGTGGACTGCTGCTGGTGACCCTGGCCGCTGCGCCTGGTGGATGGGCGCAGGGGGTGGCCCAGGGGCCACCCCCGCCCGCGACGGCAAAGTCGATCAAGTGCAAGGATCGTACAGTTCCGAAATTCGAAGACATTACAGAAAAAGCGGGAATTCACTTTTCGCACACTTCCGCGCCGGAGAGCCGCTACATCATTGAGTCCATGAGCGGCGGCGTGCTGCTGCTCGATTATGACCGCGACGGATGGCTGGATATTTATTTCACGAATGCGCCGACGGTGGAGATGGCGTTGAAGGACCAGTACGCTCGCGGAGCGCTTTACCACAACAATCACGACGGCACGTTCACCGACGTCACCGACAAGGCCGGCATCGGCAAGCCATGCTTTGCGATGGGCGGCGCGGTCGGCGACTACGACAACGACGGCTGGCCGGACATTTATGTGACGTGTTACGGCGGCAATGTGCTGTATCACAACAATGGTGACGGCACGTTCAGCGATGTGACGGCAAAGGCTGGCGTGCGCGATGGCCGATTTTCCACGGGCGCGGCGTTTGGCGATTACGACGGTGACGGCTTTCTGGATTTGATGGTCACCAACTACGTCAATCTGGATATCCATCACCCGCCCGCGTTCGGCAGCGGCGTTACCTGCAAATATATGGGGATTGATGTGCAGTGCGGGCCGCGTGGATTGAAAGGCGCAGGCGATTCGCTGTTTCACAATAATGGCGACGGCACGTTCACCGACGTTTCGAAAAAGGCAGGCGTGGATGATCCCAACGGCTACTACGGGCTGACGACCCTGTGGGCCGACTTTAACAATACCGGGCGGCCGGATATTTACGTAGCCAACGATTCGACGGCGGGATTCCTTTATCGCAACGATGGAAATGGCAAATTCACGGATATTGGACTGGAGTCCGGCACGGCGCTCGGCGAAGACGGCCACGAGCAGGCCGGGATGGGCGTGGCGATTGGCGATTATCTCCACACTGGCCGGCCGTCACTGGTGGTGACGAACTTCGCGCTCGACAACAGCCCGCTATATCGTAACGACGGGAAATGGGATTTTCAGGATGTTTCGTATCCGTCAGGGATTGGGTTGCCTTCTGTGCCGTTCGTGAAATGGGGCGTGGCGTTTGCGGACCTGGATAACGACGGCTGGCTGGACTTGGTCACCGTGAACGGACATGTCTATCCGCAGGTGGATACACTGCAGACCGGCGCACGCTATCGTCAGCCGAAACTGGTGCAATACAACCGGGGCGACGGAACATTTTGCGACGCCAGCAATCAGTCCGGCACGCCAATCACGGAGCCGCGAGTTTCACGCGGGCTTGCTGTCGGCGATCTTTTCAACGACGGCAACATGGATCTGGTAGTCGAGGATTTGCAGGGCAGCCCGATGGTGCTTCGCAATCCTGGCCTGCCGGGGCGCCACTGGGTGAGCTTCGAGCTTGCAGGAACGAAGAGCAATCGACTGGCGATTGGCGCGCGGTTGAAGCTGGTGGCCGGCGGCATGACCCAGACAGACGAGATCCACAGCGGCGGCAGTTATCTTTCACAGAACGATCTGCGCGTGCATTTCGGATTAGGCGCGGCAACGAAAATCGAAAGTTTGGAGATACGCTGGCCATCCGGCGCGGTAGAAACTCTGAAAAACCTGGATGCGGACAGGTTTTACAGCTTGCTCGAAGGGCAGGGGATCGTGCCGGCGGAGAAGATCTGCCCCGCGGGTCCCGCCAAAAAGCCTTAGCTGCGCGATCTGATCCGATCAATCGCCTCCGCACGTGAACTCAGTTACAATGCTTGGCGCCAGCGCCAGATCTAACCTTGGGTTCAGAAAAGGAAAATGGAAATGAGAAAAATGGGAATCGCCGGAGCTGTTTCACTCGTGGCCTTTGCTGCTTGCCTGCTTCTTTACAACGGAAGAGTTCACGCCGCGAGGGTGGCTGCGGCTTCCTCGGGCTATAAGGTCACCGGGAAAATTCCGGTGGCGGGCGAGGGCGGGTGGGATTACCTGGTGGTGGATGCCGATGCGCGTCGCCTGTATCTGTCGCACTCGACACACGTAGTCGTCTACGACGTGGATTCTCAGGCCGTGGTTGGCGATATTCCGGACACACAGGGAGTCCACGGCATCGCCCTGGCGCCGGAACTGGGGCGTGGATTTGTAAGCAGCGGCCGGGCCAACTCCGTGACCATTTTTGATTTGAAGACTTTGAAGACGATCGCCACGGTTCCCGCGGGCACGAATCCCGACGCGATTCTCTATGACGACGTCAGCAAGCACGTTTTCGCATTTAACGGGCGCAGCAAGGACGCCACGGTGATTGACGCCGCTGACGGAAAAGTGTTGAGCACATTCGCGGTGGGCGGCAAGCCGGAATTTGCAGTGGCCGATGGCAAGGGCAGTGTGTACGCAAACGTCGAAGACACCAGCGAAATCCTGCACATTGACGCGCAAAAAATGGCCGTACTGCATCGCTGGCCGCTGGCCCCGTGCAAAGAGCCGTCGGGGCTGGCGATGGACCCAAAATCTCGCCGCCTTTTCGCCGTCTGCGACAACGAAATGATGGCCGTGATGGATGCGGACTCTGGAAAAGTGGTGGCTACACCCAAGACCGGTGAAGGAGCCGACGCGGCTTCATTTGATCCAGGCACAGGCTTGGTGTTTTCTTCGAATGGGGAGAGCGGCACGCTGACCGTGGTGCACGAAGATGCACCGGACAAATATTCCGTGGTGGAAAATGTCGCGACGAAGAAAGCCGCGCGAACCATGGCGCTCGACTTGAAAACGCATTCGCTGTACTTGCCGACAGCGGACATGATTCCTCCCGCTGCGGGGCAAAAGTGGCCCACCGTGAAGCCGGGAACGATGGAGCTGCTGATCGTCTCGAAGTAACTTGAGAGTCTAGCTCTGCCGATTTTCTCCGTGTTGCGCAGCGCGTAGGCAACCGGCAGACTGTGTTATCTCACCAATGGAGCGAGGAGCAAGACAATGGACGAGTCCGTCGAGGCCCCCGCCACAGCGCCGGAAGACAGGGCTGCTCAAACGGCGTCAAGATTCCGATGGATCGGTTGGTCCAGCCTCTTCCTGGCACTTGTGCAAAGCGTTTGCACGATTTTTGTAGCGCTCAGCGGATTACGCCTGTTGTTGGGAGCTGCGGCCTTCGGTGCGGCGATCGGCGTGATGAAAATCGCCGACGCGCGGATTCACATCGATGCGGTGCGGATCCCGATGGTGATGTTCGCGCTGGTTGGAGCCGTGTTTAATCTGGTGGCGCTGTGGCAGGTACGGCGGTTGCGCGGGCGGGCAGCTTCGGCGTGGAGGCAAAAAACAGCTTCTCGCGGCAAGTTTGCTTCGGAAGGAGTGCAGCTGGCCCTGTCCCTCTTAACTCTAATCCTGCTTGCCGTGGAGTCCTTCTATCACCTGCGCAACACCCACCATTTTTAACCCGTAAGCGGAAAATCTTACGCGGAATCGTTCTTTGTTGTAGCGGTCTCGCGAATCGCTTTTTCCAGTCGCGCGTGCAGGCGCTCGCTATAGCCTACGGGAAGTTCGAAAGTGCGGTTATCCGCGGTCAGAATCAGGATGTTCCGCGTGGAATCCAGAATCGCGGAGCAGACTTCGCAGTTCTCCAGGTGCTTCTCGATGTCCTTCAACAATTGAGGATCGAGTTGCCGGTCCAGATATTCGGAGACATGCTCCCAAACGTGTTTGCACTCCAGCGTCATTGAAACATCCTCCCGAAGAAACCCTTCTTTGCCGGAGCAGCCGTGCTGAGATAGGGGGCCAGCATTTTTTGCAACATCATGCGAGCCCGGTGCAAGCGCACTTTCACCAGCGTAACATTGATGCCCAGCGCGCTCGCCGTTTCTTCCTGGTTCAGTTCCTCAAGATCCCGTAACACCAGAACCTCGCGGTAGATGGGCGGCAGCAGTTCGACCGCCTCCCGCAATTTCTGGCGCATCTCTTTTTTTTCCAACGCTTCCGACGGAATCTCCCGCCAGTCGGTCAGCACCGCGGGCGTGAAATCGCCCTCGCGGTCTTCCTTGTCTTCGTCCAGCGATTCCAGTTGCGCCACCTTCGCTTTGCGCAGCCGCTGGCGCCCTTCGTTCATCGCGATGGTCACCAACCAGGTGCTGAACTTGGCGTCGCCGCGAAAACTTTTCAAATGCCGGAACGCGTTGATCATTACTTCCTGCGCCGCGTCTTCCGCCTCCTGTTCATTTCGCAACATGGTCAGGATAGAGAGATACACCATCCGTTCATAAGGGCGAATCAGCTCGTGAAAAAGGTCCGTTTCGCCGGCAATGACGCGGGCGATCAGCTCTTTTTCGTGTTCGGGTGTTGCCGGCATACGTGTAAGCAGGGCTCCCCTTAGCTTATCAAGTACGAGTGGCGGTTCGCCCAAAGGTTACAAGGGTTTTGGGCTTGAGTGGAAGAGATTGCCGGGCGATTCCTGGCCATGGCGCAGGCGGGTCTCTATCTAAGTTGCAAGGAGTTCGCTCTGGCGAAAGAACAAATGTGCCAGGCCGGAATATCCTGAAACTTTTGTGCTCACAACAACTCTCAACGCTGAGTACGGAAATCTGAATAAGCCAACCCAAGGGGACTGACATGAAGAAACTGATTGTACTTGTGCTTTTTTTGCTGGGAATCTCGGCCTTTCCGCAGATGCCGAAAACGCTGCAGAACCTGGATAAGAATAGCGTGGCGATTCAGGGGTACGACCCGGTTGCGTTCTTTACCCAGAATAAACCCGTGAAAGGCAGCGCGGAATTCCAGAGCAGCTACAGAGGCGCCACCTATTATTTTGTATCGGCCGAGGACAAGGCCACATTTGACGCGGCGCCGGGGAAATACGAACCGCAGTTCGGCGGGTATTGCGCTTACGGAGTTTCCCAGGGACATCTCGCCCCGGTAAAGATCGAGGCGTTTCAGATCGTGAACGGCCGCCTGTTGATGCAGTACGACCTGGATGTGAAGGGAAAGTTCAACAAAGACCAGACTGGCAGTTTGCAGAAAGCGGACCAGAACTGGCCGGGCCTTGTAGAAAAGAAGAGCCATTGAAATTCTGAAGGAGCAACGAAGCCATGCGAGAGAGCGAAATGAATATGAGTGTGAATACGAAGGAAGGAAATATGGGTCTCACGATTTTGAGTTGGATTTTACGCGTCGTCGCGGCGGTGATTCTCCTCCAGACGCTGTTCTTCAAATTTACGGGAGCTTCCGAGTCCGTCTACATTTTCACAAAAGTGGGCGCGGAACCCTGGGGCCGTATCGGTTCCGGCGTGGTGGAGCTGATTTCCGCGGTGCTGCTGCTGACGCCGCGGTTTACGTGGCTCG
>Ga0209647_1003101_pt1 | contig 13046 bp, 13 predicted proteins | sample GraSoi_2013_60cm_FD_185827 | JGI IMG/M metagenome (GOLD analysis project Ga0209647, IMG submission 185827) | Grasslands soil microbial communities from the Angelo Coastal Reserve, California, USA - Sample 9_17_2013_60cm (SPAdes) (version 2) | ecosystem: Environmental > Terrestrial > Soil >... | reverse complement strand
TGGCGGGCACGCCCGCCAGGCCGGCGGCGCCTACCTGAATGACGGCAATTGGGCCAAAAAGAGGAGACTCAGATGGCACACGCAACAATCAAGCAGCTTGCGACACTGGCGGCAGTCGTGGCGTTCGGGCTGGCTGCGGCCGGCTCTGCTGCGAGTGAGGACGGCCTGGACCGGCAGTTGACCGCCGCCTTGCATGCGGCGGGATTCACCGGCCGGGTACAGGAGAGCCTGCCGCAGCGGCTCGGCCGCCCGGTCAACCGGCAGCTCGCTGATCTCGGCCGGTTGCTGTGGTTCGACAAGTCCGGCGGCCTGCATTCCGACAACACCTGCGGCGGTTGCCATTCACCTGCAACCGGGTTCGGTGACAGCCAATCCATCGCAATTGGAATCCAGAACAACAATCTGGTCGGGCCACATCGTGACGGTCCGCGCAACCAGCGCCGGACCCCGGCGGCCGTCAACACGGCCTTTTATCCCAAATTGATGTGGAACGGGCGATTCGCCGCGCTTTCGGGAGACCCGTTCGACAATTCCGCCGGATTCAGCTTTCCCCAACCGGAAGGCAGCACGCGCTTCGGACCCTACGATCCCATCGTGACCCACCTGCTGATCGCGCAGGCGCACATGCCGCCGACCGAACTGGTGGAAGTGGGCGGGTTTACTGGCACGCGGGGAACCATCGGCCCCGAGTTCGACCAGTTCGACGACGGCCTGGGCTCCGTGGTGCCGGCGCCGGATGCCAGCGGGTATCGCAACGAACCGATCCGCCAGGCCGTGCTCGAGCGCCTGAATTCGACGCCGGCCTACCGGCAGAAATTCGCCGCACTGTTCTCCACCGTAGCCGCCGGCGCGCCAATCGACTTCAGCATGTTTGCCCGGGCCATCGCCGAGTTCGAATTCACGCTGGTGTTTGCCGATGCGCCGATTGACCACTACGCGCGGGGCGAGCGGGGAGCGATGAGTGACGCGCAAAAGCGCGGAGCTCTGATCTTCTTTGGCAAGGGCAATTGCGTGCAGTGTCACGCCGTCGCCGGGCAATCCAATGAAATGTTCAGCGACTTCCGGATGCACGTGATCGGCGTTCCGCAGATTGCTCCTGCCTTTGGCGTCGGCAAGGGCAACGTGATCTTCGATGGAGCGGGCCAGAACGAAGACTTCGGCCTGGAGCAGATCACGGGAAATCCGGCAGACCGCTACAAGTTTCGCAGCTCACCGCTCAGGAACGCGGCGCTCCAGCCCGCCTTCTTTCACAACGGCGCATTCACGCGGCTCGAGGACGCGATTCAGCATCACCTGGACGTCGCCCGTTCCGTACGCGACTACGATCCGGTCAGCGCCGGGCTGGCCAACGACCTCACAGTGCCGATCGGGCCGATGGCCCCGGTCCAGGCGCGATTGGATCCCTTGCTCGCGACGCCACTGGAACTGCGGCCGGACGAATTTCACGACCTCGTGGTTTTCGTGCGTGACGGTCTGCTGGACGGGCGTGCCCGGAAGGAAAACCTGTGCAAACTGGTGCCGCGCAGTGTCCCGAGCGGCTTTAGCCTGCTGCAGTTCGAGCGCTGTCCGGCGCGCGAAAGGGATCAGGAGTGATCCGATCGCAGTGGGTTTTCGCGGGGGCCGCGGGATCAGGGTCCCAGGTGGAATGAGTAATCGTAGCCGAGCGTAAAGCCGTTGCTGACCTTGTGCCCGTTGGCGCCACTGAGGCTTTGCTTGTAGAGCAGGTACGTATTGGCACGTTCGCTGGGCGACCAGGCCACGCCGGCACCGGCCTGCATGTAGCGTTCCGCAGCGATTTGGTCGTGGATCATGGCATAGGGGCTGCCCGGCGGCGGGGGAACGTCGATGCCGCCGTGCGCCGTCATCCACGAGGCCAATGCGCGCACGCTCCAGCGGGCGTTCAGGAAATGTCCGAATTCGAGATCGGCAAAGCTGCGGTCGTGTGTCACGCCCATGAGCTTCTCGACGAAGGCGTAGCTGTATCGCACCTGTACGTAAGTGCGTGGCAACCACTGATCGAGGCTCTTGCCCAGGAAGAACCCGATCCATTCCTCGTGCAGGTCGCGGCCCGGAGCGGAGTGGCCAAGCGCCACATAACTGTGGGTGGGTACGACCAGGGCGACGTATGGGCTGAATGCGAAGGGCTGTTCCCGCAGCTGGTAGTGCAGTTCGGCGCGCAGATCAGTGAACGTACCGTGATAGCGGCCATCGTCAAGGGGCGAGTCCGGGTCCGGGAAATTGCCGTGATACTTGGCTCGAACGTACGGAACGCTGGCCGACAGCAACCAGCGGTCAGAAGGCGAATACGCGACACCCAGAACCTCGGCGAACACGCGGGTATGGCCCGCGTCGATTTCATCGCCATTGGGCAGGTAGTGGGTGTTATTTTCAATGTCGCTGTGCACGACACTGAGGCTCAGCGTGCCGGCGTCCGGCAACCAGGCCTGCGCCCGGGCCACTGTAGACACGAACACCAAGAGACAAGCGGCCGCGCGCCCGGATGCAGATCCGCCCATCCCCCCTCCCGCTGAAGCGACCCTCACGCTTGCAGAAACCAGTCTCCGCTGGCTGCAGACCACTGTACTACAACTCGGCCCCGATCCAGCGATCGCGCAGTGCGGCCTGAGCACCTTGGCGTTGCCGCAGGTGCCGGAGTATGCTCAAGGCCCTTGGGCGGGTGGGCCAAGTTATGTTCAGCGCCATTCATTCAAAAATAAGACGAGAAGTCCTCCTGTGCGCATTGCTGCTGGCGGTCCTGCCGGCGGCGCAGGGCTGCGGAGACAAGCTGATTGGCCTCGGTGGCGGCGCACCATTCGCCAGGATTCACCCTGGGCACTACGTGGCGCAGATCCTGTTCTACATCCGCCCGGAGTCCGCTCTGCTGGCGCTGAACCGGACGGTGCATCTGGCCGATCGCCTGGAGCGCTCCGGACACAGTGTCAGCCTGGTGAACAACGAACACGATCTCGAAGGCGCCCTGAGTCGGGGTCGCACGGATCTGGTGCTGGCGGCACCCGATGATGTCTCGGCCGTACGCGCCCATCTGGCAGGCGGCCCGGATTCGCCCGCCGTCGTATCCGTGCTCGCCGCAGCCGTAGAGGCGAACCCCGAGTCGGCCTTGCTCTCGGACTGCCAGCTGCAAGTGTCCTACCGCCAGAGCCGGCAAGCCGCGCTGGCCATAGACAGTTTTGTCAGTCGCCGGCAGGGCCGCGCGACTCCAGACTGTGCATCCTCCGCCGAGCGTCACTGATACGGGGTCCGCGCCAGAGATCACCGGCTACCGCGCGGGGGACCTGAGTATCGATCTGGGCCGGGCCGTCGCGACGCGCGACGGTGCCGAGATTCCCTTGCCGCGCCTGACCTTCGACCTGTTGGTCGCCCTGGCGCGCGCAGCCCCAAATATCGCCAACACCGACGAATTGATGCGACAGGTGTGGCCGAAAGTCGTCGTCAATGTGGAAACGGTGGCGCAGCGGGTCAAGCTGCTGCGCAGTGCTCTGGGCGATGATTCGCAGGAGCCGCGTTATATCACCGGCGTCCGCGGCAGGGGCTATCGGCTCGTTTGTTCCGTCGAGCCGCTGTACGCATCTGCCCGGGTGCCGCAGAAGCGCGCGGGTCCGGCGCGCAGCCGCGTGGCCGCTCTGGCACTGGTGCTGCTGGCAGCCGCGGCGGGCGGATGGATCATGTGGGGGCGGATATCCCGCCTATCGGCAGTGACGGACACCACGAGGCCGCTGCCGCCCCGTTCCATAGCGGTGCTGCCCTTCAAGGACCTGAACAATGATGCCGAGGATGACATCCTGGCGCTGGGTATCCCGGACGCGCTGCTGCACCAGCTCGCCAGCTTCGAAAATCTGGACGTGATCGCCAGGACTTCATCGTTTTCATTCCAGGGACACGATCACGACATACGCGAGATAGGCCAGCAGCTCGGAGCGCACTATGTCCTCGAGGGCACCGTGCAGCGGGACCGGCAGCTCCTGCGGGTGACGGCGCAGCTCGCCGATGCGCAGACCGGCGCGCACCTGTGGTCGATGCAGTTCGACAGGACGCCGCAGAACGTGTTCGAACTCGAAGACGCCATAGCGCTGGAAGTCGCGCGCGCACTCAGTATCAGTCTGCAACCGGGCGCGGGGTCGAAGAAACAGGGAACCACCTCATTTCAGGCTTATCTCGAGTACCTGCAGGGCAGCAGCCTGATCGATACATGGCGCAGGGCCGATATGAAGGCCGCCGCCGATCACGCGACGCGCGCTCTGGCCATGGATCCGAAGTATGCCGATGCGTACGTACTGCTGGCGCAGGCGAATGTACGAGTCGCTGAGTACGACACGGGCCCGGACCACCAGCGAAATTTCAGCATAGTGCTGCGCAACGCGCTGGGACTGCTGGATCACGCGCTTGTGTTTGATGCGAAGGCCAGTCGCGCCTATGCGGAGCGCGGTTACATCTACGCGTTTTCCGACCTGGCGACCGCGGAAGCGGATTTGCACCGGGCGCTGGAACTGGATCCGAGCGACGTGCAGGCGCTCGAGGAACTGGCGGCAGTGATCTACCAGAACCCCGCGCGCAGCAGCGAAGCGCTCGCGCTGATCGACAAGGCATTGAAGCTCGACCCCCTTGAATCGCGGCTCAAGGTCGTCAAGGCCACCTATCTGTTCTATGGCCGGGGCGACCCCGACGGTGCCGAGAAACTGCTGCAGGATGCGCTGCGACGGGATCCATTGTCCGAGCTGGCACTGGCGCGCCTCGCGGAGATCTACTGGACCGAAGGCCGGTTTGCGGATGGAATCAGAACCGCCGAGCAGGTGGTTTCGCTGGACGCCACGGCCGAACAGCCGCGGCTGGTGCTGCAGGGTCTGTACCTTGAGGTCGGCGATGTACGTTCCGCGGAGCAGCTCGCGATCTCTGCTACACCGGCGAATCCGGTGGAGATGGCGGAGCTGCAGCTGGCCAAGGGCAATTGGCAGTCGGCCGGGCAGCAGGCCTACCGTGCGATCGCACTCGGGGCCCTGACGCCCATGGGCGAGCCCATGACTATAGCGGCGCTGCGCGTGCAGGCGCGCAGCACCGGGCAGTATCGGCAGGCCATCGGCATCCTGTCCGAGCGTTCTCAAACCGAATGGGATGCAGCCGATCAGCCGATCGTGCGCGACGCAGCCGGCATATATTTAAACGTGGTTGGGCTCGCCGACCTGCTGATTCAGTCTGGTCAGGCGCCTCGCGGCCGACGCCTGCTGGAGGCGACTCTGGCCGCGATGGACCGCGAGGCCAGGGAGTTCGGGCGGGGCACGCTTTGGCAGCATCACATGCGGCCCGTCGCGCTGGCCTTGCTCGAGCGCAATGATGAAGCGATTGCCGAACTGCGGTCGGCTTTCGTGGAGCATTACGCGCTGAACAGCTGGTGGTATTACCTCGAGCGTGAGCCCGCCTTTGCAAAGCTGCGCGCGGATGCCCGCTTTCAGGAAATTCTGAGCGTGGTCCGGGCGCATGCCAGCCGCGAGCGGCTCGCGCTCGCCCAGCTGCGCGCCAGCAAGCTCGTGCCTGATCGAAGCAGCGGATTGGCCGAAGGCGATCGATGAACTGCCGCGCCGCCGCGATGATGGTCACGGCACATTCGCGATCTTCACGATGCTGCCCTTCGCCTGCGGATCGTTGGGATCCTTCACGACGGTCACATAGAGGGACTTCCCGCCCTCGCCGAATGCAACGTTGGTCGTGCCATCGCCCGCGGCGATCGGGAAGACGTGCAGCAGCCGGCCCTCGGGGGAAATCTTCAGTACCTTTCCGCCAGACCATTGGGCGACATACATGTTGCCCCTGGGATCGATCTTCATGCTGTCCGGCCCCAGCCACCAGGACCTGACTTTGTCGGGCGTCAGCAGGTTAAGCAGGGCGAAGTTCGATCTCTGGTCAAGCGAGCCGTCACCGTTGACATGGAATTTCAGGATGCAGTTGCCGACGGTTTCGCTGACGTAGAGTGTCTGCTGATCCGGAGAGACACCGATGCCATTGGCGTAATTGAGATCATTCGCCACCTCGACCCATTTCTGGCTGGCAGGCGCGCGGTAGACGATCCTGCCGACCACCGCGGTCGGTACGCTTTGATAGGGACCGAACACCGTGGCGTAGGCGCCGCCATTGGCGGTCACCACAATATCGTTGATTCCGCCACTGAACTTCCTGCCCCTGTCGTCGGCGTCCCAGCGCTGAAGTTGCCTGCCCGCCAGGTCCAGTTCGAGGATGGCGCCCCGCTCTTCGGTGCAGGCGACGAGAAAGGTCCTTTGCTTGGTGAGCGCCAGCCCGTTGTGGCCGCAGCCCGCCAGCCGGTTCAGTACCGTTATCGTCTTGCCGTCCCATTTCGACAGCGTGTTGGAGACCCAGCCCACGAAATACAGGTCATGGCCGATGTACAGCGGTCCCTCGGGCCCCAGGAGGCCCGTGATCACCGTCTCTTCGCCCGCGGCGGCGGTAGCGGTCCACGCTGCAATGGCGAGCACGCAGCAGGTCCCCATTTTCTTCACGACAGCGCCTCCCCGATCTGCGCCACTCAGTATCCGCTCGACGGCGCAGGGCCGCCCGCGGCAATTTCCTTCAGCACTGCGGCACGGGTGGCCAGTACGCCGGCCATCGGCGTATGCCGGCTGGCCGCGACTTCCTGCTCGCCAAACTGCGGTGTCCCGGCGCCGAGCTCGCCGGCGTCGAACTGTGCCACCACCCAGTTGAGCACCGCCGCCAATTGTGCGTCGCTCAGCATGGAATTGGCGGCGCCGGGTACGCGCAACACGTAACGGCGACCCGCCGGATTGTTCATGAAGCGGACCAGTGAGTGCGCGAGTGGCGGTACCTTGCCGGGCACGCCCTGCGCATTGGCGCCGTGACAACCCATGCAATGCAAGGCGTAGTCCTGGGCAGGGCCGGCCCGCGCTGCAGTACCCACGGCTGCCGCGGCACCCAGCAGCGCCATGGGCACGGTGCATCGGTTCACGGGCCCGCGGATCCCAGTATGACCGATACCGTGCAGTGATAGTCCGAGCCGGTATTGGCCATGCACCAGTTGACGTCGTTGTTGCGGCTCAGCCGGTACAGCGGTCGCTCGCGTTCATTGCGGTAACAGTCGCAGTTGCCGCAGCTCGCCTTGCCGCAACAATCGTTGTACGACACGATGTAGTCGCGCCCGTCGGCAGGATTGTGGCAGGTGCCGATCCAGGAGACCACGGACTGCTGGGTGCCTGGCGGGCAGGTGTGCGAACTGCCGCCGCAGCAGGAGCACAGAAAGCCATCGATCGCGCAGTACTTCCAGTAATCGCAACTCTGCTGATCTTCGGTGTACGCCTTGGTGGTGGACTTGCCCTTCGCGGCGGCCGGCACCCTCTGTGCTGCAGCTGGCGACCCTTCCGGCCCGCTGGCGGCCTCGGCGCGATGGATGCGATCGATCGGCAGGAGCGGTACGAGCAGCGATCCGGTCAGGATCCGCCCCAGGACGCCGATGAAGCTGCGGCGCGAAGTGCGTTGCGCCAGCGACCGGGCGGAACTCTCGAATAGTCGATCTAGCCGCTGCATGGTATTCGCCCTAGGGATTGAGGATCAGCCATGGGGTCTGGCCCAGGTTCGTATCGACGTGGCGCAGCCGACCCGTCAAGGCATCCAGCGTTGCCACGGCAGCGGGGGTGTCGCTGGCGAGAAACAGCAGCGGGGCCTCATCCTGCGAGACCTGCACGGCCGTCACGGCTCCGAGTTTCAGCGGTGGGACCGGCCAGCGGGCGATGCGACGATGGGTACCCAGATCGAACACCCAGATTTCGGTGCCACCCTTTTTGTGCGTGCCTTCTCCGCCGCGATGCATGGCCACATACAGCCGGCCCATGCGCCGCTGGATGGCGCCCAGCTGCTGGCCGCCGGGGCGCCACTGACCGGTCTCGGCCGTACTCACCAGCGACCACGGCGCGTGTATCACCGGTTCCGGTCCGGAAAAATCGACTTCATGCACCTTGCCGAGGAAGGACAGAAACGTGTAGCCCCGATCGGTCGGTATGCCTTGCACGAAGAGCGGGTCCGTATCGACGTCGAAAAACAGGTTCGACAGGGCGCGCGACACCTCGTTGCCCTGGGCGTCGACCATCACCGTGAGCAGCCGGCCGCTGTCACAGATCGAGGAGACGTGGTTGGGTCCCCACGGGATCACCAGCACGCAGCCGGCGGTCTCGATTTCACCCAGCACCTTCCTCGATGCCGGATCCAGGACGCCGAAGGAGGCCGCCGGCGTGATGTAGGCGGCGTACAGAAAATGGCTGTCGCTGGAATACCCGAGATTGAAGTACGTGGGGGTAGCCTGCGCGCGCTTGGCGGGCAGGACGATCTCGCCGGTGAGTGCGAGCGTCGTCATGTCCGTGAACTCCACCACATCGGTGCGTTCGCCGTGGCCGCCGCGCGCGAAGTAGGTGGTCCCGACCGCCATCGTATTGCGATCCGGGGACAGGGTGACGCCGGGAAAGAATCCGGCATCGATCTGGCCCAGATGGCCGTGCGTGTCGGCGTCGTAGAGGCGCACGCGCGAATCGGTCTCGTTCATGAACGCGGAGTCCACGACGTAGATCCAATGCGGCGTGCGCGCCGGGAGCGGCTCCATGCCGAATTGGTCGGGCGGGAGCGGATCCGAAGCGGCCGCCCAGCCACTCGCCATCATGGCCAGGAGCGCCGCCCATGCCTGAAAGCTCCGCATCTGCAACTCCCCGTGTGGCGCGCGCCCGATCCCCGTGCAGTGATTGTCGCATAATATAAGGCAGACACGACACGGCTTAAGGTGCAGGCGATGCAGGTGTTCAGGGCCGCACAATGACGGCAAATGTCCGGCTCGATCCGGCGCTCGCGATCCTGATTGTGTGCGGCGGCAGCGCGCTGTTCGCGCTCGCGGCGATCCACAAGCTGCGCGCCATGCGGGAGTTCGGCGCGGCTTTTGCCAACTATGGCCTGCCCCCGGCGCTGCTGCGACTGAAGCTGTCGTGGGCGATACCGGCGCTGGAGCTGGGCGTGGCGGTCGGATTGTGGGTGCCGGCATCGACTGTGGCCGCGGTGCTGCTGGCCGTCGCCTTGCTGCTGGCCTACAGCGCGGCGATCACGCTCAACCTCCTGGCGGGCCGCTCCGGCATCGCCTGCGGCTGCGGTGGTCCCGATCCGGAGCAGCCGATCGCGTGGTGGATGGTCTGGCGCAATCTGCTGCTGTCGGCCCTGTTACTGGCCGTGCTCGCGCCGCGCAGTGTGCGGGCCCTCGAGCCGACGGACTTCGCCACCATCGGCTTCGGACTGGCCGCGGTGGCCCTGCTGTACGCGACGGCCGGACGCCTGCTGCTCCAGAATAGGACCCAATCATGACGGCGTTGCTGATCTCAAACGTGGTGCTTTGGACGGTCGTGCTCGCCCTCATCGTCATACTCCTCGCCCTGACGCGCCAGGTTGGCGTGCTGCACGAACGGATCGCGCCGGCCGGTGCCCTGATGATCAATCGGGGCCCGGCGGTGGGTGAACCCGTGGCGCCGCTGGAGGTCACCGACCTGGAGGGGCACGCCCTCCAGATTGGCGCGCCGAGCGCCGATGGCAGGAGCACCCTGCTGGTGTTCGTATCCCCGACCTGTCCGGTGTGCAAGACGTTGCTGCCGGTGCTGCGGGCCAGTCACTTCCAGGAGCGTGACTGGCTGCGCGTGGTGCTCGCCAGCGATGGCGAGCCGCAGGAGCATCGGCGCTTCGTGCAGCAGCAGGGATTAAACGGCGTGCCTTACGTGGTTTCGGCCCGGCTCGGTCTGGGCTACCAGGTCAACCGCCTGCCGTTTGCCGCGCTGGTGGACCCGGGCGGAGTGCTGCGCGCCCGTGGACTCGTCAATTCACGCGAGCATCTGGAGAGCCTGTTCGAGGCGCAGCGTCTCGGGATGGCATCGCTGCAGGAATACTTCGCCAGTCGCGCCTAGCGGCCGGTCCGCACGAGACCGGAAAGTCTACGACTGCGCGAAGGCGGAGCAGAGCAGGATGCCGGTGACGATGGACCCGATCCAGGCGTACTGCAGACGCGTGATGCGCTCCTTGAGGACCAGCGCGGCGTAGAACAGCGTCACCACCGGGTAGGCCCCGACCAGGGGCGAGACGATGGAGATCGGGCCGTAACGCGCCGCGATGATCAGGCCCAGGCTGCCGCCGGCCATCATGCCCATCGGAATGAAGGAATGGAGCCACGCGCGTACGGTATGCGGGCCTCGGCGCCCCTTGATCAGGCCGAATACGCCGAGCGACAGCGCGCCGCCGATGGAACTGCACAGCGCGAGCGACACCTCGCTCGCCTCCGGAAAGGTGTAGGAGTACTTGATCAGCGTGTTGGAGGTACCCCAGCACAGCAGCGCCATCAGCGACAGCGGGATCCAGCGCCGCGACGCTGTGGCGCTGTCCGTACCCGAAGGTGAATACGCCAGGCCCGCGCAGCCGCCGATGACGAGCGCCACCGCAAAGTACTGGACCGGCGCGAGCTGTTCGTGCAGGAACAGGCGCGCGAACAGCACCGTGAGCGCGGGATACGCGGCGGACAGCGTGCCGACGATCGCCACCGGTCCGGCCGCGATCGACTGGAAGTAGAGGATCCAGGCCAGTCCGTCGAACAGGTAGGCGAGGACGCCCGTCTCGAGAAATTGGCGCCCGTCAGGGGCGAGCAGCGGCGGATGTGAATGCGAAAAGAAAAAGCCGAAATTGACCAGTGAGGTCGCGAACACGTAATACAGGCAGAAGCGTGCCGGCGACACCTCGCCGATCCAGCGCTTCACCAGCCCCTGGCCGAGCCCATAGAGCAGCAGCGCGGTCAGCGCCGGAGTCAGCCAGGCGAGCAGCGCGGTGGTCGAGGGGTTTGCGGTCACGGGATCCAGTCCGGGCGCGGCGCCATGGCGACGCCAGCAGCGCCGAGCGGAGTCTACGGGAGGGGCACGCCCGCCATCAACCGGCAATCAGGGGAAAAATGGTCGCCGGTGCTGAGCAACCCTACAATAAGGCTCGCCCGAGTGTTCATCCTCAAAGTTCGTGAGGGAAACGTCATGACAAAGATCTTTGCAGCCGCACTCCTGATGTCCGTGCTCGCGAGCCATGCGCTGGCCGCCGGCAGCCCCCGGGACGCGGGACAGGTGGTGCCGGAACTGACGACGATCCAGCCGGAGATCGAGGCGCTTTATCGCGACCTGCACCAGCACCCGGAGCTCAGCTTTCACGAGGTCCGCACGGCAGATGCACTGGCGACCCGGCTGAAGGCCCTGGGGTACGAAGTCACGACCGGGGTCGGGAAGACGGGAATCGTGGCGCTGCTGCGCAATGGCCCGGGTCCGGTCGTCATGCTGCGCACGGAACTCGATGCCCTGCCCGTCGAGGAAAAGACCGGGCTGGCGTTCGCCAGCAAGGTGACGACGCGCAATGACGCCGGAGAGATGGTACCCGTGGCGCACGCCTGCGGGCACGATCTGCACATGGCCGGCTGGTATGGCACGGCCAAGGTCATGGCGGATCGCCGCAACGGATGGCACGGCACCTTGATGCTGGTCGGACAGCCGGCCGAGGAAAGGGCCGGTGGGGCCGCTTCCATGCTGACAGACGGTCTTTTTTCCAGGTTTCCAAAACCGGACTTTGCGATCGGCGTGCACGACGAAAACACTCTGCCATCCGGGCAGGTCGGCTATCACGAAGGTTTCTTTCGCGCCTCGGCTGACGCCCTGGAAGTGACGATCTACGGTCGCGGCGGCCATGGAGCCTACCCTCACACCGCTGTCGATCCCATCGTGATCGCGGCACGCTCCATACTCGGCTTCCAGACCATTGTCTCGCGCGAGACCAACCCGCTGTCACCGGCGGTCGTTACGGTCGGTGCCATCCATGCCGGCACTGCGGGCAATATCATTCCGGAGCAGGTGCAGATGCTGATGACGGTGCGTGCTTTCGATCCGAAGGTGCGCGAACATCTGCTCGCTTCGATCCAGCGCCAGCTCGACGCGGAGGCGACGGCCGCCGGTGCGCCGGCCATGCCATTGGTCAGGAACGTCGACCATGCCGACATGGTCGAAAACGACCGGGCGCTGACGGCGCACCTGGCCATGGTGTTGAGGCGCGATCTGGGTCCCGACAGCGTGCGCGAGATGCCGGCGCAGATGGGAGCCGAGGACTTTTCGCAGTACGGGCGCGCGGGAGTAAGGGCTGTCCTGCTGCACATCGGCGCGGTCGATCCGGCGGAACTCGCGAGCGGCAAGAGAATTCCGGAACTGCATTCGCCGCAGTGGGCCCCGCAGCTGGAACCGACGCTCCGCTCACTGGTTGCCGCCGAGGTGGTGATGCTGACGGACCTGCTGGCGGGCGGCGCTGATCACTGATCAACGGGCGCATCCGGTGTTTTACGAGCCGCGCAAGCGCAACCACGGCCTGCCGCATGACCCGTTCAAGGCGATCGTGGCGCCGCGACCCATTGGCTGGATCTCCTCGATGAACGCCCGGGGCGAGATCAATCTCGCGCCGTATTCCTTCTTTAATGGTATTTCCGGCCATCCGCCGATGGTGATGTTCTCCTCCGAGGGCCGCAAGGATTCAATCGCCTTCGTTGAAGAGACCGGGGAATTCGTATGCAACCTCGCCACCTGGGAGCTGCGCGAGCAGATGATCGCGACCTCGGGACCCTATCCGCGCGGCGTAGACGAGATGAAAGAGGCCGGACTGGAAGCCGCACCCTCAACGCTGGTCAAACCTCCGCGGGTCAAGGCGGCCTCCTGCGCGCTGGAATGCAGGTGGCTGCAAACGGTGCAGCTTCAGGACATCGAGGGCGCGCGGATCGATCGCTACGTCGTGTTTGGCCAGGTGGTGGGCGTGCATATCGACGAGCGTTTCATCAGGGACGGTCTGCTGGATACGGCCGCCATGCGGCCGATTGCGCGCGCCGGCTATCACGACTATTTTGTCGCGACGCCCGAGACCCGGTTTTCGATCCGCCGGCCACCCGGGGCCTGACGCCTTTGCATGGGCGGCGTGTTTCGCTACGATGG
>Ga0209647_1003099_pt1 | contig 13053 bp, 14 predicted proteins | sample GraSoi_2013_60cm_FD_185827 | JGI IMG/M metagenome (GOLD analysis project Ga0209647, IMG submission 185827) | Grasslands soil microbial communities from the Angelo Coastal Reserve, California, USA - Sample 9_17_2013_60cm (SPAdes) (version 2) | ecosystem: Environmental > Terrestrial > Soil >... | reverse complement strand
CGCAGGCGGAAAGGTCCAGCTGAAGGAGGCTTCATGCTGTTCATCGCGCGTCGTGCCCTGGCCGTGGTCCTGCTCGTGGTCGCTTCGATGGCGGCGTGGGCTCAAGGCTATCCGGACCGGCCGCTGCGGCTCGTGGTCGGATTTCCCCCCGGGGGCAGCGGCGATTTTCTCGCGCGCATCGTCGCCGACGAGCTGACCCGGGAAGTCGGCCAGCCGGTGGTGGTGGACAACAAGCCCGGCGCCGGCTCCAACATCGCCGCGGAGCACGTCGCGCGCGCGGCGCCGGACGGCTACACCATCCTCCTTGCCGGCAACTTCACGCACGCGATCAATCCCTGGCTGTACAAGAACCTCTCGTGGGATCCCCACCGCGACTTCACGCCCATCACCGAGGTCGCTCTGATGAGCATCATCGTGTGCGTCACGCCCGAGCGCGGAATCCGTTCGATGAAGGAGCTGATCGCCAGGGTGAAGAGCGAGCCGGGCAAGTGGTTCTACGCCTCGCCCGGCAACGGCACCTCGCAGCACCTCGCGGGCGCGGAGTTGAACCGCCTCGCCGGCACCGACATGCAGCACGTGCCGTTCAAGGGTGGCGCGCCGTCGCTGCAGGCGGTGCTCGCGGGCGACGTGCAGGTGATGATCGGCACGACGCCCGTCGTGCTGCCGCAGATCCGCGCGGGCAAGCTCGTGCCGCTCGCGCTGATCACGCGCACGGCCTCGCCCATGGTTCCGGGCGTGTCCGGGATGGAGGAGGCGGGCGTGCCGGGGCTGGACCTCGGGAGCTGGTGGGGCATCTGGGCGCCGCCCGGGATCCGGCCCGACGTGAAGCAGCGCCTGTATGCGGCTATCACCAAGGTCATGCGCCTGCCGCAGGTTGCGCAGAAGCTCGCGCGCGAGGCGATGGAGCCTGCCGTCTCCGCCTCGCCCGAGGAATTCGCCGCGTTCGTGCGCAGGGACCACGCGTCGTACGAGGCCATCGTCAGGTCTTCGGGCGCGAAGGCGGATTGAGCCGGCGAAGGCCTGCGGTGCTGCAATTGAAAAAACTGGGCCGGGATTTCGCGCTGGAGGCGAGCGGCGTCGATCTCGCCCAGCCGCTTTCCGACGCCGCTTTTCGTGAAATCGAGGAAGCGTTCTTTGCCGGTCAGGTGCTCGTGTTCCGTGCTCAGAAATTCACGGCGCGCGAGTTTCTGGAATTCGCGCGCCGCTTCGGGCCGCCCGAGCCGCACGTGGTCGACCAGTTCCACCATGCCGACCACGCCGACATCCTGATCCTGTCGAACGTGATGCGCGACGGCAAACCGGCCGGACTCGCCGATGCCGGGACCTATTTCCACACCGACTATTCGTATCTGGAGATGCCGGCGCGCGCGACGCTGCTGTACTCGATCCAGGTGCCGCGGGCGGGCGGCGACACGCTGTTCGCGAACCAGTATGCCGCCTACGACGATCTGCCCGGCGCGACGAAGAAGCGCCTGGAGGGACTTGTCGGGCTGCATCACTACGGCAACCGCGACGATCTCGAGGAGACCTCGCGCACGGCGGCCTCGCTGCTGACCGGGGAACAGAAGGGGAAGCTGCACCGGGTCACGCATCCGGTCGCGCGGCGCCATCCGGTCACGGGCCGCACCGCGCTCTACGCGGTCTCAGGCAGCTCGTTCGGCATCGAGGGCATGCGCGAAGGCGAGGCGCGCGCCCTGCTCGACGAGCTCAAGCGCCACGCCACTCTCGAGAAGTACAGGGTCCGCCTGTCGTACGGCGTCGGCGACGTGGTAATCTGGGACAACGCGTCGCTGCTGCATTCGGCGACGCTGACCGATCCGGAGGATGCGCGTACGCTGTGGCGCATCACCATCATGGAGACGAGGAGGCAGGCATGAAACGCAGACAGCTTCTGGCTTGGGCGGCCGCGGCCGCGACGGCGGTCTTCGCGGCGAGCGCGATCGCGCAGACCATCACCCTGCACGGCGCGGTGCAGTTCAACGACGACCATGCCTTCAACAAGGCGCTCCTGAAATTCGAGGAGCTGGTGAAGAAGTATTACGGCAAGCCGATCGTCTTCGTGCTCCACAGGAACAGCGAGCTCGGGCTGGAGAAGGACTACTTCGCCTACATGAACCAGGGCAAGGGCGTGGACTACGGCATCGTGTCCCCGGCGCACATGTCCACGTTCTCCAAGGCGGCGCCATTCATCGACGCGCCTTTCCTGTTCCGCGACCTCGACCACTGGAACAAGGTACTGGACGCCGACCTCCTGAAGCCGATCGCCGACGAGATCGCGCAGAAGGCCGACGTGATGCTGATCGGCTACGCGGGCGGCGGCACGCGCAACATCTTCGTCAACAAGCCGGTGCGCAACCTCGTCGAGATGAGGAACCTCAAGGTGCGCGTGCAGGGCGCGCCGATCTGGAGCCGCACCTTCGCCGCGATCGGCATGTCGCCCACGGTGATCGCGTACAACGAGGTGTACAACGCCATCCAGAACGGCGTCATCTCGGCGGGCGAGAACGAAGCCGCCGGCGTCGAGTCGATGAAGTTCTACGAGGTCGGGCCGAACCTCTCCATGACCGAACACGCGATCACGATCCGGCCGATCTGCTTTTCCGGGAAGACTTTCCGCGGCCTGCCGGCCGACCTGCAGGCGGCGATCATCCGTGCGGGAAAGGAGGCGGGCGCCTATGGCCGCCAGGTCGAGTCATCCGAGGACACGGCCAAGCTGGTAGCTCTGGAAAAGGCCGGCAAGCTCAAGCGCATCACCTTCACCGACCGCGCGCAGATGAAGAAGCTCGTGGATCCGGTGATGGAGGCGTACGCGAAGGAGATCGGCGCCGAGAACATCTTCACCGCGATCAACAACACGAAGTAGATTGAAAAAGTAGCTTGAAGAAGCTGCTCGACGGCACCCATCGGCTCCTTAGGGGGTTGATGGCGGCCACCGTGGCGATCCTGATCGTCCCGGTCACGCTGCAGATCGTCTCGCGCTACACGGCGCTGATCCCCTCCTGGATCTGGACCGAGGAGCTGTCGCGTTTCCTGTTCATCTGGATGATCATGCTCGGCGCGATGATCGGCGTGCGCGAGGGCTCGCATTTCGTGGTCGACGTGCTGCCCGATCTCCCGCCGCGGCCGAACGCGCTCCTTCAGATCGTCACCAATCTCCTTGTCCTCGTGTTCGCGCTGGTGTTCGTGTGGTGGGGCATAGCGTTCGTGCGCTTCGGCTGGGACCAGAGCTCCGAGCTCGCCGAGCTGCCGATGGCGTTCATCTTCATGGCGTGGCCGGTGGCGGGCGCGACCTGGGTGCTCTTCCTCGGTGAAGCGTTCGTCGCGAGCTTCCGCGTGCTCGCGGGGAAATCCGGCCGATGATGTCCGCGGCGCTGTCCCCCGGCGCGGCGGCGATCGTCCTCTTCGGCACCTTCCTCGCGCTCTTCGTATTGCGCGTGCCGGTGGCCTTCGCATTGGGCCTCGCGTGCCTGCCGAGCCTGATCCTCGAGCCGCGCCTGTCGCCGATGATGCTGTTCAACGAAACCTTCAAGGCCTACAACTCCTTCATCCTGCTCGCGGTGCCGTTCTACCTCCTCACCGCGAACCTGATGAACGTGGGCGGGGTCACCGACCGGCTGGTGCGCCTGTCTCGCTCGATGGTGGGCCATTTCCCGGGCGCGCTCGCGCAGATCAACGTGCTGCTCTCGGTGTTCTTCGCCGGAATCTCGGGCTCGTCGACGGCGGACGCGGCGAGCCAGAGCAAGATCTTCATCGACGCGCAGGTGAAGGAGGGCTACGGGCTGTCTTTTTCCATCGCGATCACCGCGGTCTCGGCGGTGCTGGCGGTCATCATTCCGCCTTCGATCCTGATGATCGTGTGGGGCGGCGTCATTTCGACCTCGATCGGCGCGATGTATCTGGCGGGCTTCCTTCCCGGTCTGCTCATCGCCGCGGCGCAGATGGCGACGGTGCACGTCTACGCGAAGATCTACCACTACCCGGTCTATCCGCGCGCGACGCTGAAGGAGTTCTTCTACTCGGCGTGGATTTCGGTGCCCGCGCTGCTGACGGCCTTCATCATCGTCGGCGGCGTGCTCCTCGGCTGGTTCACGCCGACGGAATCGGCGTGCGTCGCCGTGCTGTACACGATCGTGCTGTCGGTCTTCGCGTACCGCGAGATGAACCTGAAGAACCTCTACGATTCGTTCGTCGAGACCGGACGGCTCTCCTCGGTGGCGCTCTTCTGCGTGGGCACGGCATCCGCCTTCGGCTGGCTCCTCGCCTACTACCAGATCCCCCGGGCGCTGCTCGACAACGTCTCCACCTGGGGAATGGGCATCACCGCGGCGGGATTCTTCATCGCCTTCGTGTTCCTCGTGGTGGGCTGCTTCCTCGACGCGATCCCCGCGATCATCATTTTCGGCACCATCCTGCAGCCGCTCGCGCAATCGGTCGGCATGAATCCGATCCACTTCGCCATCATCGGCATCGTCTCGCTCGCCTTTGGGCTGGTGACGCCGCCCTACGGGCTGTGCCTGATGATCTCGTGCGCGGTCGCCAAGGTGCCGGTCAGGTTCGCTCTCAAGGACACGATGATCATGCTGGTGCCGATGCTCCTCATGCTCGCGGCGATCATCGTATGGCCCGACATTCCCCTGATACTTCCCAGGCTGATCGCGCCGGAGCTTCTGAAGTAATCACGCGCCAACGGCGGGTCGAGCCGTCAGGCTGCTTGAGCGCCCTCCGTCCACCCGCCCTCGCCCCTCTTCCCTCGAATCCGAATGCGGCTTTCGGATAGGTACCGGGTGACGGCACCCGGCTCCAGGCGAGTCCCGGCGAGCCCGACGTGGCCGTCCGGACGCAGCAAGTAAAACGCCTGTCCGGGGATTCGCACCCGGGCGAGCTCCAGCGCGTTGTGCGCGTCGTCGGGAATCACGTGGGTGCTCAGCAAGTCGCCGAGTCCCGATGCTTCCTCCGACGGCGCGGGCTGCCCGATGACGATGAGGTTGTAGCGCGTGTCGTCCAGCTTCTGGAACAGGTCTTCGACCGGGCCGTTCGCCCGGAACTTGAGCTGCAGCCACGGGAAACGATCGCCTGCGCGCGGCGCGCCGCCGGGCAGACCCGGCAAGGATTTCGACAGCGGGCTTTCCCGGTAGGCGATGCCGGTCTGGGAGAGAGTCCGGAACGCGAGCTGCTTCGGCCGCTCGAAAGTCATCGCAAAAGCCGCGATCCTCGCGAGGATGCGCGTGCGGAACAACCCCGCGAGCCAGCTGTCGGAGACCACCAGCACGAATGCCCGGTCCGTCGTGGCGAGCAAGCGCCGTGCGACCGGGATGCGCTCGGCCGCGTAGCTGTCGAGCAGGGCCGCGTCCGCGCGGCCATTGACCACGAGCGCGAGCTTCCACGCCAGGTTGTACGCGTCCTGCAGCCCGGTGTTCATGCCCTGCCCGCCCATCGGGCTGTGCACGTGCGCCGCGTCGCCGAGCAGGAAGCAGCGCCGGTCGCGGAATTTTTCCGCGGCGCGGTGATGGATGCGGTAGGTGGAGAACCAGCTGCATTGCTTGAATGCGAGGTTCGCTCCCGCCTCCCGCCGTATATCGGGACTCAGCTCATCGAAGGTGACATCATCCCTTTCCCGCAGCTTCTTGGGGAGGATGCCGATCACCCGCCAGCGGTCCTTGCCGCGCATCGGGAAGAACAGGTGAAATCCGTCGCGCCACAGGTAGACGTTCAGCTCGTCGGGCACCATGGGCCCGGTCGCCTCGGTGTCGGCGACGAAGAACACGTGCTCGTACGGCGCGCCGGGAAAAGTGATGCCGCAGAGCTCGCGCACCGCGCTGTGCCCGCCGTCGCAGCCCGCGACGTACGCGGCCTGGATCTTGTGGATGGAGCCGTCGGGCCGCTTGAGCGTTGCGGTCACCTGACCGGGTTCCTGGCTGAGGCCGGTGAGCTCGGTGTTCCACTGCACCGCCATGCCCCAGTTGCGGAGGTGCTCGCCCATGATCCGCTCGTTGTCGTCCTGGCCCAGCATGAGGACGAAGGGAAACGGGCTCACGCTCTTCCCGATTTCGCCCAGCGGGATGCGCGCCGCCCACTTTCCCTCCGCCCACATGTTGGCGCCGTTGCCGCGGCGGCCGAGCTCGAGCGCGCGCTCCGAGATCCCGAGCTTGGAGTAGATCTCGAGCGTGCGCGCATGCACCGCCATCGCTCGCGTCTGCTGCGCAGGCCCGGAATGCCGGTCGATGATCATGGCGCGCAGGCCGCGCCGTCCGAGCTGGTTGGCGAGCATCAGCCCGGTAGGGCCGCCACCCACGATCAGCACGTCCGTATCCATGCGACTCCGCTTCAGACGAGGGGTTCGCTAGTGTGCGCCCGGGCCAGGGCGGTCGCCGCCCTCCGGAGAGCCCTAGCGGACCGGCTGCGAGCGGTCCACCGGCGCGCCGCGCAGGATCACCTGCGAGATGCGCCGCGTGTTGGCGATGTCGTCCAGCGGGTTCGCGTCGAGCACGATGAAGTCGGCGCTCTTGCCGGCCTGAAGCGTGCCGGCGTCCATGCGCAGGAGCTCGGCGCCGTTGCGCGTCGCCGCCACGATGACCTGCGTCGGCGTCATGCCGGCGACCACCATGTCTTGCATCTCCTCGTGCGGACCCCAGGGCCGGTTGCCGTCGCTTCCGAGCACGATGCGCGCGCCCGCCGCGTTCAGCTTGGCCAGGTTACGCGCCTGGATGCCGTAGAAGGCCTGCGCCTTCGGATTGTCGACGTTCGCCTTCTCCAGCTTCGCGAAGTCCTCCGGGGAGAGGCCGGCCTTCATCCAGCCCAGGTCGACCTTCACGCCGCGCTCCGGAAGGTTCGGCGTGAGGACCAGGTTCGGATGCGCCTTGAACATGGCGACGAACTCGTCGTCGATATCCTTGTCGCGAACTCCGTGCGCGAGCACGTCGACGCCTGCGCGCACGAGGCCCTTCGCGTCCTCGAGATCGAAGAGGTGCGCCGTCACCCTCAAGCTCCGCTTGTGCGCCTCGTCGATTATTGCGCCGTACATTTCAAGGGTCAGCTTCTTGTACTTGCCTTCCCTCGTGTCGACCCAGATCTTGACGATGTCCACTTTGTGCGCCGCGAGCTCGTCCACCGCCTTGCGGCCTTCTGCCGCGCTGGTGATCCAGTAGGGCGCGGTCGTGCGCCCCGGCTCGGGCGTGGTGATGCCGCGCCCCGCGCTGAAGTACCGCGCGGCTCCGGGAATCACCTCATTGTGCACGCCGAGCACCTCGTAGCCGTCCGTGCCCATGCTCAGGACGGCGCTCACGCCCCAATAGGCCCGCGCTCTCAGGTCTCGCAGGAGCGCGTCGCGCGTAGCGCTCAGGTGGACGTGCGTGTCGACGATCATCGGCATCACCGTCTTGCCCCTGAGGTCGACGCGCCTCGCGCCCGAGGGTACGCGCGCGTCGGCGGCGGCGCCCGCTTGCGCGAGCTTGGCGCCTTCTACGACCAGCGTCGCGTTCTCGACCACGCGTCCGTCGCCGACGATGAGGCGCGCGCCTTCGTACGCGGTGACCTGGGCGAACGCCGGGATCGCGGATCCGCCGAGGAGGACGGCTGCTGCGAATGCGGCGATGCGGCGCATGGGAACCCCCGGGGTGATGTCGAGCGTGTGCGGGAGTATAGCGGCTAGCGCACGAGCTCGACTAATTGCACCGTGGTCGGACAACGCCATTTCGCGCCCCAGGCGTTGCTTGCGCATTACGGCCGCGAGCCGCCCGATTGCATTTGAAACAGTATACGTGTTGCCGCTAGGGCCGAACGGCGGGCGCTTCGATCTTCATCCCGTTCGCGCGCCACATCAGGTACAGCTCGAGATCGACGAGCTCGGGCGCGCCGTAGGGGTAGGACTCCGCGCGTAGGCCCGTGAGGCAGCCGCGCAGGCGGCGCTCGAGGGAGCCGAGGCTCTCCCACTCGAGCCGGTAGAGGGGATACCCGGTCGGATGGGCCTGCGTGACCGGGCTGCCGGCGAGCTTTCCGCTCCAGTGCTCGTCGTGGCACTGCGCGCATGAGAGGTTGAGCTGGCCCTGGCGGCGATGGAAGGCTTTCCTGCCTGCCTCGAGAAACGGCTTGGTGCGCGCATCGATCGCGATCGCTATCGGCATGCCGCGCGATTGCCGCGCGACGTACGCGGTCAGCGCGAGCAAGTCGCGGCTCTCGTAGGCGAGCGGGGGCGCCTTCTGCCTCTCGACGCGGCAGGTGTTGATGCGTTGCTCCAGGTTCACCGGCCGGCCGCGCGCGGGATCGAACGCCGGGTAGCGCGCCGCGACTCGTTTCATGCTTTCTCTCGCGTCACCGTGGCAATCGAAGCATGTGCGATCCGCAGCGCCCGCCTTGCGCTTAAACAGGGCCTCGCCGTCGAGCACCCACAGCGTGCCCGGATTACCGGTGTCGTCGTCCTGCATGGCGCGCGTCTCGCGGCTCATGAACTCGTAGCCGGAGCGGCGCTCGGGCAAAGGGATTTCACCGGCGGTCGCGGACTCTAGAAGGAGCCACGCGGCCGACAGCGCCAGAAACAGCCGCGCGGCGGGGGCGATCACTCGACGCGGATCGGAGCGATCTCGGTCACGGTGTAGCCGTTGTCGCCGGCCCATTGGAACGAGAGCGTGCCGGTCTCGGTCGCGATGGTGGTAAAAGCGATCAAGGGGTTCGCTGCGACCGCGGGATGGAGATCGACGCGATAGACCTCGATGCCATTGTAGGTGCAGGTGAACCGCCGGATGATGTCGCGCGGGATCAGCTCGCCGGTCTGCGTGCGGCGGAAGCCCGTCTCCATCGCGTGCGCGGCGAGCGTCTTGATCTCGATGATCTCGCCGCGCCTCGCTTGCGCGGGAACGGTGACGACCGCGCGCGCCATCAGATCAGCCCTTCCTCGAGGCAGGCCGAGAGCGTGACCACGACCTCGGCGCTGTCAGACCAGAACGTGCCGTCGGAGAGCTCGGCGATGGCGACCACGGTCTGCGTGTCGGCAAGGCGGACGCGAGTCGATATGACCGCGCGCCCCGCGCGCGGTCCGAGATGGACACTCACCACGTCCGGCAGCGGGTTCTTCTGGGTGAGGACGTGGATCGCCCTGACGTGGTCGGCGCCGGTCATCGGGCTCTCGACCGCGACCGAGAGCGGCACCGAGTTGCCGTTGTCGATCAAAGGCGGCAGCTGCAGCTTGACCTTTCCGGCGCGGACCTGGGCGCCACCCACCAGCTTGCCCAGGGCCTCCTCGTAGGCGGCTTTGCGCTTCGCCGCAAGGTTGGGATCGAGCTGGGCCTTTGCCGCAGTCGGTACGGCGAATGAGGCTGCGGCGAGAACCAGGAATTCGCGGCGCGTGGTCATTTGAGCGTCGACAGATAGGCAACGATATCTTCGATCTGTTCCGCGGTGAGGACCGTCTTGCCGCGATACGCGGGCGCCACGCGCTCGAGCCCTTCGGTGCGGTAGTACGCCGGCATGATGCTTTGCGGGTTGACCTTCGTCGGATCGACGATCCGCAGGCGGATCTCGCCTTCGGAGAACCGCGCGCCGACGGCCGTCAGATCGGGCGCGAGGTTACCCTGGAACCGCTCCTCGGGGAACGGCCCGCTGTGGCACAAGAGGCACAGGCCCACCTGCCGGTTGGCCACGATCGCCCGGCCCCGCGCCGGATCGCCCTTTGCGCCGGTCAGCGAGGCCGGAATCGAGTCGCCCGCAAAAGCATTTCCGGCAACGAACGAAAATGCGATCGCGCAAGCCTCACACCAGTTCAATGCCGTGGTTCTTCAGCGGCACCGAGCGGATGCGCTTGCCGGTCGCCCGGTAGAACGCGTTCAGCACCGCAGGCGCCGCGACGCAGATCGTCGGCTCGCCGATGCCGCCCCAGATCGTGCCGCCGGTAGGCAGGAGGATGGTTTCCACTTTCGGCATCTGCGCGATGCGCATCGAGTTGTACTGGTGGAAATTCGTCTGCTCGATGCGGCCGTCCTTCACCGTGCACTCCTGGAAGAAGAGCGCGGACAGGCCGTAGACGAAGGACCCCGCGACCTGGCGCTCGATCTGCGCCGGGTTCACGGCGTAGCCCGGGTCGCTCGCGCCGACGACGCGGTGCACCTTCACCTTGTTGCCGTCCTTCACGGAGATCTCGCAGGCCGCGGCGACGTAGCTGTCGAAGCAGTGCATGTGCGCGAGGCCGCGGTAGATCCCCGCGGGAGCGGGCTTGCTCCAGCCTATCCTCTCGGCCACCGCGTTCAACACGCCCAGCGCCCTCGGGTGCTTCTCCATGAGCTTGCGCCGGAACTGGAGCGCGTCCTGGCCGGCCGCGTCCGCCAGCTCGTCCATGAAGCTCTCGATGAATACCGCGTTCTGGTTGATGTTCACGCCGCGCCAGAACCCCGGCGGCACGTGAGGGTTGCGCATCGCGTGGTCGATCAGCAGGTTCGGCACGGTATAAGCGAGGGAGTGCTCGCCCGACTCGAACACGCCCTGGAAGGTGAGCGGATCGCGCCCCTTCTGCGCCTGGACGACCTCGGGGCGCACCGCGGCGAGGATCGACTGTCCCGAAAGCCGCATGTGCAATGCGGTGAGGTTGCCGCTCGCATCCAGCCCTCCGGCGAACTTGCACATCATCACCGGGTGGTAGCGGCCGTGAGCCATGTCCTCCTCGCGCGACCACAGCATCTTGATCGGCGTGCCCGGCATCTGCTTGGCGATGAGCACGGCTTGCACGACGTAGTCGTCCGGGTAAGTGCCGCGCCGGCCGAAGCCGCCGCCCAGCATCACGTTGTGCACGTCGACCTTGTCGGCGGTCAGGCCCGAGGCGGCGAGCACCTGCGCGAAAGCGCCTTCGCCGTTCTGCGTCGGGCCCCACATCTCGCAGCGCTCAGGCGTCCAGCGCACCGTCGCGTTCATCGGCTCCATGCAGGCGTGGTTCTGATACGGGAAGTAGTACGTGGCCTCGACTTTTTTCGCCGCGCCGGCGAGCGCGGCCTTCACGTCGCCGCCCGCCTGGTTGCCGACGAAGGCCTGCTCAGCGTCCAGTCCCGCCTTGAGCACCTCGGCGATGGTGGCGCTGGACACTTTGGCGTTCTCGCCCTCGTCCCAGACGATCGGCAGCTGCTCGAGCGCGGTCTTCGCCTGCCACCAGGTGTCCGCGATCACCGCGACTCCGGAATCGCCCACCTGCACCACTTTCTTGACGCCGGTCATGCCGGCGACTCTCGCGGCGTCGAAGCTCTTCACCTTGCCGCCGAACACTGGGCAGTCCTTCACCGCCGCGTTCAGCATGCCTGGGAGCTTGACGTCGATGCCGTACATCATGGTGCCGTTGACCTTCCCCGCGGTGTCGAGGCGCTTCAGCGGCTTGCCCGCGATCTTCCAGGTCTTCGGGTCCTTGAGCGGCACTTCCTTCGGCTGCTCGAGGCGCGCGGCGGCTTCCGCCACCTTGCCGTACGTTGTCTTGCGTCCTGAGGGTTTGTGCGTGATGACGCTCGCCGATGCCGTGCACTCGGAGGCGGGAACCTTCCATTCGTTCGCGGCGGCCTGAACCAGCATCATGCGCGCGGCCGCGCCGCCCTTGCGCACGTACTCGTTCGACTGGCGGATACCGCGGCTGCCGCCCGTGGAAAACTCGCCCCAGGCGCGCTTGCGCGCGACGCTCTGGCCCGGAGTCGGATACTCGATCTCGACCTTGTTCCAGTCGCACTCGAGCTCCTCGGCTATGAGCTGCGCGAGGCCGGTGATCGTGCCCTGGCCCATCTCGGCGCGCACCGCGCGGATAAGGGTGGTGTTGTCCGGGCGGATCGCAACCCAGACGGTGATTTCGGGCGATCCGTCGGCCGCGCGCACCACGGCGGGACCGAAGGGCGGAAGGCGCAGTCCCAGCGCGAGGCCGCCGCCGACGGCGGCGCTGCTGATCAAGAAGCTACGGCGGGTGAATCTCGGCATGGCTGTCATGGTCGGCTCCCTCACGCGGCCTTGGCGGCGGCGTGGATTGCTGCGCGCACCTGCTGGAAGGTGCCGCAGCGGCAGATGTTGGTGATGGCGGAGTCGATGTCGGCGTCGCTCGGCTTGGGATTCGTCTTGAGGAGCGCAGCCACCGCCATGATCATGCCCGACTGGCAATAGCCGCATTGCGGCACGTCGTTATCGATCCACGCCTTTTGCACCTTATGCAGGGTCTTGCCCGAGGCGAGGCCTTCGATCGTGGTGATCTTGGCGCCGCCCGCCGCGCTCACGGGCAGCTGGCAGGAGCGCACCGGCAGACCGTTCAAGTGCACGGTGCAGGCGCCGCACTGCGCCACGCCGCAGCCGTACTTGGTGCCGGTGAGGCCGACCTGCTCGCGGATCACCCAGAGCAGGGGCGTGGTCGGATCGACGTCGACCTCGTGAGACTTGCCGTTGATTGTCAGGCGCATGGTGTGCTGTCTCCGTTATGGGCATGTGGCCAAGAACGTTTCGTCGGCGCCGGCCACGCGCGGACGCTGCAAGCGCAAATTCTACTACTTGAATACCTGCTGCATGTACAGGATCAGGTCGGCGCGGTCGCGTGCCTCGGGCATGCCCGCGTACGGCATGCGATTGGCCGGCACGGCTTTTTGCGGATCCGCGATGTAGGCGTCCAGCGTCTTCGGCGTCCAGGTGATGCCGCTCTTCTTGAGCGCGGGGGAATAGCGGAAGTCATCCAGTTCCGCCGCCCGTCGCCCGAAGATTCCGTAAAGGCTCGGTCCGACGCCGTTGACGCCGCGCTCGGCCGCGTGACACGCGTGGCATTCCTCGAACAGCTTCTGGCCGTGCTTCGCATCGCCCTGCGCGTGCGCGATCCCGGCGGCGAGGAGCGAGGCCGCGGCCGCGGCGGCAATCGTCAGCCGCCTCATGCCGACACCATCGCGCCGGGATTTTTCATGTAGCGGTTCTTGATCGCGTCCGCCGTCCAGTAGGCAAGCGCCCCGACGGGCCCGGTCGGGTTGTATACGGAGTTGTGCGGAAACACGTTCGCTCCCACGACGAAGAGGTTGTGGCAGTCCCAGCTCTGCAGGTACTTGTTCAGGGCGCTGGTCTTCGGGCTGGTGC
>Ga0209647_1003098_pt1 | contig 13053 bp, 9 predicted proteins | sample GraSoi_2013_60cm_FD_185827 | JGI IMG/M metagenome (GOLD analysis project Ga0209647, IMG submission 185827) | Grasslands soil microbial communities from the Angelo Coastal Reserve, California, USA - Sample 9_17_2013_60cm (SPAdes) (version 2) | ecosystem: Environmental > Terrestrial > Soil >... | reverse complement strand
CGCGGTCGTATTCCATGCCCCCAGCCTATTCCCATCGGGCATTAACTGAAAGTAAAATGTCTTTACGAATTCATTAAACGATCACTTAATGAAGAACGCCACCCTGCGCCAGCTGCGCGTGTTCGAAAGCGCCGCGCGCCGCCTGTCGCTCACGCGGGCCGCGGAGGAGCTGCACCTGACCCCGCCCGCGGTGTCGATCCAGGTGCGCCAGCTCGAGGGCCATGCCGGAGCGGCCCTGTTCGAGCGCGCCGGCCGGGGACTGAGGCTCACCCAGGCGGGCGAGGAGGTGCTCGCGCGCTCGCGCGAGATCCTCGGCCACATCCGCGGCGCCGAGGAAGCGATCGCCGGGCTCGCCTCCCTCGAGCAGGGGCGCCTCGCGGTCGCGGCGATCAACGCCGGCGACTACTTCTTCCCGTGGATCGTCGCCGCCTTCCGCGACCGCCATCCACGAGTGCGCATGCGCCTCATCGTCGGCAACCGCGAGGAGCTGCTCGCTCACCTGGTGACGCACGATGTCGATCTCGCCGTGATGAGCCATCCGCCGACCGAGACCGCTTTTGCCGCCGAGCCGTTCGCTCCGCATCCGCACGTGATCGTCGCCGCGCCCGGGCACCGCCTGGCGCGCAAGCGCGCCCTGTCGCTCGCGCAGGTCGCGCGCGAGCCGCTGATCACACGCGAGGCGGGGTCGGCAACGCGCCTCGCGATGGACCAGGCTTTCGCCGAATCCGGCGTCGCGCCACGAATCGAAATGGAAATCGCTAGCAATGAGACCATCAAGCAAGCGGTGGCGGCGGGCTTCGGGTTAGGATTCCTCTCCGCGCACGCCGTGCGCCAGGAACTTGCCCTAGGACGGCTGGTCGTGATTCCGGTGAAAGGCTTCCCCGTCATGCGCCAGTGGTATGTCGTGCACCGCCGCGACCGCGCGTTGCCGCGCATCGCCGAGGCCTTCCAGCGTTTCGTGGTGAAGGAGGGCGCGCGCATCATCCGCCGCCTCGAGAAGGGCTCGCCGTGAGCGTTCGCGCGCCGACCTTCTACGCCTGGCTTTCGGTGGCGACCTCGATCGTCACCATCACGCTCAAGTTCGCCGCCTACTTCCTGACGGGATCGGTGGGGCTCCTTTCCGATGCCGTCGAGGCCGTGGTGAACATCGTCGCCGCCCTGGTGGCGCTCGCGGTGCTCACTTACGCGGCGGCCAAGCCGGACCGCGAGCACAACTTCGGCCACGAGAAGGCGGAGTACTTCTCGAGCGGCATCGAGGGCGCGCTCATCTTCGTCGCCGCGGGCGCCATCATCTGGACGTCGATCCCGCGGCTCATGAGCCCGCAGGCGCTCGACCAGGTGGGACTCGGCCTCGCGCTTGCGGTGCTCGCCTCGCTCGCCAACGCGGGCTGCGCGTGGATCATGCTGGGCGCGGCGCGGGCGCACCGCTCGATCACGCTCGAAGCCGACGCGCGCCACCTGCTCACCGACGTGTGGACCACGGCGGGCGTCTTCGTCGGCGTGGTGCTGGTCCAGGTCACGGGATGGCTGCGACTCGATCCGGTGATCGCCATCGCGGTCGCGATCCAGATCGTGTGGACCGGCTGGCATCTCATGTCGCGCTCCTTCCACGGGCTCATGGACCGTGCCATCCCCGACGAAGACCGCGCCGTCATTGTCGGCGTTCTCGAGACGTTGCGCCACGAAGGCGGCGACTACCACGCGCTGCGCACGCGCGTGGCCGGCGCCAAGAGCTTCGTGGACGTCCACGTGCTGGTCCCGGGCTCGCTCAGCGTGCAGGCGGGCCACGACCTGGCCGAGCGCCTTGAGAACGAGATCCGCCAGAAGCTGCCGCACGTCGAGGTGCTCACCCACCTCGAGCCGCTCGAGGATCCGAAGAGCTGGGACGATCCGGAGAAGCCGCTCGCGGGTAGCTGAGCCTATAATTTCCCCATGGCCGCCGCCGCCCCCACCAAAGCCTCCGACCGCAAGCTGCAGCTGAAGGAGGTCCTCGACTGGCTGGTCGAGGACGGCCAGCTCGACGCGCCCGCCGCATCGAAGCTCCTCTCCGAATCTCGCACCCGCACGGGCGGCAACCGCCATCCGATCGTCGTCATCAACGACGCGCGGCTCAAGTCCGCCAAGCCGCCGCACGTGGTGCTCAACGCGCAGACGCTCACCGAGTGGCTCGCCACACGCCTCAAGATGCCGCACTACTTCATCGATCCGCTCAAGATCGACCTGAAGGCGGTCACGCAGGTGATGTCGAGCGACTATGCGCAGAAGCGCGGCATCCTGCCGGTTGAGGTGGACGGCAGCGTGGTGACGATCGCCACCGCCGAGCCGTTCCTCGCGAGCTGGGAGCCCGAGCTTGCCTCGATGCTGCGCCTCACCATCAAGCGCGTGCTAGCCAACCCGGTGGACGTCGAGCGCTACCACGGCGAATTCTTCAACCTCGCGAAGAGCATGAAGCGCGCGGAGGCGGCCGGGGTGGCGAGCTCCGGGCTGTCCAACTTCGAGCAGCTGGTCGAGCTCGGCAAGGCGGGCCGCACCCTCGACGCCAACGACCACCACATCGTCCATCTCGTCGACTGGCTGTGGCAGTACGCCTTCGACCAGCGCGCGAGCGACATCCACGTCGAGCCGCGGCGCGACGTCGGCGTGCTGCGCTTCCGCATCGACGGCGTGCTGCACGAGGTCTACCAGGTGCCCTACCAGGTGCTGGTGGCGATGACCGCGCGCATCAAGATCCTCGGGCGCATGGACGTGGTCGAGAAGCGCCGCCCGCAGGACGGGCGCATCAAGACGCGCATGCCCGATGGAGAAGAGATCGAGCTCAGGCTCTCGACGCTGCCCACGGCCTTCGGCGAGAAGCTGGTGATGCGGATCTTCGATCCCGAGGTGCTCAACCGCGACTGGAAGGACCTGGGCTTCAGCGACGAGGAGCACAAGGTCTGGCAGGAGCTCATCAAGCAGCCCGGCGGCATCGTGCTCGTGACCGGCCCTACGGGCTCGGGCAAGACCACCACGCTCTACACGACGTTGAAGCAGCTCGCGCAGCCCGAGGTGAACGTCTGCACCATCGAGGATCCGATCGAGATGATCGATCCGCGCGTGAACCAGATGCAGGTGCACCCGGACATCGACCTCACCTTCGCCGCGGGCGTGCGCGCCCTGATGCGCCAGGACCCGGACATCATCATGGTGGGGGAAATCCGCGACAACGAGACCGCCGACATGGCCATTCAAGCGGCGCTCACCGGCCACCTGGTGCTCTCCACGCTGCACACCAACGACGCTCCTTCCTCGATCACGCGCCTGCTGGACCTGGGAGCCCCGGCCTACCTCCTCAATTCCACGCTGCTCGGCATCATGGCGCAGCGCCTGGTGCGCACGCTCTGCAGGCATTGCAAGGAGAAGGTGCCGTTCCATCGCGACGAGGAGCTCGCCCTCTGGCAGTCCGTTTGCTCGCCTTTCAAGGCACCCGCGCCCGAGCACATCTATCGCCCCGTCGGCTGCCTCGAATGCCGCAACACCGGCTACATGGGCCGCGTTGGCCTCTACGAGATCATGCAGCTCACGCGCGACCTGCGGCGATTCATCAGCGAGCAGACCGACATCGTCGCGCTGACCCAGGCGGCGTACAAGACGGGCATGCGCCCGCTGCGCGTCGCCGGCGCGGCCAAGATCGCGCAGGGCCTCACCACCTTCGAGGAAGTCCTCAAGTCCGTTCCGCTGCCGTAGTCGGCGGGAGCGCGAAATAGCGTCGCCCGTGCGGCTGGGATATATTGCCGCCTTGCGTGCCAAGGGGAGGGGAAACCAATGGGAGCCTGGATCTTCTTAGGGATCGTCGTGGCGCTGGTGGTGTGGGCCATCATGATCTACAACGGACTCGTCGCGTCGCGCAACCGCTACAAGAACAACTTCGCGCAGATCGACGTCCAGCTCAAACGCCGCTACGACCTCATTCCCAACCTGGTCGAGATCGCCAAGGGCTACATCAAGCACGAGCGCGAGACGCTCGAAGCGGTGATCAAGGCGCGCCAGACCGCCGTGACCGCCGCGGGCGCGGCGAGCGCGAACCCGGGCAACCCGGCCGCGATGCAGGCCCTGGGCCAGGCCGAGGGGCAGTTGACGGGAGTGCTCGGGCGCATGTTCGCGCTCTCCGAGTCCTACCCGGACCTCAAGGCGAACCAGAACATGCTCGCCCTGCAAGAGGAGCTCTCCAGCACCGAGAACCGCGTTTCGTTCGCGCGCCAGGCGTTCAACGATTCGGTGATGGAGTACAACACCAACCGCGAGGTATTCCCCAATACCATCTTCGCGGGCATGTTCGGCTTCAGTCCGGCCGAGCAGCTGCAGGCGACCGAATCGGCCGAGGAGCGCAAGGCGCCGGCTGTCAAGTTCTAGTCGCCCGCCGTGGCGGCCGCTACCAATACTCCTACCTTCTTCGAGGGCCAGGCGCTCGCGCGTCGCAACACGCGCGTGATGGTGGTGTTCTTCCTCCTCGCGGTGATCGCCATCGTGCTCGCGGTCGACTTGCTGATCGCGACGGTTTGGGTAGCGGCGGCTCCCGAGCTCGGCATCCGCGGGCGCCCGCCGGCGTGGATGCACGGGGTGGTCGCGACGATCACCGCGACGACCATCCTCCTCGTGAGCCTATGGAACATCCTCACGCTGCGCGCGGGCGGTGGCGCGGCGGTCGCGGCGATGGTGGCCGCGCGCCGGGTGAAGCCCAACACGACGGATCCGCTCGAGAAGCGCCTCGTGAACGTAGTCGAGGAGATGGCGATCGCCGCCGGAACGCGCGTGCCCGCGATCTACGTGATGGACCAGGAAACGGGCATCAACGCCTTCGCCGCCGGCTACGACGTGTCGAACGCGATCGTGGCGGTGACCCGGGGGGCGCTCGACTCGCTCACCCGCGACGAGCTGCAGGGCGTCATCGGCCACGAGTTCAGCCATATCGTGAACGGCGACATGGCGCTCAACATCCGCATGATCGGCGTGCTGGCGGGCATCATCTTCCTCGGCGCGGTCGGCGGCTTCATCATGCGCAACGTCGAGGGCGACAGCAAGGTAGCGGGCGGGCTCCTGGCGATCGGCGCGATCCTGTTCGCGATCGGCTACATCGGGCTCTTCTTCGCGCGCATCATCAAGTCGATGGTGTCGCGGCAGCGCGAGTACCTGGCCGACGCTTCCAGCGTGCAGTTCACGCGCAACTCGGAGGGGCTTGCCGGAGCGCTCGACCAGATCCGCGGCGCTGCCGGCGGCGCCCTCATGCAGGCGCGCCGCGCGGAGGACGTTTCGCACCTCTTCTTCGGCGAGGCTATCCAGATCAAGTTCGCCGAAGCGCTCTTCGCTACCCACCCGCCGCTCCAGGATCGCATCACGCGCGTGAACCCGCGCTTCCAGCCGAACGAATACCGGGTGCGGCGGCGCAACGCCGTCGCTACGGCGGCAGACGGCAAGGCGCCTGGAGGCTCGCCGGGCGGCGAGGCGCCGATGATCCAGATGCCCGAGTCCGCGCTGGGTTTGGCGGTAAGCGCGGCCGCGGCGACACCGGCGCGATCCATCGACGCGGGCAAGGCGTGGGAGCACTCGCCGCAGGACAGCGTGGGCTTGATCGGCAAGCTCGATGCGGAAAAGGTCGATACCGCGCAGCGCATGCTGGCCGGCATTCCGGCGAGCGTGCGCGAACGAGTGCGCGATCCCGAAGGGGCTTGCGCCGCGCTGGTCGCGATGCTGCTCGCCAACCATGACGGCGTCATGGAGGAGCAGCTCACGGCGGCCAAAACCGCCGGCGCGGGCATGCTCGCGGAGGAGGCACGCAAGATCGCGCTCGAGATGCGCGTGATCCAGCCGCCCTACTACCTGCCGATCATCGACCTCGCGCTGCCGACCTTGAAGCTCCTCGAGCGCCCGAAGCAGATCGAGCTCCTCAAGGGGCTGCAGGCGGTGATCCAGTCCGACCGGCGCGTGTCGCTGTTCGAGTTCGTGGTGTTCACGCTGGTGCGCTCGCAGCTCGCGCCGCGCACCGACATCCCGCAGAGGAAGTCGCTCGAGCAGGCGCGCGACGACGTCGAGTTCATCCTCTCCCTGGTGGCGAACGCCGGCGTGCAGCGCGGGCCCAACGCCGATGCGGAATTGGCGGCCGCCTTCCACGCGGGCGCCAAGCAGATGGGGCTCGCGGCGGCGAAGGTGGTCGATCGCGCGCACCTGCGCATGGACGACGCGCACAAGGCGCTGCTGCGCTTGCGCGAGCTGGCGCCTTTGCCGAAGGCGATGCTCATCAAGGGGCTATTCGCGACGGTGACGGAGGATGGCACCATCCGCGTGATCGAGGCGGCGCTGATGCGAACCGTCAGCGCCGTCCTCGACTGCCCGCTGCCGCCGCTGCTTCAGGAAATCGATCCCGCGAAGCTCGCGGCGTAGCGGTCATCCCGGCGAAGGCCGGGACCCAATCATTGGGCCCCCACCTTCGCGGGGATGACAACACGTGCGTCGGCGTCGCGGTGCTCGACCTTGCCCAGCTTGAGCTTGGCGAGCTCGGGCTCGATCTTCGCCTGGTCGCCGACTACGACCACCACCAGCCGCTCGGGAACGACGTACTTACGCGCCGCGAGCTGCATGTCTTGCGCCGTGACGGCGTTGAGGCGCGCGGGCAGCTTCGCGTAGTAGTCCAGGCCGAGGTCATAGAGGTAGGTGCCGCCGAAGGCTTGCGCCGTAGCCGCGCCGGTCTCGAACTCTCCGGGTAGCGAGCGCACTTGCGAATCGCGCGCGCGCTGCAACTCCTCGGCGCCGACCGGCTTGTCGCGCATGCCGCGCACTTCCTTGAAAATCTCGGCGACGCCGGGCGCGGTCACGTCGGTGCGAAGGCTGGTGCGCACGGCGAAGATCCCCGTCGAGCGGCGCAGCTGGAATCCTGAGTTGGCGCCGTAGGTGTAGCCCTTGTCCTCGCGCAGGTTGTTGCTGATGCGGCTGGAGAAGAGGCCGCCCAGCGCGGCGTTCATCACCGACAGTGCGGGATAGTCCGGCGTGCGGCGCGGCGGACCTAGCATCGCGACTCGCGTTGCGGTCTGCGGCGCGGCCGGCTTGTCCACGATCACGAGGCGCGCGCTTGTCGCCGCGGGTTGCGCCGGTGCCGTCGCCGTGACGGTACCCGCCTTCCATCCGCCAAAGGATTTCTCGGCGAGCGTTTTCAGCTCGTCGGCGCCGATGTCGCCGGCGACCACGAGCGCGGCGTTGCCCGGGAGGTAGTGTCCCTTCCAGAACGCCATCAGGTCGGCGCGCGTCGTCGCCTTGACCGCATCCTCGGTGCCGATCTCGAGGTAGCCGAACGGATGCTTCTCGCCGAAGAGCGAGGCAACCGTGATGCGTCCCACGAGCTTGCCCGGGTCCTCGCGCACCTGGACCAGGGAGGCGAGGCGGCTTGCCTTGCGGCGCTCGATTTCTTCCTGGGCGAAGGCCGGATGCAGGGTCACATCCGCCATGATGTCGAGCGCCGCCGGGAAGTTCTTCTTCAGCACCGAGAGCGAGACATGCGACGAATCGGGTGCGGAGCCGGTGCCGAGCGTGGTGCCGAGCTGCGCGATGTCGTCCGCGAGCTGGGTGGCGGTGCGGGTGGCGGTGCCTTCATCGAGCATTTCCGCAGTGAAGCTCGCGAGACCCGGCTTGGCCGTGGGATTCGCGCCCGAGCCGCTCTTCACGACGAGGTTGGCGGCGACGATCGGCAGCCCGGAGACCTTGTGATGGATCACGGTGAGGCCGTTCGAAAGCTTGAACGATGTCGGTACGGGCAGCACGAGCTTGGACATCCTGCCGGGCTTGGGCTGTTCGTTGCGCCACGCCTCGTCGGCATTAGCCGATTCGCTCCCCGCCCCCGGCGCGGACTTCACCGGCTCGGGCGTCGCCACTTCGGCGCCGAGATCCTGCTTGCCCGGAACGGCGTAGATCACCACGCGCGTGTCCTTGCGAAGCTGCGCATCGGCGACCTTGCGCACGGTTTCCGCCGTGAGCGTGCGATAGCGCTGCAGGTCCTTGCCGAAGTAGCCCGGATCGCCGAGGTAGTGGTTGTAGCGTTGCAAGCGGTCGGCGAGCCGGCCGGTCTTCTCGACCGACTGGATCATTCCGGTCTCGATCGTGTTGAGCGCGCGCTCGAGCTCCTTCGCCTCCGGCCCCTCGCGGCGGAACTTGTCGAGCTCGGCGTCGATCGCCGCCTCGATCTCCTTCGCCGTGTGACCCGGCCGCGCGGTCACGGTGATGCCGAAGACCGAAGCGAGGGCGAGCGAGTATTGGTTCGCGTCCACCTCCTGCGCGATCTGCTGCTCGTAGACGAGCTTCTTGTAGAGGCGGCTCGACTTCCCGCCGGCGAGGATCTGAGCGGTGACATCGAGCTCCGCGTCGCCCTGCTTGAATGCGGTGGGCGTGAGCCAGCCCATGTAGACGCGCGGCAGCTCGATGCGGTCCTGGATCTCCAGGCGGCGCTCGGCCTCGATCGGCGGCGTCTCGGCCTTCACGGGCGGGACGTCCGGCCCGCGCTTGAACGAGCCGAAATACTTTTCCACCCACGCTTTCGCCTGCGCCTTGTCGATGTCGCCCGCGAGCACCAGCGTCGCGTTGTTGGGCGAGTAGTAGAGCTTGAAGAACTTCTTCACGTCGTCGAGCTTCGCCGCCTGGATGTCGGCGTGCGATCCCATGACGCTCGCGTAGTAGGGATGAACCTTGGGAAAGAGGTTGTGGTAAAGGCCTTCCTCGACGATGCCGTAGGGCTGGTTCTCGATCCGCTGGCGGCGCTCGTTGCGCACCACGTCCTGCTGGTTGGCGAGCGCGGCCTGGTCGAGCACGTCGAGGAGATAACCCATGCGGTCGGCGTGGATCCAGAGGCCGAGCTGCAGCTGGTCCGAGGGCCAGGTGTCGTAGTAGTTGGTGCGGTCGAAGTCCGTCGAGCCGTTGGAATCCGTCGCGCCCGCGCCCTCGGTGAGCTGGTCGGCCATGCCGCGCGGCACGTGCTTGGAGCCGGCGAACATCATGTGCTCGAAGAGGTGCGCGAATCCCGTGCGTCCCGGCTCCTCGTTCACCGCGCCGACGTGATACCAGACGTTGAGCGCCACCAGCGGCAGGCGATGATCCTCCAGCAGGATCACCTCCAGCCCGTTGCCGAGCTTGTATTTCTCGAACGGGATCTGCTGCGTGTCCTGGGCGAAGGCGCCGAGGCTGCAAAGGAACGCGAAGAGGAGAGCGGAGAGTCGTTTCATGGGATGGCGGGGAAACCGGAGGAGGGGGGATTCTACCCTTGGACCACGCTCCTATAATGGGTTCCACAAGGCATGGAGGAGTCATGGCGATCCAGGGTATGAACCACTTCAACGTTCTCACCGACGATGTCGATGCCACGCGCCGCTTCTACTGCGCCATCCTCGGCCTCACCGAGGGCGAGCGCCCGCCCATGGGCTTCGACGGCCTGTGGCTCTACGCGGGCGGTCGTCCCATCCTGCACATCTCCGCGCACAAGCTGCCGGCGGAGCGCGCCGGTGTCATCGACCATATCGCGTTCACGGGCACGGACCTGAAGGGGACGGTCGCGAAACTGAAGGCGCACGGCATCAAGCACACCGTGGGTCAACAGGTGGGCACGAAGATCTGGCAGGTCTTCTGCCACGACCCGATGGGCGCCAAGGTTGAGCTCGATTTCGATCCGGCGGAGACGGGGCCCTGAGGCCTCGACCATGAGCGCCGTTCAAGGCACCGCATTCGTGGTGCTGATTGCCATGGCGCTCGTGTGGTTCTACTGCTTGAGGAAGCTCTCGCACCAGCTGCGTGACCGCCATCCCGAGAAGTACGACGAGATGGATCTGGAAGACCTGTGGCCGCAGGAAGCCATCGGATGGATGGGGAGATTCGACAACAGCAGGCCGGTCTTGGCGCTGTGCAGATTCCTCTTTCGCGGCGACTTCTGGTCATTGAACGACCCGCAGGTCAGCAGCCTCAGCGTCTTCATGCGCCAGCTTGCCGTGGTCTACCTCGCGGTGTTCGGGTTCCTGGCCTTCTCGATCCTGAGCCAGCCGCGGGCGGAGCGCGCCGCCCAGGGCGCGCCTGTTGCCGCTGCCCTTCAGGGCGCGCCTGTCGCCCCTGCCCCTGCTGCCGCCCCGGCCCCCGCCGCGGCCTCGGAAGCGGAGGTCATCTATTCGCGCGCCATGGATCATTTTCGGGCCAATCGCATGGATGAAGCGCTTGCGGACTTCCGCCGCGTCATCGAGCTTGAGCCGGCGAACTTCCAGGCTTACCGCGCCATCGATGCGATCCTCGCCATCCAGCTACGCTGGGACGAGATCCTGACGCTGTGGGATGCCTACCTCCGGGTGGAGCCCCGCGATGCCAACGCGTACTACGAGCGCGGCGGCACGAACTACCGCAAGGGGGATTTCGCGGCGTCCTATGCGGACGCGGCGAAGGCCTGCGAGCTGGGCAAGGCAGTCGCCTGCCCAAGGGCCGAGCGCCTCAAGAGCATGCTGAAGTGACTTGACGATGTTCGACGTTCTCATCCACGACGGCATGGTCTACGACGGGACGGGAAATGCCCCGTACGTGGTCGACGTCGGCATTCGCGGCGATCGCATCGTCGTTCTCGGCAAGCTCGACCCCAAGGACGCCAGCATCGTGATCGACGCCAAGGGCCGTGCGGTCGCGCCCGGCTTCATCAACATGCTTTCGTGGTCGAACGAATCGCTGATCGCGGACGGCCGGTCGCAGGGCGAGATCCGGCAGGGAGTGACACTGGAAGTCCTTGGCGAAGGCACGTCGATGGGGCCGCTCAACCCGGCGATGAAGAAGCGCGCGCTTGCGGCGCAGAACGACATTACCTACCCCATTGAATGGACCACGCTCGCCGAGTACCTTGCCTGGCTCGAGAAGCGCGGCATCTCGACCAATGTCGCGTCTTTCATCGGCGCGGCCACGATTCGCACGCACGTGCTCGGACTCGAGGACGTCCAGCCGACGCCGGCGCAGCTCGAGGAGATGCGCGCGCTAGTGCGAAGCGAGATGAAGGCGGGCGCGCTCGGCATCGGCTCGGCGCTGATCTATTCGCCGGGCACGTACGCGAAGACGCCCGAGCTCATCGAGCTCTGCAGGGAAGCGGCGAAATACCAGGGCAAGTACACGTCGCACGTGCGCGACGAAGGCAAGGGCCTCGTCGAGGCGATCGAGGAGCTGATCCGCATCAGCCGCGAGGCCGGCATCCCGGCGCAGATCCACCACATCAAGGCCTCGGGCAAGTCGAACTGGGACAAGATGGATCGCGCGCTGGCGCTCGTGGACGAAGCGCGCGAGCGCGGCGCCAAGGTGACTGCCAACATGTACATGTATCCCGCCAGCTCGACCGGGCTCAGCGCGCAGATTCCGTCCTGGGCGCACAGCGGCGGCAACGAGGCGCTCTTCAAGCGCCTGCAGGATCGCTCCGAACGCGCCCGCATCGCGCGCGAGATACGCGCGCACGGGCCGATGTCCCCGACGATGCTCGTCAATTTCCGCTCGCAGAAGCTGCGCGCGTTGATCGGCAGGATGCTCTCCGACGTCGCGAAGGAGCGCGGCGTGGACGAGGTCGACGCCCTCCTCGACCTGGTGCTCGAGGACCGTTCGCGCGTGGGCGCGGTCTTTTTCAGCATGAGCGAGGAGAACCTGCCGAAGGAGCTCAAGCGCCTGTGGGTTGCGATCAGCTCCGACGGCGCCTCGATGGCGGCCGAGGGCGTCTTCCTGGGGGAATCGACGCATCCGCGTGCGTACGGCAACTTCGCCCGCTTGCTCGGCAAGTACGTGCGCGAGGACAAGGTGATATCGCTGCAAGAGGCCGTGCGCAGGATGACCGGGCTGCCGGCGGGCAATCTCGGGCTCGAGGGCCGCGGCCTGATCAAGGAAGGGATGTATGCCGACATCGTCGTCTTCGATCCCGCGACCATCGCCGACACGGCGACCTACGAGAAGCCGCATTCCTATGCGGTCGGCATGAAGCACGTCTTCGTGAACGGCGTGCAGGTGATCAAGGACGGCGAGCACACCGGTGCCAAGCCAGGACGCGCGGTGTGGGGACCGGGTAAAGTCCAGTGAGATGGATGACTTCGACCTCATCGTGATCGGAGTGGGGCCCGCGGGCGAGAAGGCCGCCGCGCAGGCGGCGTACTTCGGCAAGCGGGTGGTGGCGATCGAGCGCGCCGCGCAGCCCGGCGGCGCGGGCACGCAGACGGGAACCCTGCCGAGCAAGACGCTTCGCGAGACGGCGATGTACCTGTCGGGATATCGCTCGCGCGAGATGTATGGCGTCGCGGTCGAGCTCGAGCCCTCGGCCACGCTGGAGGGCCTGATGTCGCGCAAGGCGACCATCGTGGCTTCCGAATCGCAGCGCATCCGCGACAACCTCGCGCGCCATGGCGTGACCTGCCTGCAGGGCGTGGCGAGCTTCGTGGACCCGCACACGGTCGAGATCGCGGGCAAGGACGGCGCGAGGCGCGTGAAAGGCGCCGCGATCCTGATCGCTACCGGCTCGCGGCCGGCGCGCCATCCCGACATCGACTTCGCCGACGATCGCATTCACGACAGCGACGAAATCCTGCACATCCAGCACCTGCCCGCGTCGCTCGCGATCCTCGGCGCCGGGGTGATAGGCTGCGAATACGCGTGCATGTTCGCCGCGCTTGGCGTCAAGGTCACGCTGGTCGACGCGCGCGACACGCTGCTCACCTTCCTCGATCGCGAGATGGTCGAGCAGCTCGCGGGCTCCATGCGGCGCATGGGCGTCGACTTGAGGCTCGGCATGCGCTGGACCAGCGTGAAGCGGGACGGCGAGCGCGTGGTCGCGAAATTCCACGACGGTACCGAGGTCGCCACGGAGCAGTTGCTCTACGCCGCGGGCCGCGAGGGATGCACGCAGGAGCTCAACCTCGCCGCGCTCGGAATCGTGCCCGACAAGCGCGGTTACCTCATCGTGAACGGCCGTTACCAGACGAGCGTGGGTCACATCCTGGCGGCCGGCGACGCGATCGGCTTTCCGGCGCTTGCCGCGACCTCGATGGAGCAGGG
>Ga0209647_1003096_pt1 | contig 13053 bp, 11 predicted proteins | sample GraSoi_2013_60cm_FD_185827 | JGI IMG/M metagenome (GOLD analysis project Ga0209647, IMG submission 185827) | Grasslands soil microbial communities from the Angelo Coastal Reserve, California, USA - Sample 9_17_2013_60cm (SPAdes) (version 2) | ecosystem: Environmental > Terrestrial > Soil >... | reverse complement strand
AACTACGCACGCTACGCCTATACCGCGAGTGGTATCTCTCCTGCCACAATCCCTGGACCGGGTGCATTTACCTATGTCGCCACCGGCCTGGAACATGACGAGCATGGTCATCCAAACTACGAGCCAGAAGACCATACGACGATGATGGAGAAAAGATTCCGCAAGCTGGCAACCGCCGCTGAAGAATTACCTAACCCCCAGCGTTACGGAGATGAGGACGCGACAATCGGTATCATCGGCTGGGGTTCGACAGAGGGCGCGATTCAAGAAGCCATTGATCGCGCAAGGGCTAACGGATACAGGGTTGCTTTACTGCAACTAAAGATACTCTCGCCGTTGCCCGACCGTGCTATTCGAGATTTCATCCGTTCAGTCAAGACGGTCATCGTACCTGAGTGTAACTACTCGGGCCAGCTGGCCAACCTGTTGGGCGCAAAATATGGTTTACAGGCGATTCGTGTGAACAAATTCGGGGGCATTCCCTTTACCGCAGGCGAAATTCTGCGGGCAATTGAGGAGGTGAGCTAATTATGGCTCAAACAACTGTCACTCTTACTCCAAAGGACTATAAAAGCGAGGTAAAGCCGACCTGGTGTCCTGGGTGTGGCGATTTCGGTGTACTCAATGCCATATACAACAGCATGGCTAATCTAAAATTGCCCCCCGACCAGACAGTCGTCGTATCAGGTATTGGCTGTTCGAGCCGGCTCCCGCACTTTGTACAGACATTTGGCATTCATAGCCTGCACGGGCGCGCGCTGCCTATGGCTCAGGGGCTGAAGATGGCTCGTCCTGAATTGACCGTTGTAGCGGTCGGTGGTGACGGTGATCTTTTCAGCATTGGAGCAGGCCATCTTATCCATGCTGCGTTACGTAATATCGATATCACGGTAGTGGTGATGGATAATGAGACCTATGGTTTGACAAAAGGGCAGACTTCACCAACATCCCCAACAGGCCACACCACCAAGTCGACACCTTATGGCCTACTGGCCTCGCAATTCAATCCCATCGCAACGGCATTGTCACTGAATGTGAGCTTTGTGGCACGTGGTTTTTCCTCCAAGCCAAAGGATTTGGCAGCGCTGATCGAACAGGGAGTGCAGCATCACGGCTTCTCGTTTATTCACGTGCTCAGCCCATGCCCGACGTTCTACAATACGATGGATGTCTGGAAGACTACCGTTACACCGATACCTGCCGATCATGACACGCATAATCGCTTCAAGGCGTTGGAGTTGGCGATGGAGATGGAGAAGCCATATGTCGGTCTCTTCTACGAGGAGCAGCGAACAACGATGGACCAGGCGGCGCACCAGCTAGTACAACAGGCAAAAGAGTTCGATATCAACAAGCACATGGCACGTTACGTATAAACCGGGGTAAGCGCGTGTTAGACAGAAGGGGACACAAGGTACCTCGTGCCCCTTCTGTCTAACATGCCCTCAGAGCGTTTGTTGAGTTGTGTCGGTTGATGTTGTCGTACCTGCTGCGCTGGTAACAGCGCGAGTAAATTCCTGACCGCACGAATTGCAGAAAAGCCCGCTTTCATTGTGAGCAATGCCACCGATAGCCGTTAATTGGACTTCCGCAGGCTTTCCACACCATTCACAAAGGCTGCCGCGAGGGGCAGTATCGACAGAGACGGGGCGTCTAAATTCATTTTCTATCATAAAGGTATCCTCCTGGGTCGTACTAAGTAAGCAAGTACAACCGTTCTTTCGCACACGTAAGGGGGAAACCCGTATCTGGTGGTCAACAGCGGTGGAGAATCCACGGTGATACGGCACATACAAGAACGCACCTCATCGCCCGGGAGCGGCATCGCTCCTTTATTCGACAAAACGCAGAAGCGGTATCTATTGTCGATGCAGATAGAATATAGCATATTTTTATGGAAAGCGCCAGTCACCGCTTGAACCCGGTTCTACCTGCACGTAATAGGGATCAGGCAAAAAGCGTATAATATACCCGCTGAGGTGGAATTTGCGGAACGGTTTCCGAGGTGAGCAAGAGCGAGGCCCTTGGCCCCTTTGCATGGAGCATGAGTTGAGAGAAGCAGCGCGGCTTGCAGGAAAGTTCAGGAAGTGACTGGATGGACTGCAAATTATTCTCCATCACTTATTTCAATGCTTGAAGAAAATCAACCTGAAGAGCAAATAGCTTACGCATCGAATCAGAAATCACTTGACGAAAAGGTAATACTTCTTTACGTGCGGCTTTTATACGACGATTAGCTGCATCAAGGTCGTCTCCATCAACAAGGTCTAATGTGGCCTTAGCCTCTTCAGTAAGCCATTTAGCTACTTGAATTAGTTGGTCAACGAGCTGATCATCAGCTGTACCGAGTTGCTGGAAAAGACCCTCCATCGTTACTGCCTAGGTCCGCTAGAGTGAGGGAAGGACAGAATGACCACAAAGGGTGGCTTGCAAAGCCGACAACACAGGCAGACCTTGTTTGCGCAGGGTGGACAAATAACCACGAATGCGAGCAAAGGCTTGGGCGCCAGCCTCGCTACGGAAGCAGCCAGAGACCTTTTGTTGCACTTTGACCATGCGAAGATCTCTCTCCGCCAGATTGTTATCAAAATCCACCCGCAGATCCTCCAGGAAGGTCAGGACCGCCTGCTGATGTTTGCGCAAGCGATCGAGCAGATTGCGGGCGGGGCTTTGTTTGCATCGCCCGCGTGCTCCTGGAGGCGCCACCGCATACGGATGAAGCCGATCTCCTTCCGCGAGCAGTTCCAGGAAGCGGGCCTCCCAATCGACGACTTCCAGCGGGTCCAGCCAGAGCTTGCCTTGCTCACGTGCCTGTTCGGTGGCTTGCTTCATATCCAAGAGCAGCTGCTTCAGGTCTGCTGCCCACACCACTCCCTGTTCTTCTGCCAGAAACACCAGATCGCGCAGCAGATGCACCAGGCAAGCAGCGTGCTGGCAGTCGTACAAGAAGTACGATCCCCATCCGTCGTGGATCGAGATCCCGGTGAACTGCGGCAGGATCCCGATGGCTTCCAAGGCCGCTTGCCCGAGGCTCTTATCCACGTGATAGTGAGTGAGGGTCGGTGTGCACGTCACGTGCATCCAGTGCCGTTGGCCTGCCACATCCAGTCCTGTCTCATCTTGATGGATCACGTCGCTCTGGATCAGGGCTGCTTTGACCTGCTGCTCCACGGTGCCCAACTGTCTGGCACAGCGTTTGATCAGCTCCCAGACGGTCCCCTCACTCACCTGGACTCCCAGCAGGTCCCCCATCACCTCACAGGCACGAGCCAGGGGCAAGAGTTGCTGTTCGACCAGATACACCGCTGTCGCTCCCACATGGGGTCCATAGTGGATGGGGGCCTGCACCCCGGCGGGAAATGCGGCGATGGTGATCTGCTGGCACACCGGACACTGTTTCTGCTCCGCCTGATATTCCCGCACCCACAGACGAGGCGAGGGCACATCCACCACCTGTCGACGCTCTCTTCCACACGCTGTCACCGCGTGCAGGTCGTGCTGGCACGCTTCACATCGGTCTACCTGCAGTTGGGTGATCTCATCGGGTGTGGACGAGAACTGCAAGCTCGCTCCCGGGTGTCCTGGTTGCCCGCCCGATTTCTTCTCGCTCTTGGTGCGCAAGCTTTTCGGCTTGCGTCCAAAACGATCCGAGGACGGCGGCAGGTGGCTATTGTGGCTATCTTTCGCGAGCCGGTCCCGCAAATTTTTCAGTTGCTCGCTCAAGCTGCTCATTTGCTCACCGTGGTGCTGGATCACGGCGTTCTGCTCCGCGAGCAACGCTTGTTGCTGCTGGATGAGTTCGTCTCGCTGCGCCAGGTGCTCCTGCAGCACCTTATTCTCTTCTCGCAGATATACCAGTTCTTCTTCGATCGTCATGCCCTTACTTTACTGGGTTTGACACCGTTTGGCAAGTCCCCAGCGGACCTAGGCAGTTACTTGTTTCTCAACTGACCAGATAAGGTTCGCACAATTTATCGGCTTGTTGAAAAGCCTCTCAATGGATGAGTTTAATCCTTTACAAGTCCTTCACGCACGCTCAGATTTTTGCTAGCAGACGCAATTTGATCAGGCTTTTCCCCTTGTTTCAACACGCTGCAATTTTTCACGTCACACATAATGCTTGAAACGCTAGACCTTTGCGACACCCCCAGGTTTGTTGTATTGAAACAAGTTACAGAAAATATGAAGCTGGTGCTACTGAGTATTCTTGTCTTCCTTCCGCTCTTGTAGAATCAGTAGTGCTCATCATCTGAACTCATCTATCTCTTCACGACTTACAGTTCTACCAAGATGCTTACTCAACCCTTCAAAATACGTGCTTGAGTCAGTCTATTTACTCCCTTGCCCTCTTCGGCACGCAGGATACTAGAAATAGATACATCAGCTATGATAGCTGATTCCTGGCGCGTGAGTACTGCAACCTCGATGCGAAAGTCCTCTAACCTCATATGAGTAACGGTGCTTACCTCGAGACCTCGATACGTATGGTGACCCTGCGCCACTCTTGATGATGCAAGAGCAGTTGTGATGCCCTCAGCAACACGGGAGAGCATACCAGGTTGAGTGATGGATTCTCGAATAGGGCTCTGATGAGCGAACATCAACCCGAGCACGCTGACGCTTTAATCGGGGGCAGAGCGTTCAGGTACGCTCTCTGCCCAACCAGCCATCTGTCGCTCGATTGACAGGCGCCGATGGCATAGCCGGCATACGGCCCGCTGTCTCTGAAGAGAGTTCTTGCACACGCAGGGCTGCGACCAGTTGACTCATCTCTGGAAAGTCGTAACAGGACTCAGGAATGTCGAAGGGCATTCCCTGATCAATGGCGTCACTCAGTTCGGCCAGCGTTTTCAGCAGATGTTGTGCATACTGTGTATCTTGTAAGGTACGGGCTAGACGATCTGCCATGAGATTGAGGTTTGCGGCCAGGGGCCAGAGCGTTCCATGGGTAAGGGTGGCACGAGCATGGAAGTCACCATTTGCCAGACTTGCTTGAACGTTTCTCAGATGCTCAATCCCACGTTCTAATTCTGTCTTCTGCTCCGCGATCTGCTGTGATTGGTCTTCTATGTATCTCTTGGCCTGCGCCAGATGTTCGAGTGCCTTGGCCTGCTGCTGGGCTACCCGCATATGCTCTCGTATAGTGCCGATCTGCCGCTCAATCAGAGCAAGTTGCCATACCATCACCAGGCCAAATACGGTGAGTGCAGACAACAGAAGCACCGGGCGAATTGCCTGTTGCAAGCTATCCCTTGCCACTATATTCTGTATGGCAACGACGAAGAGCCAGACCAGCGAGCTATAAAAGATGCCCCGGAGAGGATTGAGCAAGTGATTTCTCAGATCCTCCTCTGAACGCCTCTGCTGGCGTTCCCCTCTCTCACGAGGGAAACGGCCTACACATGCAGCAATCCCGATGGTTATCAACCCGAGGAACCGCCCCAGGTCAATCCATGGGGATTCGACAGCCGTACCCGCTTGCTGCTGAAGATGGAAGAGGAAATCAGCAACTACAAAAACGCTGAGTCCTACGCCTGCAACAAGCTGGCTCGCGCGCCATCTGAGAGATCGGTTCCTCTCTTCTGATCCGTGTAAGAGCAAAAAGAGGCTGTAACTCAGCAGGATTGTGTCGCTTGCCGGATAATAGAGGATCAGAACCTTAGCCAGGATCATCATTCCGGTCGTGGTCTGAGCCAGCTTGCCTAAGAAGTAGTACCACGCAATTGACCAGAAAGTACCCATGAAGATGAAGCTCTCCATGAGGAATGCAAACCGCCGGCTCTTGGCGTCAAATGACGGCTGCAACAACAGGCTGACGAAGGCGAGCAATGGGAAGAGGGCATATCCACTATTTGCAAAAGAGGAAAACGCGGATCGCCCAGGGGTGACAGAGGAACGCCAGATGGCCTCTCCAATTCCCCAGGCGACGACGCCAATACCCATGAGTACCCATGAGATCCGCTCGCGCCCTTTCCCATCTCTAGCGCCGGTATGAGTAGTGGGAAGAGCCACATTGATCAATACCAGCCCTCCACCGAGAAAGGCTCCAAGAAGAGGGGCCAACTGCCCCGTGCGCAAAGCAATCACCCCACCGAGGTGAAACATCACAAGAATACCTATCCCTAGTATTGCCACCAGCACCACGAACCCAAGAAGCCCCTTTGAGAGAGTGTGCATATCTTCCTCCTGGCAGACTGTACAGGATGTGGCATGAAACCTTCATGCCACATGGAGTGAGTATTTGCTTTGGTATAGGCAGTGGCCGGTCCCTTCCCCCGTAGAAAGTGTCAGAATGTATCCCCATGTGTCCATGATACCTCATACCTGTTGCAACCCCTGCAATATAGGAGAAATTGGCCTCTTGCTCTGTCATCGACTCGCTTTTTGCTCTCGATCAAAACACCTTCCTGATTTGCTAAAGAGCATATCCATTCTCATTATCGCTTCGCAACGTGGCAATTCTATTCTTTGTCTCTCTTGTCACATGGCCTCGATTACTGATCCACAACACCGTCCGAATACTCCTCCAAACCACGCCACGCATGGGGGCCCTTCGCTACTTTCGATGATTCGGGGGAGCAGGGAGTGATCAAAACATGATCTGTCCCCTCGGATTATGCTCCCAACAGATGGATGTTCACATACACTGCTCAGGTTTCATCAAAAGTGGCGAAGGGCCCGTATGGTTTACATATCCCGGCAGTGACGCTGACGGAGAGAATCCGAACTTGTCCAGAAGGGACAGTAGCGCAGGTACCTTGTTTTACACAGGCGGCACGCCTCCTTCATATCAACTCAATCTGCAGGCCAAGCCTTGGATCTGGGGACGTCCACCCAAGATGCGTCGTCACCTTCGACATCTCTTTTGCTACTGCATTTAACGAACATAGCACTAATTACTGAGTACTAAGCTTTATATGAATAAATCTTCATGCAAAAACGGCATATGTGTATGTTATAATCAGAATAAAGCTAGAGATATTTTTCCTTTCCTTCTATCTGGCTGAACTACTACATTAGATTGGTGAACTACCAGATGGCATTACAACCCGTTCAAGCTACCAAGTTAGGGAAGCTCTACGTCGGAAAATCAGAGAAGCTTCTTACAGGGAGACTGGGAAGAGAACTACAAGGGCAGGTGCAGTTAATATTTACATCTCCCCCATTTCCATTAAATCAGAAGAAAAAATACGGGAACCATCAAGGAGAAGATTACATCATGTGGTTCGCTGCGTTTGCCCCATTATTTGCTCACCTACTTACTCCTACAGGCTCTATCGTTATAGAACTGGGCAACGCTTGGGAGCCTGGAAGGCCCGTACAATCTTTGCTTCCTCTCCAATCTCTTCTAAGCTTTGTCCAGCATGAAGATGCAAATCTAAGGCTTTGCCAGGAGTTTATTTGCCACAATCCTACTCGTTTACCATCCCCTGCTCAATGGGTAACGATTGAACGCATTCGTGTTACAGATAGTTATACACATCTTTGGTGGATGGCCCAAACTGACAGACCCAGGGCTGATAACAGGAATATACTAAGACCTTACAGCAATTCAACGAAACGCATGCATCAACGAGGCTCTTTTAATGCGGGCGAAAGGCCTTCAGGCCATGTTATTAGCAAAGATGGGTTCTTAAGAGACAACGGAGGGAGCATTATGCAGAATGTTGTTGAGATGGACCCAATCGAACCGCAAAAAGAAGTACGACTTCCAGCGAATGCTTTTAGCATTGCTCATACCAACTCAAATGACTATTATTTACGAAAGTGTAAAGAATGTGACATTGAGCCACACCCTGCACGGATGCCCCTGCAACTCATAGACTTCTTCGTCCAGTTCTTGACTGTTCCTGGAGATCTCATTTTCGATCCTTTTGCTGGATCAAATGCGACCGGCTATTGCGCAGAGCAAGCAGGCAGAAGATGGATAAGTATCGAGGCCGAGTCGGTATATGCTGCGCATTCAGAGGTTCGCTTCTCGCAGAATGCAGTAACTGTAGATGTTGATAGTGAACTACCCCGAGCAGTCGCAGGTGAAGAAGATCATGATCAGCAAATGAAAGCCCAGAGACAAGGTAAGGAAAAAATTGATGCGGCTAGTACATGCTGAACTGCCTGAATTAGCTGCTTGGCTTGCTGTTTCTGGGGTGACTCATCCATACTTAAACGATCTCAGTATTGTTAATGGCGTTCTGTATGCCAGGAAATTCGAGAAATAGTTGTAGTGGGTATTGTAAATCGGTACGTAGTTGTCAGTAATTTGACAGTAAGCCGATCTTGCTTGTTCGGCGGCAATGTGCTTGGGTGTTCGCAACCCCTCGAAGGCTTTTGGGCTCCTGCAATTGCCGAGGCCGCAAAAAGGTTACAGAAGCGTAGAGTAGCTGTTTGACAAGAACATAGATGCACGGTAGCAGAAGGTGTTTGTATACGTACACGAAAGGGGATATCCGTGAGCATTTCCGATCAGATTAAACAGGCGGCATCGGTTAACATCTTTAAGCTGGTAGAGGATAAAACTGTTTTCGTTGGACATCCATTTTATTTCGATTATGTTGTGGTTCATGTCTTAGTTGCAGATGCTCGCAAAAATAGGGTCGGTGGCATACCGCAAGGTACGTTTCTCCTCGCATTTTACGACAATGATGAGAGCGAGAAAGAGGCTGTACTCCTACGGGCGTTGAAACCGACAAAACTACCTACTGATCAAGATGTAATTAAGTCTATGATTGAGTATTATAAGGACAACTTGCGCGTAAGCGGGGAGTCATCACAGCTCGATGAATACACGCGCTATGAGTTCAGCTTCTCAGGACTGGAGTGCCGCGTTCTTGGAACATTTTATCAGGATGACCGCGATAGACTCGTCTTTGGGGCGGACTTAGAGAACTTCTATAGCGCGCACAACTACAGTGTGTATAAGCCATATGGAGCCATCCTGGAGAAGATCGTCAACTTTAGAGAGGGCGATGGTATTCCAGGACAAGCACCAGACGTACGGATTGGAGATGTTCGATACAGTTCAAGTAGGCGCTATCAGGAGCAGGAGAAGGCCAAAGTTCCATTTTATGTGTCTCCTGCGGACTTTCTGGGAAAAAGAACTGCCCTCTTTGGTATGACTCGGACCGGAAAATCGAATACCGTGAAGAAGATCATTCAGGCGACCGTTGACATAAGCGACACCGCGCCCCTTAGCCCAGATCTCCTGGGGCAAACGAATAATCTCTTCGATGAGAATCCCGCTAATCCGTTTACAAGCGATGGTAAGCCGAAGTTTCCCGTCGGTCAGATCATCTTCGATATTAACGGTGAATACGCCAATGCAAACCTTCAAGATGAGGGGACCGCCATTTTCGAGATGTACAGGGCACGGGTGACGCGTTTCAGTATCCTCGACAAAGAGGGTTTCAGGGTGATGAAGACCAATTTCTACGAGGATATTGAAGCCGGGTTTGAGATACTGAGATCCCTGTTAGCAGATGATGACACGCGGTTCGTTCAGAATTTCTGTACCATTGATTTGAGTGTGCCGGAGGATAGAAAAGATGACGCCGGCTTCATGACACGCCATGGTCGTCACATAGCTGCATATAAGTGCTGTCTCCATGCTGCTGGCTTTAAGCATGATAATCAAACCATTAAGTTTCAGGGCGTCAAGGATCTGAATGAATTATCAAATGTGGACCCAAGCAGGGGTATCTCCTTCGATCAGGCCGTTAATTGGTTTACATCTGTGTGGGACGCTATGGGGAAGGGCATCGATGTAGGTGACGGTAAAGAGTTCTTCAATGAGTATAAGAGGGCTCACGAGGGGAGAGAATGGGCCGATGAGGACTTGAAGGCTCTCCTTGTGATGCTGACTAGGAAACGGACGCCTGGTGGGAAAACTGCTGATTGCGCAGGCTTTCGCGTTTTAAGTCGTGCGCTCGGCTTACACACGGCTTCTATTGATAAACCGTACGCCGATACGATCCTGGAACTACTTCGAAAAGGGAAAATTGTTATTGCAGATCTTTCACAGGGCGATCCAACGGTGATTCGCCTGTACTCTGAGAAAATTTGCCACCGCATTTTTGCTGATGCTATGAACCGGTTTATTCAGAACCAAAGCAATAACTTCATCCAGATGTATTTTGAAGAAGCTCACAACCTCTTTCCCAAAAAAGAGGATAAGGATTTGAGTCAAGTTTACACCAGGCTAGCGAAGGAGGGTGCGAAGCTTCATATCGGCCTCATCTATGCTACCCAGGAGGTCAGTTCTATTAGCTCCAACATTCTAAAGAATACGCAGAACTGGTTCGTAGCGCATCTGAATAATACAGATGAACTCAAGGAGGTCGAGAAATATTACGACTATGAAGATTTCTCTCAGAGTCTGGCCAGGTTCAGCGCGAGCACAGACAAGGGCTTCATCCGCGTGAAAACGTACTCCAACTCATTTACTGTGCCTGTTCAGGTAGATCGGTTTGCTGTAAATAAGTAATACGGCGAGTTTTTAGGGAGAGAACTATGGCATACGCGAGTAAAAGTGGCCGCAAACCAATGGAATTGGCGAGCAAGACGGGTCATTCCAGCATTATTCGCCATCCTCTGGTGCAGGATTTTCTGCAGTCGTGTAGTATTCCGCAACCCGCTGACGCAGAACTGGTGAGCCTCCACGCGGTTCCTGTAGAGATACCTGCAGAAGACGGGATTCACCTGATAATCACTATAGATGGAGGTTTTACCGAAGTAGAGGTCCAAGAGAGATTCCCTTCGAGCTCCTACACCTTCTATAACTTCGGCGGCCTTCTCTTCGAGACCAACGACCTGCGAACATTACACGCCAAGCCCTTTATCGACCCCGAGGATATGGCGAAGCTGCGCAATATGCAGCGGTTCCCTTTCGTGTTGCCGACAAAAAATATCTGCCTCAACCACTGTGCCTCGTTGGTTGAATCGGTGCGGTGGTCCATCTTCGACTTCTTCACGAAATCACACGACGGCGAAAAGCCTCTCATACACGCACTGCGCTGGTGGCTGTTCCGAGAGTACGACTCCAGTGTAGCGGATCGTACCTGGACGTTGGCGAGCTGTCCAGTTTGCCAGGAACCTCGTATTCGAATACCCGCAGGCACACCTAATCAATTTACCTGTCCGGCGTGTCAACAAACTATCTATTTAACAGATGTGTTCCGATTACATGAAGCGATTGATAACGAGCAAGGTGCTGGAGGCATCCTGGGTTATTTAATGTCGGTGTTGGAGCAAATGCTTTTGGTGCACTTAATTAAAACAGTCTGGGAACTCAAGAAAAGCATGCTTCCTGAGATACTGTTTGTGAAGGATGGGCCGCTTGCATTCTTTGGTCAGACGGCAAATATGCATGAACCGATGCGATGGTTGATGAATTATCTTGCTGCACGTCCTCATCCAGATGGTCGAGGCACGATGAATTACATTAATCTCGTGGGCGTCGAGAAGAGCGGCTCGTTTGTCGAACATGCTGATGCTGTTCGCGATAGCATCCCCCTGGGGCACGCGCTGTTGCTGGATAACGACTACATCTATAGATACATCACGCCAGGGGCGGGGGATCCTCGAGAGCCCTTTGGTAAGACCTCATACTACGGTGGCAAGGTCATTTTCAAGGCGATCGATGGAAATGTGTACGTGCTTACTCTCCCTACTCCTGAGCCGCTTTTGGCTCCGACTATTCAAGACCTTGGTAGTTTTAATATCGTCTTGCATACTATCGCGAAGCTGAAATGCCACATGTATGATAACGCTCTTGTGCCTGTAGCACTGGTTAACAAGTTGGTATCACTTTCTGACCATCCGAGCAGGAAAATTTTAAGCGCATTCGCTAAATCACAAACTGGACATCGCTGAAGCCTTGCAATTTAAAGCGGAGAGTGTCTTGAGAGATCCAAATGTCGACTATTACTTTGGTGATACACTCTGATGGGCTCTAACTTTGCCATCGTATGGAGGGTAGTTGTAAATCGTTTGATTCAGTGGCGGCAAATTGGCTCATGTGCACTTTGTGTGATGTCTGAATCAAGCTCTGGAGAGGACGCGCAAACGACTCCCCCGAGCTATTGTCGGGGGAGTGAGAACGGTGAGGGGATCTCCTCCAGTGACGAGGTGATCAGCGCCCATCCTGGTTTCTAACAGCAGTGAGCTGTTTGGCTTTCTCTGCCAGATCACTTCCGGTCTGCTTCACCTTGTTCATCGCCTGCTCTGTCGTGCCTTTGGCATCACTAGCGAGGTGTGAAACGCGCGTAGCCAGGTGCTGGGCAGACCGCCGGGCCTGTTCTGGCCCTGGGAGAACGCCACGCACCTGCGCGACGCGTGCTTGCAAGAAGCGCCTCGGCTTTTCTGCCCGCAGAAGAACGATCAAACTGGTACCAACAGCGACGACTGCCATGAGGAGTCCTGTGATCCTACGGTTCATGCTGCTCTCTCCTTTCTGCGTTGAAGCAGTAGAGGTGACCTCTCCTCTCACGCATGCGACTATACGCCTGTCAGTGAGGACAGGTCATTGCTCCTCCTTCTAGCACGCAGCACTCAACCTCTACGTTTCAAACACGCCTCCCGACACCGCTATCTGGCTCTTTCACGCACCACACAAAGTGCGCATGAGCCGCAAATTTTTACAATTATCTGACGTAATGGCAGCATTGCCTTTCTCTTTCAGAAACCACAGAAAGGCCTTCGCAGGCCGATTCAAAGCCTTTCATTTTGGGAAGGCATATCGTGATGTACGTCAGATAATTATCAAAAAAGTACCTCATCGAATGGCTCATGGCCACTTTGGGGGAAAAGGAGAAATGATGAGTTATTTCAGTGTGACGAACAAGCACGAAGGTTGAGCCAGATCAAGCCGATAAGCTCAACATTCCCCTAAAGTGGCCATGAGCCGTCGAATCTGAACATTTACAGTCTCTAGACCGTTCTTCGTTGCATTCGTGTTTTCTGTGATGAAGCGGAATTTCCACGAAATCGCCAGCAAAAAAGCGATAGAACCGAAATTGCTTGTGAAGCCGATTCACACACTATCGCCTGCTTGCAGCA
>Ga0209647_1003094_pt1 | contig 13065 bp, 12 predicted proteins | sample GraSoi_2013_60cm_FD_185827 | JGI IMG/M metagenome (GOLD analysis project Ga0209647, IMG submission 185827) | Grasslands soil microbial communities from the Angelo Coastal Reserve, California, USA - Sample 9_17_2013_60cm (SPAdes) (version 2) | ecosystem: Environmental > Terrestrial > Soil >... | reverse complement strand
CATCCAGCCGACCCGCCAGCCGGTCATGCAGAAATATTTCGAGAATGAATTGATGATCAGGGCGTGCGGCGAAAGCTCCGCCGCCGTCACCGCGGGGAATGCGTAGTCGAGGCCATGATAGATTTCGTCGGAGATGAAACGGATGCCCGCGCCTTCCGCCGCCGCCATCAGGCCAGTGAGCGCCTCCCGCGACATCATGGTGCCGGTCGGATTGGCCGGACTTCCGACCAATACGCCCTTCAGCGGCGCCTTCCGATGCGCGGCGAGCAGGGCTTCCCCGGTCAGCGCATGCCGGGTTTCGCTCGAAGTCTCGATCAGCACCGGCTCGCAGCCGAGCGCGGTCAGGATGTGACGATAGGGCGGATAACCGGGCACGGTGACCGCAACCCGGTCGCCCGGCTCGAACAGGGCAAGAAAGCCCAAGATGAAGGCGCCCGACGAGCCCGTGGTGACCACGATCCGATTCGTATCCACCGCGCAGCCGTAAGTCTCGCGGTAGTGCCGCGCGATCCGCTCGCGGAGCGAGGGAATCCCGAGCGCGGAGGTATAATCGATCCGTCCGGCCTCGAGCGCGGCATGAGCGGCCGATATCGCGGTGTTCGGCGCCGGCGCCGCGGGTTGTCCGACCTCCATGTGGATGACGTGGCCGCCGGCCGCCTCGATGCGCGCCGCCGCCGCCATCACGTCCATCACCATGAACGGCGGAACATCGCTGCGCCCCGATGCCGTCAGGAGGTTCCTTGCCCGGTCTCTTAGTGTCGCGTCCAGCATCGATATCTGCTATCTGACCCCGCGCCCCAGACTAGCCGCATTCCACGGTTTGTTGTTAGGGCATATCCCGTATCCGGTCTGCCGCCAATCATTTATAGACAGTCATGTTGCTCCGCATCGCGCTACGCAAAAAAACATCCGACTTGATCGCCGTTTCCGCCGCGGCGGCGCTGGCCCTGGCGCCGATACAAGTTTCCCGCGCGCAACAACAGCAGGAAAGAGGCCCGCCGGTCATCCGCGATACCGAGGCCGAACAGCTATTGCGTGAATACACCAGGCCAGTCCTGCGCGCGGCGGGCCTCGAAAAGCAGAACATCCAGATCGTCATCATCAATGAAAGCGCGTTTAACGCCTTTGTCGCCGATGGCCGCCGCATTTTTGTGAACTACGGTGCCATCATGCAGTCTGAAACCCCGAACCAGATCATCGGGGTGCTGGCGCATGAAACCGGACATCTGGCTGGCGGCCATCTTGCCAAGATGCACGAGCAATTGGCGCAGGCGCAGACGCAGATGATCATCGCCATGCTGCTCGGCGCCGGCGCGATGGTCGCGGGCGCAAGGGGCGGCGGCAATAGCGGCCTCGCCAATGCCGGAGCGGCCGCGGTCGCAGGGCCCCAGGAAATGATCCGCCGCAGCCTGATCTCCTATGTGCGCCAGCAGGAAGAGAATGCCGACCGCGCCGGGGTGAAGTTTTTGACCGCGACCGGCCAATCCGCCAAGGGCATGTACGAGACCTTCAAGCGGTTCACCAATGACAGCCTGTTCGCCGCGCGCGGGGCGGACCCTTATTTGCAGTCGCACCCGATGCCGGCCGACCGCGTCGCCGCGCTCGAGGGACTGGCGCGGTCCAGTCCGTATTGGGACAAGAAAGACGATCCGGCCCTGCAATTGCGCCACGACATGGTGCGCGCCAAGATTTCGGCCTTCATGGAGCGGCAGGACACCATCTATCGGCGCTATCCGTTGTCGAACGACAGCCTGCCGGCGCGCTACGCACATGCCATCTCCACCTATTTGCACGGCGATCTGCGCACCGCGCTCGGCATGATCGACGCCCTGATCCAGGTGCAGCCCAACAATCCCTATTTTTATGAATTGCGCGGCCAGGCGCTATTGGAAGGCGGCAAGCCCGCCGAGGCCATCGCTCCCTTGCGCAGGGCAGTCCAGCTCTCGAATAATTCACCGCTCATCGAGATGTTACTTGGGCAGGCACTGGTGGCAACTGATAATAAGGCCCACACCGATGAAGCCATCGCGATCCTGCGCGCGGCGGTGGGACGAGAGACCGAGGCACCGCTTGGCTATACGCAACTGGCGATGGCCTATGGCCGAAAGGGAGACCTCGCGGAGGCCGATCTGGCTTCCGCTCAGGCCGCCTTTCTCCGCGGCGACAACAAGACCGCACGCGAACTCGCCTCGCGCGCGAAAACCCGTTTCGCCGTCGGCACGCCCGGATGGGTCAAGGCCGACGATATCGTCGCTGCAAAGCCGCTTCCCGGCCAAAGTAACAACTAGAAATACACAAAGTTAACGTATTAAGGTTCTCGAAAGACCGGCTTTCACGCAAGAGGATTTGTCAATGCCATCGTTCCGCTTTCTCGCTCCCGCACTGCTGATGTTTGCACTCTGCGCCATGCCGCCTTTAGCCTCGGCGCAGAGTTTTACCGATAGCCAGCGCGGCGACATCGAGACCATCGTCAGGAATTACCTGATCGCGCATCCGGAGGTGCTCGAAGAGGCGATGGCTGAATTGAACAAGCGCCAGGCCGCTGCCGAAGCCGAAAAGCACGAGGCAAGCATCTCCTCCAATGCGGATACGATTTTCAATTCACCGCGCGGCGTCGTGCTCGGCAACAAGGACGGCGACGTCACCTTCGTCGAATTCTTCGACTACAATTGCGGCTACTGCAAACGCGCCATGGCCGACATGCTCGATCTCTTGAAGAACGACGGCAAGCTCAAGGTCGTGCTGAAGGAATTCCCGGTGCTGAGCGAGGGCTCGGTCGAAGCCGCCAAGGTCGCGGTCGCCGTGCGCATGCAGGACCCGGGCGGCAAGAAATATCTCGATTTCCACCAAAAACTGCTCGGCGGCCGCGGCCCCGCCGACAAGGCGCGCGCGATGGCCGCCGCCAAGGACGCCGGCCTCGATACCGCGCGGATCGAAAAGGATCTGGCAAGCCCGGAAGTGAAAGCTACCATCGAGGAGAATTTCAAGCTCGCCGAGGCGATGGGTATGAACGGCACGCCCAGCTACGTGATCGGCAAGCAGGTCGTAGTCGGCGCCGTCGGCCTCGACGGCCTGAAGGAAAAGATCGGCCTCGCCCGCTGCGGCAAGGCGACGTGCTGAACGAATAGCGGCGCGTATCGTCCCGCGATCTGTTCTACATATTGAAGCCGGCTGCATCGCAGCCGGCTTCTTTGTGCGGATTCGCGGATTCGATGCAAAGCGCTCATAGCGCCTTCGTGCGAGTTCATCGCGCGTTGCAATGCAAGATTAAGTCAATCGATCACAGCGACGCGTGACTCGCAGTTCGAAAAATGCAACCGGCGAGTCGTTCACCTCGCATTCAAAAAACAAAACCGGTGGAACCACCGATATCGGGGAACGTCGAACATCACCTTTCGTTGTCGGCGCGGGCAATGCAAACACGTGAGGAGACAATTCCATGACTAATCGCTTCATGATTTCGGTTGCCGCAGCGGCGCTGATCGCCGGAAGTGGTTTCGCCAATGCGCAGGGAACCGGAATGAGCCACGAAGGAACGTCGGGAGGTTCCACGATTCAGCAGAACGCACCGTCGTCTGGGCCTTCTTCGGCGACCCCGTCGAATCGCAATGAGATAAATCGCAGCGACAAGTCGGACAAGGGCGCGGCAAAGACCACGCAATCGGACGAAAAGGCGCTGCCCGGTGCCGCCAAGAGCCAGCGCGCTCAGGACGAGATGAAGGCGGACCAAAAGAACGAAAAATCGGCCCAAGAAAAATCAGCCCAAGAAAAATCGGCCCAAGACAACATGAAGGGCGAAAAGTCGAAGGGCATGAGCTCTGAGAACGAAGGCGCCAAGGCCGGCAAAGACATGAAGGCCGAGGGCCGCGAAGGTCGCGACAGCAAGATGAACGCCCAGGGCCGCGAAGACCGCAACACGGCGCAGGGTCGTGAAGACCGCATGAACGCGCAGCAGAAGGGCGCGGCGGGGACGCAGTCCCAGATCACCACCGGTCAGGCCGGGGCCGGCGCGAAGCTTTCGACCGAGCAGCGCACCAAGATCACCACCGTGATCAAGGAACAGCGTGTTGAGCCGGTCAAGAACGTGAACTTCTCGATATCGGTCGGCACCCGCGTTCCGCGCGAAGTGAGGTTCTACCCGCTTCCGCAGGAGGTCGTGACGATTTATCCGCAGTGGCGCGGATATGAGTACATCCTGGTCAATGACAAGATCGTGGTGGTGGACCCGCGGACATTCGAGATCGTGGACGTGCTTGACGTCTAAATCCCGACGGCACTTTGCGGGTTCGGGGCGGGCAGAAAAATGCCCGCCCCTTTTTCTTGGACCCGCGCCAATCCCGGCAAACGGGCGGCCCTCCCTAAACATTGGTTAATGAGTGATTTCCATAGCTTCTGCGCCCCTTTTTGCCAGCCGGATGAGGCATTTGAGGGATCACTGGAGCGCTCAAAGGCTTCCCCTTGGCGCGGTTGTTACCTATAACCGCGCCACCTACAGCCGCATTTTTCGGGATTTGGATGGCCAAGACTGTTGCCGAGACGATTTACGTGCTCAACGGCCCGAACCTCAATCTATTGGGGACCCGCGAGCCCGAGACCTACGGCCATGCCACGCTCGCCGACGTGGAGAAACTTTGCGCGGAGACATCGGCGCGGTTCGGCCTGAAAGCCGATTGCCGGCAGTCCAACCGCGAAGGCGAACTGATCGATTTCATCCACGAGGCCCACGCCAACAAGGCGGCCGGAATCATCATCAATGCCGGCGGCTATTCGCACACCTCGATCGCGCTGCATGATGCCCTGGTGGCGGTGAAAATCCCGACGGTCGAAGTGCACATCAGCAACATTTATGCCCGCGAGAGTTTTCGTCATCATTCCTTCACCGCTCGGGCCGCATTCGCGACGCTTTGCGGCTTCGGCATCGATGGTTACCGGCTCGCGATCTCTGGCCTTGCCGCCAGGATCGGCGCCAGGGCAAAAGCCTGACGCGTCCGCCCATCCCTCATTAGAAAGTTCCGGATCAAGATCATGGCGCGCCAGCCTGACGATAAATCAGCCGCAAAACTCAAGAGCGATGACGGTGCGCTCATCCGCGAACTGGCGTTGCTGCTTGATGAGACCAGCCTCACCGAGATCGAGATCGAGCGCGCAGGTCTGCGGGTGCGGGTCGCGCGCAACGTCTCAATCGCGGCATCGATGCCGGCAAGCGTTCAAGCGGCCATAGCCGCTGCGCCGGCAGTTGCGGCGCCGGCCGGTGAAGCCGATATCGCAAAACATCCGGGCGTGGTGCCCTCGCCGATGGTCGGAACTGCGTATTGGGCGTCCGAGCCCGGCGCCAAGCCGTTCATCGAGGTCGGCACCAAGGTGGCGGTCGGCCAGACGCTACTGATCATCGAAGCGATGAAGACGATGAACCAGATCCCGTCGCCGCGCGCGGGCACCGTGACACAAATTCTGGTCGAGGACGGCCAGCCGGTCGAATTCGGCGAACCGTTGGTGATTATTGAGTAAGAGCGCGAATAGCGAATGGCGAATAGCGAATGGTTTTTCACTCTTAACTATTCGCCATTCGCTATTCGCCATTCGCTAACCGGAAAAATATGTTCGACAAAATTCTCATAGCCAATCGCGGCGAGATCGCCTTACGCATCCTGCGGGCGTGCAAGGAACTCGGCATCGCCACCGTTGCGGTGCATTCCACCGCCGACGCCGACGCCATGCATGTGCGGCTTGCCGACGAGAGCGTCTGCATCGGCCCGCCGCCGTCGAAGGAGAGCTATCTCAACGTGCCGGCGCTGCTCGCGGCTTGCGAGATCACCGGCGCGGACGCGGTGCATCCCGGCTACGGCTTTCTGTCGGAAAACGCCCGCTTTGCCGAAATCCTCGGCGATCACAATCTGCATTTCATCGGGCCGAAGGCCGAGCACATCCGCCTGATGGGCGACAAGATCGAGGCCAAGAAGACTGCGAAGAAGCTCGGCATTCCCGTGGTGCCCGGCTCCGACGGCGCGGTCGGACCCGACGACGACGCGATGGCGATCGCCAACGCAATCGGCTTTCCGGTGCTGGTGAAGGCGGCCTCAGGCGGCGGCGGACGCGGCATGAAGGTCGCGCAAAGTGCCGACGATTTGATGCTGGCGCTCTCGACCGCCGCCAATGAGGCCAAATCGGCCTTTGGAGATGCTTCCGTCTATCTCGAAAAATACCTGCAGAAGCCGCGCCACATCGAGATCCAGGTGCTCGGCGATGGTCGCGGCGGCGCCATCCATCTCGGCGAGCGCGATTGTTCATTGCAGCGGCGCCATCAAAAGGTCTGGGAGGAAGGCCCCTCGCCTGCACTCGATCCGCCCGCGCGCAAGAAGATCGGCCTCACCGTCGCAACCGCGATGCAGCAGCTAAAATATCTCGGCGTCGGCACGGTCGAATTCCTCTACGAGGACGGCGAATTCTATTTCATCGAGATGAACACCCGGATCCAGGTCGAGCATCCCGTTACCGAGATGATCACCGACATCGACCTGGTGCTGGAGCAGATCCGCATCGCGGCCGGTGGCGATCTGCCGGTGACGCAGGAGGAAGTCGTCATCAACGGCCACTCCATCGAATGCCGCGTCAACGCCGAAAACCCCGTCACCTTCCGCCCCTCGCCGGGCAAGATCCTGCAATACCATCCGCCGGGCGGCCTTGGGGTGCGGATCGATTCGGCGGTCTACCAGGGCTATGTCATCCCGCCTTATTACGACTCCCTCGTCGGCAAGCTGATCGTCCACGGCAAGACCCGCGGCGAGTGCCTGATGCGGCTGCGCCGTGCGCTGGACGAGATGGTGGTGGAAGGCATAGAAACCACGCTGCCGCTGTTCCGGGCGCTGGTCCGGGAACCCGACATTATCGATGGCGACTACCATATCCACTGGCTCGAACAATATCTGGCCGGCCAGAAGGCGGATTGAGCCGCCGCTCCCCAAACAAATTCGTTCCTCCTGGAACCAATTGCCCGAACAGGCGTTCCGGTCGGTTGGGAAGCCTTTTGCGGGGGGACTGCTTGAATTCCGTTCCTTCATGACGCGAGACTATTGTTGTGACGCCTGATGCCACGCGCCGGCGCGCGATCGGGCAAATCCTGCTGCTTGCCGCGGGCCTGGTGGTGCTGACGATCATCAGCGCCGGCTCGGTCCATCTGGTGAACCTGGCGCGGGAGGATTCGCGCTCGGTTGTCCACACCGTTGAAGTCGAGAACCAGATATCGCTGGTCGAATTACAGTTGCGGCGCGCCGAAAGCGCCCAGCGCGGCTACCTTTCGACGCTATTGCCGGATTTCCAAACCGATTTTGAACAGGCCGCATCCCAGCTCACCCCGGCGCTAACGCGGCTGCAGCAAATCACGGCTGACAACCCCGTTCAAAAGCGCTTGGTCGACGAGATACTTCTGCTCGGCAATCAAAGGATTGCGGAGTTTCGCAAGACCATCGACCTTGCGCGCATCCAGCGCGTGGACGATGCCACAAGGATCATACGTGAGGGCATCGCCCACGACGCCATGAAACGCATCGACGATCTCGCCGGCCAAATGCGCGCCGAAGAAGATCGCCTGTTTGCCGAGCGGACCAAAAACGCCGACCGCAGTCAGACGCTGGCGGCATCGCTGACCGGGATCGGTTCGGGCTTCGTGGTCGTGCTGGCCGGCATCTCGATCTTTCTGGTGCGGCGCTCGGCGCGCGCGCGCGACGACGCCGAGACCTTGTTGCGCGATAACAATCTCAATCTCGAGGCCACCGTGGACGAGCGCACCGCCGATCTTCGCGAGGCCAACGACGAAATCCAGCGTTTCGCTTATATCGTGAGCCACGACCTGCGCTCGCCCTTGGTGAACATCATGGGATTCACCAGCGAATTAGAGGAATTGCGCGCCGACATTTTTAGGCGGATCGCTTCCCTTGGCCGCGCGTCGGTTTCGGCTTCGCCGGCGTCGCTCGTTGACGGCGAGCCGGGGCTCGAGGGCCAGGACCGGCAACTCTCGCAGGATTTTTCGGAGGCGCTGGGCTTCATCAAATCCTCGATCGCCAAGATGGACCGTCTGATTACCGCGATCCTCAACCTCACCCGCGAGGGGCGGCGCGAGTTCGAGCCGGTGCGGATCGATACCCGCGAACTGATCGAAGGCATCGTTGCCACGGTCGCGCATCAGGCCGCCGAGGCTAACGCCCAAATCCGCCTCGCGCCGCTGCCGCAGATCACCAGCGACCGCCTCGCGCTCGAACAGATTTTTTCGAATTTGATCGACAACGCCCTGAAATATCTCAAGCCCGGCGTTCCCGGCGATATTTCGATCCGGGGCCGCACCAAACTCGGCTTTGCGATTTTCGTGGCGTCGATCCCAAGGACCATCAGCGGATTTTTGAGCTGTTCCGCCGCGCCGGCGCGCAGGACAAACCGGGCCAGGGAATCGGCCTTGCCCACGTCCGCGCGCTGGTGCGCCGGCTGGGTGGAACCATGTCGGTATCATCGGAGCTTAACAGCGGCAGCACCTTCACCATAACATTGCCCATCAACTGGACAGCGAGTAATCGGAACAGGGATAAATGAGCAAGCCAGTCACCATCATCATGATCGAGGACGACGAGGGACACGCTCGCCTGATCGAACGAAATATCCGCCGATCCGGCGTCAACAACGACATTTTGCCATTCGCCAACGGTACAGCGGCGGTGAACTATCTGTTCGGCCGCGACGGCACCGGGCTGGCGCAAAAGGGCCAGGCATTGCTGATCTTGCTTGACCTGAATTTGCCTGACATGAGCGGTATCGACATCTTGCGGCGCGTCAAGGAGAACAAATATCTCAGATGTGCGCCGGTCGTGGTGCTTACCACCACCGACGATTCCCAGGAAATCAAGCGCTGCTATGAACTTGGTTGCAATGTCTACATCACCAAGCCGGTGAATTACGAAAGCTTCGCCAACGCCATTCGCCAGCTCGGATTGTTCTTCTCCGTCATACAGGTACCGCCAGCCGCCACATGAACCCCGCAGCGCCGACGCTCCTGTATATCGACGATGACGCCGGCCTTGCCCGGCTGGTCGAGCGCGGTCTGACGCGGCTCGGCTTCAAGGTGGTCCACGCGGCCAGCGGCACAGACGGGCTCGATCGCCTCGCGCAAGGCGGCATCGACGTCATCGCGCTCGATCAATACATGCCCGGCCTCGACGGCCTCGAAACCCTGGAGCGGATCCTGGCGATTCCGAATGCGCCGCCGGTGGTGTTTGTCACCGCCGCGCAGGATTCCAGCATCGCGGTCACCGCGCTGAAGGCCGGCGCCGCCGATTATCTGGTCAAGGATGTGCACGGCGATTTCATCCCGCTGCTGCAGGTCGCGATCGACGGCGCGTTGCGGCAGGCGGCCATCCAGAAAGCCCGCGACGACGCCGAGGCCGAGGTTCACGCCTCGCGCGACCGCTATGCCGCGCTCGCCGCCGAGCGCGAGGTGTTGTTGCGCGAGGTCAACCACCGCGTCGGCAACTCTCTGCAGATCATCGCCTCGCTGTTGCACCTGCAGGCCAATTCGAGCACCCAGGACGACGTCAAGGCGGCGCTGACCAATGCGATGGGACGGGTCGCCGCGGTGGCGCAGGTTCATCGCCGGCTTTACACCACCCATGACCTGAAGAGCGTGTCGCTGAACCAGTATCTCGATGCCTTGCTGGAAGATCTCCGGAGGTCCGCGGAAGGCAACCGGATGTCGCAATTGACGTTGAACGCCGGGCAGATCGAGATCGACCCCGACCGCGCGGTCGGGGTCGGCATCATCGTCAATGAGCTCGTGATGAATGCCGTGAAATACGCCTATCCCGACGGCGCCGGGCCGATCCACGTCGACCTCAATGCGCAAGGTGACGATCTCGTGTTGTCGATATCAGACGAAGGCGTCGGCCTGAACGCCAAAACCGACCCGCGCTCGACCGGCATGGGGCAACGCATCGTCAGCGCCATGGCGGCCAAGCTGGAGGCAAGCGTCGAACGCGATCCCGCCCATGCCGGAACCCGGATCGTGCTGCGGTTTCCCCGCGTCAAGAAGCCTGTGCCAAAACCCGGCTGCGCGGCGGATTAGACTCATCTGTTGAACTGCGGTCATTTCAGCGTTCAGTGAAACGTCGCCCTGCGGGAGCGTGCTAGTCCGGTCGCATGCAACAGCAAGGAGATCGACATGAACGCCAGCAGCTCGACGAATATCGAAGCCGTCCGCGCCGTGGAACGCATCTATCGCGAATGGGACGAGGCACTCGGGCGGAAGGACATCGACGCCGCCTTGAAGCTATACGCTCCGGACGTCGTTCTGGAGAGTCCGCTGGTACGCTATTTACTCGGCGGCGCCGAGGGTATTGTCCGGGGCCGTGACAATCTCCGCAACTTCGTCAAATTGGTTTTCGCGAGCGCGCCCCCGTTGCGGCGACGCCACCGCAATGGCTTTTTCACCGATGGCAAGCGATTGATGTGGGAATATCCGCGCGAGGCGCCGGACGGGCCGCAAATGGACCTGGTGGAAGTGATGGACGTCGCCGACGGCCTAATTCAGCGACATTGCGTTTATTGGGGCTGGCTGGGCGTCAAGGTTCTTGAAGAGGATGGCCACCGGCCCATCTGACGTGTAGGAAGCCTTGATGGCAGTCCAAGCCGGTATCTCCAAGATTGCTGCGTTACTGGCCGATCCCGCGCGCGAGGCGATGCTCGTCGCGCTTGCTGACGGGCGAGCCCTGCCGGCGGGTGAACTGGCCGAAGCCGCCGGCGTCTCACCGCAGAGCGCCAGCGGCCATTTGCGGAAGATGATCGAAGGCGGAATCGTGTCGGTCTGGTCGCAGGGACGATTCCGCTATTTCCGGATAGCTAACGAACAGGTTGGCGCGGCCCTGGAGACGCTCGCAAACCTTGCGCAAGGTGACCCGCCGCGAACCCTCTCCCAGAGGAGCCGGCCAGCACATCTCGTTTCGGCGCGGTGCTGCTACAAGCACATTGCGGGACGCCTCGGCGTAGCGCTGGCAGACGCGTTGGTCGAACGCGACTACGTCAGGATCGAAGGCAATTCAGTCGGGCTGACGGATCAGGGCGCGCGATGGGCCGAGGGAACCGGTTTGCTCCCGGCTGACTGCCGCGACGACCCGCGCCATCTTCGGCTCTGCCTCGACTGGACCGAGCGGCGGTTTCATTTCGCAGGCCGCCTCGCCGGCGCCATCCTTCGACATCTGCTGGAGACCCGTTGCCTGAAACGCGGCGACGAGCGATCGCTCATCGTCACGCAAGACGGCAAAGCTTGGTTCGGCAAATTAGGCATCGACACGGAGGGCTCGCTCTCGGTTGAGCGCCGCCGGCAAGATCCCCGACGGCGGCCGCAGTCCGAGCCCGTGAACTCTGCTGGTTCCCGCTAGGGCCGCGGGGTCGCGAGTAGCGGGCAAGCCAGATCAGGCGGAATATCAGGTCGAATTTCCGGCCATTCCCTTGCCGATGTATCCCCTTCGCATGCCCGCTTCCGCCCTGCTATTCTCCCGCCCATGACGTCACGCGACTCCGCCTCTTCCGAGATCACGCCCGAAGTGCTGCTGCGCGCTTATGCCTGCGGCATCTTTCCGATGGCCGAAAGCGCCGACGATCCGACCCTGTTCTGGGTCGAGCCGGAAATGCGCGGCGTCATCCCGCTCGATGGTTTTCGCATCGCCTCGCGATTGGCGCGCACGGTGCGCTCCGACGCCTTCACTGTCACCGTCAACCGGGCTTTCAAGGCCGTGATATCAGGCTGTGCGGCGCCGCAGCCAGGGCGCGACGACACCTGGATCAACAAGCGCATCCGCGATCTCTATGTCGGGCTGCACGAACTCGGGCATTGCCACAGTGTCGAAGTCTGGGAGGCTGACGAGCTGGTCGGCGGGCTCTATGGCGTCAACCTCGGCGGCGCCTTTTTCGGCGAGAGCATGTTCCATCGCGCCCGCGACGCTTCGAAAGTGGCGCTGGTGCATCTGGTGGCGCGGCTGATCGCGGGCGGCTTCGAATTGCTCGACACGCAATATGTCACCGAGCATTTGCGCAGCTTTGGCGCGGCCGAAATCTCGCGCCGCCGCTACCGCGCGCTGCTCGACAAGGCCATCGCAAGGGAGGCGGATTTTCGCAAACTACCGGTCGACCGGCCCGTGAGCGGCGAAGAGGCGCTTGCGATCATCGCAGGCCGCAGTTGATCGACGCCTGCTCTACTGCCTGAAAATCCCGAACAGACCGCCGGATTGCGGTGGCGGCGGAGGCGGCGGCTGTTGCTGCAGGGTCTGCTGCTGCGGCGGGGGCGGCGGGCGCGGGGCGGCCTGTTTGGGCGGAGCGCGCTTCTGGACCGGGGGCGGCGCCGCCGCGGCAGGCTTTGGCGCGTCGGGGGGCGGCGCCGCGCTGACGACGGTCGCGTCGGGGACTTTACAGTCGGTCAGCCAGATATCGTAGATCGGATGCTCGACGCCGTGCAGGCCGGGGCTCGCCGCATACATCCAGCCCGAGAAAATCCGCTTCACCTCGCCCTGCAGCGTGATCTCGTCGACCTCGACAAAGGCGTCGGTATTGGCGGCTTCCGTTGCGGGGCGGGTGTAGCAGGCGTCGGTTTTCACCCGCAGCGCGCCGAACTGGACGGTTTCGCCGATGTCCTCGTCGAAATTGATGATGCGCCCGGTGATCTTGTCGAGCCCGGAAAAGCTCGCCTTCTTGTTGACGATCTTCTGCGCCGGCGGCTCGGAGACGACCTCGTCGCCGGGCTGCAAGGTGGCCGGCGATTGCGGCACGCCCTTGGGCTGGCGCTGGCCCGGCGGCAATCCCGGCAGCGGATTGGCGCCCGGGGGCGCGACGGCGACGCCCTGGCTCGGCTGCGGCGGCGCTACCGCGATCGCCGGCGGCGTATTTTGGGGAATGATGGTGGTGCCGGGCGGTGGTGCCAAGGGCTGCGATTGCACCGACCCGGGCGGCGGTACGCCCTGCCCCGGCAGCGGACGATTGGGCGTCGGCAACAGCCGGCCCTGCGGCAGTTCCGGCACTTCTTCTTCATCGTCCGGC
>Ga0209647_1003092_pt1 | contig 13070 bp, 9 predicted proteins | sample GraSoi_2013_60cm_FD_185827 | JGI IMG/M metagenome (GOLD analysis project Ga0209647, IMG submission 185827) | Grasslands soil microbial communities from the Angelo Coastal Reserve, California, USA - Sample 9_17_2013_60cm (SPAdes) (version 2) | ecosystem: Environmental > Terrestrial > Soil >... | reverse complement strand
CAGCGAGCAGTGGCCGCCCACATGGTGTGCGTGAGCATCCGGGACATGGGGCTCGGGGTGCCACCGCGCGACGCGAGCAAACTGTTTAACCGCTTCGTGCGCTTAGAGCGCGACATCTCCGGCCCGGTCCGTGGCACGGGCGTCGGCCTCTATCTGTGCCGGGTGCTTATCGAGGCCATGGGCGGGCGTATCTGGGTCGAGAGCACCGGTGTGCCCGGCGAGGGCGCTACCTTCAGCTTCACGCTGCCGTTGCCAATGCCGGAGTACGTCGTCTGAGTGACCCGCAGCACGTCATCTTGGTGACCCAAGATTGGTTGGTCTGTGTTCGATCTGTCCCTGTCAACTTCGCCTGCTCATACGCCTGTCACCGTTCTTAGAAAATAGGGTTGATTGGTCTTCGGGTTGATGATATGGACCATCGGCGTGCCCAGGCGGCGCCAGAGCAGGCAGGTGGACAGATCGGCGGCCTCGGGGCGCAGCATAGAGGAGGTCAAACGCTTCTTGCACATCCATGCCGGAACAGACGGGGACCGCGTTGGCATAGGCATACGGCACCAGCCGCACCCGCCCAGCGCACGCGAGGTCGGCGTGCAGCTCCCCTATGACGTCGGCAACGACCTGGCGCTCTGCGTTCAGGTCGCCGGGGCAGGAGCTGAAGATGCTCAGCGGCAGCACAGGTGCCGCAGTGGTGGGTGTGTTGGTAGGGGCAGGGGCAACGAAGGGGTGTCGTGCATCAGGACCGTCCTCCGCTCCCGGCGCCACGTGGACTGGCACGCGCCCTGGCTGCTCCCTCAAGTAGAGCCGCACAGTCAATCGCGCGACGCGTGCCTGCTCGCAGCAAGCACGGGCCGCAGGAAGCGGCATCGACTGGGCCACCGCTGCCCTGCCCCTCCGGCTCACGCCACCTGATCGATGTCGCCCGAGTGAGCGAAGACCAGCGGTCCTGACACTCGCGACGAAGTTACGCTTCCAGTTTTACACTCGGGACACGGTTATGCTTCCACCGCCACGTGTGGATGGATGCGCGATGGACGCCAACCTGGAATAATGGGCAAGCATCAGACGAAGTTATGGTTCCACGGGTGAACGAAGTTATGCTTTCAGTGACACTTTTTGTCACTGGAACCATAACTTCGTTCACTGGACGGATTTGTGCTGCGCATCGCGCGGGACGAAGGTATGCTTTCACCTTATGCTCCTTGTCCTCAACTACGGCATACCTACCCACGAGCCGACCCACGCGGATGAAACGCACGGCGTCAGTCCAGACAGAAAGCGGCGCTGTGCGTCTCAGCATCGACCACAGGACGCGCGCATTCGCGGCTATCTGGCGACCTTGTGCCAGCAAGGCGTGGCCCTCTTGGCCGCGCTCGAAGCCCTCTTCATCGGCCATCCGCTCTGTCCCACGGTTGCCTGACCTTGTATCTTGGAGATGGACGTGATTGGTTATGCGTGGCGCGATAGGTCGATCTGACCAGGGTCCGCTCGGCGAGACCGTGTAGCAGCGCGGATCGTCGCGCCGCCTGCCCTGGAGAACCCGAACCATTGCCGGGGCGCTACTGCCCGCATCAGGCAAGGCCGGGACTGGGACGGAGATGGCCAGGGTCGAGGGAGACACACGCGACGAGCACGTGACGCGCGAAGGAGGAGCGAGCGCAGGGACACCCAGCAGTCGCTGGACAGGCAGGACCGACACGACCAGGCGATAGTGAACGACCTGACGACCTGACGACTGGGACCGGGACGAGCGACGCCGGCAGCGACGTGAGCACAGCGCGACTCGCTGTGGCGGTCCGTCCGCGCGGGGAGGCGTGGCAGAGCAGCACCGATGAGACCGGTAGCGCCGCGCGGGTGGACCGCCTGCCGGTGCTGGCCCCGCGGCTGCTGGTGCTGGAGGCCACCGGCGGCTGGGAACGCCACGTGAGCGCGGCGTTGGCAGTGGCGGGGTGCAGCGGAGCGGTGGTCAATCCGCGCCACGTGCGCGCCGTCGCCCAGGCGACGGGGCGCTTGGCCACGACCGCTGCCATCGACGCGGCGGTCCTGGCCCATTGTGCGCCGGCGTGGCCGCCCACCGCGCCTCCGCTGCCCGACGCTGCCACCCAGGCGCTGGCGGCACTCGTGGAGCGGCGCCGCCCGCTGGTCACCCTGCTGACCGCTGCAAAGAACCGCCTCCAGCAGGCCTTCCCGCCGGGGCGCGCCACGATCGTCGCCCCTAGTGCCTGGCGGGAGCAGGCGCTCACGGACGGCGCTGGCGAGCTGGACCAGCTGCGGCACGCCAGTCCACTCTGGCGCGCGCGCGACCAGCTGCCGCGCCGTGTGCCCGGAGTCGGCCCCGCCCTCTCGCGCGTCGTGCTGGCCCATCTGCCCGAGTGGGGCGAGGGGTCGGTCAAGCAGCTCGCCCCCCTGGTGGGAGGGGCGCCGCTCAACCGGGACCGTGGCGCCTGGCGCGGCCGTCGCGCTCGTTGGGGTGGCCGCCAGCACGTGCGCGCTGCCCTCTCCCGGGCGACGCTGGTGGGCGTGCGACACCCTCCCCTCCTCCCAGCATGCTACGAACGGTTGGGAGCCCGCGGCCAACCCAAGACGGTGGCCTTACCTGCCGGTCGGCATAACCTGCTGACCCTCCTGCACGCGGTGCTGCGCGACCGCACCCCCTGGGCACCTGGACGCCTCGCTGTGCTCACTTGACCGTCAAGACAATTGCTGCTACCCCATAATATGGCGAACACATGGGAGACACCCCCACTGCCCGTGAGGTGCCCAGAAACGGGCGGCCAGTGGCGGAGATCCCGTTCAGGGCCTCGTGAGCCGGCGCCGCTGCACGCCGCCGCCTTGTGCCCGCCTGCCAGGCCCTGCCCGCCCATGTAGGGATGACACCGCCTGTGCGTCAGAGGCCTCTACCGCCTCCAAGAACGGCTCGATTCGGTCACGGAGGAGTGTCCACCGGAGCAATTGACACGTTGGGCTCTCTGCTTGTGATCGCTCTCCTTCGGCTGCGTGGTTCAGGGCATGGACTGGATAGCAATCACACTGGGAAGCGGATTACTGGCAACGTTACTGTGGTGCTACCTTCACGTTCAAGCAGATGTCTTACGTCGTTGTGGACGCGAATAACCCGAGCCACGAAGGCGCAGGTCTGGAGAGTGCCCAACGTGTCAATGCCCCTCACTTCTCCGCCGCGACAGGCCACACCTTCCCCATCGCGAGAAGCGCGTACTGCACCACGATGGCGGATAGAGTGGAGATTCAGCAGCTCCGTCGAGATCGGCTTGATCGTCCTGGGTCTTGTCATCAATTTCACAATGGCGCCACACAATCTGGGTGGCGACGGTGAGGTGCGCTTTCACGCCCTTTCGCTGCTGCTCCGGCGCGGCATTTTGGATACCTCGAAGTACTCCCTCACCGGTCCACTGTTCTCGGCCCCGCTCTGGTTTCTTGGCACTGTCTGGCAGAGTTCCATTTGGTGGGTCTCCCGCTTCAACTTCTTCATCTTTGCCATCGGCTTGCTGGCGATGTACCTGCTCCTTAGAGACCGAATCGACCGCAAGCTGCTACACGCATTCCTGTTGCTACTCGTCGCCGCGTCGCTGTTTCCTAACCAGCTTGACTATTACTACGGTGAGGTGTTTACGGCGGTGTTTGTCGCTGTCGGTACGCTGGCGATTGTATTTGGTCCGTCGCTACTGGGTTGGATAACAGTAATAGTTGGCGTGGCCAACACTCCGGCCGCGCTGCTGGGCATGGGCGTCATGGTGCTGCTACGAATTCTGCACCAGTGGCGTGTACGCAGCGCACTAGCCCTGGTCGCCGTCATCGGCATCATCGGCGTGGAAAACACGGTACGCAGAGGCGGCCCGCTCAACAGTGGGTATGAGGCCGGTTTCGGCTACCCCATCTTCTTTGGGCTGCTGAGCATTCTTTTCGCATTTGGCAAGGGGCTCATCTTCTTTACGCCTGGACTGTTCCTCCCCGTAAAGAGTCGTCTGCTGGCTCAGACTGGAATGGCCGGGCGCCAGCTGTACACGGTGTATATGCTATGGATCGCGTTCGTGATAGGCTTGGTGCTCTTGTATTCAGACTGGTGGGCTTGGTTTGCTTCGTTGCCCGCCTCACTCGTGCTCGCGGTGCGTCTGCGCTCTCCGGGAAACCACTTGGCTGGCAACCTGCTGACACTCGTCGCATTGGCGCTGTCGAGCTGGGTTGCCATCTCCGGGGTGGTGTTCGACATGGGGGGAACGCTCGCGTGTACGACAGGTTATGAAAAACTCATTAGCTTGTGTGCGTATACACCGCAATTCAGTGGGCTGTGGCGTGCGCTGGCCGTGCCACTGCCATTTGGCAAGCGTAGTGCGGCGGTGGCGGGCTATTGTGTCGTCGTATTCCTCTACTTGGCGTGGCCCCTCCTTCAAACAATGGCATCGCAGGTACACGCCCTATGGCAAGACCTAACCAGTGCCGAAGGCGTGCGCCGGCTCTGGCGTATGCGCTTTTGATGAAGGATCCAGGCACAGCACCGCCCATAGTGTGTTGACCTGGTATCGCGGCCCAGTGACCCTGACCCTGCAAGCGTCCGATCCGGATGACGACGCCGGCGCGCTCAACACCACCGACAGCGCCGATCTTGGAGCGACGTGGCAGATTTACCAATCCCCTGCATCCTTCTCCTCTGATGGGCAGTACAGCGTGCGGTCCCGCTCCACCGATCCGGCCAGCAACCAGGAGCTCGTCCGCACGCGGAGCTTCAACATCGACCAGACGCCGCCGACCCTAAACATCGCAGGCGCGTCGAGCAGCACGTCTGACTTCTGCTCGGGGACTATGATTCGACCAGCCAGCAGTACATCTTCAACCTGTCGACCCGCAATGGGTACACCGGCTCCGACGGCAATACCCATCCCTTTACGGCGGGGACATGGACGTTGACTATCCAACTAGACGACGGGATGTCTCGCTCCGTCAACGTCCAGTTCGTCCAATAGCAGCTAGGGCGCTATACCATGGGGCGGGGACTGGAGACGGCGCCCGCCCCTGTTTCGCGCTTCTCGCCCTGTGCTTCCGCCGATTGCAGGGCATAGAAAATGCGCCAAGCAGCCCCTGGTCTTCAGCCACGTAATGAATCGCGCGCACCAGTCCCATGTGCGGATTACGGGCCTGGTAGAGCCCGCCACTCCAGCCGGACGCCTCACAGTGCCGGCCCGCATGTGGGGCCGAACAGGTTGCCTTTGACACTCCCCATGGCTCAAGCCAGGGGATTCTCAGACTACGCTCGCCCCATCGGGCCACGTTAACGCCTGAGGGCTCTGCCCGAGCCCACTTTGTTGACCTAAGCGCAAGATGTTGAGTGCAGCGTTGTGGTCGCGGTGCAGATTGGTCCCACACTCGGGGCAGGAGTGCCAGCGCACGGACAAGCCTTTGTGGACAATCACGCCGCAGCCTGAACAGGCTTGCGAGGTAAAGGCAGGTGGGACCGCTACCACTCTCCGACCGGCGCATGCTGCCTTGAAGGAGAGGATGCTCAAGAACTGTGACCAGCCAACATCACTGATGCTCTTGGCAAGGTGATGATTCTTCACCATGTTAGCGACCTGCAAAGCTTCGTGATAGATCGCGTCGTGCTGGCGCATTAAGGCTAGCGCCTGTCTATGATGGAAGTCCTGCCGCTGGCGTCTCACCTTGAGATGCGCCTTGGCGAGCAGCTTCACTGCCTTACGCCTACGCTTGCTGCCTTTCTTACGCCGCGACACCCGGCGCTGCACCCGCTTTAGGTTGCGCTCGGCCACGCGGAAGATGCGCGGATTAGCAATCTGGCTCCCGTCGGCCAACGTGGCAAAAGACTCCAAGCCCAGGTCTATCCCCGTCTCTTGCCCCGTGGCCGGCAACGGCTGGCAGGGCACCTGCTCACACGAGAAGCAGGCGTACCAGCCATCGGCTTCCCGGCTGATCGTGACGGTCTTGGGCATACCTTCCAGCGGGCGGGACCAGCGCAGCGCTAGCCGCCCGATCTTGGACAGGACCAGGATGCCGTTGTCGAGCGTGGCTCCATTGCCGAATTGCTTGTACGTGAAGCTGTCGTAGCAGGCGCTGCCCTTGAAGCGCGGATAGCCCGGCTTCTCGCCCGCTTTCACCCGCCGGAAGAAGGCTTGAAAGGCGCGGTCAAGTCGGCTTAGCACGTCTTGCAAGACCTGAGAATGGATGTCACGGTATTCAGGCCGGACGGCCTTGATGTCGGGCAGTTGGGTACCCTGGCTGGCAGCCGTAATGCTCACCCCGCACATGCGCCAGGCGTCGCGGCGCTCTTGGAGAGCGGCGTTGTAGAGTTCCCGGCAGCGGCGCACGACAAACGCCATCGTGCGCTCCTGCTGAGGAGTTGGCTTGAGTTTATACTTGAAGGTCTTGCGCACGCTCTGCTGGTCCATACATCTCTATTCTGCCTAGCAGGCACAAATCCGGCAAGGCACGAGGGTCATTCATCTCCTAGCTCAAGCCAAGGAGCTTTCTGGCCCCAGTTCTGTAACGACTCGACGGGGATAGGATGGGAACAGACGAACAGCCTGTGACGTGGGTATATGCGGCGATGAGTCGATTCCATCTAATGGCGTTGTTGGTTCGACATGCTGGCGTAACATGACCAGAGCGAAGACTGGAACGACATCTAGGCTGGGAATGGAGGGACGACGGTGACCATGCTCATCGACAACGTGCGCCTGTGGGACGGCACCGGGCAAGCGCCACAGCCCCGCATGGCCGTCGAGGTGCGCGACGCGCGGATCGCCTGGGTCGGCCCGGCGGCGGACTGGCCGGGCAGACGGGCCAATGTGGAGGTTGTAGACGGGACGGCGCGCACGCTGATTCCTGGTCTGGTTGATTGTCACGTCCACTACAGCAGCCCGGGCGGGCCAGATTGGATCGCCCGGTTCACCGACCCCCCGACCGTGCTCACGTTGCGCGCCGTCGAGCTCGTCGGAGCCAGCCTGCGCAGCGGCATTACCAGCGCGCGCGAGATTGGCGCGCCTGATGGGCTGAACATTCGGCTGGCGCACGCCGCCGCCGCGGGCCACATCCCGGCGCCTCATCTGCGTGCCGCCGGCACCTGGATCGCGCACCGCGGCACCTACGTCCCCTTCGCTCGCCAATTTGCCGATGCGGGTGAATTGGGGGCAGCTATCGGCGACGAGATCGCCGCGGGCGCCGACCTCATCAAAGTCGCCCTGGCGCCGTGGAACGACGGTCAGCGCCCCGACGGCGCCCCCGAGGTCCCCTTCGACGCCGGCTTACTCGCCGTCGCCGTCGAGGCAGCGCACGGTGCAGGCCTCACGATCGCCTGCCATGCGAACGACCCAGAGAGCTGCCGTATCGCCGCCCGCGCCGGCGTGGATTCGCTCGAACACGGCATGTTCCTCGATGCCGACGATCTGGCGGCGATGGCTGGCAGCGGCACCGCCCTGGTGCCTACCCTCTCGGTCTGGGACGACTGGCTGTACTACGCACGCGAGATGGACTGGCCGGCCGCGCGCGTCACGCGTGCGGAGCGGCTGCGCGATAGCTCGCGGACGGCGATGGCTGGCGCGATCCGCGCGGGCGTCCGCATCGCGGCTGGCACAGACGCGGGCGGCGGCTCGGTGCGCCACGGGCGCATCGCGCGCGAGATCGAGCTCATGATCGAGTGCGGCATGGAGCCCACGGCAGCGTTGCAAGCCGCAACCCTCGAGGGGACTCGCCTCATGGGCGAGGCCAGTGAGCGCGGTACCATCGAGGCCGGCAAGATCGCCGATCTCGTGCTGCTTGACCGCAATCCGCTCGATGACCCGGCGGCGCTGCGCTTGGTCGCCGGGGTTATTCAGGCGGGGCGGCGAGTGGCGTGACGCTGCTCGGCTGTGGGACTGCGGCTGTGCATGCCGACACACTCAGTCGTAGATGGCCGTGCGGAGGCCAACAGGGCTGCGCGCGTTGGCGCAGGCGGCTTCGTAAATCGCCTTGGGCCGCGAGCGCGAGAAGTAGCGGCTGCGCTGCTCCACCTCAAGCGGGGTACGTTTGTCAGGCCCGGGCGCTACTTCGTGGCCAGGACCAGCATGCGCCGGCTCTCCAGTGCAAGCGGTGTGCCCTGCTCGTCAAAGCCCTCTACCTGCGAGAAGCCGGCGGCGAGTAGCCAGTCGCGCAGCTCTGGAAAGCTAAACATGCGTACGAAGAACCGCATGCGTCGTGCCTGCCCGCTACGGAGGATCGTGCGTTCGGTGAGCATACGTCCGGTCGCAACGTCGTAGCGACTTTGGTCGATCATGTAGTTGCCGTCCCGCTCAACGACCGCGGCGCCCTGCAGGTGGCTCAAGACGACGTCACGATTGATATGCTCGATCAGCAGTTTGCCGTCGGGCTTGAGTGCGCGCTGCGCTTCGTGCAGCACACCACGGTTCCCCTCGTCATCGAAGAAGCCGTAGGCGGTAAACCAGTTGACGATGCCGTCGAAGCGCTCGCTCCAGGGGAGGTGGCGCATGTCACCCAAGACATACTCCGGGGCGACGATCCCTTGGTGGGCTAGCGCAACGGCATCGCGACGCGCCACATCCAGAAAGCCAGGGCTCGCGTCCAGCCCAACGACCTGGCAGCCGCGCTCTGCGAGGCGATTGGCGATGCGCCCATGCCCGCATGCCAGATCGAGCACCGCCATCCCCGATTCGAGACCCAGCAGCCGCCAGATCAGCTCGACTTCGCCTTCGGTGCGCTCGGCACTGAGCCGCAAGTGGTAGAAGTAGAGATAGTCGTCGGGCGCGAAGACCTCGTCGAAATCAAACGCTGGCGCACTCATACGCGCTCTCCCTCTGGCTGCTCACTGAAGAGTGCTGGCCCCACCCGATGGTGTGGCAGGACCCTGGCGACTCGCTGAGCACGCCCGCCGGTCTGCAGTGAGAGCCACACGCCGCGGCCTGCCGCGCAGCGCGGCACCTCGAGTATACTCCGGCTGAGTGCGCCGCGCGCCGGCGAATGAGTGGGGCCCGAGCCGCTCACGGGGTACGCAGTGCTGAACGTGACGCCGGGCTGCGGTTTCTCCACATGCCCACCGGCATGCAGGCGTACGCTGCGGTCGCAGCGGGTGGCGTTACCGAGAAGCGCGCAGCCAGGTCAGCGGCGCAGGGCATCTGTGGCGGCATCCGTCCAGCCTTCGCAACTACGCGCGGGCTAAACGAGCAGGCCGTCCGCAATTGTCACGACGCGGTCGGCGATCGCGACGACGGCGTTGTCGTGCGTGGCGAGCAGCATCCCGATGCCCTGCTCGTGGGTGATGCTCCGTAACAGCGCGGCGATCTCGCGTCCGGTCATCGAATCCAGATTGCCTGTCGGCTCGTCTGCCACCACGAAGCGCGGCTGGTGCGCCAGCGCGCGCGCCAGGGCCACGCGCTGCTGCTCGCCGCCGGAGAGCTCTAGCCCGCGATGATGCGCACGCAGACCCAAATGGACCATCTCGAGCGCCGCCAGCGCGCGCGCCGCGCGCTGCTGCGGATCGGCGCGCGCCAGCCGCAGAGGAATCTCCACATTCTCCTGCGCGGTCAGCAGCGGGAAGAGATGCGCGCTCTGGAAGAGCATGCCCACCTGCTCGCGGCGCAAGATGGCGCGCGCCGTCTCATTCATGCGCGCCAGGTCGTGGCCCAAGAGGCTGACCTGCCCCTGCGTCGGATTATCGATGCCCGTGAGAATGTTGAGCAGGGTGGTCTTGCCGGAGCCTGAGCGCCCGCGCAGCGCCACGAACTCGCCCGGCCGCAGCTGCAGGTCAATGCCGCGCAGTGCGCGTACGATGCCGCCGCCGACCTTGAAGTCCCGCGTGATGTTGTGGCCCTCCGCGATTGGTGTCTCGGCTGCTATCGTCGGTCCCATGCTATGCCTCCTCGTGGGCTGGCAGCGGGCGGCTCGGCGCGGATGCCTGGTAGGCCAGCGCGCTTTCTGGCGCGGCCACGACGCCCTCCGCCGGCCAGATCTCCACATGATCGTCGTGAATGCGCACGTCGGCGCGCCCGTTGAATGGGATGCGCACGATGGCCTCATGCGGGAGCTGGAGCCGCCCGACACGGTCGATGAGGATGGACTCGCGGTGCGTTTCGCTGGGCAGCCCGATCACGGCGCTGGTGCCGCCGTTGGCGGGGCCGGCGGCAAGCGGGGCGTCGCGGCGTACCGTCTCGGTGCTGGTGCGGCCGTCGCGGATGGCGATGGTGCGGTCGGCGACCGAGGCGACGTTCACATCATGGGTGACGATAAGAATCGTCAGCCCAAGCTCACGGTTCAGCTCGCGCAACAGCCGCAGAATCTCGTCCGCTGTCGTCGAGTCGAGCTCGCCGGTCGGCTCGTCGGCGAGCAGCAGCGCCGGGCCATTGGCAAGCGCCACGCAGATCGCCGCGCGCTGCTGCTCGCCGCCAGAGATTTGATGCGGTTTCTTGCGCGCCTGGCGCGCGATGCTCGTCCGCTCCATCAGCTCATGGGTGCGCTTGCGCCGTGCCCTGCCTCCGGCGCCGCCGAGCACTTGGGGCAGGGTGATGTTCTCGGCGACGCTCAGCTCCGGCAGCAGGTTGCGTCCCACCTGCTGCCAGACATGTCCGGCGATGAAGCAGCGGTAGTTGGTGCGCTGCTTCTCATTGATGCGCGTGAGGTCGTTGCCCGAGACGATGCAGCGGCCCGCGCTTGGGACGTCGAGGGCGCCGACCATGTTCAGCAGGGTCGATTTGCCGGAGCCTGAGGCGCCCACCAGCGCTACCATCTCGCCTGGCGCGATCTCCAGATCCAGGCCTTGCAGCGCCACCACCTCCAGATCCGCCACCTTATAGATCTTGACCAGGTTCTCACAGGTTACGAGCGCGTTGTCCATGATGACTCCTGTCCTGCCTCAGTCTTCGTTGAGGCGCAGCGTCTGCCCGAGGGAGAGCCGCGCGAGGGCGCCCATCGTGAGGATGAGGGCCACGCCACAGATCGCGATGAGGACGCCAAGTGCCAGCGCCAGGGTGCCGGCCGGCACGACCACCCGCGCAGGCGGGACGTTGGGCACGTCCTGAAAGTTACCGCTCGTCGCCAGCTCCACGAAGATGAGGATCGGCAGCGCGGTGAGCGAGAGGACCCAGCCGAGGATGATGCCCAGCACTCCGCCCGCGACGTAGACGATCACCTGCTCCCAGACCAGCATCGAGCGCAGTTGGCGTGGCGTCGTGCCGAGCGCGCGCAGGGCGGCAAAGTTGACGACGCGGCCGCGCGTGGTGAGCCACGAGCCGACCCACGTCCCAATCAGCGCGAGCAGGAGCGCCGTGGCCGCGCCGATCAGCAGGGTGTTTGCCAGGTCGATCTGCAGCGGATTGGCGCGCTGGTCGTCGACGAGCTGGCGGCGGTCTTGGACCGAGCCCAGCGCCAGGTCGCTGGTGTGCAAGGCCGCGCGCACGCTAGCCAGCGCGGCCGCATCGTCGCGCGTGGCGATCCAGGCGGCGTTCGCTTTCAGCGGGCTGGCTGTGCTCGTGCTGGTCGTCAGATCGTGGTGATAGACCGTGGCGTAGCTCTGGAAGTCCACCAGCAGTCCACCTCCGCCATAGCCGCTGAAACCGCCGCCCTGATAGCTGTCGTAGATCGTGGGGATGTGGAGCACCCGTCCAATGGCCACGAACCGCATGGTCCCGCTGTCGTACCCGGGCGGCTTCATCGTGAACTGTGCGCCTGGTGTCAGATGCATCGCTTGCCAGGTCGCGTCGTCGAGGATGGCGGGAACACTATGGTCGGTGTCGGCGGTCGCGCGCGCCGCGCGAAGCTGCGCCATCAGGCTGCTCAGCGACTGCGTGCTATCCTGCTTGGTCCACACGGCGCTCTGCGCGTAGGTGTTGGCGTCCACCGCGAAGATCTGGACGGGAATGCCCGCCGAAACAGTCCGCGGGTCGATGCCCGTCGTGTAGCCGAGCGAGGCAGAAGTGACGCCGGGAATCTGACGGTAGCGTGCCGAAAGGTCCGCGAAGGTTGGCTGCGCGGCAACGCTCGCTGGGATCGCACCGGTGAAATCCGCGCCGGTCTGGAAGGCCGCGATATCCAGCAGCCGCTGCGCCTGTGAGGCGTTGTAGACCAGGGTGAACAGGGTGAAGCCGGTCGCGAGCGCCAACAGCAGGGTCATGCGAATTGGCTGCTTGGGAGCGCGGGCCATCTGGGTAAGCGCGAGCATGGTTGACGCGCCGCGCCCGCGCGTGGCGAGCCGTGAGCCCAGCGCGAGCAATATCGGCAGCAAGCGGAGAAAGAGCAGCGCCGCCGCCACCAGCATCAGCAGCGCCGCGATGAGCGAGAGCGGCGAGAGGATGAGCTGGATGAGCGGCTCGACTTGCCGCACGGCAAACGAGTACGACACATAGCCGATCAGCGAAAGGCCGCCGAAGATCAGGTCGAGGTTCAGCCGCTGCCAGAATGGCTTCGTGGTCACGCGGGCGTTTTCGCGGCGCAGCGTGAGGATGTTGTTGCTCGCGGCCCGATTCATCGAAAAGATCATCGCGAAGCCAGAGGTCACCACGGCGGCCAACACGTACCAGCGCAGGCCATACGCGATCGCCAGCGGGTTGCCAGAGATCGCATCTACCGCGCCCTGGCTCGCCGGCGGCAGTGCCCGTAAGCTGAGCGCGCGTACCAACGGAATCGCGGCGAGCGGGCCGACGATCAGGGCGAGCAGACTCAGGCCGATGTTGTGCAGCGTGAACGAGTTGAAGATCTGCCGCCGGGTGGCCCCACGGCTGCGCAGAATGGCGACGGCGTCGGCCTGGCGGTCTACCAGCATCTCCGCCATCATGCGAACGAAGAGCAGCACCAGCGCGATGACTTGCAGCAAGAGCAACAGCAGCGGAATCTGCAGCACGAGAATCTGTATGCGGTATGTCCCCAATGCCCGGTAGGCAGATGGGTTGAGGAGAATCTGTTGCGAGCCGTGCGAGCCGTTGAGCTGGCCGGGCACATCCACCTGCACCTTGCCGAACCGGTCGAGCAGATCATCGAGCGAGCTCGTGCTGATGCGCGAGAGGTCAAGCTGGTATGCCCACATCAACCCTGGTGGCGGGCCGTCCTGCAAGTTCTGCCCAGTC
>Ga0209647_1003091_pt1 | contig 13072 bp, 10 predicted proteins | sample GraSoi_2013_60cm_FD_185827 | JGI IMG/M metagenome (GOLD analysis project Ga0209647, IMG submission 185827) | Grasslands soil microbial communities from the Angelo Coastal Reserve, California, USA - Sample 9_17_2013_60cm (SPAdes) (version 2) | ecosystem: Environmental > Terrestrial > Soil >... | reverse complement strand
TCCACGCCGAACGGGGATCCGGGGAACTGCGGCCTATCGTGCTCGAGGTAGGCAGCGGCTGGCGCCCTGCGCACGTAGCAGCCAGAACCTGGCCTGGCCTCGATCAGTCCCTCCGCCACCAGCACATGGAGGGCATGCTTGGCCGCCGTCTCGCCGACACCGTAATTGGTGATGATGGCGTTCCTCGACGGCACCCGCGCACCCGGGCCGAGCACGCCTGAGTGAATCCTTGACCGCAGGTCCTCAAGCACGCGCAAGTAGACCGGCTTCGTCGTGGTCCCCATGATCAAGCCATTCTCGCCGAAACGGCCCGCACCCGTGACCCGAACAGGTCAGCCGCTGCCTTCCTCGAGCAGCAGGTGATATCCGTTGGGAGTCCTGGCATGCAGGACGCGGTACTGCCAGTCGGCGCTCGGCCGCATCAGCTCCTCACGGCATGGCACCCCTGCTGATTCGAAGAGCTTCTTCGCCTCGTCCAGGTCGCTCACGCCGAATTGCCAGGTCAGCACCCGGTCAGGCCCGGCGGGCGAGAAGCCCTCGTGCCATTCGATGCCGAACTCGACGGGCCCATGGCCGAGCGCGAGGAAATACGGGTACTCGGGACCCTCGTATGTGACGCGGAACCCGAGCCGGAGGTAGAAATCCCGCTCAGCGCGCAGATCGCTGACGAAGAGAATCGGGATGATCCTCCTAAACAACGGTGCCATAGCGCGACATAGTATCGAGCAACAGCTAGCGGGGAGGCATAGTGTGCCTCGTGTCGAGTATCAACCAGTCAGGATCGCTTCCTGCCAGGTCAGCCTGCGTATCGGTGAGCCAGGCCAGAACCGCGCTGCCGCGGTAGCTGCCATCACCGAGGCGGCCGCGCTTGGCGCGCGCATCGTGGTGCTGCCCGAACTGACGCCGTCCGGATACGTGTTCGGTGATCTGGCCGAGGCGCGATCCCTGTCCGAGCCAGCCGACGGGCCCACCGCCGCTGACTGGAGGAACCTCGCGGCCAGGCACGGGATGGTGATCATCGGCGGGTTCAGTGAGCTCGGCGACCATGGCCTGCTCTACAACAGCGCGATGCTCGTCGATCCGTCCGGCGTGCGCGCCGTCTACCGCAAAGCGCACCTGTGGGACGCCGAGGCCGACTTCTTCACTCCCGGCGATCAGCCGCCGCCGGTGGTCGGCACCAGCTACGGCCCGATCGCGATGATGATCTGCTACGACGTGGAATTCCCCGAGTGGGTCAGGCTGCCCGCGCTCGCGGGCGCCGAGTTGCTCGCGGTCCCGACCAACTGGCCGGCCGAAGCCGTCCCGGCTGGCGAGCGGCCGATCGTCACGGCCAACGTCCAGGTGGCTGCCTTCGCTAACCGGATGTTCGTCGTGGCTGCCTGCCGGTGCGGCAAGGAGCGGGGCGTTGCCTGGACGGGCGGCAGCGTCATCGCGGGGCCTGACGGCTATCCGGTGGCCGGCCCGGCCAGCACGTCCGCCGATGCCGGCGGCGCGCAACCCGGGCTGCTGCTGGCCGACTGCGACCTGTCATTGGCCAGGAACAAGGCGACGGGGCCCCGTAACGACGCACACGCCGACCGCCGGCCGGCCCTGTACCTCGGGGCAGGGTACCGCGGGGCTGGCCAGGAATCCACGCGCTGAGGCGGTGAACGGGTCAGCGCTTGCGCGCCAAACTCAGGCCGTCGCCGATCGGCAGCAGAACGACTTCCACCCTGTCGTCCGCTGCGGCGTGGTCGTTGAACTGGCGGATCGCCTGGACCCTGTCGTCGGTAATCCGCGGATCGGCCACCTGACCGCTCCAGAGCGTGTTGTCGACCAGGATCACGCCATTGGGCCTGATCATGGGCACGATGAGATCCCAGTATTCGACGTAGGAGGGCTTGTCTGCGTCAATGAACGCGAAGTCGAATGTGGTGTCGTCGGGCAGGCCGCGCAGCGTCGTGGCGGCCGGGCCGAGCCGCAGGTCGATCCGGTCGGCGAGACCGGCCCGTTTCCAGTACTCGCGGGCCACCGAGGTCCACTCCTCGCTGACGTCGCAGCACAGCAGCCGGCCGTCGTCGGCCAAGCCGCGGGCGACGCAGATGGCCGAATATCCGGTGAAGGTCCCGACCTCGACGGCGCTGGCGGCACCGACCAGCCTGGCCAGCAGCGTCATGAACGTCCCCTGCTCGGGCCCGATCTGCATGCCGGCCCGGGCGCCGAACATGCTCGCGGTCTGCTCGGCCAGTTCGGTCAATATCTCGTCAGGCGGCGTGCTGTGCGCCTCGACATACTCCTGTAGTGCCTCGCTGAGATGCTCGCTTCTCCTGGTCACCCACCGACCATAACCTAGCGCCAAGCAGTGCGGCCGCGGGTCTACGCTCTGTTGCATGACTCCGCCGCACCGCATGCCGCTGAGCTACATCCCGAGCCCGCCGGTCAACGGATTCCACATCGGCCCGCTGTTCGTGCACTTCTACGGGCTGATGTACGTGATCGGCATCACGCTGGCCGTGATCATCACGCAGCGCCGGGTGCGCGCGTCTGGCGGTGACCCTTCCGTCGTCGGCGACGTCGCCGTCTGGGCGGTTCCCGCTGGCATCATCGGCGCCCGGATCTACTTCGACATCACGACGCCTAGCCAGATCAGTCCGCACACGTGGTGGGGCGCGTTCGCCGTGTGGAACGGCGGGCTGGGGATCTGGGGCGGCATCGCGGCCGGCGCGCTGGCCGGCATCTGGCGGCTGCGGCGGCGCGGCGTCGCGTTCGGGCCGTTCGCCGACGCCGTAGCGCCCGCGCTGCTCGTCGCCCAGGCTGTCGGCAGGATTGGCAACTACTTCAACCAGGAACTGTACGGCAGCCACACCACAATGCCCTGGGGGCTGCGCATCAGCGGCCACCCGGGCGCCTATCACCCCACGTTCCTCTACGAGCTGATCTTTGACCTGGCACTGGCCGCCCTGCTGGTCTGGCTCGGTCACCATACGGCCATCAAGCCACCTGGCCTGTTCGCGCTCTACGTGACCGGCTACTCCGCCTTCCGCATCTACGAGGAGTCGCTGCGCATCGACTACTCGCAGCACTTCCTCGGCCTCCGGCTGAACACCTTTGTCGCCTCCGCCCTGACCCTCATCGGCATTATCTGGTTCATCTACACCCAGCGCCGGACGCCCGCCGCCGCAGGTGCAGGAGCAAGCCCTGGCGCCGTGGCAGGCGATGCAGCCAACGCCAGTCACGCTGGCGGGCCAGCAGACGCTGGCGGTCCGCCTGCCGCCGAAAGCGCCACTGGTGGTGCCGATGCTGCTGCAGGTGCCGATGCTGCTGCAGGTGCCGATGCTGCTGCAGGTGCCGATGCTGCTGCTGCTGCTGCAGGTGCCGACGACGTCGCCGACTCGGAAGGCGAAGGTGGTGCTGCTGAGGGTAGCGGTGACGGGACGGACAAAATCCCTGGTACATCTGGGCGACGGGGATAGGGTCTCCGTCCGACCGCGTTGAGCGGCGGACGGCAGGCGCGATGCCCGCGGGCCTCGCACCGTGAGGGTTTATTTCCTCGACATTGGCGTCGCCGGCATCCAGCATGATCGTCGGTGAGCAACATCCTCAGCCGGATACGCCCAGACGTAGCGCCGATCAGGCACTCACGTCAGTTTCGGCTGCTCTACTTGGGCCAAGCTGGCAGCTCGGCCGGGGTGATGATCTGCTACGTCGCGCTGCCATACCAGGCCTACCAGATCAGCCATTCGTCGCTGATCGTCGGCCTGCTGAGCTGCGCCGAGCTGCTGCCCGTCCTGCTCGCCGGCCTGCTCGGCGGCGCGCTTGCCGACGCGCTGGAGCGGCGCAGGCTGATCCTGATCACTCAGGCGGTCGCGCTGTGCTGCACCGGCCTGCTGGTCGCGAATGCGATGGCATGGCACCAGCTGTGGTTGCTCTTCGTGCTGGCCGGCCTGCTGGCCGGGGCGTTCGGCGTCCAGCGGCCTTCCGTGGACACGCTCGTCCCGTTGCTGGTCAGCCATGTCGACTTGCCGGGAGCGGCCGCACTGGCCGGGCTGCTCGGCACCGTCTCGCAGACAGCTGGACCGCTGGTCGCTGGTGGCCTGCTCACCGGCGGCATCGCGCTGGCGTACGCGGCAGGTGGGGCGGCCTGCGCCGCCGCGGCCGTGCCGTTCATGCTGATGCGGACGTTCCCGCCGGCCCCGGACGCGGACCGGCCGAGCGTACGAGGGCTCGCCGAAGGGTTGCGTTACGCAAAAGGTAGGCCCGATCTGCTCGGCACCTACCTGATCGACATCGGCGCCATGTTCTTCGGGGCGCCGTATGCGGTCTTCCCGCAGATAGCGGCTAGCCTCGGCGGACCTGCCGTGCTCGGGCTGCTGTACGCCGCGCCGGGCATCGGGGCGATGGCGGTCAGCGCGACGAGCAGCTGGACCAGGCACGTCCACCGGCACGGCCGGGCGATCGCGCTGGCGGTCTGCGGCTGGGGCATCGCGATCGCCGCGTTCGCCTATGCGCCCAGCCTGCCGCTCGCCGTGCTCGCGCTCGCGGTCGCCGGCGGCTCGGACATGGTCAGCGGCATCTTCAGGATGACCATGTGGAACCAGACCATCCCGTCCCGGGTGCGCGGCAGGCTGGCGGGCCTGGAAATGATCAGCTACTCCACCGGTGAGCCGCTCGGCAACCTGGAGGCCGGCGCGGTCGCCAGCCTGACCGGCTCGGTCCGGGTGGCTGTCGTCTCCGGCGGCATCCTGAGCCTGCTCGGGGCCGTCATTGTCTCGCTCGCGCTACCCGCACTGTGGCGCTACGACGCCCGCGAGAGCCGCGCCAAGCCGGGAGCTATGCCGGAGCCGCTATCGGCTCAGCCCTGACGGCCGCACGGTCGGCAACGGCGAGCTCGGCGGCTTTTGCCCGCCACCAGTCCCGGCCGGACTCGGGCAGCAGGTAGATCGGGTCGTAGTACTCGTACTCCCGGTCCAGCGCGTGCTCGTCGTCGGCCTCGACGGCGGTGCGGTAGTTCTTGGTCCAGTACGAGATGCCGCGCTCGGTGTCGTACCGCGAGGCCTGGTGCACCCAGCGCTTGCCGACATACGGTACGTCGCAGAGCATCCGCGGGGTGGCGAACCCCGGCAGGTAGCCCATGATCTGGTGCTGTAGCTGCTGTGCCTCGCCTAGGCCGAGCCGCCAGTGCTCGGCGTTCGGGATCATGTCGCACATGTAGAAGTAGTACGGCATGATCTTCGCGTCATCGAGGAGCGCGAAGCACAGGTCGAGCAACTGGTCCGCTGAATTGTTCACGCCGCGCAGCAGCACCCCCTGGTTGCGCACATCCCTGATGCCGGTCTCCAGCATCGCCTTGGACGCCTTCGCCACCAGCGGGGTCACCGACTGCGCGGCGTTCACGTGGGTGTGGATCGCGATGGACACATCGCGCTGGCGGGCTGTCGCGGCCAGCCGCTCCATGCCAGCCCTGACCTCGTCGGTCAGCCAGAACTGCGGCAGCCCCATCAGCGCTTTGGTGGCCAGCCTGATGTCGCGGATGCTGTCAATGTCAAGCAGATCGGCGACGAAGGCCTCGAGCCTGGGCCACGGCAGGTTGGCGACATCGCCGCCGGAAACCACGACATCCCTGACGCCGGGGCTCGCCTTGAGGTACGCGACCATCGCGCCAAGCCTGTCGTCCCGCGCGAGGGTGAACTTGTGCTTCTCGACGACCGGCGTCGGGTTGCCGACGAGGTCCATCCTGGTGCAGTGCCCGCAGTACTGCGGGCAGGTGGGCAGCACCTCGGCGAGCACCTTGGTGGGGTAGCGGTGCGTGAGTCCCTCGACCGCCCACATTTCGGCCTCGTGCAGCGAGTCCCGCGACGCGTGCAGGTGAGACGGCCAGTCCGTGCGGCGGTCGCTGAAGACCGGGATCATGTAGCGGCGCACCGGGTCGGCGTAGAGCGCCTCGGTGAAGCCGGGATCGCTTGGCGCCAGGCGCGGCACTATCGTGTTGATCATCTGCGGCGGCACCAACATCGACATGGTCGCCCGCTCGGCCTGATCGCGCTCCAGGTCGGCGTAGAACACCTCGTCCACGCCGTCGCCGAGGACCGTGCGGAGCTGGCGGATGTTCTTCACGCAATGCGACCGCTGCCACTGCGCCGACGCCCACTCCTGCTCGGTCACCGCCGCCCAGCCTGGCAACCTGCGCCAGTCTGGCTCGGCCAGCTCGGCGTGCCGGTACACGTAGGGCTGCTCGATCACTGCGCCACCGCCTCCTTTGCCGTCTGCGTCGACGGCGTCAGTCCCGCCGGCCGAGTGGTGCGAGCCGAGGCTTCGCGGCCAGCCGCAGTTATTGCAAGCAACCGGACGATAACCTGTCGGCCAGGCTTGCTACGCAAGAAGATACTGTCTGTATAGTTCGATACGAAAAATTCTATGGATTCAGAGCCTACCCGGCTGGCCTGGTTCTGCACCATGCCGGACTTCAACGGGACAGGCAAGCGGTGATCGCCGACGAGGCGGGGATCACCGTGCCTCGCTGTACCGCTACGTGGGCACCAAGGAGGACTGCTCGAGCGAATGATGTACGAGAGCATGAGCAAATTGCTCGAGCGGGCCAGGTCCGAATGAGCACGCAGCGCGCTGAGCGTCAGCCCGCCGCCAGTGACCAGCCCGCCGCCAGTGACCAGGTTGTGACGTATGAGTGCATCGACGCCATCGCCATCGTCACACTCAACCGCCCGCACCGGCTCAACGCCGTCGTGCCCGAGTTGGTCGAGCGGCTGTATGCGGCGCTCGGTCAGGCCAGGCAAGACGACGTCGCTGCCTGCGTCCTTACCGGCGCTGGCAGGTCATTCTGCGCCGGGCACGACCTGCGGCAGGAGTACGAGCCGATCAGCGAAGCTGAGGACCGGCGGCGGCTGCACCGGATCCAGGACGTGACCCGGCTGGTCCGGCAGGCACCGTTCCCGGTCATAGCTGCCGTGCACGGCTACGCCCTGGGCGCGGGGTGCGAGTTCGCATTGTGCTGCGACCTGATCGTCGCGAGCATGGACGCGACGTTCGGCTTTCCCGAGGTCGGCGTAGGCCTGGGCGTCACCGGCGGAATCTCGCGCCTGCTTCCGCTGACGGTCGGCATGGCCAAGGCCAAGGAGCTGGTGCTCCTCGGCGAGCGCTTCAGCGCCGAGCAGGCGCTCGAGTTCCGCCTCATCAATTGGGTGGTCGGGCCTGGAGAGCACCTCGGCTTCGCCATGGACCTGGCGGCCAGGCTGCGCGCCAGGCCGCGCAGCGCGCTGGCCAGGGCGAAGCACGCTCTCGACCTTGGCCCGGAGGTGGGGATCGAGGCCGCCTTCGAAATGGAAATCTCCAGCGCGCTTGCGCTGCACACGGGCGCGGACGCCCAGGATGCCGCAAGGGCGTTCAGGGACCGGGGCAGCCCGGTGGTAGAGAACACGGGCGCGCCAGAGAATCTGAAAAAGGATCAGTAGGGAGAAGACGCGATGCCGGAACACTTCCGCGTAACGTACGCCACTTTGTCGGCAGACAACGAGGACCTGCAGGCCGCCTACGATAAGGGCATCCGGGTGGCGCGGTCATGGTTCGGCCAGACACTACCCGCATTTGTCAGCGGACAGCCACGCACCAGCGGCGCCACATTCGACGTCGTGAGCCCGGCCGACCAGGCCGTGTTGTGCCGCGTGCACGAGGCTACGCCCGCCGACCTCGAGGACGCGGTGGCGGCCGCGTCCGCTGCTGCCCCAGGGTGGGCCGCGACCTCCTGGCAGGAGCGGATCGCCGTGCTGCGAGCCGCCGCCGACCTCATCAGCGACCGTTCTAACGAGCTGTCGGCGCTGATGAGCATGGAGGTCGGGAAGAACCGGCTCGAGGCGCTCGGCGATGTCGAGGAGACCGCTGACCTCATCCGGTACTACTGCAAGCAGATCGAGGACAACGACGGGTTCAGCCGGATGATGGACCGGCTGTCTCCGCGCGAGTCCACCATGAGCGTGCTGCGGCCGTATGGCGTCTGGGCAGTGATCAGCCCGTTCAACTTCCCGATGGCCCTCGCCGGCGGTCCCGTTGGCGGCGCACTGGCAGCCGGCAACGCCGTCCTGCTTAAGCCGAGCATGCAGGGGTCGTTCTCGGCGGTGAAGTTGTACGAGTGCCTGCGCGACGCTGGGCTGCCGGCGGACGTCCTTCACCTGCTGCCCGGCGGCGACGAGGTCGGCAAGGCCCTGGTGGCCCATCCCGGCATCGCCGGTCTGACGTTTACCGGATCCTACGAAGCCGGGATGTCGATCTACCGCAGCTTCGCTAGCGCCTACCCGAAGCCAATCATTTGCGAGATGGGCGGCAAGAATCCCGCGATCGTCTCGGCCAAGGCCGACCTCGACACGGCAGCGACGGGAGTGGCGCGCTCGGCGTTCGGGTTCTCCGGGCAGAAGTGCTCGGCCTGCTCGCGGGTCTACGTGCAGCGCGACGTCTATCCGGAGTTCGTCGCGAAGCTGGCCGACAAGGCGCGCTCGCTGGTCGTCGGGGACCCGACGCAGCGCAATGTCTTCGTCGGTCCGGTCATCGACGCCGCGGCCGTGGACCGATTCGAGGCAGCCGTGGCGCACGCCCGCGAACGCGGTCGGGTCGTCGCCGGCGGCGAGGTGTTGCGCGGACGCGAGGGGTACGGCAGCGGTAACTACGTGGCACCAACCGTGGTGGCCGACCTGCCCGCCGACGACAGGCTGCTGCGGGACGAGCTCTTCGTCCCGTTCGTCGCCGTCCTCCCAGTGGATTCGCTGGCAGAGGGAATGACCCTGGCCAACTCTACCGACCTGGGCCTCAGCGCCGGGTTCTTCTCCGCTGACCAGGCGGAGATCGACCGGTTCCTGAGCGACATCCAGGCAGGGGTGGTGTACGTCAACCGCAGTGCCGGTGCCACGACCGGCGCGTGGCCCGGCGTTCAGCCATTCGGCGGGTGGAAGGGCTCGGGAAGCTCCGGCAAGGCCGGAGGGGGGCTGTACTACGTACAGCAGTACATGCGCGAGCAGTCGAGGACGGTGGTGGAGTAATGCCGGCTTCCGCATACCTGGCCGACGCAGCCTGGCTTGATGCCAGCAGGCCGGTACCCGATGTCCGCACATCGCTGCCCGGGCCGCGGGCCAGCGCCATCTACGAGCGTGACCAGCGGGTCACAAGCCCGTCATTGCCGCGCGCCTACCCGCTGATGCCGCAGCGCGGATCGGGCGCGGTGATCGAGGACGCGGACGGCAACCTGTTCCTCGATTTCAACGCCGGCATCGCAGTGAACTCGACGGGCCACTGTCATCCCAAGGTCGTAGCCGCCATCCAGAGCCAGGCTGCTGACCTGCTGCACTACTCGGCCAGCGACTTCTACCTGCCGATCTATTCTCAGATGTGCGAGGCGCTGGCGGCAACGGCCCCGATGTCCGGCCCGGTCAGGGTGTTCTTGACCAACTCAGGCGCCGAGGCGGTTGAAGGAGCGCTCAAGCTCGTCAGGTACGCGACGGGGCGGCCGAACGTTATCAGCTTCCTCGGCGCGTTCCATGGCCGCACGTACGGCGCGGTGACGCTCACCGCGTCGAAGGCCAAGTATCACCAGGGATTCGGCCCGCTGCTGCCAGGCGTCTTCCACGCGCCCTACGCCTGCAACCAGGTTGACCCCGTGACGGGCGCGCGTTCGCACGACCCGGATGAGACGTTCGACTACATCGAGAACGTCCTGTTCAGATACGCGGTGCCGGCCTCCGAGGTTGGCGCGATCTTCGTCGAGCCGATCCAGGGCGAGGGCGGCTACCTCATGCCGCCTGCCGAGTGGCTGGTCCGGTTGCGCGATCTGTGCAGCCGGCACGGCATCCTCCTGGTGGCCGATGAGGTCCAGTCCGGGATGGGACGCACCGGCCGGATGTGGGCCGTGGAGCACGCGAACGTGGAGCCCGACATCATCATCAGCGCCAAGGGGCTAGCTTCCGGCTTGCCGCTTGGGGCCTTCATGGCCCGGGCAGACCTGATGGAAACCTGGTCCGCCGGAGCGCACGGGTCGACCTATGGCGGCAGCCCGATTCCGTGTGCGGCCGGCATCGCGACGCTGGAGGTCATCACGTCAGAGAACCTGCTGGCCAACGCGGCCGACCAGGGCGACTTCCTGATCAGCGGGCTGCGCGAGCTGCACCAGAAATATCCGGGCCTCATAACCGGCGTGCGCGGCACCGGGCTCATGATCGGCGTCGAGTTCCGCACCGCCGAGGAGGCCGAAGAGGTCCAGCGCCAGGCTTTCGAACGCGGGCTGCTCGTGCTCGAATGCGGCGAGCGCTCGATCCGCATATCCCCGCCGCTTGTCGTCAGCAGGGCCCAGGCCAGCACCGGGCTGCAGCTTCTGGGCGAGGCGATGCACGCCGTAGCCAGCTGACCCCAGGCCGGCTCGGCCTCCAGCGGCACCCACCACTCAGCGCAGATTGTGAAACAGCGCAGATTGTGAAAACACAGCCATGAGACTCCCGCGACTAGGCGACGGCCCGGTGCAGGCGCGCGCAGGCCTGGAATACATGTTCCGGCCAAGCGTCATCGCCGTAGTGGGGGCGTCCAGGGACCCGGCCAAGTGGGGTCGGCGCATCCTGGAATACACCGGCCGCGCTGGCTTCAGCGGCACGTTGTACGGCGTCAATCCGGGGGTGGCCGACCTGAACGTGCCGCGGGTCACGACCGTGGCGGCGCTTTCCGACATCGGCCAGCCCATCGACCTCGCGGTGCTGGCCAGGCCAGCGTCGACGACGGCTGAACTAATGGACGAGTGCGCGGCCCTAGGCGTCAAATCCGTCCTGGTCCCCGCGGCAGGGTTCGGTGAACTCGGCGGCGAGCACCTAGCCGCCGAGCAGCGCATCGTCGCCCGCGCCCGCGAAGCAGGCATCCGGCTTCTTGGCCCTAACACCTTCGGGATGTTCATCGCAGCCAGCCGGGTCAACCTCACGCCGCGCGAGCACATCCCGCCCGGGTCGGTTGCCATGCTGAGCCAGTCCGGCAATGTCGTCGTCGGCATGTACGAGCAGGCCCGGCAGGCAGGCATCGGCTTTTCCGCCTGCGTCGGTGTCGGCAACCAGGTGGATGTGGGCCTCGGCGAGCTGCTGGCGTATTTCGCCGACGATCCGGCCTCGGCCGCGATAGCGGTGTATGTCGAGGGCCTCCGTGGCTCGGGTGCCGAGTTCCGTGCCGGGCTAGCTGCCTGCCGCGCGGTCGGCAAGCCCGTGGTGGTGCTCAAGTCCGGACGGTCCTGGCATGCCGCGTCGGCCGTCGCCACTCACACCGGCGCGCTGGCATCGGACGGGCGCGTCTGGCAGGCGGTTCTGGCCGACGCGGGGGCGATCCAGGTCGAGTCCACCCAGGACCTCGTCGACACGCTAGCGGTCGCGTGCAGCGTCGGGAGGCACCGCGGCCGGGCCATGGTGCTCACAGACGGAGGCGGTGACTCGGTCATGGCCATCGACTGGCTGACGGCAAGCGGCCTGTCTATGGCAACCCTGTCGGCCCAGACCAGGGCCGGACTCGACGAGCTGATACCGGCCGCCGCTCCGCGGGTCGACGGCCGAAATCCGGTGATCCTGGACACGGCTGGCGGGGTCGAGGACGATCCGATGTTGCTGGCTCGATGCGCTCGGCTGGCCGCCGAGGACGAAAGTGTCGACGTGATCGTCGTAGGCGGGCTATTCGGCGGGTATCCGAAGATGCTCGCCGGCGAGCTGGCGTGCGCCGCCGAGCTCATCAAGCTGCACCGGTCCGGTCATCCCGTGGTCATGCAGTCGGCGTTCGCGCTGAGCGACGCAGAGCCACTTAGCCGGCTGAAGCGGGCCGGCATCCTCGTGCTGCCCACCATCGACCGCGTCGCCAGGGCGCTCTCCCGGACGCTACTGCCATGCACGTCCGCCGAAAGCGTGCTAGCAGGGGTCGTCGGCCAGAGCGCGCCAGCGTCCGGACCGGTCGTGCTGCCAGTCACGGAAAGCACCGAGCTACTGCGCCAGAGCGGCATAGACATTCCGCCGATATCGGTGGTACGGACACCGCGGGAACTCGCGGTCATCGCCGCCACGGCCTCCTATCCAGCCTGCGTCAAGGTAGCCGACACGACAGTGGCCCATAAGTCGGATGTCGGCGGCGTCGTGCTGAACCTCGCCGACGCGACCGAGGTCCAGATGGCCGGCGATCGGCTGTGGGCGCGCTTCCCTGACAGCCCGCTGCTCGTCATGCCGTCCCTGCCAGGGGGGACCGAATTCCTGGTCGGCACCGGCAGCGACCCGCTGTTCGGCCCGTTCGTGGTCGTCGGCAAGGGCGGCATCTGGGCAGAGACCGACGCCGACCTGGCGATCCTGATGGCGCCCGTCGATGAGAAGTCAGCCCGCCAGGCGCTGCTCTCGCTCCGCTGCGCGCCCACGTTCACCGGTCGCAGGGGCCAACCGGCGATCGACCTGACCGCCATCGCAGGGCTGATAGTCGCGATGTCACGTCTGGCCGCTGAGCATCCCGAGCTCAGCGTCGAGTCAAACCCCGTCATCGCCTACATCGACGGATATGCGGTGGCAGACGTGCGCGCATCCCGGCAGACGGGCCGGTACATCACCAAGTGATCTGTTACCAGCAGGATGGGGGAGGGTGACTGGCGTCCGCTGCCCTAAGCGGCGGCGGCTCAGGCCGCCTGACCGGCTGTATCACGCAGCGCGACGCTCCAGCCTCCACATATAACACATCGTGAGCGCATGCTAGCTACCAGTAACATCGATTTGGTGGTGGCTATGCTGTGTCCTGTTCTTGTCAGCCGAGGCGCTGAGCTACATGCACTGAGCGCTGCGCTGCGCCGTGCCAGGGAGGGCGCGGGCGGCGTGCTCATCCTCGCCGGTGACGCCGGTGTCGGGAAGTCCCGGCTCGCCAGGGAGGTCAGCGCACAGGCCGCGTCGCAGGGGTTTGACGTGCTGGCGGGGCGCGCTACCGAATCGATCGTGCCGGTGCCGTTCCGGCCGATCACCGAGGCGCTGATGAAGCTCGCCAGGTCGGGCGTGACTCCCGATGCGCCGGAGATGGCGAGCTACCGGCCTGCGCTCGGCTCGCTGGTGCCCGA
>Ga0209647_1003090_pt1 | contig 13073 bp, 12 predicted proteins | sample GraSoi_2013_60cm_FD_185827 | JGI IMG/M metagenome (GOLD analysis project Ga0209647, IMG submission 185827) | Grasslands soil microbial communities from the Angelo Coastal Reserve, California, USA - Sample 9_17_2013_60cm (SPAdes) (version 2) | ecosystem: Environmental > Terrestrial > Soil >... | reverse complement strand
ACAGTGAGGGATCGAAGTTCTCGCGTTCGACCGTCCAGTGTTTCCACTCTTCGAAGTTACCGGGTAAGTGACCCCAGTGATCCTGGAAGGCCTCGTCATCCGTATCGAAAACGGCACGCTCGTCCCGACCCGGGACGAATGTACGGACGAAGACCTGCTCAGGCCAGTGCGGTTCAGGTGGAGCTTCATCCAACTCGATTTCCATGCGCCAGTGACGACGTATTTCCTTCATGCCCAATTGCTCAAAAAGTCGCTGTACTTTTTGATTGCGGCTGCTTGCGAAGTGATTCAGGGTGATACGCGCCTCGGGTTTCGCCCGGGGTATCTGCTGCCGCGCCCACTGCTCGGACAGGTAGAAGAGAGGTTCCATGATTCCTCGATCAACGTATTCAGGCAGTACGCGTACAAGTGCATAGACGCGGGTATGCTCCCTCTGCCCCATGTCGGCGTACCCAACAACTCTACCACCAGGTGCACTCACCATCCAGGCATCATTTTCCATGTCAAAGTTGGGCCCCTGCCACTCAGTTCGCAGTTCGTCAAGTGTGATATCGGGCTCGCCATAATCCGCGATGTCACACGCTTCAATTAACTTATAGACGGCTTCAAGGTCATCCATCTCAGGTGGACGCACAAGAAAGCCGGTGGGAAAATCTGCTGTCATGATGCTATCCTTTATGCTTTACAGCGGGACATGCTGTAACACGCAGCACGTCCCGTGGTGTGTTTTCAATTGTTTCCTGTTCACTTCACCGCCATAAGTGACTCGGGTTCGTCGCCTATAGATGCGCAAGAGCCGTCGCCCGCGCGCAGTTCCTTCTCATAGATGGCATACTGCCGGATAACGTATACTGCATCCCGATCATAGAGTTGCGTGGCATTGACCAGGCGTCGTGACTCAACATCCAGACCACCCTCCAGTTTGCCATGTTGCGAGGATTGATCAGATGATTCGTCCAGCTCGACCGCTATATGCCAGAACTGTCGTGCTGGTGTGTAGCCTTCGCGCTCGAAGAGGCGTTTTGCCTCCTCGTTGACCCTACTCACAGTGCCGTTCAAGGTGACGCGAGAGCCAGGGCATGCATTACGAGCATACTGGCGCGCTCGTTCCTCCGCCAGGCGGAGCAGGAGCGTACCAATACCGCGACCACGGTACTCCGGGTGGACACACACGAATGTATAGATCTGTTCATAGTCTCTATGCCACACACACGCAAATCCTACAAGCTGTCCCTTATTCGTGACTATGACCCAGGCATCGGTCGCCAGGTTGAACTCCGACTTCTGCCAGTTGGAGGTCAGATCCTCCATCGTACTACCCACCAGACCATACTCCGCAACGTCACATGCTGCAACTAGTTCTTTAACGGCTACAAGGTCTTCTATCTTCGGGGCACGTGCCAACAGGTTCTTTAAAAGTACAGCCATGGCCAGTTTCTCCGTTCTTCGGCCTACCCTGAGAAGGAGCGGGATGATCCACGATGTGGACCGCAATAGTATGCGTGCTTAGTGCTATACCAGCACGCGACTCCTTCTCAAAGGAGATGGTTTCAATTTTGTCAAGTGTGATTTTTGGTTCACCATATTCGCAGTGACGCCTACTTCAAGCGGCGTTACTACGGTTCTTGGGCCGCCCATGATTGACGAGCTCCCAAGAAAGCTCACTGGATGCATAAAAGACATCAATGTAATCTCCTTACTACTGATCCGACCGGATGAGTGCGCAGCACTAGCACGCAGTGCGTTTCCGGTCGGAATAAGATCCTTTCAGAAATCGAACTTTAGCCATTTCTCTTCAGTTTGCCGGTTCGCTTGGCATAGCGTTCAGCAATCCTGAAGATGTAGAAGCCAAGAGGAACACTCACCAAACCGGTAATAATCAGCGGCCAGGTATTGCTCCAGATCTCAGGCGACCAGATCGCCCTGTTATCCAGCAGCCCGGCTCGTAAGCCCTGCAGCACGTAGGTTGCTGGCGAGACGCGCGCCAGTGGCTGCATCCACCCCGGTAGCACCGATATCGGGTAGTAGACACCTGATACCAGTAAGAGCACCGCGCGTATAATGTAGGACATCTGTGAGCCTCTCTCGGTAAAGAGCAGCGGCAGCGCGGACGCGGCGATGCCAAAGCCGATGAATGAGATACTACCCAACAGCAAGATGAAGACGGCCGTCAGGTAGTTCGCATTGCTCAGGTCGAGATGGAAGAATGCCGCCATCACGAACAACTGTATGAAGGTGAAGAGCATGCCATGCGCCACAGCGTACCAGCAGCTACCTATCAGGTGCGTGAAACGCGAGATAGGAGCCATGAAGGTATGCTCGATTGTGCCCTCCCAACGCTCTATAGTAATGATTTCGGTCACACCATCAAAGGTCACGCTGAGGTAGGACCAGACCGCAGTTCCAATGAGCAGGAAAAGGATCAAGGGAGCAGTATCTATCTTTAGATCCTTCGTTCCTGGTAGCTTTGGAGCGGCCGCACCAATCAGGGTAACCGAGATGGCGTTAACGATGTTGTACACCAGGAAGACGACTTCCCAGCCCCAATAGCGCTTGGTCAGGTTCCAGTTGCGTTCGAAAAAGGCATATGACGCACGCCCTTGATGCATTAGTGAAGACATTGGTCTGATACTCCTATTTTATTCTTCCTCATCCTCTTTTTGAGCCTCAAACGCTTCGAAGGCTTTTTCCCAGCTTCCGTAGCGTTCGATGTCGGCATCAGTGATCAGATGAGCAGCGGTGTAATGCATGAATACTTCATTCATAGTGATGGGCGTTGTACGCTCCATACGTTCTGCGACAGCACGCTTGAGTTCATCAACCGTACCCATAGCCACGATACGCCCCTTGTCGATGATGGCGACGCGGTCACACAGCGCTTCTGCTTCATCCATATCATGGGTGGTGATCAGGATGGTTGCGTCATGCACCGTGCGTAGTTCCCTGACAAAGGTCTGCACATCGAGCTTTGAGCGCGGATCAAGCCCTGTTGTAGGCTCATCTAGCAGCAGCACAATGGGCGCGGTGAGAAATGCACGCGCAATGGCAACCTTCTGCTGCATACCACGCGACATGTTCTCCAGGGGCTGCCCAATCCGATCCCGGGGAATGCCCAGGCGTGCCAGGATGCTCTTGATCTTTGCGCGCGCTTCTGCTCCCGGCATGTTGTAGAGCCGCGCCGCGTAGATCAGATTCTCCATCGGCGACAACTTTTTGAAGAACGAGGCCTCTACGCTCACGCGGTTGATGAGCCGCTGCACCATGCGCTCATCCTTCTCCACATCGTAGCCAAAGATCGTCACGTGCCCCGTATCGGGGATCAGCAGCGTCGAGAGAATGCGTACCAGGGTTGATTTACCGGACCCATTCGCGCCGAGGATACCCATAATCTCGCGGCGCTTCACTGTCATAGTCACGTTGTCAACGGCACGCACCTCGCGCTTTTCGTCCTTCTGTTCTTTCCGGGACCAGCGCAGCAACGGGCGATGCTTTTTGAATATCTTAGTGACGCCATCGATCACTACAGCATCTCTGGTTGTATCGATGACGACATTTTCTGTTAATTGCATCTCCTCGAGATTATGGATAGCCAAGAGTTTATCTCCTTCTCCTTGCATCCCGCCTGAGTGCGGAGCACTAGCCGCGAAGCGGCGTTGGCGGGATGGATTGGTGCCGACTTCATACCGCCAGTGGCGTATCGCCTGAGTATTACTTCAAGCTTACTACCCGTCCCTGGCCCTTACATCGATCATTCGAACAGATGTGTACCTGTACAACAGGGCAAGACTACAGGACAAACACGCTTTTCCATGACATCTCATCACCCCATCTTGACGAGTTTTCGTGCAGGTTGGACGCATAAGCGTAACATACGCTTCCTGACACCTGCTGTCATGAATCCTGGACAACAGCGGCACATTCCTCATCCACAGAATGACCCACACACTGGCGGCTACTGTTGTACAATTCTTTTCCTACAAATCTAAAAGAGCAATAAAAAACCGTGGGACTGAATTTTCGTTTTCGTCAGTGCCCACGGTTGGGGTATCTCTTCAATTGTTAGCTACACATCATGGTGTAGGTGGAGACCCCCTGGAGATGGGCACAACACGACCCTGGGCGAAGACGAAAAGAAGCGCAGAGATTTTCCCTGTGGCTTCGATGATGGGCTTCATCACCAGGTCGCAAGGCATAGCATGGCCGCAATAGGCAGAATCATTGCGCAAGCGCGTGATGCTAAGGAATTTGGTTTCTGAAGCCATGCTCGCCAATCTCCTTTCATGAGATTTGTCTGGTAAACTAGATGATTTTGAGATTGCCTGTGCAATCTCACTGTAACGAGTATACCTGCTACGTTAGCGCTTTGTCAAGGGCAATTAACTCATCAATTGTAGTGATCACTGGAACTTGTGCAGCACTTTGCCATGTGATACTATCCTCTTACCATAATGACGTTGCTACGGTATATTTTTAGGGTCTCAATCTTTCACAAATTCGTATCAGAAGGATAGAGACCTTACTTTTGGTGGAATTGAAATAAGCAAGCACTCATTCAGGAGACAATCATGGATAACCAAACACGCACGCCTGGAAGATATGGCATAGAGGAGATCGAATCAAGCCAGCTGGAAGCATGGCCTAATCCCAACCCGGAGCGGGATTACGTGGCTCACTTTGAGATTCCAGAGTTTACCTGCCTGTGCCCAAGATCGGGCTTCCCCGACTTTGCCACGATCATCATAGATTACGTGCCTGATCAGTATGTCGTGGAACTAAAAAGCTTAAAGCTCTACATCAATAAATATCGCAACCGCCAGATCAGCCACGAGTCGGCAGCCAATACCATACTGGATGACCTGCTTGCGCTGCTCTCGCCGCGCTGGATGCGCGTGGTCGCCGATTTCACCGTACGCGGCAATATCAAGACGATCATCTTTGCCGAGCATGGAGCGCCTGATTACCAGGGACCACGCCCGGAATACCGGCGCTACAACCAGTGATGTGCGTTTGATTAACTGCTCCGGCTTCCAGACAGGGCGCGCCGCAAGAGGACCGGGCTGAAGTTCGTACGATAGTCGTAGGTATCCAGGTTCTCGCGCTTTTTGAGGAAACCCACTACCAGGTAGGTAAATGGAGTGGCAATGATTTCGTAGGCAACTTTGAAGATCCATTGTGTGAGAATGGCTTCGAGCATCATATTTGCCGGAATGATTCCCCAGAATGCGATGCTGATAAAGATTAACGTATCGAGTCCCTCACCTATTAAGGTTGAGCCAATCGTGCGTGTCCACAGCCAGCGGCCCTTTGTGGCAATCTTCAATTTGGCTAGCACAAATGAATTGGCAAACTCTCCGACCAGGTAGGCTGTAAAGGAGGCCAGCAGCAAGCGCGGGGTGAAGCCAAGGATGCTGTTATAGGCCGCCTGCTGCGTCCAGAAAGGGGCAGCGGGCGCAATACCACCGATATATATGGCGATGACGGCGAGCAGGTTACAGGCGAAACCCAGCCAGATGACTCGCCGGGCGGCTCCGTAGCCATAGACCTCCGTTAGTACATCTCCGAACAGGTAGCTGAGCGGGAAGACGATGATGCCAGCAGGTACCAGGAATCCGAGAAACAAGATGAGTTTTACGGCGATGATGTTTGCTGTGATGAGGCTTGTGACAAAGACGGAGGCGATGACAACAAACCAGAATGAAACTTTCAAGTGTAGCTCCTTTTTTCTAGGTGGGCGACTGGTAGCCAATCGGATCCTGTAGTCCCGCTTCGGCAAATCCGTTGAGGCGTAGCAGGCAACTGTCGCATGTGCCACAGGCCAGTTCGCCACCCTCGTAGCAGCTCCAGGTGAGTTCGTAAGGAACACCGAGTTCAATGCCTTTGTGTATGATCTCGGCTTTGTTCATGCGCAGCAGCGGGGCGTGGATATGAAAGACCCGCCCATCCTGGGTGGTTGCTTTGGTGGCAAGGTTCGCCATACGTTCGTATGCCTCCAGGTATTCCGGTCTGCAGTCGGGATAGCCGCTGTAGTCGATGGCGTTGATGCCCAGGAAAATATCATCGGCATCTGTGACTTCGGCGTAGGCGAGGGCAAAGGAGAGAAAAATGGTGTTCCTGGCCGGGACGTAGGTGATTGGTATCTCCTGCGACATTTTTTCCAGGCTTCTTGAATGAGGTACGTCAAAATCAGCGGTGAGCGCACTGCCACCGAAGGCGCGCAAATCAATAGTAATCGTCTTTTGATACTGTACCCCATAATGCCGGGCTACGGCTGCGGCAGCATCTACTTCGCGCTGGTGGCGCTGTCCATAGTCAAAAGAAAGTGCATGTAGTTCAAATCCTTGCTGGTGTGCGATGGCGAGTGCTGTGGAGGAATCTAAGCCTCCAGACAAGAGCACTACGGCTTTTTTATGCATAACGGCTGCTCCACATGGTAGTTTTTGCTTTCTCTAATCAAGTCCAAGAATATCCTTGCTACATGATATCAAAAAAGCCCCGACCCAACAAAGGGTGGGGCTTGGCGATCCCGAGAGGGCTCGAACCTCCGACCTGCAGATCCGCAATCTGCCGCTCTATCCACTGAGCTACGGGATCACAGTTGACTACGAATGGATGATATCACGCTATTTCGCATGTTGTCAAGTATGTGATACCGCGCAATTCCACCCCTATGTACCTTAAGGAAGAAGTAAGCCAGCCTCTAGTATTCAATAGGACCATCAAGAACCTCTCCCAATTCAGCAGTAGCCTTGATGTACCTGCTGCCCTGCTCACTGAGATAGTTTTTGATCCCGTGTATTCGTTCCAATAGTCTCACATGTCCATGTGCCTGAGCGAGTAAGGTCGCCTCTCTGGCCAGACTCATCCCTTCTTTGAGTTCTCCGCCGCGTATCAAGGCTTCCGCTCTTGACGCTTTTAAGACTATTTCCCATCGCTTTGTTTGCGGTAAGGCTTCATTCGCAAGGTCGAGGTACCTCAAACCCTTGTTAAGTTCTCCCAGACGGCTATAGCTTTTTCCGTACTCCTCAAAGACGGTCCCTAAATTATAGGAGCCGTGTGTCGCTCCTCCCTCTACCTGATATGCTAGCTCCTCGGCCATATGCATCTCTCGTTCGAACGCCCTCAGGTTATTGCTTACAAGATATACTCTAGCTAGCAGTTGAGCATTGTTCCCTCTTGATGCCAGCTCGGCCTGGGGAGTGGTATCACGTGCACCCTCTAAATATTGCACAGCCCTACCTGTATCCCCTTTCCTGCGTAACATATCCCCATGATAGGTTAGCGCAATGTTGAGGAGCGTCTGATCATTAATGATACGTGCTATGTCTTCCATTTCTTGAAAGTGTTGGATCACCTGATGTATTTCACTTGTCCGGGTATTCGTGGCTATGACATGTCCTGCTATATGGTGAGCGCGGGCAAGGGTGCATAGGAGCTCGTAATCTTCTTGCTCTATCCTCACATCTCGTAACAAACCTTCTATAGTGGTACGAGCTTCGACATAACGAGCCTGGGGCATAAGTGACCAGACATGCTTAACTACACTATCAATCTCCTGAGGAGCGCGAGAGCGGAAAGGCTGCAAGCCAAAGGCCAGAGGAGGAATACCAAGCATATCGGCAATGCGGTAAAGCTCGTCTATGTTCCTTATACTCAAATAAAGCCCTTTGTATTCTACCACTAGATACAAACAGACGAAAGGAGTTACGTACGATGGCAGGGAGCGAAAGCGAGATTGCGCGACTCATGGCACACATAGATGCCGAGACTACAGCAGCCTACCAGGGCCTGTACGGTTTAGCCTGGGGGACTTCACGGCACGATATCATCAACGCGAAAATGGAACGGATCGCTGCCTTGAACGATGAATTGACAGCCCAGCTAGGCGAAGAGGCGGCGATCAACATCATCCTGCAAGTGCTGGAGCAGGTGAGGTCGTGAAGGAACTCCAAAGCGGGCATATGCTGACAGGATATTGGGGCATGAGCGAAGCGGAACGGGCTAGCCATGATGCTCTGCTGCTGAACGAGGACCGATGGCAGGATATGCCAGCGAGTGAGCGCAAGAGCTACCTGGAGACGTTGCTCCTGCATACCATGATGGGCTACAACATCACGCTATCCTTGCTCGATGACCCACAGTATGCAGAGTTCCGCGAACACATCACAAGCGTTCTCGCCAGTTTCTCATGCAGGCAGGAAAAGTTACTACGATACATCGAAAATATACAGGCATAACAAAAAGCTCGTACCAGTTAAGCGACTTCCCCGGCCAGCCGTTTGGAGGAGACGCGACCAGGACCACTATGAGATTATTGCGCCCGCGTTCCTAAGAAGCCCTACACAGTCTCGACGAAAGCGTCAGGGCTGGCGGCCTCCATTATAAAAAAGGAACTACGTAGCCGGGCACGGAACCCTTGAAGAACCTCATGAGAAGAGATATTATTATATTAGAAGATTCTTGTTGTAGCCTCGAGTAAGGAGGCTGTAAGATGTTTCCTATAGCTGATGTCGCACCCGCAGTGAAGTTGATCTATGCAACTATCATCTTCGCCGCCCTGATCGTTTTTGCGATCTACCTCAAAACAAGACTCGATGGTCGTGGAGTACGAGTCTATGCCATAGTGACGAACAGATTGAACCCACCAGGCAAAGCTCCTTCGGGTTTGAGCGGACACAACTACATGATCTTTGCGAAGTGGACCAACCCCGAGACCCAGCAAACATACTTTTTTGCGAAAGAATCAGACCACCCACTCGATTACCGAGAGGGGGATATCATCCCTGCTACGATTAATCTTGAACACCCCTTTTTTCGACACCTCGACATCTAGGGCTTCTTGGGCTAGTGCTCTTTCTTGCCTGTTAAGAAGCTAGCCCTACTCTTCCTTCCTTATCTGCAAATGTAGCTCGCGCAACTGCTGCTCATCGACAGGCGAGGGGGCGTTCATCATGAGGTCCAGGGCGCTCTGCGTCTTGGGGAAGGCTATCACTTCGCGAATACTCTCTTCATCGGCAAACAGCATTACCAGGCGGTCTACCCCGAGGGCGATTCCGCCGTGGGGAGGCGCACCGTACTCGAAGGCTTCGAGCATATGCCCAAACTGCTCTTTGATTTCTTCATCGTTCAACTTCATCAGCGAGAAGACTTTGTGCTGAAGCGCGGCGACATTGATGCGTACACTTCCGCCGCCAATTTCGTAGCCGTTGCAGATGATGTCGTACTGCTTCGCGCGGATGTGCAAGGGATCGCTATCGAGCCGGTCAATATGCGCCTCGTCCATCCCGGAGAATGGATTGTGTTCGGCCTCGTAACGTTGGCCCTCCTCATCGTAATGCAAGAGCGGAAAATCGACGACCCAGCAGAAGGCCATTTCGCCGGGATCAACGAGGTTCAGGCGCTCGCCGAGCCTGACACGCAGACGGAAGAGGACATCGTTACAGACCTTGGCGCTATCGGCCACAAACAGCAGCAGGTCGCCCGGCTCGCCCTGGAGACGATCGATAATAGCCTGCACCTCGTCCGTGGACATAAACCTGGTAAGAGGTGATTTGATCTCGTTCGCGGCACTAATCGCCAGCGACACCAGCCCCTTTGCCCCTAGCATGCGTGCGAACTCGGTGAGTTCCTCGATTTCCTTGCGGCTATAACCTCCCGCCCCCGGCACTCGCATGCCCTTGACTATGCCGTTTGCTGCGAGCGCATTCTGGAATACGCCAAAGTTCCCTGCCGCCGCCAGGTCCGATATTTCGACAAGAGGAAGGTTGAAACGCAAATCGGGATGATCCGTACCGTAGCGGTCCATGGCAGAGGCATAGCTCAGCCGGGGGAAAGGACGCTCTTTAATGCGTTTATTCGTCGTTTTTTCGACCAGGTAGATCAATAGCCCTTCTATGAGAGACATCACGTCTTCCTCGGCCACAAACGCCATTTCCAGGTCCAGCTGGGTAAATTCCGGCTGGCGGTCAGAGCGTTGATCTTCGTCGCGGAAACAGCGAGCTATCTGAAAGTAGCGATCCATGCCGGCGACCATCAGCAACTGCTTAAGCTGCTGCGGAGATTGCGGCAAGGCATAAAACTCGCCTGGATAGAGCCGGCTCGGTACAAGATAGTCACGAGCGCCCTCCGGTGTGCTTTTCATCAGAATAGGCGTTTCAATCTCCAGGAAGCCACGCTCATCCAGGTAATCACGCATGGCCTTGACCACGCGGTGACGCAGCACTATATTGTCGCGCATTGTGGGGCGGCGCAGGTCAAGGTAGCGATATTTGAGCCTGAGCGATTCATCCACCTGGATGCTATCGCTAATAGGGAAAGGTGTTGTGCGTGAAGGATTGAGTACCACTATGCTAGCAGCAGCCACCTCGATGGCTCCTGTACTCAAATTCGGATTCTCCGTTCCTGGAAGACGGGGTACAACGGTTCCACTGACCTGTACTACATATTCTGAACGCAACTCTGAAGCGATTCGGTGCGCTTCTGGGGAACGCTCCGGATCGCAAATTACCTGCGTAATGCCATAGCGATCGCGGATATCCAGGAAAACGAGGCCGCCATGATCCCGGCGCCGGTTCACCCAACCAGCCAATCTCACCTGTTGTCCAACATTGCTCGCATTTAACTCACCACATGTATGTGTACGAAAATACACCTCAAAACCCACTGGCTTTATTGCTCCTTGCTATCAACAATTCTGCCCTACTCAACATCCATTCTGCGTTGCCGTACTGACCGTAGTCAAGGTCGATACCGAGGGAGTGTTCTGCGACAAGATATCGAGCCGCGCGCCCTTGGGATCAACTGCCAGGCTTTTCACCTGGCTCGAACCTGTGGGGAGCACATATTGTTGCATCAACTGGAGCTTCACGTTACTGCCGGCAACTGCCGTCCCTCTGGGAGCAGGTGTGGGCGTCGTTGGCCCACCGGCGGACGCAGCCACATCCAGATCAAGGACGCGGTGGTTTACCGGGTCTCCAATATATAGGTGAGATATGCCACTGACCAGGCCTGCTGCTAACATGGCAGTGCTCGTTGAAGACGCATTAGATGCTTCCGCCGATGCGCCGGAAACGACCAGGGGCGTACTGCCTTTCTGCTCGACCGGTGTCACGGTTGGCACAGGCTCATTATCTGTGAAATTCAGTGGTAATGCGATTGGTGCCTGGACGAACACGGCCGTTGGCAAGGTGGGTTGATTGCCACCCAGCAAGGACAAGTTGAACACTTCGCCATCGGCCAGCAAGAGGAACAGTTGTTGTGAGAAGGCTGCTGCACTGACGACCGCCGCCGAGAGCGGAAAATTGAGCGGTTTTGGTTGACCCGGGTGCCCCTTTGCATCCACGGCATAGCTTAAAACACGAGTATTGCCTTGATTCGAGTTCGAGTTGAGCACCACGTAGACAGTATTCTCCCCTGCCGTGATGAGGGCCGGTACATACCCATCTTTCGTGAACTGAGACCCAATCGGAGCAGAGGCTACAGATGTCCCCAGGGCTCCTGCCTTGCCAGGCTGGTAGACATCGAGCGTGTACCCGGCCGGCACAGCGTTCTTGAGTTGCTCCACCAGCACAAAGACACGCGAGCCATAACCGGAGACATTGAGAATGCGCGAGGAAGCATTGCTCCGGATAGGATTGACCAGGCTATTATCCTGGCTATTGACCTGGTATAATTCATTATCCTGCCCCAAGGCATAGAGAGCCGGGGCGCCTGTAGAATCCTGTGCCAACGCGATACTCTGAGGAGAGGTTTGCGTACTGGTGGTACCAATGAGATTGGGCATATTCACACAAACGAAGATGTGAGCACTTTGATTGTAGTTTGCAATAGCTGCTTTGACCTGTGTGGTCAGCTCGTCCCGGAGGTGCATCAATTGCTGTTGCTGGCTCCCATCTAATTGATGATTTTTCTGTATATCCTGGAGATTTTTCTGGGCATGGGCAAGCGTACTGAGAGCCGATGTAGGGTTGTTACTAGAGAGATCAACCTGTGCACCAATAATCAGCATTTGTGTACTACTCAGCGTCTGAGCCACCGCCTGGCTGTCATTTACGTGTAAAAAGACGTATACGCCTCCGCTAAAACCTGCAATAATGAGCAGGGCGACCAGGGCAAGTGTTGGATAAATAAAACGGTTCCGGCTGCGTGGTGTTTTTCCGAGGACAGGTTGCGGAGCTGTAATATTGTCGGAAGAAGAGGTCAAAGGGCCGCTGCTAAGACGCAAAGGAGGGCCGGGAATACGACCTTCACTATTACCCAGCGAGACCCCAAAAGATGTGCCAGGAAGCATTCCCAGCATAACCGTATCTTCGCTGCCTAGTTCGCGACTGCCAACCCGTACAGGGTGACGTACGCCCGGAGGCTCTTCGCCGACCTCGTGTATACGTACGACGATGGCTGTGATATTGTCGGGGCCACCATTCAGATTGGCACGTTCTACAAGATGATAGACGCTCTCCTGCGGTAGATATTGATCGACGATGCGTCGTAGCTCCTCATCGCTAATCAGTCCTGAAAGTCCATCGCTGCAAAGTACAAGGGAGTCACCGTCGTTCAATTCTTCTTGAAAGACATCGATATCGACTTCAGCCTGGGTACCGAGACAACGAGTGATTACATTACGCTGCGCATGCGTACGAGCTTGATCTTCAGTAAGCAAGCCGGCCCTAACCTGCTCGGCCACCCACGAGTGATCCTGGGATATCTGTTTGACCTGGCTTCCGTGCAGGAGATAGGCCCGGCTATCGCCGACATTGGCAACATATGCCATGTTCCCGCGCAATACGGCCGCGACACATGTCGTGCCCATACCGGTTCGTAGCATGTTCTCTGCCGCTCGCTGATAAATTGATGCATTTGCGCGTCTAATTGCATGTAATAAAGAGATAGCCACATCATCGCTGTCGTCCTGATAGTACACATTGCTAACAGTATCCACAGCAATCTCACTTGCAACTTCCCCAGCCGCGTGCCCTCCCATACCATCAGCCACAATGAACAACGCACCTTTCTTTGTCATCACCGGTTCATCTTTGGGGATGACATAGGCCATGTTGTCTTCATTATGTTCACGCTTG